>Ga0163154_10000093_pt1 | contig 120608 bp, 106 predicted proteins | sample OliLakLV19MP9P1_FD_148649 | JGI IMG/M metagenome (GOLD analysis project Ga0163154, IMG submission 148649) | Freshwater microbial mat bacterial communities from Lake Vanda, McMurdo Dry Valleys, Antarctica - Oligotrophic Lake LV.19.MP9.P1 | ecosystem: Environmental > Aquatic > Freshwater > Lake... | reverse complement strand
CGTCAAAAACCAAACTCTGTGTGGAATAAGCACTCAAATGCGGTGACCCGCTGCCTTCCAACTCCACATCCACCTCCGTCGGCGAACAAACGCACGGATGTTCAATATTCACACAAATCATCACCGTATCCCCCGCATCCGCACTAATCGTATCCTGATCAAAAGAAACCGTCGTCGTATCGCCTGCCGGTGCTGTGAAAGTGGAGAATTGAAGGTCTTTGAAAACGCCGGTATGCGTCGTATTGACGTTGATGCTTTGCACAAGCAGACTTGCCTGCACACAAGTCGGCAAACTGACCGTGTAAGTTGCCGCAAAATTCCAGCTACTGCCGTTCGTAGAAGTGTAGGTAATGACGCTGCCACCGCTGCGCACCAATTTCAGCCATTGGTGACCCAAAGCGGTGGTGTTGTTTGAAGATTGAGACCCGTCGTAAGAAGTGCGTACAAATCGCTGCACTGAAGTGCCCAATGCGGTACGCAGGCCAACTTTGATGGCACCGGGAGCGTTGCTTGCCCGTAATTCAAGGCCAGCCAGACCGCCGCTTACGCTCAATACCTTAACAATAACTTCCCCGTTTCCGCACACCTCCCGTTGCACGCTGTACTGCTTATCGGCAGTAGCAGAAGGCACATTGTTGGCAGAAATGGAAATGGTGTCGCTGTCGCAGGCATCGTAAGTGGCCGAGCCGGTCACCGAGCCGATGTTTGCGTCTTGCAGGCTACCGCATCATGGTTCGCGGGGGGGGGCGAAATGGCCACCCGTCGTTTCAGCGTGTACAATGGTCGTTGCATCCGGTGCTGCCGGAAACAAAGCGTAATGCCCGCTATCGGTGGCGAACAGAAAAAACGTGGCAACCAGCAACAAAGCCGGCAGCACAAACTTGAAAGCGGAAAGAAAATTTTTCATAAACACGGTATTTGGTTTAGAATAAAAAAAGCAAACACTTCAGGCATTCCGGGGAACTGCCTGCCGGGGTAGTAAAACAGCATAAACCCACAAGCCACATAAAGAGTGGGCTGCAGGATGGTGTGTTTGCGCTGTGTTGTGCCACAATATTTTGTGGCGTTTTTGTATGTTGACGGTGCAGGTAGGGTAGTTCCCACTAATGCGGGATGCAAGGAAAGCACCGTCACTTGACGTATGGCAAATATAAGTGGTCTTGCCAGAAAAAGGAAGAGCCAATGTGTTAAACCTTTGTAATGTTCTGGACAATCCGGTAAGTTATTTTCGACCACTGCTCATGCGCAGGCGGCAACTGAGCGGCTCGTACTGAGCGAAGTCGAAGTAAGTCGAAGGCTCCGCTTCCCGTGTCCTATTCTTTCGGATTTTACCTGATTTTTAAGGTCTGCCAACTGAAGTTGGCGACCACGGGTGCTCCTTTTTAAAAAAATATCCATAAACCCGCTCCGGCAAAGTAGAAATTACCTTTGACTGCGTACTTTTGCAATCTCGAACATGTCCGCGTCGCGGGAGCGCTTAAGGTTCGCGACTTTAGCTCAAAAACTATGCAGAACCCAATGATCGAAGTCAAACTCTTCGCCGGAACACAATCACAATATTTAGCCGAAAAAATCGCCGATTTCTACGGCCAAAAATTAGGCGATGTGCAGGTCAATCGCTTTAGCGACGGCGAAATGCAGCCGGTCATCAACGAATCGGTGCGGGGCAGTTACAGCTTTTTCATCCAGTCTACTTTTTCTCCAACCGAAAATTTGATGGAGTTGTTGCTGATGATTGATGCTGCGAAACGCGCTTCGGCGGGTTACATCACGGCGGTCATACCCTATTTCGGGTACGCAAGGCAAGACCGGAAAGACAAACCCCGCGTTCCGATTTCAGCAAAATTGGTCGCTTCTTTATTGGAAGCTGCCGGGGTAGACCGCATCATGACGATGGATTTGCACGCCGACCAAATACAAGGATTCTTCAATGTGCCGGTAGACCACCTGAAAAGCGAAGCCATTTATGTCCCCTACTTACAGGAGCAAGACCTGACGAATGCCATTTTTGCGTCGCCGGATGTCGGCGGGGTAAAACGCGCCAGGATGTATGCGCAACATTTTGGCAAAGAATTGGTTATTTGCGATAAGCAGCGCAAACGCGCCAATGAAATTGCTGGCATGACCGTCATAGGGGAAGTAAGCGGCGCAGACGTCATTTTAGTAGACGACCTGGTGGATACCGCCGGAACGCTTTGCAAAGCAGCCGAAGCCATTTTGGAAAAAGGCGCCAACAGCGTTCGCGCCCTCTGTACGCACCCGGTTTTGTCGGGAAAAGCGTATGAAAACATTGAAAACTCCATGCTGGATGAACTCATTGTGAGCGATACCATCCCATTGCGGCAGACTTCTCCTAAAATCAAGGTGCTTTCCACCGCTAAATTGTTTGCGCGCGCCATCCGAAATACGCATGAACACCGCTCTATTTCTGCATTGTTTGTAGGCGGGTAAATGGTGTCTGCCTTTAGCGTCCGATAGCTGCGTTATGCTCGGCCCAAAAGTGGTCACTTACGCGAATAAGCTCCCGTTTTTGTGCCTTCGCAAGCCTTGCTCTCGAACCCTAAAGCTCAGACACCGACAATTTCGCCCCTGCAACCTCTTTAGCAAATCCAGACATTTTATTATGCTTGACAGAACCCAGCCACCGGCCATTTACCATATAGACCGCCTGCACCTGCCTCAACCGCTCATGCATTTTTTGGACAATGGCATTCCGGTTTACGACACCCGGATCAATACGCAGGACGTTTTAAAAATTGAGTTCGTTTTTCAGGCCGGGCGCCCTCAGGAGTCAAAAAAATTGGTAGCCAGAGCCACTGCGGGGTTGCTGAAAGACGGCGCAGGTCATCTTGATGGCGCTGCGATTGCCGAAGCAATTGATTTTTATGGCAGCACCCTGAGTATTCCTTCCGGCATGGATGCGGTGAATATTGTATTTTACTGCCTCACCAAACACTTGCCTTCGGTTTTGCCTGTACTGGCCGAATTGATTTTGTCGCCAACTTTTCCGCAGCACGAACTGGAGGCTTACACCCTGCGAAATCAGCAAAATCTAAAAATAGACCTGAGCAAACCGGATGTGGTTGCTTATCGGCACATCACAGAAATGATTTTTGGCGAAACCCATCCTTACGGCTACAACAGTTTTCCCGAACATTATGCCGCACTGAAACGCGAAGACTTGCAGGAACACCACCAAAAATGGTACCATGCCAACAACTGCAAGCTTTTTATTTGTGGAAAAACTGATGAGCAGACGGTTCGCTTGCTCAACCAATACTTCGGAAAAATGCCTTCGGGTGTCCCGGTCGTTGCGTCAATTTTACCTGCCGTCCCGGATGACCCTTTGGGAAAAAAACATTTTCCTCATCCCGATGCGGTGCAAACAGCGGTGTACATCGGCAGGCGCATGTTTTCGCGCAACCACCCCGATTTCAGCGGAATGTTTGTGCTCAACACCATCCTCGGCGGCTATTTCGGGTCGCGCTTAATGAACAATATCCGCGAAGAAAAGGGCTATACCTACAACATCTTTTCGATGTTGGATACGATGCATTCGGATGGTTTGTTTTACATCGGCACGGAGGTCGGGAATGAATTCAAAGAGCGGACGATTGCAGAAATCTACGCGGAGATGGAACTCCTGCGCGAAGAGCCCGTCGAAGCGGAAGAGATGGATATGGTGCGCAACTACCTGATGGGCGGGTTCCTGACCATGCTTGACGGCCCTTTCAACGTATCGGAAGTAGTGCGCACCTTAGTCACAGAGTCGCTACCCTTAGATTTTTTTGAACAGTGGGTTAATAAGGTGGCCCATATTACGCCGGATGAATTGCAGGCATTGGCGAGGGAGTATCTGGATCCGACAGCGATGTGGGAAGTTGCAGTAGGGGGTTAAGTATCAATAATTTTCTCCAATTGCATTCGCTATCCATGCCCGAAGACATTCAAAACCGGGGGCTTTTTTTTGCTTGAGCGTGTTCAACAATTGTTTTACTTGTTCATCTTTATTTACATCTATGCGCTTGCAAGCTTTCTGAAAATCTTTACTCGATCTAAACCCGTATTTACCTGGGTCAACATCCACTGTCCGGGCATTTTCGAACACCCAATCCTCAAAAGCAGGGCTGATGATGAGTATCGTCGTCTTAGGCAAATCCGAAGAACACAGTTTTTTCACTCCGGCCTGTTCTTCAACAAACTGAAACAAATCGAGATCTTTCGGCTTTCTCTTGTCGTCATCAATAATTCCGACTGCCTGCCTTCTCTTGAAATTTTGTGGATTTCGCTAAAAACTACGCCTATCCCAAGCTGATGATTGGGTCGCGTAAACCCCAATACTTCGACAAGTAAGGTATCCGCATAACACTCCGGAATGACCTGATGATGTCTATTCAAGGCGTCAGCACAGATTCCAGGTTGAGAAAAACGTCAATGCCGTCGTTCAAAATGGATCTGATTTCATCTTCTGAAAGTCGGCGTACTTTAGTTTGATAGTTTTCAAACCAGGTTGAAAAAACAGCTATATCCTGAACCTCCTGCAATAAAGGCAAGAGGAAATATGGGTTATGCGTTGTGAGGAAGTATTGGTTATTCCGCTCGTCTTGAATGATGTGTTGGGCTAATTGATACACATACGGTGCATAAGAATGTGTCTCCGGCTCTTCAAAAAGGATAACAGAATCTTTATTGGAAAGAATCGCCGCAATATGGAAAATATAGCGCTGAAAGGTATCCGGGACAAGCGCCATCGGGAAACGAAGCAACACATTTTCATCTTTGCGGACGATGTCCATTCGCTGGGTCTCGACATCGAGCAAGAATTCCAAGCCGTTTGGTTTTAGAAATCTTTGAATTTCTGCTTTTAATTCAGGATTACGTTGAGCAACATAATAAAAGTTATCTCCATGAGGCGGTAATAAAAATGAAGCAGGGTGTAAATCGCCAGTTGATACTTTGTCAAAGGGTTGAAAGTTATACTTTTTAACATTACTCTGACTACCCGATGCTACATCACTTTGAAAAATATCTCCATTGGCATCTGTTTCTATATGAAATGGCTCTGCAAGAATAGATTTCTTAACTCCCTAAGAAGCAATAATGGAAAAATTAAATCCAAACGGTGATGGAAATAGTTTGGCAGATGTTTCATCCGCTTTAACTATTATGGCTTTTTCAAAATTGAAATCATAAAAAAGATGGATTATTGACTTGTACCTCAAAAATCCTTCCATAAAATGAGCAGCGAAAGGCATGAGCCCTGCCCCCAATAACGATATTGCCTCCAGAATATTCGACTTTCCCGCATTCGGCTTTCCCAGAAAAATGTTAACTCTTTCACATTCGAGCGCCACATGCCGGATGGATTTATAGTGCTCTATAGTTAACAGCCGAATATGACTCATGCCCTAAATTTTATTCAAATTTAAGGTTTTACAACGAATTCACCCGGCTAAGTTTCTTCAGCTGGCTTAATATCCTGAATCACATCTTTCAAATCCTTAGTCGCTTGTTCCAATTCTTCCAACTGTTTTTTGCGCTGCGCTGCGGCTTTTTCCTGTTTCATTGCTTCGGCAGATTGCTTTTGGGCATCCGCCACAGCGGCTTGCTCTTTTTTGGCAGCTTCCGTCACTTCCGGAATATGGACAACGCCTTCAAAGGGTTCTTTTCCAAAAGTGAGTCCTTGTTTATTCGTGTGGATATAGATGGTGTCGCCAGCGCTGAACGTGTCCGAAATAACAAATTTGGAGAGTTCGTCTACGACTTCCCGTTGCAGGGTGCGCTTCATGGGGCGGGCACCAAACTGCGGGTCGTAGCCCATGTCGCAAAGCCAGTCTAAAGCCGCATCGCTACAACGCAGCACCATGCCCTGGCGAGCCAGCAATTTTTCAATTTTTTTGAGCAGCAACTGAAGGATTTTCCGGATATCCGACTTGGCAAGGGGGAGGAACATGACCTGTTCGTCAATCCGGTTTAGAAATTCCGGACGTAGGGTTTCTTTTAGCAGGTCGAAAACCTCCTTTTTGGTCGTTTCAATGATGTCGGCGCGGTGTTTTTCGCCCAGCGCGTCTAAGTCTTCAAAATTTTCGAGGATGGTTTCCGCCCCCATATTGGAGGTCATGATGATGATCGTATTTTTAAAATTCACCACCCGCCCTTTGTTGTCGCTAAGGCGGCCATCATCCAACACTTGAAGCAATACATTGAAAGTATCGGGGTGCGCTTTTTCAATTTCATCCAGGAGCACAATGGAATAAGGTTTCCTACGCACCGATTCGGTGAGTTCTCCGCCTTCTTCATAACCAACATACCCCGGAGGTGCCCCTACCAATCGCGACGCTGCGTGGCGTTCCTGAAATTCGCTCATGTCAATGCGAATGATCGCGTGCTCGTCATTGAACAACACTTCCGCCAGCGCTTTTGCCAACTCCGTTTTTCCCACCCCGGTTGGCCCCAGGAAAATAAAAGAACCAATCGGGCGGTCGCCATCCTGTAGGCCGGAGCGGCTGCGGCGAACGGCATTCGCCACGGACTGCACTGCAAATTCCTGGCCGATCAACCGCTTACCGATTTCAGCTTCTAAGTGCAGCAATTTTTCTTTTTCACTTTGCATCATGCGCGCCACCGGAATGCCCGTCCAACGTGCTACGACGCCGGCAATATCGTTGGCGGTCACTTGTTCGTTGGTGAACCGGCTGTCTTCCGGGAGTTGCGCCAATTTTTCTTCGGCAACTTTCAGCATGATGGGGAGTTGTTGCAATTCGCCGTAGCGGATTCTGGCAACGGCTTCAAAATCACTGTTGCGCTCTGCCTTTTCAGCTTCCATTTCCAGTTCTTCCATCCGCCTTTTGATGTCCTGGATGGTATCCACAATTTCTTTTTGGTTGTTCCAGGCGGCGCGCATGGAATCGCGTTTTTCGCGGGCATTGGCCAATTGCTCCGTAATGGTAGCGAGCTTTTTTTCGTCTTTTTCCCGCTTGATGCCTTCCCGTTCGATTTCTAATTGGCGCACTTTGCGTTCCCATTCATCTACCTGCTCGGGCACCGAATCCAATTCTAAGCGCAGTTTAGCGGCAGCTTCATCAATCAGGTCAATGGCTTTGTCCGGCAAAAACCGGTCGCTGATGTAGCGATCGGATAATTCAGCTGCTGCGATGAGGGCTTCATCAAGAATGCCGATTTTGTGATAGGCCTCGTATTTTTCCTGGATGCCGCGCAGGATGGAAATGGTGTCGTCAATGCTGGGTTCATCAATGAGCACCGTTTGAAAACGGCGCACCAAAGCAGCATCCTGCTCAAAGTATTTTTGATATTCATCCAGGGTAGTCGCGCCAATGGTGCGCAATTCGCCGCGGGCCAGCGCCGGTTTTAGGATATTGGCAGCATCCATAGCGCCCGAACCGCCGCCCGCGCCAATGAGGGTGTGGATTTCATCAATGAAAAGGATGATTTCATCTGAACCGGAAACCTCATTGATGACCCCCTTCAGGCGCTCTTCGAATTCGCCTTTAAATTTGGCCCCGGCCACCAACCCTGCCAGGTCGAGGGTATATATTTTTTTGCGCTTGAGGTTTTCCGGCACGTCGCCTTTGATGATCCTCCAGGCAATGCCTTCTACAATGGCCGTTTTACCCACCCCGGCTTCCCCAATGAGCAAGGGGTTGTTTTTTTTGCGTCGAGAAAGGATGTGCAACACCCGCCGGATTTCGTCGTCCCGGCCAACAATGGGGTCAAGTTTGCCGCTTTCGGCGCGCTCATTCAGGTTAACTGCAAATTTATTGAGCGCGTTGTAGGTGTTGTCCGTGCTTTGATCGGTCACTTTTTTGCCTTTGCGCAATTCCTCTACAGCCGAGCGCAGCCCTTCTTCCGTCGCGCCGGAGTCTTTGAGGATGCGCGCGCCCCGGTCATTGCCCAACAACACCCCCAGCAGGATCATCTCCACCGAGATGTATTCGTCGCCAAAGGCTGGCAACAACCGTTTAGCGGTACTGAGTGCCCGGTTGGCTTCATTGGTGAGGAACTGTTTTTCAGCGCCGGTTACCTTGGGGTAGGTTCGGATGGCTTCATCCAATTTTCGTTGCAGGGTTTCAAGGTTGACGTCCATTTTTTGCAGCAGAAAAGTCACTACATGTTCGTCCGTTGCCAACACCCCTTTTAGCAGGTGGGTAGTATCCACTTGCTGTTGATTGAGTTCGGCGGCAACTTGTTGTGCTTTCAGGATAGATTCCTGGGCTTTGATGGTGAAATTATCGTAGGTCATGTGATCAGCTTGAATTATAGCGCCAAATTGGCGATTTTTATACGTTCTGTGAAATTTGTCGGGCACGGGATTTTGTGAAAGTGTAAAAATGTCCAAACCTGCCCCCATGATGCCTATTATTTGGACAGAAGTGTGCAACTAACCGTCTTCCGGATTGTCCCTTCGGATTATCTTGGTTCTATACTTTCCTTTTACAACATCTTTTTCGCTCCTCTGATCAAAACTACTATTCAAAAACCACCCCAGCAGGGGTATGGTACAGATTAATAATAAGCCGAACTTTACGACGGATTTTGTTTTGGAAACGAACTGTTTCCAACTGGCATTGCAAAAGTAAAACAGATCACCCGATATGAAACATCTCTCCTTAATTATGTTGTTGTGCGGCATAGCCCTAACGGCTGTTGCACAATATTCCGGTGGGGAAAAAAATCCTTTGACGCTTTTCGCATTCAAAACCGAATCACCGTCAATGGTGAATTGGATGAAGAAATCTGGCAATCGGCAACGGTAGCCTCAGGATTTATTCAAGCCTTTCCATTGCCTGGCGCACCGCCCACCTACGACACCGAGGTTCGGGTATTGTACGACGATGATGCTGTTTGCATTGGGGCGACACTTTACGACGCCCGTCCTGACAGCATTTTGCGCGAATTGACGCAGCGCGATCAGATCGGAAATACGGACTGGTTTGGGGTATTTATTGATACCTACCGCGATGGCGATAACGGACTTATGTTTATTGTAACGGCTTCGGGGATTCAATTTGATGCGAAAATAACCCCGAACAACAGCGACAACTGGAATGTTGTGCCTGGCGAAGATGTCAACTGGGATGCCGTCTGGGATGCCGAATCGCGCATCACAGACAAAGGTTGGGTTGCTGAAATGCGCATTCCATACTCCGCCCTGCGGTTTCCGAAAATACAGGAACAACTCTGGCAGGTTAACTTCGCTCGTGGTTTCAAACGCATGCAACAACGAAGCTATTGGAGTGAAGTGGATCCGCTGGAGAATGGCTTCCTGAGCCAGGGCGGCCATTTAAAAAACATCCGGGATGTTCGGTCGCCAATAAGGCTTCAGGCCAATCCTTACTTAGCAGCTTACGGCGAATGGGCGCACGACAAAAACGGAAGTCCCAAAAACAACTTTCGCGCAAACGCCTGCGCATTTCTTTTGAAACCAACTTTAGAAAATACGGCGCGATCGGTCGGCACCGCTGGAACTGGACATTTACCCCCCGTTACCGGGTAATGACAAACTAAACTTTACGCTTCAGGTGGGCAACTACAACTTTATCAACGATGTAGGTTTCACAACCAACACGGCTTTCAATGAAAAAGACCCTGTTACGGGTGAACCAACGACCCGTCAGGCCATTATTTTTGGTCGCCGCGATCACATAGCCGTAGAAAACGTATTCAATACGAACTACACGTTTAACAACAAGATGACGCTTTCTTTTCGCCTGCGGCACTATTGGACAAAAGTGGATTAAAATCGGTTCTACGAATTGGAAGAAGATGGAGATTTAGCAACAACCAGCTATGCGGGACAACACAACGCCAATTTTGACGCCTTCAACATTGATGTCGTATACCGCTGGCGTTTTGCTCCGGGAAGCGACCTTTTCCTGATCTGGAAAAATGCAATATCGAGTTACGACCCGTTTGCAGATCTGAATTATTTCAACAACTTAGACGGTCTGCTCGATGCCCCTCAACTAAATAGCTTGTCGCTGAAAGTGATTTATTTTTTGGACTATGCGGCGCTGGTGCATAGATGAAACTAAACCAAAGCCCGGCTTGCGTAACGGCTCCGCCTCGTGCTTGTTATTCCTCAGGTTCCGCCTGGTTGCATGCCGGCCAGAGACCAGCAAATATGATACGCGAGGCGGAGCCATCGCGCAAGCGGGGATTTTATAATTTGTTAAAATTGGGCAGTAGGCTGTTTTAATGCCCAATTTTATATATATTTGTACGACCTACCCAGTCCGGTGAATGCCGGATCTTGCAGTTTCTATTTTTTGCCGGATTGCATTCCGGGGCTATTTTGAACAAACACAAAGAACATCGCGGGGAATCCTTGTGCTTATTGGCAAGGCGTGCAATGGTATTTTGGCAAGCTAATACCCTGGCTTACTGAGTACCAGGAGAAGATATTTTACTGATTATTTAACCGTAATAAATAGATATGAAAAATTTTAGATTATTACCCCCCCCCTCAATGGGGTGCATTTTGTTACAAGAAGTTATTACTTGCGCTAATGGTTTCGCTCGCACTTAATTCTGCCCGGGCGCAGGTGACGGATTACTTTGAGACGACGAGTTGCCCAACTATCGGGTGTGGTAATGGCCTTATTAACAATGGCTGCCTTGCTAATTGGGCTACCAGCCACGGGACGCCGCATGTTTTTCCTGGCTTTTTCGGGAACCAGGGCGGATTCAACAGCTCGCGCTCTTTGAGAATGGTCTATGGCTCAATGAACCAATCTCAGTGGGGTGTAGAAGGTACTTTTCGTACATTCTATTTTGAACCTGATAGATGCTATGTAATTAGACTTTGGGTATATCCAACGATTAGCACAAGCATTGATGGGATATTTCGGGTCAGGTTAACCAACAACCTGGCTGAAGACCTTGATTTGGGGACTTGCCACGAGCCCGTTCCTAATGTTAGCGGCTCGATCCAGAATTTGCTGGAAGAAAACTTATCAAATTATGCCGTAAATAACTGGCAGGAGATCACCCTCACGTTCACTCCAACTGAAGAATTTACCCAATTATGGTTGTATTTAGCGCCAACAGTAACCCAAACAACCGAGCCGATTGGCGGCACAATCAGAGTGGATGACCTTGAAATCACGGAGCTTTTTCTGCCCGAAGCCGGGTTTGGCTATGACATTGATCCGATGTGCGGTTCAGGGGTGGTTTCGTTTAACAATACCTCAGAGGATACAGATACTTATCTCTGGAATTTCGGCGATGGCGAAACGAGTGAAGCAGAAAACCCGGTGCATACCTACGACGATCCGGGTACTTACCCGGTTACCCTCACCGCCTCAAATGAATGCGGGGAGGATGTGGAAACCCAAACAATTGTGGTTTCAGCTACAACCTATGATTGGGTCGTGCAGGGAACGACAACACTGTCAAATGCCGTAACATCGGGTTGGCTTCCCGCAAATGGTGTTACAAACGAATCTGTACAAATTAACGGCATACTTACGATTGATCAAGATGAATATACCTTTCAGGGCGCCAATGTCACGATGGAATCCGGTGCCGGTATTGTTGTGAATGGTGGAGAAAAACTTTGGATCAACAACTCAAATTTCATGGGGTGCGAATACATGTGGCGAGGCATTCATGTATTGTCCCACGCTTATATTTATGTACTCGACAACAGTTTCATTGCTGATGCGGAATTTGCCATTCGCCCTGAAAGCAAAAGTCGCGTAACCATTCAAAGCTCAAAATTCGATAGGAACTTCATCAGCCTGTTCCAACAGGGCCCCTTGTCCTTTGTGCTTTTTCCGTTTTTTGGGAATGAAATTACTTGTTCTGAGCCGCTGTTGCCTACATACCCCGGACAGCTCACCACGCCTGCATCACAATCTTATGCCGGGATACTGGTCAATGACCAAAACCCGCTGGTCATTGGCAATGATAATGAAGCGTTGAATACCTTTGCCAACTTACGCAACGGTATCATTACCATTCGTTCGAACCTCACCGTGCGGAATACAAAATTTGAGAACATCATACAAAGCTCTGAATATACAGATTTGACCGGTTATGGCATTCGACATACGGGCAGCAAAGGCCATGGCTTGATCGTGAAAGGAATGGAGCAAAATGATGTTGTTTTTCAAAACGGCACGACGGGTATTCAAGCTACAGGAACTGACGCCGATATTAACCTTACGAGAATAGAGAAAGTTATGAGCGGCATTCGGCTGGAAGGGAGTTCCCTGAGTTCATTGAAGGTAGAAAATAACTTCATCAGTACCCAGATGAACGGAGTAGAACTTCATCAGAATGGTACAAACGCAGAAATACTCATCAAAAATAATACCATTCGTGTAAACGAAACACCTGCCTTTCCTTTTCCCCTATCAGGTGATGGCATTTCAATAAATGAAACAAATGTTACATCAAACCTTGCTGCAAATATATCCGATAATCAAGTGACGGTATTTGGTTTTAATGATACTGGGATACGCCTGCGAAATGCTCACGATTATGATGTAGAGACCAACAAGGTTATGCTGTCAAGCGTAGCAGGTTACATAGGTATGGCTATTTCCGGCGGCGCGGGCAATGCCTTAAAGGGCAATACGGTGATGGGAACCGGTACATTTGGAACAGGAATCAATCTCAACATGGCAGGCGACATAAAGCTTGACTGCGATACCCTGCAAGGGTTGAGAACTGGTCTTAATGTAATAGGAAATCAATCTGATGCCGATATCGCTACGACGCTCTTCCTCCTTACCATGCATACTGGCCTGCGCTATGTCAATGGTGTCATGGCACCTATCCAAAATGGACGTGGCAATGTCTGGGCGGGTACTGCAAGTGACTATGCCGGATTCGGAGCAAGGCATGAAGGAGCGGATTTGTTTGGTATTCAAGGCAATGCTTACCGCGTACTCGAGCCCTACAATTCAGGCGCAAGTCTCAATACTTATCCGCCGAGTATTAGCCTGACCAATTTCCCTACTGCTGCTGTTACGAACTGGTTTCCGCTTGATGGGGTATCTGCTGCGCTTTGTAACGGAGATGAACTGGAGGAAGACGACGATGAAAAAATCAAATTAGCTCGGTTGATTGCCGCAGACAGCATGCAAGCTTTTCCGGAGGGCACGCAATGGGATGCTCGTTGGGGGCTTTACCGAAAGCTTCAGAAGTATCCATACCTTGTTGAAGAAGACACCCTGCTGTCGGCATTTTTCAATGAGGCCGCCTTAGAACCTTTGGGTCCGTTCGTGACGATAGAGGCGCGCAAGACGGCATTATTTGCGCCAACTACCGAAACAGAGGCCATTGCTTTGCTTACGGATACTTTAAATCAACTAACAGGAAAGATACAGGCTTTGGACAGTATCATGCTGGCCAATGCTTTAACGACGGAAAGTTCTGAGCGACAGCCCCTGGCGGAGCAAGTTACGTCTAAAATAGCTGCCATAGAGGCCCTGATTTCAACTTCCGACAGCCTCCGGCGTGCAAAAGCCGATGTTTTAATTGCGAATAACGCGGCTATTGTTCCCGGCAACTTGCCTGAGGAAAACCAGCAATTGGTCAATGAACTTTACCTGAAAGCGATTGTAAAGGGCGATTTTTCCTTTACCGGGGGGCAAAAAGATACGCTGAAAGACATTGCTGTTCAATGCCCTGAATATGGCGGCCGGGCAGTATTTGCAGCGCGGGCGCTCAAGGCTTCCTATGCTCCGCAGGTTTATAATGAAACGGAAACTTGCATCCCCGTGCCAGAATCTTTAGCACTTCTTCCTCAGGGCATTGAAAGCCTTGGAGGGGCAGGACTTCAAGTTTTTCCCAATCCGGCAGGCGATTACTTCCTGTTGTCCTGTGATATCAGCTTTCCGGCAGAACTGCGGCTTTATGACCCGTATGGCAGGGTAAGAAAAATACAAAGCCTGACAGGGGGAAAAATTTCGGCTGAAAAAATAATGACAACAGAACTGGAAAACGGAATGTACCTCATCACACTGAGATTAGACAATGGAGAGGTGTTCAATACCCGGCTTTTGATTGTAAAATAACATTTGCTAACCTTTGTGGCTGGAGCTTTTTGATAAAACAATAAGCTCCAGCTATTCCCATTTCATTGCCATGACCCGTTTCCTGATAACCTCGTTCCTGTTATGCGCTGTACTACCTTTCGTATTTTCTCAACAAGCATTTGTGCGGGAAAAACGCGACCATATCTGGATGTTTGGATATGATACAGCCATACAAACCAATGCCCGAAATACCTGGCTTGATTTTAATGATATGCCTGTTTCCACACATCAAAGGGTAGGCACATTCAGTATAGACATTACCAATGCTGGCATGTGTGATATTGCAGGGAATCTGCTGTTTTATACCAATGGTTATGTTGTGAATGATCGCAATCACAACGTGATGGAAAATGGGACAGGCTTGAGCCCGGGGGATATGACCGATGACTGGCTGCTCTATGGGGAGCCATTGGATCAGGGAGCCATTGCTTTGCCAGCGCCTGGGGTGGGAAACAAGTACTATCTCATACATGGGAGGAGAGAGTATTTGAATGAACCGGACATGTATGGACATACTTCTAGGATGTTTCCTTTATATTTTTCGTCAATTCAGATTGGTGAAAATGGATCGGGCACTTTATTAGAGAAAAATGAAGTATTGGCAGATGAGAGTACATTAGGACTTGGCAAAATTACCGCCGCTCGGCACGCGAATGGCCGCGACTGGTGGGTAGTGGTTTTTGGCTACTTCTCCAATCAATATCATCGTTTTTTGCTGCATCCCGGGGGCATCACCGAGTATCCGATGGGAAGCACAGGAGAAGCAACGCCCTCCGGGGTTGGGCAGGCGGTTTTTTCACCGGATGGCACCAAGTATGTGAAGCTGAATATGTACTTGATTGCAGGTCCTGCCTATCTGGATATCTACAGCTTTGATCGCTGTAGTGGTTTGCTATCTGATCCGCTTCAACTCATTTATCAGGACTCGGCTTTTCATGGCGGCGTAGCCTTTTCGCCCAATTCGCGGTATTTATATGTTTCCTCGCATCGTTACATTTACCAATACGATACCGAGGCAGAAAACGTAGAAGCCTCTCGCGAAGTCATTGTGTATCTCGGAGAGTTTACTCCTGCGGGGTTTCCAGCGGATTTCGCCTTGATGCAGTTGGGGCCTGATGAGAAGCTGTATGTGTCCGGATATAGGAGAAAAGAGCTGCACATCATTCACAATCCCAATGCTGGCGGCTTAGCCTGTAACTTTGAGCAGGATGCCCTGGTTTTTGGAAATTTTCTCGGTCGCTCGATCCCCAATCATCCCTACTACGGCCTCGGCTCCGAAGACGGCAGCCCCTGTGATACCCTCGGCATTGACCACCACCCGCAGGCCAATTTTCGGCATGCCATGGAATCTTCAACGGTCAATTTCTACGATTACTCCCGCTTTTTCCCCACCGCCTGGCAGTGGACTTTCGGCGATGGCAGCAGCAGCACCGAGCGCGATCCGGTGCATGTTTACGCGGCAAGTGGGGTGTATGAAGTTTGCCTCATCGTGAGCAACGCCAATGCCGCCGATACGCTGTGCCAGTTCGTGGAGGTGATTGTGACGGGTACGGAGGAGGCGCTTGCGGAAAAGGTATTGCTGAAGGTTTTCCCCAATCCGGCGAAAGATTATGTGGTCTTGCAGATTCCGGGCTATCTTAATGGCAACACGGAGACCCTGCAATGGGTGCTGCACGACGCCTTGGGCCGCGAAGTGCGCCGGGTCGTGCTGCAACACCCGCAGGCACAAACGGTAGTGAATTTAGAAAATATGGCGCCGGGGATGTATTTTTGGAAAATGAGCGCGGGCGGGCAAGTGCTGGAGAGCGGGAAGTTGATTGTGGTTAGATAAGCTCGTGGGCAATATTCCGTTACAAACAGAAAGAGGCTGTCTCGTAAGGGACGCCTCCTTCTAATATATTAATAGTGTTTACAGTGTGAGGGTTGGCCCCCTTGCCTGAGTTTAGCTTTGGCCTAAAAGCCGGTTTAATTCTTCTTTAACAAACCCGCCGAGTTCCCGCACATAATCCCTCGAAAAATCGAAGGCAATGCCTGCCGTGCGGTAGATTTCCCGGATGGGTTGGGTGTAGCCCATTTCCAACGCTTTGCGGTAGTTTTGTATTGTTTGTTCCGGGTTTTCGCGGTACTGCTTCCAGATCGCAATGGCGCCAAGTTGAGCCATGCCGTATTCAATATAATAAAAAGGCACTTCGAATACATGCAATTGCCGGTGCCACAGGTATTCCTGATAGTGTTCCAGCCCGCTGCGATCAACAACAGAAGGTGAAAACTCATCGAGGATCTGCATCCAGTTTTCTTTGCGTTCCTGGCGCGTGTGCTCCGGATTGGTATACAGCCAGTGTTGAAATTTATCAATGGCTGCAATCCAGGGCAGGGCTTTCAGGACATACTCCAACTGAGCCACTTTTGCCCGCTTCAGGTCGTCCGGGTTTTCAAAAAAGATCTCCCAGTGATCCATGCTCAACAATTCCATGGTCATGGAGGCCAGTTCGGCTACTTCCATCGGAATGCGTTTAGCAATACTGAGGGGATGTGCATGGGACAAAAACGAATGAACGGCGTGTCCGCTTTCGTGCATCAACATGCGCATATCGTTGAGCGTATTGGTGGCGTTCATAAAGACAAAAGGCACGCCGCTTCTGTGCAAGGGCATGTTATACCCACCGGGACGTTTGCCGCGCCGGGAATCCAGATCCAGCCGGCCCATAGCGCGCATTGTTGAGATGACTTCACCAAAAAACGGATGCACTTTAGACAGGCAAAGAATGGATTTTTCAACTAATTCCTCCACATTTTCAAACGGGCGGAGTGGTGCTTTGCCGCAGGTATCCACGTTCAAATCCCAAGGGCGCAGCGCATCAAGCTCCAGGGCATCCCTGCGGTATTCACTGATGTTCTCCACCAAAGGAAGGATTTCAGAAGCAATGGAGTCGTGAAAAGCCAAACAATCTTCGGCAGAGTAATCGAATCGGCCCAATTCGCAAAACTTATAATCCCGGTAGTTTTCAAACCCGGCATTCAACGCAATCTGATGCCGCTTGCGCAGCAGGTCTTCAAAGAGGTTTTCAAAAAAGTCGGTGTCCTGAAGAATGCGCTGGTAGATTTTGTGGTAAACGGTTTCGCGGTAAACCCGGTTAGGTTCTTCCAGCAAGGCACCTGCCTTTTGCAAAGTCATCTGCACGCCATTTACCCCAACGGTCATCACCGAAAAAATTTTGCTATACTCTTTCAGCCGCAGGTGTACTTCCGTTGTAAGTGGCACATTTTCTCCACAAAAAAGCGACAGGGCATTTTTAACGCTGCGCAGGTAGATCTGATATTCCTGCGGGTCTAAGCCGGATAAGAAGGTCGTTGAAATTAATTTTTGATTGAGGCGGTATTCATAGGAGGTAATCTGGGGCGACAATTCCTGTACGGCATATTGATAAGCCTTTTCGGCATCTTTATCCTCTATATTAACCGTGTGATGGATGATTCTCCACGAAAGTTCCTCATTGACCAATGCGTCCAGTTCGCTCTTGTTCAGAATCCAGCACTCCAGCTCTTCCAGCGAACAGATCGGGCGATTCAACAATTCATGGTAGTAATATTCCAGTTCCGACCAGGTCGTGACCTTCAATTCTTCAGGCAAATACGCTTGAGTTACAGGTTGAAGCTTGGTAGTAGTTCTCATAATCTCATAATCTGTCCTTTGATTACTGTATAGGGTAGCAGCAAATTCTTACCACCCTTGCATTCTGGTAACCTCCGGGGAATCCCGAAAACCTTACATACAGATAACGCGTAAACTTGGCCAGGAACACTCTTATAAAGAGGCAATTGCAATTCGGCATCGCTCAATCACAAGTTGCTCTTATTCCTTATACGGATATAAAATCCAAAAGGCCGAAGTTTTGGTCACTTTTTTTTACTCACTCTTCTTCCTGGTTTATGGAAGGGTTATCTTCAAGGCTCAGCAGTTGTTTGTCATTCAGAAAAACAAACCACTTGATGGCCTTTTTCATGTCGCCTGTGCGCACTTTATCTCGGTCGTAATTGGGTAAAATAACTGCGAAATAGGCTTGCAAAGCTTCCGGCTTGGCATCAGAACCCGGTGGCGGCAATTCGTTTATTTTTTCCAGCATACTGCGGAATACATTTGCCAACTCCGTAGTTTCTCCATCGTCGGTGTAAATTCCGATGGTGCCAAGTGGCGTAAACTGATAGCTCCTTGCCGGTACAAAACTCCTCTTCCCTGAATCCAGGTCTTCTACAATCAAGCCATTGTTTCGGTCTGCAATGATCTTGTGAATACCGGGCAGACCGGATACAGCAACAAATTTTTCCAGATTCATAATATTCCTTTACTTTTTGTTTGAACGCCAAAGGTACAAACAAATAGGAAATGGAAGTTTCTCCTGCCTGCAAAGCAGGAGTATACTTATCAAGTGCTGTCTTAAACGGGGGAGTGGTGTGTAGATGTGTTCTTCAAAGCTGCACCAAAGATAGTACAATATTAACCGTTTGTCAAAGCAAAACGACCGGAAAATCAAAATTCCGGCCATAAGTCTCTTCTATTTGCATAAACCTGATAGCTTTGACCTTTATAAAATCCCTCGGTATGAAAAAAAGACATATTAAATATTTGATGCTGGCTTTCTGGAGTTGCCTGCCAACGCTCGTTTCCCATGCGCAATCTTATTCTTCCTGGTTCAATGGCGATACCACGGACGTGGTCACAACGCCCCTGCAGGGTGTCTTGTTAGCCGGGGGAGGTACGGATAACGACGATGCCATGCGCTGGCTGCTCCAACGGGCGGGCGGCGGCGATGTTGTCATCATTCGGGCAAGCGGTTCCAATGGCTATAATGATTATCTGTACAGTGAATTAGGCGTTGCGGTTAATTCCGTTCAGACCATTCGCTTTAATGGCGCGGCAGCGGCACAGGATGCTTACGTGATTCAGCAAATCCGGAATGCAGAAGCGCTTTTCCTTGCAGGAGGCGATCAGTACGATTATTATTTGTACTGGAAAGACACCCCGATAGAAGAGGCAATCAACTACCTGGTCAATGAAAAACAAGCCGTGGTTGGAGGAACCAGTGCTGGTATGGCCGTTTTAAGCCAGGCGTACTACACGCCACCGGGCTCGGGCATCATGTCGCCGCAGGCCTTAGCCAACCCTTTTAATCCTTCTATGAATATTATCGGCAATGGTGATTTCATCATAAACCCGCTGCTGGCTGATGTCATTACGGATACGCACTACGAGCAACGCTCCCGAAAAGGCCGGCATGTCGCTTTTATGGCCCGCGTTGCCAATGCATCCGGGCAACGTTCTTTTGGAATTGCCTGCAATGAGACGGTAGCTGTTGGGATAGACGAACAGGGAATTGGTCATGTTTTTGGCGATGCCGCCAATGATTTTGCTTTTTTCCTCCAGTCCTCCTGCCAGGATACCTTTCTGCCCGAAGTCCTGCAAATTAATCAGCCACTCACCTGGAGTATTGACAGCACTGCCGTGTGGGCGTGTAAAATCCCTGGCACCGCATTGGGCAACAACACGTTCGACTTAAACGATTGGGAAACACAAACCGGCGGCAATTGGGAATATTGGTCTGTTCATTCCGGCACATTGCTTATCCGGGAGGCTCCCGGCGGAGATTGCCTGGGGAACATCAATGGCGTGGAAGAAACCGCACTGGCACCTTTAAAATTTTATCCCAATCCTGTACGAGATATCCTCCGGATAGAAAACCTTCAGGGCGTGCAGGTTGAAGGGATGAAGTTGTTCGATTATCTTGGCCGGCCGTTGCGCCAATGGTCGGGAACTGAATCGGCACTCAATCTTTCAGGTTTACCACCTGGGCATTATTGGTTAAATTATGTCGCAAACGGGCATTTGTATGCAGAACCCATCGCTAAGTTTTGACATACTATTCCATTTTCATGCGGTAGGTATATCCCAGATTCACGGGCACGTAATCCCATCACTCGACTAAATTATGCCCACAAATGTTTCATAAAACACCATTCAAATAATCTTGAAAGGCATTCGAGATAGCACGCTTTTGAATTCGTTTTGCCTGCAATTGGCCTACTTCAATGTTATCAAAATGCTTCGGGATGTAACTTGCGGTAAGAGAAAATTCTGCTTCCGGCTGAGTCTAAGCTTTTAATCTCGCTTCAACTTGATCATTAAGTGACATATCAGCATAAGTGTCTTCCGTTTGTATCCTGTTTTTATTGCTTTGATGGGTAGCGGGAAAAATATCCTGCAGCCCAAAAATAGGAGAGGTGAGGAGAATATTGGGTGTCAGGTTTGGCAACTGATCCTCCATCTGAACCAGTCGTTTCCCTGTTACACCTAATTCTTTAGAGCGATTTACGCGAAGAATTACAGAGTTTGCAGGCGCTCCAAGAATAGGAAGAGAACTATGTGTAGAAGCAATAAAGTAAATTTTTGAAAATATCCTCGACAACTCCCCCGGCAAAGAGCGTTGTAATTTGGGATGAAAGTGCAAGTCTATTTCATCTATAATTACAATCCCTGTTAGTTGAGCTGGATCCCGGACTTCTGGTTGTACTTCAAACAAGCGCAATATCATATCCCCAATCATACTGATCAAACTTCTGTATCCAGCGGCTAAATGCTTGGATAGCAAGCGTTCGTATTGTTGGCCTTCTTCATCTTTTTCATAATAGTAAACCTGGTCTGATTTTCGATCTACTTCTATTTTATTTACATTCAAGAGCGTTTTTAATACCTTGATAACATGTTCATATTTTTCCTTAAACTCAGAATCATCTTGTTTGAAATACCATCTTGAAAGTTGTAATTCAATATTGCGCAACAAGTTCTGAGTTTCATAAAGACTTAGGGTCGAATTTTTCAACTTTCCCACTGATATTATTTGTGATTTTTACTCCAAAAGAGCTTTCATCTTTCTCATATTCAAAAGTATGGCCTTCAAATTCAAACAATCCGGTAGCCAAGGCTTGTAGAACCGATGTTTTCCCGTAGCCATTTTCTCCAGCTAAAAATACCCACCGGGCATTCTCTGGCAAACCATTTAGGTCACAATGCTGTATCCCCTTGAAATTTCTGAATTCAAAGCCACGAAGAGCATATTTCGGAATATCTTTATGGTTGATGACTTTCATCACAAAACTATTTGTCTTCTTGATTAATGCGAAGCCTGACGACTTCATTATTGTTTTACCCTACAACGGCCCTTTCTTCTTCTTCAAATCATTCAGATACCGCTCTAATTCCATCTCGTCGTAAACGAGCACTTCGCGGGGTTTGCTGCCTTCGTTGGGGCCAACAATGCCCATCGCTTCCAATTGATCCATGATCCGGCCTGCCCGGTTGTAGCCCAATTTCAGGCGGCGCTGGATCAGGGAAGTTGACCCATGCTGGTTTTGTACGATGAGGCGGGCAGCATCCTCAAACATATCGTCGAGGTCGGCGTAGGAAATGACGGAGGCGCCGCGTTCGTCGTCGTCACCGTGGAATTCGGGAAGCAGATAGGGTTCCGGATAGCCAGCTTGTTTGGCGATAAAATCCACAACGCGTTCCACTTCCGGCGTATCCACAAAGGCACCCTGGAGACGAACCATTTCGCCGCCAACACTCAGGAGCATGTCGCCCCGCCCGATGAGCTGATCCGCACCGCCACCATCGAGGATGGTGCGCGAGTCCACTTTTGCCGTAACTTTATAAGCAATGCGCGCCGGGAAGTTGGCTTTGATCACCCCCGTAATGATGTTGACAGAGGGGCGTTGCGTGGCAATAATGAGGTGGATGCCCACAGCCCGCGACAATTGCGCCAGACGACCGATGGGCAATTCGACTTCTTTGCCTGCCGTCATGATCAGGTCGGCAAATTCATCAATGACCAGCACGATGAAAGGCATAAATTTATGGCCTTTGAGCGGGCTTAGTTGTCGTTGTACAAATTTTTCGTTGTACTCCCGGATATTCCGTGTGCCTGCTTTTTTCAACAGGTCATAGCGGGTATCCATTTCAATGCATAGGGAATTCAGGGTATGAATCACCTTGTTGGTTTCGGTGGTGATGGGTTCTTCCTGGCCAGGCAAAAACGCAAGGAAGTGGTTTTCTAATTTGCTGTATGGAAACAACTCGACCTTCTTCGGGTCTATCAACACGACCTTGACCTGGGAAGGGTGTTTCTTATACAGCAAAGAAATCAGGATCGAATTGATGCCCACTGATTTACCCTGCCCTGTGGCACCGGCAACCAGCAAGTGGGGCATCTTGGCGAGGTCCACCACAAAAACTTCGTTCGAAATGGTTTTGCCCAAAGCGATTGGCAAGTCCATTTTCGCCCGTTTGAATTTCTCGGACACCAGCACCTCTTTCATCGAAACCACCTGTTTATTTTTGTTGGGTACTTCTATGCCGATCGTGCCCTTGCCGGGAATGGGTGCAATGATGCGAATGCCCAGCGCTGAAAGGCTGAGGGCGATATCATCCTCTAAATTTTTGATGCGCGAAATGCGCACCCCGGGTGCAGGCACGATTTCGTACAGCGTCACCGTTGGGCCAATGGTCGCCCGGATTTTAATGATTTCAATCTTGTAATGCAGCAGGGTTTCAATGATCTGGTCTTTGTTGGCCTCCAGCTCGGCGCGGTCTACTTCAAATTTTTGATCAGAATAATCTTCCAGCAAAGAAGTCACCGGGTATTCATAAGAAGACAATTCCAGCGTTGGGTCGTAGGGTTCGCTATGATCCAGATTTTCTGCCTGCGATTCGGAAAGGCCCACGGCATTGCGCGACAGCCCAACGGCAGGGCCGGGCACTTCTTCCATCGGCGGTGCCACCACCGGAGGCTGGATTTCCAACTCTGCTTCACCGGCTTGCAAAGGGCGCGGTTTCACCGGTTGGCCTTCAAGGTTGAGCGCAAGCTGGTTCGGCTCCACCCCTTGTGCCCGGTTGCTGGGGCGAAGTGCGCCCGAAGCCGTAGTTGAGGCAATCTTTGGCGTTTCGGTCGTGGAATCTGCTTCGGACAAAGTTCCGGATATTTCCTGATTTTCCCGGGTGCGACGCTGTAAGTACAAGCGGCCAGCCATCCGGGCAGAAATATATTCCCAGGCTTCATCGAAAGCTTCCCGGGCAGTGAGGTTATTGAAATTCGGATTAAAAGTCCAGACAAACATCCCTGCCAGAATGAAGATCAACAGCACAACAAGCCCTATCGCGCCGACAAAACTGCGTAGCCAGTCGCTCAGGCCTTCCCCGAATGCGCCACCCCAGGGAAACCCTGCATCGCCGGCAACAAATTCGAGGAACATGGCGGATGAAAACAGCAGGATGATCATCCGGTTCAGGGTGGGCACAAACTGAATCAGTGGCTTACGCCGGATCAGGTAAAGCCCGAATTGCACGAGGAGGTAAATGAAAATAAACGACGGCAACCCGAAGCCCCAATAGAAAAACATATTGGAGACAATGGCGCCAAGGCGTCCCAGCCAATTGGCCATTTCCATGTTGGTTTCCAACAACAGGCCCCATGAAATGCGCAGGACAGAATCCTGGTCAATGCGCCAGGTAAACAAATAGGAGGTAAAGGCAATGAATAAATACAAGGCAAAGAAAAGGCACAACACCCCGAATAACTTGGGGATGCGCTCGTCGTTAATGCCTAATTTGAGCGACAATTGCCCTTTTTTTGCTTTGGCCATATTCAGGACTTAAGCTGTTTTTTCGCAAGGTGCCCCTAAAAACAGGAACTACCCGGATGACATCTTTCCGGGCAAAAATAGTTATTATAGCTGACACAAAATAGTGGTACTATTGTCCAGACTAAAACTAATCAACTATGTCTTCGTCTGATCGTATTGATGCTTCCAAAGCGCCAAAGCCCGTAGGCGCTTATCCGCATGCCCGGAGGGCTGGCAATTTGCTGTTTCTTTCCGGCATCGGCCCACGCGATCCTGAAACCGATGGAATTCCCGGATTGGAGCGCAGCGCCACAGGAAATTTTACATCCTTTGACTTTGAGAAGCAATGCCATTCCGTTTTCAGGAATGTGCGCCTTGTTTTGGAGGCGAGCGGTGCCAACTGGGAAGATTTGGTAGACGTAACGGTTTTTCTGACGGATATGCAGCGCGATTTTCATACCTATAATCGGATTTACGCTGAATATTTCCAGGCGAATCAACCCTGTCGCACCACCATAGGCATTGATTCGCTGCCAACGCCGATTGCTATTGAACTGAAATGTATCGCTGTGTTGTCTCCTGCAGCCAATCTTGAAAGATAGCCTCAATTTGCTCATTATTTTCCCAGGTCTGCTCAATGTCCGGCAAGGCCAGAATTCGCTCAAACAGCACATTCTGCGCGTCCGCAGCCTGCAAAGCCTGGCTGTAAGGAATATTGCTGAAGGTGACCATCGAATACGTTGGCAAAAAACTGCTGTGCTTTTCATGCAGGCGCGCGGCTATTTTTTGTCGCAGCAAAAATCTGGGATCTGCCACGAGATCCCGCATCTCTATAAAATTGCGCAAAGCCAGTTCAGCGATCGCATTGCCATCCGTAATCCGGTTGGCACTGAACGTTGAGGCGATGTGCCCCCAATCCCCTTCGAAATCATCAATAAGTCCATCTAAAATGGTACAGTCTTCAAAGCCAGCATTCATTCCCTGCCCGAAAAAAGGCACAATGGCATGCGCGGCATCTCCCAGCAACAAAACCTTATCCTGGTAATGCCAGGGGTTACACCGCACCGTCACCAAAGCAGCAGCCGGGTTCTGGCGAAAATCCTCCAGCAGGGTCGGCATCAGGGGAATGGCATCGGGAAAATATTGCCGGAAAAAAGTCATCACGGCTTCATCTGAATCTAAGCGGTCAAAAGCAGCTTCACTGCCTTCAAATGGCAAAAACAAGGTACAGGTAAAGCTGCCGTCAATATTGGGCAGACCGATCAGCATGAATTGCCCTCGGGGCCAGATGTGGAGCGCGTTTTTTTCCAAGCGGTGGCTGCCGTCTTCGTTCGGCGAAATATTCAATTCTTTGTATCCGTAATCCAGATAGCTTTGCGAATAATTGAACCGGGGAAGGCGTTGCAGGCTGTTTCTGATGGCAGAAAAAGCGCCGTCTACTCCGAAAATAATTGGCGCTTCCACTTTTTTTAATTGCCGATCCGGGCCTTCAAACCAAACGGCACCTTCTGAAGGTTCGAAGCGTCGGCACTTTTGATCGAAATAAAGTTCCACATTTGGAAAACTGGCTGCAATGTTCAGCAATTCTAAGTTGAGCCCACCCCGCGACACCGAATAAATGGCCTGGTTTTCTTTACCGTAAGGCTGAAAAACCAATTCTCCGCTCACAGGATGCATCATGCGCCCATACATCGGAATAGCAACCGACGTCAATTTTTCTTTTATCCCGGCTTTTTCAACCGCTTTCCAGCCCCGGTCGCTCATGGCCAGGTTGATGGATCGCCCCCCGCTGTACCCTGCACGGCGCATATCGCCACGCTGTTCGTATACCGATACGTTATAACCGCGCTTTGCCAAAAATACCGCCCACAGCGCACCAACCAAACCTGCGCCAACTACGAGCGCTTTTTTTTCTTTATTCATTTGTTGTATATATTGAATCTCGTGTTTATTTTTATAGTTCGAGAGCAAGTCATGCGAAGACCCCGAAAACGGGAGTCCCGCCGGGCGGGATGACTGTTTTCGGGGTTGAGCATAACGCAGCTATCGGGCTTTAAAAACAGACACTACCTAAATAGAGAATCGAAGTGCAAGAAACTGCGCAACAAACCCCACCATAAACCCGCCGTAAAGGTCACGGGGTTCGTGCGCATGGAGCAACAACCTTGACGTGCCAACGATGCCGCACAAAAGGATGACGATGATCAGCACGGCATTCATATTAAAACTAATCGTTCCGAATGTACCGGTCTGAATGGTAAAAACATCGTGGCTGAAACGCAGCATCGTGATAATGACCATGCCCAGCAAGCCCCCCATGCCCACCGCATGAGCACTGATTTTTGAAAAAATATTAATAAAAAAAGTCACAAATAGGGCAATAACCGCACCCAGCATGAAGCAGGCATAAGCGGGGGGAAACAGCGAACTATTTTTCATATTCATATACGCCCAAAGGTAAAAAACAGCAGTGATGATGTACGGGCCCGTACGCTCGCTTTTGTCTTCCATTTCCAACGAACGAATAAACCCCAGAGGGCGCAGCATGGCTACTGCAAAAACCGGAATGAAAAAAGTATATAGAAAAATGCGCAGCAAGTTGAGTTTGCCGGCATCGTCAAAGATGCTGTTGACTCCAAAAATAAAAGGATTGATTAGCAACAGCAGCGCCAACATGTACGTAGGCATGAGCAGGGGATGAAAAAGGATGGAAACTGCCTTGGCAAAGGGTCGCAGCATGCTGAATTTATTTTTTTTGAAACGGCTTCTCAAAAAAGACCCGTTTCTCCGGGTCTAACCGGCGGCAAAGATAAGGAACGTGGTGTAAATAAGTTACCTGGATTCGGCGAGGCTGTTTTTTCAGCAGGCAAGGCGCGAGAAGGGAGCTTAGCCTAAGCTAAGTGACCGACGAAGGCAATTGCGCCGACTGAAAGCAATTGCGGGCAGCATGGTAAAAAAAGAGACCGCCCAAACAGGGAAGTTATTTACACCACGTTCCCAAGCACAGCACCCGGATTGTTGGCCATCAGAAAAAACTTTGCACTGCAAAGGGGCGCTACCCAAAAATTACCAATACTTTTATGTTTTCATTGGAGCTTTTACCCGATCCGCATTGCCATGTTGCAGTATTTGCTGAAGCGGCTGTTGTTGTTTGTTCCGATGCTATTCGTCATTTCTTTCATTGCATTCGGACTGAACCAGTGTACTCCGGGCGATCCCGTAGAAGCCGCATTGGAAGGCACTGGCGTCATGCCTTCGGCATACCCGCGGGAGTACAAACAAAAAGCCGCAGCGCTGGAGCTTGATAAGCCTTCTTTTTATTTCTCCCTTACGGCTGTGGCCTATCCCGATACCCTTTACAAGATCATTCCCCAACGTCATCGGGAAACGGCCACTGCACTGATTGCCCAATTTGGAAACTGGCCCGAAATATCCGGCTACCTTCAGCAAATAGCGGTGTTCAAAACCAAGCTTGATGGCCTCCGGCGAAATCCTGAAACAAAAGATCAGTTCAATCTGGCCATGTATGCCACTGAAAGGCTGCCGCAGACGCACCAACCGGCCTCCATCCAGGCCGGATTTGACAGCATAGGTCTTGCATTGGCGCTGAAACCCGCTTTACAACAAAAGATGTCTCCTGAATTTGAGACATTGAAACAAGCTTACCGGCAAATCTCCTCCCGCCAAACCCGTGGGAAGCTTTACATCCCAACCATTCATGGATATGGTTTTCAGAACCGTTACCACAACTGGCTCATCGGCATGTTAAAGGGCGATTTTGGAACATCCCTGAAAGACGGCCGTAAAGTTTCTTCAAAAATAAAAGAGGCGGTCAACTGGACGCTGTCTCTGAGCATAACAGCGATCCTGCTGGCTTATCTTTTGTCGGTACCCATTGGTGTTTACAGCGCTGTGTATCAAGGCAGCAAAGCCGAGCGGGTCGTTTCCATATTTTTATTCGGATTGGACTCCATGCCAAATTTTTGGATGGCGTCTTTGCTCATCATTTTTTTTACGACACCAGAATATGGCATGGATTTTTTTCGGGTGCTGGGTCCTGCCAGTTTGCCTGCCGATGCCGGGTTTTGGGAGCGTTTCTTCAGCGCTTTTACCGCAATGATTTTGCCGGTATTTTGTTTGGCTTATGGCGCTTTGGCATACATTTCCAGGCAAGTGCGCGCGAGTATGATCACCGCACTAAAGCAAGATTATATCCGGACAGCGCGTGCAAAGGGGTTGACCGCCCGACAAGTGGTTTGGAAACACGCTTTTCGCAATGCTTTATTCCCTCTGATTACTATGTTTGCTTCTGTTTTTCCGGCAGCGCTGGCCGGTTCAGTGATCATCGAACATATCTTCAATATCCCCGGAATGGGGCAATTGATGATCAAATCCATTCAGGGCGACGACTGGCCGGTTATTTACACGGTTTTGATGCTGGCTTCTTTACTGACCATGATCGGGATTTTGGTCGCTGACCTGCTTTATCATGTTGCAGATCCGAGGGTAGATTTGAATAATAAAAACCGCAAATAACCTGCTATGAACTTCTTCAACCGCAAAAAAAAGCAACCCGGCGTTGAGCCGCAAACGCTGCAGGTGGGTCGTTTGCGCGCATCGCCGGGATGGCGGCGTTTTTCAAAAAACCGGGCAGCGTTGTGGTCTTTGCGGATGCTCTACGTGCTGATTTTTGTGGCCGTGTTTGCTGATTTCTTAGCGAATGACAAACCCATCTATTGCCGCATTGAAGGGCAAACTTATTTTCCAATTTTCAAAGAATATGGCATCAAATTGGGCTTGTCGCAAGGCGATGAAGCCTATTTCCGCCGCGAATGGCAAAATGAAATTTACGAAGCCGTGATTTTTCCACCGGTCACCTACAACGCCCAGCAAGCTGATACACCGAACCGATATACTTCCCCTTTCGGAAAACAAGCTGTGAGATCCTGGCGTTTCCGGCATTGGATGGGTACAGATGGGATCGGGCGCGATATTTCCGCGTTGATGGTGCATGGCACCAGGGCAGCAATGTTGGTTAGTGTCATCTCCATGGGCATTGCGACGTTGATCGGATTGTTACTAGGCAGTTTGGCCGGATTTTTTGGAGACGAGCGCCTGCGAACCTCTGCGCCCCGGTTGTTGTTGAACTTGGTTGCGCTGGCTGCCGGTTTTTTCTATGGGTTCAGCGTTCGGGCTTTTGCAATGACCGAAGGATCCCTGTTTACAGAAGTGTTCAAAAGCTTAGGCATCCTGTTTGCGTGCTTATTGGTAGCGAATCTGATTGCCGGCCAGATAGAACGGCGTTTCAAATTTTCGGCGTCCGTTGCCATACCAGCAGACACGCTGGTCAACCGTGCCATTGAAACCCTGTCCTCGATTCCCACCTTATTATTACTGCTCTCAGCGGCAGCGCTTATTCAAAAACCTTCCATCATTTACATTATGGCCATCATCGGGCTACTCCGCTGGACCGGGATTGCCCGTTACATCCGCGCCGAACTGCTTAAAATCCGAAGCTTAGAGTATATAGAAGCGGCGCGTGCCATGGGCCTGAGCGAATGGCGTATCCTGTTCAGGCATGCCCTCCCAAATGGCTTGGCTCCGGTTCTGGTTGCAATCGCCTTCGGCATGGCTAACACGATATTAATCGAAGCTTCTTTATCTTTCCTCGGCATCGGCTTACCCCCGGAAAGCGCCAGTTGGGGCAATGTTCTTCAAAATGCCCGTTCTTCGCCTCAATCCTGGTGGATTGCGCTTTTCCCCGGCCTTGGTATTTTCCTGACCATCACCATCTTCAACCTGATTGGAGAAGGGGTAGGAGAATCTATTAATAAGTCCTAAACAAGCGCTTATTTCATTTTCCTTTTCATTTTTTTGGGAAACAACCCGGATTTGCCGCCTTTGCTTGGCAATTCCCCTTTCCGATTGGCCTTTACTGTTGCATTTTCGTAGGCCGGACATCCACTTTTGCGGCTACAGGAGGAGGCACCTACCCCAAACAATCCAATGCACGCGCAGAGCAGGAGCGCAACAGAATTTCTGATTTTCATGTGACAAGTCGTTTTAGTCTGCTTAGTACACTGTAAACTAAGTTTCATTGGCTTTTGGGTGAATCTTTTTGCGCCATGCTTCCTCCATTTTTTCGCCCGATGCATAGGCATCGAACTTAAAAATGGACTTGCCTGACACAAAAATCTTTTACACAAAATCTCAACAAACTTAGTTTACGGTGTACTTAGGAACGTGTGCGAAATAACTTACCACTTTGGGCGGCGTCTTATTTCGCACACACTCCTTAATAAGTTCAGTTTCCCCGATTGGTTACACCCGGATTCAAATAAAACAGGGGTCGGTTCAGGGCCAATCACGCCCTATCAGAAACGTCAGGATGGCATTTTCCTGTGCCCTAATCGTTAAAATTGCATGAAATGCTTGAAAAATCAGGCTTTGTAGCATTTTTTGATCCGGGAAACTTGGTTTTCAAAAACCTTACGTATAAATTTGCCGCGTTAAAGTTATTTTAACCAAAAATCTTTGAAATGAACAAAGGAGATTTGATTGCAAAAATCGCAGATGGTGCGAACATGTCTAAAGCTCAGGCAGAAGATGCATTGAACGCTGTGCTCAACAGCATCACTGAAGCGCTTAAGGCTGATGATAGCGTTACGCTGGTAGGCTTTGGTACTTTTTCAGTTTCCCGCCGTGAGGCTCGCAGTGGTCGCAACCCTCAAACTGGTGCAGACATTAAAATCGCTGCCAGAAATGTGCCTAAATTCAAGCCAGGTAAGAAACTTGCCGATGCCGTCAACTAATGGCGCCGCGCTGATATAGCACCTTGGGAAAAGGGCAATTCGGGTTATGCTTGAATTGCCCTTTTTCTTTAGCTTTGCGCCTTCAATGGCAAAACCCTTATCACGCTTATATTCCAAGCTACAATGGCAGATATTCAACAACTGCGCCGCACGGCATCTCAGGTCAGGCGCGACATTATTCGCCAAACGTCCATGGCAGCCAGCGGTCACCCCGGCGGTTCCTTAGGCTGCACTGAACTTTTTACCGCCCTCTATTTCGAGGTGCTGAAACACGATCCCAAATTCAACAAAACCGGCGCGGGGGAAGATATGTTCTTCCTTTCCAATGGTCACATTTCTCCCGTTTGGTATAGTGTGCTGGCTCGGAGCGGCTATTTCCCGATATCTGAACTGGCTACTTTTCGAAAACTTAACTCGCGCCTACAGGGACATCCGGCTACGCACGAAGGATTGCCCGGCATTCGCGTTGCTTCGGGTTCGCTTGGTCAGGGCCTTTCCGTATCTATTGGCGCAGCGCTGGCTAAAAAATTAGACCATGATCCAAACTTAGTTTATACCCTCACCGGCGACGGCGAATTGCAGGAAGGCCAAGTGTGGGAGGCTCTTATGTTTGCAGCTCATCATAAGGTGGACAACCTCATCGCGATTGTGGACTGGAACGGACAACAGATAGACGGACCAACCGCAAAAGTAATGTCGCTGGGCGACCTGCCGGCTAAGTGGGCCGCATTCGGTTGGGAGGTGCTGCAAATTGAAAACGGGAACGACATGCAAGCCGTTCTGGATGGTTTGGCTGAAGCCAAAATGCATACCGGAAAAGGCAAACCTGTTGTGGTTTTGATGAAAACGGAAATGGGCTTCGGTGTGGATTTTATGGTCGGCACCCACGTTTGGCACGGCAAAACGACAAACCCCGAACAAACCGAACGCGCACTGGCGCAATTGGAGGAAATGCTTGGAGATTTTTAATTTTAAAGGGGCCGCGTGAGGTTTACTAAACTTTGAAAGTTTAGTAAACCTTGTACCGAATCCTGACCAGGTTTACTAAACTTTGAAAGTTTAGTAAACCTGTACCGAATCCTGACCAGCTTTACCAAGCTTTGAAAGCTTAGTAAAGCTTCTAACTAAACAAATCATGTTGGATCAACTCATCAGCACCGGAAAAAAAGCAACCCGCGACGGCTTTGGTGCCGGGCTATTTGAAATTGGGAAACAAAAATCTGAAGTCGTGGCTTTGTGCGCCGACCTCATCGGTTCCCTGAAAATGGAGGCCTTCATCGAAGCGTTTCCGGAGCGCTTTTTCCAAGTGGGGATTGCCGAAGCCAATATGATGGGCATCGCCGCAGGGTTGGCAACCGCTGGAAAAATTCCTTACACGGGCACGTTTGCCAATTTTTCTACGGGCAGGGTATATGACCAGATCCGGCAGTCCATCGCCTATTCGCATAAAAATGTCAAAGTCTGCGCTTCGCATGCCGGTTTGACCCTGGGTGAAGACGGTGCCACGCACCAGATTCTGGAAGACATTGGTATGATGCGGATGTTGCCGGGCATGACGGTCGTCGTTCCCTGCGATTATAACCAGACTAAAGCGGCTACAATGGCCATTGCGGAACATTATGGCCCGGTTTACCTCCGATTTGGTCGCCCCGACTGGCCGGTTTTCACCGCCGAAAATCAAAAATTTGAAATCGGGAAAGCCCAGTTGCTGGCAACGGGAAGCGATATCAGCATCTTTGCTACGGGTCACATGGTTTGGCAGGCCATAGAAGCAGCCAAGGCGCTGGCGCTGGAAGGCGTCAGTTGCGAAATCATCAATATCCACACCATCAAGCCGCTCGATGAAGCCGCTGTTTTGGACTCGGTCAGCAAAACCCGCTGTGTCGTGACCGCCGAAGAACACCAGCGCAACGGCGGCCTCGGCGACAGCATTGCACAGCTATTAGCCCGGCGTTTACCGACCCCCATGGAGTTTGTGGCCGTCAACGATTCTTTTGGCGAAAGTGGCAAACCACTGGAGTTGCTGGATAAGTATGGATTAAGTGTGAATGATGTGGCGGGGGCAATAAAGCGGGTGTTGGCGAGGAAGAAATAAAGCGTTAAAATTTCGATCAATAAAAACAAATGCGATATGGACGCCGATAAAATCCGAAGGCTTAAGTTAAGCGGGTTCACTTGCTTTTCACACATAGCAATGGACTTCTCATCGGGTATTAATGTGCTGATCGGAGAAAATGGCGTGGGTAAGACGCATTTGATAAAGGTGTTGTATTATGCGGCATCCCTGAAAGAAACAGTAGAATCGCCTCCCATTAATAGGATTAATGACCCTTCGTTAGACCTCGTTTTTGGGATAGACGATCATCAAAAACTTGTTAGATTAAAAGAAGGCTTTAAACAAGCTGTTATTGATGTTTCGTTCGGTTCTGATAGTGGGTACGCCAAAGATACGACGGGGATGCACCTGGAAATAAAGTTCGATAATGAAATATCACCCAAAGGATTAAAATATGGGCCTTTAGCAGGTTATGCAGGCAAATTCAATACTGACAAAAAACCACTTTATATTCCAGTCACAGAAATGCTTTCCTGGTATGAAGGCTTTCAATCTTTATATCAAAAGCGGGAAATCAGCTTCGATAAAACTTATTATGATCTTGCGGTTGCTTTAGGTCTTCCAAAACTCAAAGGGGGCTTATTAGAAGAGGCGCAGGAACTGGCAGATGAAATTTCTCAAGTCATCAAGGCTGATGTTTTTCAAAAGGATGGTAAGTTCTATTTTCGTTTTCATAATACAGAAGACGATTCCGAAGCATCCGTTGTCGCTCAGGGGATCAACAAACTTGGTCAGCTTTACTACCTTATCCTGAATGGTACTTTGAATAAAGATACCATCCTTTTTTGGGACGAGCCGGAAGCGGGTTTAAACCCCAAATACATCCGCGTATTAGCCAATATCTTGCAAACCCTGGCTAACGCAGGCGTCCAAATTTTTATCCCTACCCACGACTATTTACTGGCGCATCAGCTTTCGCTTATGGCGGAATACCGGGATACCGCAGATGCCGTAGTACCGGATATGAAGTTTTTTGCACTCTATCAAACCAATGAACAAGAAGGAACCGTAGTCGAATCTGGCTCTACGCTTGCCGATATTCAGCACAACACCATTTTGGAGGAGTTTTCTTCATTTTATGACATGGAACAAGGTCTTTTCCAGCAACCCGTAAAGCAGTAAAAGATGCAGTTCAGCGAAAGTAACCTAAAGTTCACATTTGATGACAATAGTTGGTTCTATTTAATTCAATACGATAAAACAACGGATTGCAAGAATATCCAACGTGCAATTCCCGGCACGAAAGCAGTTGATTTCATTGGGGTATTAAAGAACACGACCTTAACCTTGTCTCTATTTGAGGTCAAAAATTTTAGGGAGCATCGAATAGAAAATAAAGCCCGAATGAATAATGGTGAACGGATCGAAGAATTTGCCCAAAAAGTTCGGGATACAATGGCGGGTGTTGTTGGTGCAGCCCAAAACTCAAGTCACTTAAAGGGTACGTGGAAAAAGTACGTCAAGCTCCTTTCTGGTGGAGAAATCCATGTTGTATGCTGGATTGAAGAAGACCGCCAATCAAATTATTCCAATGTGAAAAGGAATCGACATAAAGCAAGAGCCAGTGGATTCATCCAGGAAATAAAAAGAAAGCTCTCTTGGTTGACGACAAAAGTAACGGCTGCAGATACCACGAATAATCCCTACAAAGACACACTTCAAGTATCATTTATTCAATCCAATAACCCGGAAAAAGTATGATAATCTTTCTGGGTATCCTTGCCGCCACAGCCATCCTCGCCATCAGCCTCGTCCATTTCTACTGGGCATTAGGTGGCCGCAAATGGGCAAACATCGTCTTTCCACAGTTCGCAGGAACGGATAAACCTATCTTCACCGCCGGAAATTGGGCAACAGTTGCCGTCGCTTTCATCTTTCTGGGCTTCTCAAGTGTTATTTTTTTGAAAACTTTTGGCGCGGTTTTGCGTATTGCTAATCATTGGATTGACATATCCGTTTGGCTGATCGCAGCGTTATTCCTGTTGCGAGCCATAGGCGATTTCAAATACGTCGGTTTCACAAAATCCGTGCGTTCTACTAATTTTGCGGCTTACGATAGTAAAGTTTTTACGCCGCTTTCTTTGACCATCGGGCTGATGATTGTTGTCATGGCTCTTATTTGAAAAAAAACAACTTAATGAAATTCGGTACTAAAGCTATTCATGCCGGCATCGAGCCGGATCCCACCACCGGTGCGGTGATGACCCCTATTTATCAGACGTCTACTTACGCACAGGAAGCGCCCGGCCAACACAAAGGGTATGAATATGCACGCACGCAAAACCCGACCCGCAGTGTGCTGGAAAAAAATCTTGCGGCGCTGGAAAACGGCGTGGATGCCATTTGTTTCGCCAGTGGGATGGCCGCCATGGACGCCGTGTTGCGGATGTTGAACCCCGGTGATGAAATCATTTCCACCAACGACCTTTACGGGGGTTCCTATCGCCTGATGGTGCGGGTGTACGAACGCTTCGGCGTCAAAGCGCATTTCGTGGATTTAGGCGACGAAGAAAAGGTCAAAAAACTCATTTCACCCAAAACAAAGCTGTTCTGGATTGAAACGCCCACCAATCCGATGCTGAACATTGTGGACATCAAAAAGGTGTGCACATTGGCTCAATCGCATGGCATTTTGACTTGTGTAGACAATACGTTCGCATCGCCATATTTACAGAATCCGCTTGACCTCGGTGCGGATATCGTAGTGCATTCGGCGACCAAATACCTCGGCGGCCATTCTGATGTCGTGCTGGGTGCTGTGGTGGTAAAGGATGAAAAACTCGGCCAGGATCTCCATTTTCTCCAAAATGCGATGGGGGCCGTACCAGGACCGCACGATTGTTTTTTGGTGTTGCGTGGTATCAAAACCCTGCATATCCGGGTGGAGCGCGCATGCAAAAATGCCAAAAAAGTGGCTAAATTCCTGCAAGCGCATCCTAAAGTGAGCAAAGTGTATTACCCGGGTCTGAAAGACAATCCTTACCATGAATTAGCCAAAGAACAGATGCGTGGCTTCGGTGCCATGGTGTCTTTCGACTTGCTGAAAGACAGCTTTGAGGATGCCATCCGGGTGCTGAGCAATACAAAAATATTTATCTTGGCCGAATCGCTGGGCGGCGTAGAATCACTGATCGGCCACCCGGCGACAATGACGCATGCTTCCATCCCACGGGCAGAACGCCTGAAAGTGGGCCTCACAGACTCCCTCATTCGCCTCAGCGTAGGGATAGAAGATGTGGAAGACCTGATCGAAGACCTGGAGCAAGCCTTAGTTCAGCTCTAATCTTGAATACGCCTAACCAAAACACACAAATATGATTTTTCAACTCACAGAAGAACAGTTAGCCGTGCAGACGGCAGCGCGTGAATTTGCCCAAAAAGAACTCAAACCGGGCGTTATTGAGCGCGACAGACACATGACTTACCCGAAAGAACAAGTCCGCATGATGGGAGAATTGGGCTTTTTGGGGATGATGGCGTCTCCGGAATATGGCGGCGGCGGGATGGACACCCTTTCTTATGTGCTGGCTATGGAAGAAATCTCGAAAGTGGATAACTCCTGCTCCGTCATCATGTCGGTAAACAACTCCTTGGTTTGCTGGGGTTTAAACATCTTCGGAACGCATGAACAAAAGGAAAAGTACCTGACAAAATTAACGACCGGCGAGTGGATTGGCGCATTTTGCCTTTCAGAACCGGAAGCAGGCAGCGATGCAACCAGCCAGCGGACAACCGCCGTAGACATGGGCGACCACTACCTGTTGAACGGCACTAAGAACTGGATCACCAATGGAGGCACATCCAAAGTACACTTAGTGATGGCGCAAACGCACCCCGAACTCGGGCATCGCGGTATCAATACCCTGATTGTGGAAGCAGACTGGAAAGGGGTAACCATCGGCGGCAAAGAAGACAAGTTGGGCATCCGCTCCTCCGATACACATTCCATTATGTATACCGATGTACGCGTTCCGAAAGAAAATCGCATCGGGGTGGATGGGTTTGGGTTTAAATTTGCGATGAGAACGCTTGAGGGCGGGCGTATTGGCATCGCTTCACAAGCCCTGGGCATTGCCGGCGGCGCGTATGAACTGGCGTTGGCTTATGCCAAAGAACGCGAAGCCTTTGGCAAGCCCATCGGTCAGCATCAGGCTATTGCGTTCAAATTAGCAGATATGGCTACCGAAATTGAAGCGGCAAAACTCATGGTTTACCGCGCCGCCCACCTGAAAGACGAGGGTGCCGATTTTGGTACAGCCAGTGCGATGGCCAAACTTTTTGCTTCAGACGTTGCCATGCGGCATACCGTTGAAGCCGTTCAGATCCACGGGGGCTATGGTTTTGTCAAAGAATACCACGTGGAGCGCCTGATGCGCGACGCTAAAATTACACAGATATATGAAGGTACTTCGGAAGTGCAACGCATCGTTATCTCCAGAAGTATTCTCGATGGACAAATGTATTTACCCGTATTGAGGATGGCTGAAAAAGTATGATAAAAAATTTGAAACAAATAGCCCTGCTGCTTGGGTTTGCAGGGCTGTTATATGCATGCGACAAAGAAGCCCCGGAAATAGTTCTGGATGAGCGTTTAAATGCTGGCGTGGAATTAGCTAAGGATGTCCATATTCTTTACAGCGACTCTGCCAAACTGCGCGTCATCGCGGGGGGGCCCGTCGTGTTGTACCACCTTGATGCCCGGGAGCGCAAACAGGAATTCATCGAAGGGGTGACTATTGATTTTTTTGGCCCGGATGAAAAACCTTCGAGCAGGCTGACTGCCAAATACGGCATTCGTCTGGAAGGGAAAGGACAGATTATTGTGCGCGACAGCGTCGTCTGGCAAAGCGTGGCCCAAGAGCGGCTGGAAACAGAAGAACTGATATGGGATGAAAAGCAACAGCGCGTTTTCACGAACAAATTTGTCGTGCTGCGCCGGCCCGATGAAATCATTAAAGGCCACGGTTTTGAAGCCAACCAGGATTTCAGCGACGCAAAAATAAAAGCGGTGGAAGGCCAGATTAAAGTAGATGAACTAAGCAAAGAATTGGAATGACGCTAACCCTGCTCATTTTGTTGTTTTTACTCCTTTCAGCGCTGTTTTCGGGCTCGGAACTTGCTTTCGTGTCTGCCAATAAGCTGAAAGTAGAGTTAAAAAAGAAGAAAGGGACTCGTCGAAGCCGTTATTTTTCCAAGTTCTATGACAAGCCGGCCAGCTTCATTGGCACAATGCTCGTTGGCAATAATATTGTGCTGGTGGTGTTCACGTCTCTGATGACCATCCCGCTTAACCACCTATTTGTCAATCAGTGGGGTATTCAAAACGAAGGTATTCTGTTGCTGCTCAATACGATCATTATTACCGTTGTCCTGCTCATTTTCGGAGAATTTATGCCAAAGGCCATTTTTCGCCTGTATCCGGAGGACATTCTGTACCAGCTCGCACTGCCAGTTCGGGGGTTGCAAATCTTGTTAGCGATTCCATCCTGGATGATGATCAAGACCTCGGATATCGTGCTGCGCTTTGCGTTCAAAACCCGGGCCGCGCAGGTAGACAACGCCTTTACCCGGCTCGATTTAGAACATTTTATCAACTTCGCGAATACAGATTCTGAAGAGGCAATTGACAAGGAAATGTTTGGCAAGGTGCTCAACCTTAATGACTTGAGAGTAAGGAGCTGTATGGTACCCCGCACAGAAGTAGAAAGCATAGACATGCATGCCGAAGTACGTGAACTGGAGCAATTGTTTAAAGAAACCAAACTGTCACGCATTTTGGTCACTGAAAACGAGGTGGACAATGTTTGTGGCTACGTCCACCACCAACAATTGCTGAAGCAACCCGGCGACATCAAAAGCCTCATCCTGCCGATCACTTATGTGCCGGAAGCCATGCGCGCTACTGACCTGATGAATACCTTTATTAAGGATCGCAACAACATCGCCTGTGTGGTGGATGAGTTTGGCGGATTGGCAGGGGTGATCACACTGGAGGATATTCTGGAAGAAATTTTCGGAGAAATAGAAGATGAACACGATCAGGAAGATTACATTGAAGTTCAGGAATCTAAGGATACTTATATTTTTTCGGGGAGGCTGGAAATTAATTACCTGAATGAAAAATACAAGCTCAATTTTCCGGAAGGCGAATACCATACCTTGTCAGGCTACTTAGTCATGACCACAGAAAACATTCCGGAAGAAGGCGCTGATATCGAATTAGACGGCTATCGCTTCATTCTGCTCAGCGTCAGCGATAAAAAAATAGAAACGGTTAAAGTCATCAGCTTATCGCAAAATCAGGAATGACGACCATTCACTTTCCACTGAAAATCAATGGTTTTTATTTCATTTCAACACCTCCCAATTCGTTTCCATGAGCAAAGGAAAAATTCTGGTCACCGGCGGTTGCGGCTACATTGGCAGCCATACGATTGTGGATTTGGTTGACCACCAATTTGAGGTGATTTCGGTTGATAACCTGATCAATTCCAAGGAAACAATTCTGGAAGGCGTGCGTGCAATCACCGGCAAAACCGTAAAAAACTATGCGGTAGATCTCTGCGATCGTTCTGCTACCCGGCGCATTTTTGAAGAACATCGGGATATTGCGGGCGTCATTCACTTTGCCGCATTAAAAGACGTTGGCGAATCGGTTTTCGAGCCGTTGAGTTATTTTCGGAATAACCTGAACAGTCTGCTCAATATCCTCGAATGCATGTCCGATTTTGGCATCGAGCGCTTCATCTTTTCCTCTTCGTGTTCCGTTTATGGCAATATAGAAACCCTGCCGGCCACTGAAGCCGAGCCGCTGAAAGAACCCGAATCGCCTTATGCGCGCACCAAACAAATGGGGGAGGCGATCATCCGCGATTTTTGCGTGTCCCGCAAAACATTCAACGCGGTGCTTTTGCGCTATTTCAATCCCGCTGGCGCCCACGAAAGTGCCCTGATAGGCGAATCTCCGGCCAATCCAGCGAGCAACTTAGTTCCCGTTATCACTGAAACCGCCATCGGTAAACGGCCTGAAACCCAGGTTTTCGGCAACGACTACCCCACCCGCGATGGCAGTTGCGTACGCGACTATATCCACGTAATGGATCTGGCCAACGCTCATACCAAAGCCCTGGAGTATCTGCTTGCCAACAACAATGAACAGCCCTGTGAAGTGTTCAACCTCGGCTCTGGCGACGGCGTCACGGTTCTGGAAGCCATTGCTGCATTTGAAACCGCTACGAGCCAAAAGCTCAAATACCGGATTGGGCCACGCCGCCCGGGAGATGTGGTCGCTATTTATGCGAATTATGAAAAAGCAGCCCGATTGCTTGGCTGGAAACCACAAAGGGATATAGCAGCGATCATGAAATCTGCCTGGGCCTGGGAGAAAGTTCGGGGATGATTTAAATCAACCCTCTGGCCTTCAGCTCCAAATACTTATTTATCGTTTTCATCGAAAGCGCCTGCGGCTCCGTGAGAATGGCCTGGATACCGAATTGCTTCAACTTTTGCACCATCGCCGATTTTTCAGCTAAGAATTTTTGAGCGATCGTGTGGCGGTAGATGCCCTCTAAGGTTTTGACCTCCTGGTTAACAAAATCGCGGATCTCCGTATTTTCAAAAAAAATGACGACCAGCAAGTGGTTGCTGTTGATGCGCCGCAGGATGGGTAAGACCCGGTCGAGCGCGTAGCTGCTTTCAAAATTGGTGAACAGCATGATTAAGCTACGTCCGCCGGTGATGAGTTTGCGCGAAGCCTGGTAAAGCAGCTCGTAGTTGGCTTCCAATGGCCGGTCGGCTTCGCTGTAAAGGGTCAGCAAAATTTTGCTGAGCTGGGTTGCTTTATTGTCGGCTTTGAGCGTCGCACCCATTTTGTCGGAGAACGTAATCAACCCGGCGCGGTCGTATTTTTTCAAGGCAATATTCGATACGGCAAGGCTGGTATTCACTGCATAATCCATCAAACTCAGCCCTTCGAAAGGCATGCGCATGGCGCGGCTTTTGTCAATGATGCAGTAAATCTGCTGTGCACGTTCGTCTTCGTATTGGTTCACCATCAGGTCGGCGCGCCGGCTGCTGGCTTTCCAGTTGATGCTGCGGTGGTCGTCGCCGCGCACATAGTTTTTGATCTGCTCAAACTCATAGCTGTGGCCAATCCGTCGCAACCGTTTAATTCCCTGGTGGTTAGACAACCGATCGAATGCGCGGTATTCAAATTGCTTCATCTGGAGAATAGACGGATAAACCGGCACCCGCGCTTCGGCGGGAATGCTGATGCGGCGTTCGGCCAACCCCAGCAAGGTAGTTGCAAACAGGTTGATCCGGTTAAACTTATAGGCTCCGCGCTGGAGCGGCCTGAGTTCATATTTGATTTCCTGCGTTTCCCCGGGATTGAGCGAAGCATGCAGCATAAAGTTCCGTTGCTGAAACTGAAAAGGAATTTCGTCAATGATTTTAAAAAAAAGGCGCTGGCGGGAATAGTTCGCTACAGTGAGCGTCACCGGGTTGGGGTCGCTGAGCGAAAAAATTTTGGGTAGCTTACGGTGCGCTTCGGCAAGATCCCGCTTCCCAAACAACAAAGCGTAATCCAGTACCGTCAGGGCTGTCATCAGGGCTAATGCTACCTGAGCAGGTTGCAGCAACAACGGGACAAAGAAGCTGGTCGCAAAAGCTACCACTAACAAGCCGCAAAGGCCAAAAAAGCGATTGGTCAGAAACAGGTTTTTCAAAATATCAGCTCTTTTTAGGAATACTTTATCGCGGCACTTCTATTTTTCCTACAATGCTATCCACTACTTCCCGTACCTGGTACCCTTCCATTTCGCGCTCCGGCGTCAGGATGATCCGGTGGTTGAGCACCGGGAAAGAGACGTACTGAATGTCGTCAGGCGTCACAAAGTCGCGGCCATTCATCGCCGCAATGGCTTTGGCCATTTTCATCATGGCTAAGGATGCGCGGGGTGAAGCCCCCAGGAACAAATCGCTGTGATCGCGCGTGGAATGAACGATGGCCGCAATGTAATCGAGCAGTTCTTCCCGGATGTGAATCTGCTCGACCAGCGTCTGGCACGCCCGAATGTCGTCGGTAGACAATACGGCCTTAACATCGTGGCGCTGGCTCACTTTAAAATCGTTGTGAAAGCGGCGAAGGATGAGTTTTTCATCTTCCAGCCCGGGATACTCCAGGTTAATTTTTATCAAAAAGCGATCCAATTGTGCTTCCGGCAATTTATACGTTCCTTCCTGTTCGATGGGGTTTTGCGTGGCGATGACAAAAAACGGAAACCCCATGATGTGCGTTTTCCCATCCACCGTCACCTGGTATTCTTCCATGACCTCGAAAAGGGCTGACTGTGTTTTTGCAGGTGCCCGGTTGATCTCGTCAATGAGGACGATATTGGAAAAAATTGGCCCCGGATTGAACGTAAAATCCGAGTTGCGCATGTTGAAAACCGTGGTGCCTACTACGTCGCTGGGCATCAGGTCGGGCGTAAACTGGATGCGCGAAAAATCTACATCTAATGTTTGAGCCAGCAGTTTTGAGGTCAGCGTTTTGGCAATACCCGGCACGCCTTCCACCAGCACATGGCCCCCGGAAAAAATCGCGGCAAGCAGCAAATCCAGGAGGTCGTGCTGCCCGATTATCACTTTGGAGATTTCGTGCCGCACCCGCGCGGCAGCCGCATGAATCCTTTCCAGGTTCAGGCGCTTGGGTTGCCAAGTTTCTTCTGCTGAAGCCGGGGTTTCAGGCTCCGGCGTCACCGTAGGTTCTTGTTCCTGTGTTTGTTCGTTCAGTTCTTCGATCTGCATATTTATTCAAAAGTTAAAGGGTATACAATCAGGTGGGCATTGCCTTTCCCGTCTTTTTTATCATTTGCAAAGTTTATAAAATTGCTCCATCAACCGGTGAAAATCAATCAATTTGCCGGTTCCGATGGCATACACGCTTTTAATGCTTTCCTGCATGGCAAAAATATCCCGGATCAATGTTTCCGGCACTTCAGACCGTGCAGCCAACCGGCTAAAGAAACTTTCGTCGCCCTCCCGATGACTCAGGTTATAGCGCTCCCGGATGTAGCCGTTGAACAGTCGGATTTTTTGCAGCGCCAGCTTCCGATGGTTGTTCTGCATGAAATACAATTGTCCGATGGTTTGTACAAACTCCAGAGATGTATTGGCATTCGGTTCAGTGACTGGCACCACTTGTTGCCGCCTTTTTGCTCGAAACAGCAAGTATAACACCCCTGCGGCCAGCAACAAGTACCAAGCCCAGGCCAAAGCAGGTTGAGAAAGGATGTATTTCAAAGGACTCTCCTGATTGAGTTCGGGCATCCCTCCCGAGGCTCGCTGGTTCGCAAGCTTAGTGACGGATTCTGGTACCCGGCTGTATTCATCCCAGTAAACCTGGCCTTCCGGTAAATGAGAAAAGACGCGGCGCGCATACTCCAGACCTTCTTTCCGAACAAGATGATAGTTGGTAAGCGCAAGCGGTGTCGTATGTAAATAGAAATATCCGGCGCCATGTTTCACCCGTGCAAAATTGATGTAGCTGCTGTCGGTGTCCATAATCACATAACCCAAAATGGTTCGCTGCTTATCCTGGTCGCAAAAGTATTCGCTCCCCATGTATTTCCAAAGATAATTCACCGGCATATAGTTGTTGAAATACCGGTACTCTGGCGCTTCGCTCATTGCCAGGTCAGGGTGCTCCAGATTCAACGCTACGATGGTGTCATTGAAATAATGGTAGCCGTCCCAGGGTGTATTGCACTCTTCCAAATAAAGATAAAACATGAGGTCGTGGGGGATGGTATTGCAGGAGATGAAAGCCTGATTGCCTTCGCTTACAAATTTCAACAGGGCATCACGGTCGCGATTAGTCATGTACATGCCGGCCCCGGTAAATACGTAGCTGGCTTTTGGGGTGCGGTGTTGAGAAAGGCGACCATTCAGGCTATCCTTAAGTACAACGATCGCTTCTCCTCCCGGAATAAATTGATCCAACAGACTAAATAGAACATTTGTCCCGTATGGTTCGCGGCTTCCCTGATCGTAATTTTCTTTCCAGGAATGGCGAAGCCCGCTATTGCCAAACAACAGGTATAGCAGCAAAAGGAAAACAGCGATTCCGCCCAAAAAAAATAGTCTTCCTTTGCTCATGGCTTATTGTTTTGCGGAATGAGCGAAAGCATTTGCTGAAATTGTCCCTGCATGCGCTGGAAGTCTTGTTTTCCGATTGCCCCATCTCCATACCAGACCCATTCGAAGTCACGGGTTACCGCCTGAAATGGCCGTTGAAGGGAGGATCCTTTTAATTCCCGAAAGTAATCCCGGTTGGTTTTGTCTCTTTTCCAAACAACGAGTTGTTGTTGCGATAGTTTTTTCAGGATGGCCAAATAATACAACCGCACCGCCATCGTATGGTTTTCCTGCGCAATGGCGCGTTGAATCAAAGGATCGAGGTCAGCTGTATTCAGGTTTTCCTCAATGTGCTGCAAATCAATTCCTTCAACTGTTTGCCCCCGAATTATAACATCTTTCGGCGCCGGGTTCATTTGTATGATGTTCATGACAATCAGCACGATAATTGCAATACCGGCCAGCAGTAACAGTCCTCTGAACAGCCATTGAAAAAAATTGCCGCTCCCGGAAAGATCCGGTAACTCCGGTGCATCAGCCGGTTTTGTACTGGTTTCTTTTTTCTTTTTGGGTTTTATTGTTTTGTTGTAATCTAACCCTTCAATGGCCTTTTTCCAGTTTGCTTCATCAATGTCCCGCTTTTCCACAACTTCTTCATAGTATTGGTATTCGTTTAACCAACTGTATTGGGCGGGTTCTTCACCGTCTTCCACCCCTTCTTCTATTGCCTCCTCTATTTCTTCATAAGGCGGTTCGTCCACGACCGCTCCGACCTGCCCCAGGGCGGACGGCATTGGCAACAGCACGCTCAAAGCGATGATTGCAACGCAATAAACCAGGTGACCGGATTGAATAAATCGTAGTTTCAGCATTGCTGCCTTTATTAGTTTCTTTTACAAATTAAGCTTATTCCCGTTCCAGGCCGCGAATCTGGCGCGATTGTCCCAGCATTTCCAATTTTTGCCTGAGGCCTTCTGCTTCATGAATCTCTATTAAGGTAAAAGACAAAAGTCCCATGCCGGTGAATAATAGGATAAAAAAGATAAACAGGATGAAAAAATACAGGAAAAGCAGTACCACATTATTAATCTGCGCCATAGTTTCTGGTTCAAAATGGATGACCCAGGACAGCAAATCAAATAAGATTTTCATCAGGAACGAATCAAAAATGCCTAAAACGAGCAACCCGGTGAAAAAGAACAACATCAATGCCAACATACTTCTGCCAAAGGATGAAAAAAACAGCGACCAGGCCCGACCAAATGCGCTGAAAACATTGCGCCGTTCGCGAAGCAACAACACGCCCCAGAGAGACACGAGCGGGAATAAAAAAGCCGCCAAAAGTAAGCTGTACCATTCAAAGAACGCAAACAACAGAACAAACGGACTGATCACAATCATAATTTGGAAAAAAGCGGCCGTGCGATGTCCCTGTGAGATTTTTTTATCTGGTCGCTCCTCACGGGTCAACTGTTTTGCAACTTCAAACAACAGAACAGCTAAGGCCAGTCCGCCGGCATAAGGCGCATAATCGGAATACATGGACGTAAACAAAATGTGGCTTGAAAATAAGGTTTTCAAAAACGGGAGCAATTCAAAAGTCACAGGCAAGGGATTGTTGAGCAAATCTTCCGATGTAGCCATGAGGATGCCGCAACAAACCCCTGCGGAGATGAAAGCCAGTAACGTAAACCGCAACAGGTGTTTTCGGTACAGCATAAAAGCATCGGAAAATAGTTCAACTGAAGACTGTATGCGGCCAAAACCCAGGTTTTGCGGCTGATCCGGAGGAATGCGCGTATCGCGAATCGGAGTGGAGAAACCAAGTCTGGCCTTATAGCGCGGATACCAGACAAAATAGACGAACATGAACAAAAAGCAAACCACAATGAATAGAATGCGGATCACTGCCGGCGTTTCGGTGAGGCGCGTCAGAAACCCTTCGATGAAGCCGGCCAGAATAATGAGCGGGGCAATACTCAGCAAAATTTTGATGCCGCGGCGCGCTGACCGTTGAAACGCCTGCATGCGTGAATAAGAACCTGGAAAAACCAAACCCTGCCCCATCGTGATGCCCGCTGCACCGGCAATGACGATGCAAGAAATCTCGATGGCACCATGCGTCCAAATGGTGAGAAAAGAATCGAAGAAAAGCCCTTCTTTGATGAAAAAATACTGAAACGCCCCCACCATGATGCCGTTCGACACTAAGATCGTAAGCGACCCCAGAGAGAAAAAAACGCCCATGGTGAAAATGAGCAGGGTCACGTACAAATTATTCAGTGTGATTGCAAAAGACATGCTGAAAGCGCCTTTTGCCTTATAAACAGCCATCGGATCACCGGACCGAATATTTTCCATGGTCATTTCTACGTAGTCTTCGCCGAGGATGACGCTTGCAAAATCTTCATCCATGGCGCAGGAAAGCCCGCCAACGAGCATAGAAACCACAAAAACAAAAAACGACAATCGAAAAGATTGTCTGGATTCATGGATCAGTTGCGGCAGTTCTTCCAGCCAGAAATTCGCCAATTGCCTCCACGGCGAGCGCCGAACTTTGTAAATGGCACCGAAAATGCGTTGCCCCAGTCCGTTAAGGTATACCCTTACCGAACGGTTTGGGTAAAAAGAACGAGAATAAGAAAGATCGTCTGTCACCTGTATGAAAAGGTCGTTCAGTTGATCGGGGTCGCGTTGGGTAGCATCCAGAACGCCTTCAAATTCCCTCCATTTAGTCTTGTTCTGCTCTATGAAATTCGTTTCACGCATAACAGGGTTACGAACTTTGCCGGCAACAAATTGCGACCGATGCACAAATATTGGAATAAAAACGATAACTTGCAAACAGCTGGTGGATCAGGAAGCCTCATTTGTAGATTTTTCATTGCAGGATGAACCGAAAATGTTCAATTTTGTATCTAATACTGAACTTAGTCTCCCGGGTATCAAAATCCGGAAGGCTCGAAACCATAATCAATGACCAATCCGTTCAAAAAATACGCTGACCGTTTTTCGGAGTTCGGTTTTTGGAAAACCCTAAGCCTTTATGCCCGAAAAATTGGTCTGAAGGCAGTGTACAGCGCCTTGTTGTTGTTCTACGCCTATCGCCAGCCAGAAACGCCGGGATGGGCCAAAAACATCATCCTCGGTACCCTCGGCTATTTGCTTGCTCCCTTCGATGCCATCCCCGACCTCAGCCCGATCATTGGTTATACTGACGACATTGGCGTACTGAGCTTTGGCCTTGTTACGGTTGCCGCCTATGTCAACGACAAGGTGCGCGGACAAGCTCGGGAGAAAATTAAGAAGTGGTTTGGAGATGGTGAGCATGCTGAGTTGGAAGAGGTGGATAAAGTGCTTTAAGCTAATATCAAAACGGCAACTCCCCCAAGTCAACATTCCCCCCAGACAAAATAATCCCTACCCGTTTCCCTGCAAAAGGCGCCGGATTGTTCAGCACGGCGGCTAAAGGCACCGCGCAGGAAGGCTCGATGATGATTTTCATCCGCTCCCATACTAAGCGCATCGCTGCGACAATTTCTTCTTCCGAAACCGTAAAAATGTCGTCTACCTGTTTCCGGATGATGTCGAAGGTCTTTTCGCCCAGGTGGGTGCGCAGGCCGTCGGCAAGGGTATTTGTTGTGGCGTTTACCTCTATTTTCCCGGATTGCAACGAGCGCCAGGCGTCGTCTACGGCTTTGGGTTCGGCACCGTAAACCTTCATTCCTGGCGAAAGGTACCGCGTCGCCAAAGCAGTACCGCTCATCAGTCCGCCGCCGCCAACTGGAGCGATGACAGCCTCCAGGTTTGGCGCATCTTCTATCAATTCTTTCGCAGCGGTAGCTTGCCCGGCAATGATGTTGTAGTCGTTGTAGGGATGGATAAAATAAGCGCCGGTGCGAGCTACAACGGCTTCCAGCGTACTTTCCCGCGCAGCGATGTTCGGTGCACAAAAAATGATCTCCGCGCCATAACTGCGCACCCCAGCCACCTTGATCGCCGGCGCATTTTCAGGCATAACCACGTAGGCCGGAATGCCCAGCATCTTTGCACTCAGCGCAACCGCCTGCGCGTGATTGCCGGAAGAATGGGTGGCAATGCCGTTCCGGCGGACCTCTTCAGACAACCGGAGAGAAGCGCTGCTGGCACCCCGCATTTTAAAAGCGCCTACTTTTTGAAAGTTTTCACACTTAAAAAACAGCTTTGCACCGCTAATGGCATCAATGCCGGAGCAAGTCAGCACCGGAGTGCGGTGAATCATCGGCGCGATGGCGGTGTGGGTTTCCAGAATGTCCAGGAGAGTGGGAATGTGCTGGATAGCGTGCATATACTTTATGACTGTGTGCTTTAAAAAATAATTTGTTGGGCATTTGGGTGTGGAAAAAAACCAACTTCTTGTAATGCCTGCCGCTCCATTAACCGCTCAAAGTGATTTAGATCAAGAATTCTAAGTGTCGCTTCTCCAATTTCGGTTTTAGATAAAAGCAATACTCCTGAGATCGCAAAATGATCTTTCCATTGATCTGTCCTTGGGTTAAAAAACCGGATAAACCTTTGGTCTTTCAATATAGTCCCATATCCGAACCCTTATTCCTATTACAGAAAACACAGGAATGAGCAAGGTTGTCTAAAGTAGTTGAACCACGATGTTTGATACTGATGATGTGTTCTACCTGAAACTTTACAACAGAAAATTCTTCGAAAGAAAGACAATATTCGCAAAGATGATGCGCTCGCTCAGCAACTAAATTGCGCCAGGCTGGTGAAATATAGCGGCTCATTAAGGAGTGGAAAGTTGTTTCAGAGCGCGTGCTTTCGCCATACGCATTAAATGTTCAAACATTAGAAAATAGTCTAATTCATGCTGCTCTTCTGCATCCAGCCTACTCTCCTTTTCCTTCTCTATTAATGATTCTACTCTTTGCTGCGACTGATCAGAAAGATGAAATCCAAGAATCTTATTGGGGTCAGAGCCAGTTACAAATTCGAGAATTTCGTCGAAAACAGGTGTTGAAGTCATGATGCAAAATTTTCATTGATGAAGCTTACTACAAACTTACATGAAAACATCCTTTCTTGCAACAAGAATATCATTGATGAGATCCAACTAATCACCCCGTCTTCTCCTTAAACGCCCCATACGTTTTATCCGGCATGATCAAGCTGCCTAATATCATAAACGCAATGCTGGAACCCAATCCGATGAGCAGGGTAGGCGTGGTTGTTTCAAAAATTTCCCCGACAATCCAGCCGCCCATCCCGCCAAGAATGGACAACAACGCGCCCATATCGGACGCACGCTTCCAATACAAACCCGCCGTGAGCGGAACAAAAAGGGAAACCAAACTCAGGATGGAAGAATCGGCCACCAATTCGTAAATATTCGTGTTGGTTGTTGCCATAACGGCTGAACAAACCGCCACGCCAACCACTGAAAAGCGCATGGTGCGCAACAGCATCTGGTCGCTCATTTTGCGGTAGATCGGGCGGATCAGGTTTTCGCCGATGATGGTTGCCGGGGCGAGAATGGCCCCTGCCGTCGTACTAAGGATGGCAGACAACAAAGCGCCAAAAAATAAAATTTGCATCACAACCCCCGTATGGTTGAGCACCATCATGGGGATCAATTTCTGTGGGTCGTCATCGCCAAAATCACTATACAAAACTTTGCCGCACAAGGTAATGAACAATGGAATAAGGCCAATGGTGAGGTACATCAACCCGGATATTAAGGAGGCGCCAACCGCTGATTTTTCGCTTTTGGCGGACATGACCCGCTGGAAAACGTCCTGCTGCGGAATGGATCCGAGGCCAATCGTGATCCAGGCGGCAAAATAGGTCAGCATACTTTGCAAGTCGCGCTCCGGGAAAAACTGAAAAGCATTTTCTGGCGCTTTTTCCAATACCGCTTGAACGCCACCTGCTTCATTCGCCAGCAAAATAGCCAGCGCCACCATGCCAATAATAATCATAATGGTTTGCACAAAGTCCGTAACTGAAACCGACCACATCCCGCCAACATAAGTGTACATAACGACCACCAGCAGGCAGATGAAAATCCCCCAGGGCAAGTCAATCCCCAGCAATACATTCAGCAACAGCGCCATTGCAACCATCTGCGCAGCAATCCAGCCGAAATAAGACGGCACGATAAATATAGCTGCAATGGTTTCCACACGACGGCTAAACCGGAGTTTGAAAAAATCAACTAAGGTCAGGATATTGAGCCGGTACAACGGCCTCGCAAAAAACAACCCTACAAGAATGAGGCACAGGCTACTGCCAAATGGGTCTTCCATGACGCCCTGAAGCCCTTCCTCGGAATATTTCGCCGGCGCTCCCATGATTGTTTCGGAGCCGTACCAGGTAGCAAACAAAGCACAGGCAGCTACCAACATGGGCATGCGCCTTCCGGCAATCACATAATCCTGCGTGTTGTGAACCCGGCGGGCTGCCCACCAACCAATTAACAAAGTGCCGATTAAATAGACGACAATAAAAATCAAAAGTGTGGACATAGGTGTTTAATTATGAGACGATAGCGTCATATTTTAGCAAAAAGCATGCTGTGCTTTTACCTTCTGATGGCCTTTTGGATCTAAAGTCTTCAAGCTAATCTGTTTTTCAAGTGTCGGTAAACTTACGGACAAATTCAGTTTAAGACAAAATTAACGAGTTGAAGGCAAAATTTTAAGTACCGATAACATTTCTAAGTTGTTAATAATACTGTCTTTATCACCAAAAAACAGCTCGCATGAACATAAAAAGATCAAGCCTGATTCTGCTGGCACTACTTCTCGCCGTGTCGCTTCAGGCGCAGTATTTTGGAAGGAACAAACCCCGGTATGAACAAATAGACTACCGGGTGCTCCAGACACCGCATTTTGAGATCTACCACTATCTGAATAACGATTCTTTGCTACAGGATCTGGCCGAACAATCGGAGCGCTGGTACCGCATCCACCAGGCGGTACTTCAGGATACGATTATCAAGCGAAATCCGCTCATTTTTTACAACGACCACCCCGATTTTCAACAAACGAATACCATTTCGGGGGAAATCGGTGTAGGAACCGGCGGCGTTACCGAAGCTTTCAAAAACCGGGTGATTCTGCCATTAGCCATGTCGAACCAGCAAACACACCACGTGCTGGGGCACGAATTGGTACACGCTTTTCAGTACAATATGGTGCTAAACGGCGACTCTACGTCCCTCAATAACCTGTCGAATCTGCCGCTCTGGATGGTAGAAGGGCTGGCGGAATACATGTCTATCGGTAGCGTAGACGCGCAAACCGCGATGTGGATGCGTGATGCGGTACTGAACGACGATGTGCCCACGCTCAAAAAATTGAACAACCCGCAATACTTCCCTTACCGCTATGGCCATACCTTTTGGGTCTTTGTCACCGGGCTGAAAGGCGATGAAATCATTGAACCTTTGTTTATGGCTACGGCCAAATATGGATTCGACGAAGCCTGTGAAAGGGTGATGGGCATGAGCAGTAAAGCCCTGTCAGAGCTATGGGTCAGTCTGATTAAACGGCATTTTGGAAGCGAATTAGGCGATAAAAAAGAGCGCACCATTGGCAAAGCCCTCATCAACGATGAAAATGCCGGGCGCATGAATATCTCGCCGGTGCTCAGCCCGAATGGGCAATTTGTGATTTTTTTGTCTGAAAAAAACCTGTTCACGATTGATCTTTTCCTGGCGGACGCCCGCACCGGAAAAATCATTCGCCGCGTGGCCAGTACACTGAAAGACGGGCATATTGACGATTTCAATTACATCGAATCGGCAGGAACCTGGTCGCCCGACAGCAAACAATTTGCGTTTGTGGGTGTGAGCCAAGGGAGCAATATTCTCCTTATCAAAGAAGTCCAGACCGGGAAAACGGTGCTCGAAACCCCGTTGAAAGGCGTGCCCGCCTTTACCAATCCAGCCTGGTCGCCGGATGGCAAAACCATCGCGTTCACGGGCTTGGCCAACGGGCAGGTAGATGTTTTTTCCTACAACCTCAAATCAGAGAAAATTACCCAGCTCACGAACAACCGCTATTCGGAAATGCATCCCGCCTGGAGCGAAGACGGCTCTTTTCTTGCTTTCGCAACGGATGAATTGAGTATGAAACGTGGCAAAACCCACGGCAAGTGGACCTTTAATCTTGCAACGCTGAACATGGCAGACAACAGCGTCAGCCATATTGACATTTTCCCCGGCGCGGATAACCTGAACCCCCTGCCCGACACGGCCAACAACATCATTTTCCTATCGGACCGGGACGGCTTCCGCAACATCTACCAGTACGAACCAACCACTGGTAAGGTCTACCAGTTGACCGATTTGTTGACCGGCGTCAGCGGCATTACTTCGTATTCGCCGGCCATTAGTCTGGCGCGACGCAACAACCGGATTGCTTATACCCATTACAACAAAAACGGGTACAATATTTACCGGGCAAAACTGGATGAATTCCTTTATAAAGAGGTTGATCCAAAAGCGGTGGACATGACCCAGGCATACTTGCCCCGCGTGAATCGCCAGGCAACTGCTCTGGTGGATGCCAACCTCGACATTCCCCAACCGCCTGCTGAATTGACCAGCGATCAACTTAAAGAGCAACCTTACAAATCCAAATTCAAGTTGGACTACGCAGGCGGCGGCGGTGGAATCGGCATCGGAACAAACAATGTATTTGGAACCACATCCGGAGTAGCCGGCGGGGTAGATTTGTTGTTCAGCGACATTATGGGCAACCACCAGTTCTTCACAAGCCTGTCGCTCAATGGCGAAATCAGCGATATTGGCGGAACGCTGGCCTACGTCAACCGAAAAGACCGAATCAACTGGGGCGCTTACCTTTCTCACACGCCTTACCGGAGTTTGAGTTTGGACAATATCCAATTCGACTTCCCGCTGCCCGTTGGCGACGACCTGTTTTTAAGGACAGACCGCTATGAGTTTAGCGTATATCGGCTTTTTGAAGACCAATTGGGCTTTTTTGCACAGTATCCATTTTCTACCACAGCCCGGGTTGAGGTAGGAGCGTCCGGATCCATTTACAGCAATCAGCTCACGAAATTGGTCAACTACTACGATGATTTCGGTAGCCTGATCAAGCAGGATCGCACCAAATTGGATGCGCCGCCCGCACTTAATCTCGTCACCGCCGAAGCCGCCTTAGTAGGCGATAACAGCTTTTTTGGCATGACGGCACCGCTTCAGGGGCAACGCTACCGCTTGGGCCTAGAGCAATATTTCGGGGATTTCAACTTCACGGCGTTGACGGCCGATTACCGCATCTATCGCTTTTACAAACCCGTAGCCTTTGCGTTCCGGGCGATGCACTACGGGCGTTACGGCGCAGGCAGCACCGAGTTGACTCCTTTGTTTGTAGGCAACCCCTGGTTTATCCGCGGATACAATTCCAACACGGCGCTCGACCTGTTTTTGCAAAACGATTACGTATTCGATCAGTTAGTGGGCAGCAAATTGCTGGTGGCCAATTTTGAAGTGCGCATTCCGTTCACCGGTCCGAAAAGGCTGGCCTTGATCAAATCGAATGTCCTGCTCACCGACCTTAACTTTTTTGTGGATGGCGGTATGACGTGGTTCGATTACGAGCAGTTCAACATTAGTGAGCCGCAGTTCAACGGGGAGTTTACGGTATACCCGGTTCAGCCGGTATTCAGCGCAGGGGCTTCTTTACGGATCAACCTGTTCGGCGCGCTCATTCTGGAGCCGTATTACGCCATCCCGCTGCAAAAAAATGCAAAGGGGGCGTTTGGATTGAATTTGATTCCGGGCTGGTAGTCACCAAAGTCAGAACTTTAGAAGAGGGTGTCTCTTAGTAGACAGCCTCTTCTATTTTGAGTCAAAACCATCATAAAAACCAAATGATTCAAGCCTCTATTTTTTAAAAGCCGCAACAAAATACCCACCCAGAATCGCAAAAACCGATCCTACAAGAACAAAAGCTGGCCAACTACCCAATTGAGCGCCCTCCGACAACGCAGTCTGCAGGATGAGCCAGGTCATCCCCAGCAATCCCCAGATCACAGCGACTTTCATTACCGCCAGCAAATGACGCACCAGCCGGTATTGCCGCTCCGCATTTTCAGGTGTAATGCGCACGGGATAATTGATGTCTTTTGAAGACTGTATCGCCAGGGTCATCGTCACATAAATAAACAAAGCAATCCCTGGAAGCACCAAAATGGTAGCCTTGCGACCCCAGCCATCTGCTTCCCCTCCAAGATTGAAGTGGATGGGAATGGTCGCCGGCAATTTTGACCAGTAGATTGCAATCAGCACCACAAATAAGACAAGCCCGGTCAGCGCCAAAATATCGCAAGCCCTTTCCAGGCCCGATTTTTCTAAGTTGACTTTCATAACAAAATGATTGTTAATTAAATATGCGTAAAAAACACGGCAATTAAAAAGATAAAAGCCTTTGCCGGTATATAGATGAATTGTTAAATTCTTCTCAAAGTACGAAAATATTCGTAAATAAATTTGCACTTACGAAAGTCTTCGTATATACTTGCATTGCGAAACAGATTAGGCACTTTATTCACCTTGATGCAACGCACAACTAAAATCACCCGACTTTACCTGATGATGGCCCCAAAACCAGATGAATCCAAAGTTTTTATCTGTTCTAAACATCTAAATTAATGGAAATTCCCAAGCCTACCGAAGCAGAATTAGAGATTCTTCAGATTCTCTGGCATTATGGCCCTTCCCCGGTGCGCTTTGTCAACGACAAGCTTAATGAGCAACGCGAGGTTGGATACACCACCACCTTGAAGTTGATGCAGATCATGGTGGACAAGGGCATCGCCATTCGCAATACCGACCAGCGCAGCCACATTTACGAAGCAGCCGCCAGTGAAGCAGCCACAAAAACTAAGTTGCTGGGTCAGTTTGTTGACGCTGCCTTTAACGGTTCGGCTATGAAAATGGTGATGCAGGCGTTGGGTCAGCATCAGGCATCCCAAAAAGAATTAGATGAAATCAAAGCCTTGATCGAACGCATTGAGCGAGAAGGCCAATAGTTCATTCACCGTACCGCAGAACTCCGATTCGGCGCAAGTAGCGTGACAAGAGTTCATCCATTGTAGAACAAAGCACCCGTTTTGATCATGACAATTGCACAAATCTTATCGGAAGAAGTGATTCAAGCCTTAGGCTGGACCGTGGTTCATTCCCTGTGGCAGGCGGCATTGCTGGCGGCTGTGGCCGGAGTAGGCATGTTATTGATGCACCAACGCCCTGCGCGCGAACGCTATTTATTGTCCCTGAGCGCGCTCGCCGGGGTTTTGGTTTGGGCCGCAATCACTTTTTTCAACTACTACGAACCAACTGCTGAACTTCCCGTTGCGGCGATTGTCCCCGGCGATATGACCGCACTGCCATTGACAACTCCGACCGGCAACTGGTCTGGCGGCATGACTGAACAATTCAGCGCCTATTTCAGCCGCAACGCCCCGCTCATTGCGACCTTATGGATGCTGGGGATGACTTTTTTTCTATTGAGGATGCTCGGCGCACTGATGTACGCCAACCAATTGAAACGCCGCCACGTAAGCCCCCTGCCGGAAAAATGGCAGCAAACCCTGCTCCATTTTGCCCGGCGCATTGGGATTAGGCGGGCCGTGCGCCTGCTGGAATCTGCTGCCATCAAAACGCCCATGACCATCGGGTACCTCAAGCCGGTCATTCTGCTCCCCATCGGTATGGTGAACAACCTGTCGCCACAACAAGTGGAGGCCGTGTTGGCTCACGAGTTGGCCCATATTTACCGAAGCGACTTCTTAGTCAATATTTTTCAGGCAATGATTGAAACGCTCTTCTACTTCAACCCGGCGGTGTGGTGGTTATCAGCTGCCGTCCGCGCCGAGCGGGAAGACTGCTGCGACGATATTGCCATCCTGCATTGCAACAATTCACTCGATTACGCCAAAGCATTGGTCAGCGTTCAGGAGTGGGCGCGCCCCCGTTCCAATTTTGCCTTAGCCTTTTCCGGCAGCAAAAACCGCTTGCTGAACCGTGTGCGGCGCATATTAAATCATCCGCAAAACAAATCAAACATTATGGAGAAGTTCACAGCCACTTGTCTATTGCTGCTGGCCGTTTTAGTGCTCACCGTTAGCGCAGCCTATCCCGACCAGGATTCCCCCGACACCTCGCCCGTCCTGTCAGCGGTTGCCGCTGGAACGCCAGTTGTAACAACGGATTCATTGCCCAAAGGCAATGCACGCGTCAACCTGGAAAAAAATGGTAAATCGTTGGAAGCCAAAGTTAAAGACGGCGTCATTACGTACCTGAAAGTGAACGGAAAAGAAATTCCGCCCGCAGATTATGCTCAATATGAAAACATGGTGGAAGAAGCCTTTGGGGAAGCGCCACTACCGCCAATGCCACCCATGCCCCCGATGCCGCCTACGGCTCCCATGGCTCCGATGGCTCCGATGTCGCCGGTTCCTCCTGCGCCACCGGCAGATTTTTGGGGCGATGGCGCAACCCACCATATCATCAAAGAGCGGGATGCCAATGGCAACACCCTTTTCAAAATTGAAGGCTCGGATGGTGCAGCACCTTTTGTTTTTGAATGGAATGACGAAAACAAAACCTTCAAGCTGAATGGGGAGCTTTTTGAGGAAGGTCATTTATTTCCCAATCCCAGAATTGAAGAAGGCCATTACCTGAACCTGCTGAAAGAAAAAGAGCTTGCAATAGCCCTGGCAGAAGGGTTCCGGGAAGATGCCCTGTTCAAGGCAGAAGAACACAAAGCCTTGAATGAAGCGCAGCGGAAAGCATTGATGGCGCACAAAAAAGAATGGAAAGCGTTGGAGAAACAGCGCAAAGAAAAGTGGGGTGAACATCGCAATCAACAAGATCAGGCGGCCCGCGAACTTGGACGGGTAGAAAATTTTCCTGGACGGGTAGAAAATTTTCTACCCCAACCAGACGGGAATATCTGGGGTTATTTTGAAGACGGCGGCCGGGTTGACCGAACGGTTGAATCAGCGCTTGAAAAAGCCTTAGTCAAAGATGGCTTAATCCAAAACACGGAGAACTACACCCTCGAACTCACCGGGAAAGGAATGAAAGTGAACGGCAAAAAACAGCCTGACGAAGTTTGGGAAAGATACAAAGCCATTTACCGCAAGGTGTCCGGTTTTGAATTGAACGGCAAGAGTAAAATTGTGGTGGATAAAGACGAAGCACAGTAGGGGTAGAAAATTTTCTAACCCGACTGGAATCAAATTTTTTGCCAAGGCACCGTCTTTATTCCCCGCCCATCGGTCAGCGACAGGAAATATGCGCCTGTTGGCAAATCTCCAACAAAAAGCGTCTTCCTGTTTTCGCCGGCTCCCGCATCCAGCTTTTGTATCCGCAGAGTGCGCCCGCTGGCGTCGGTCAGGCGGATTTGCAAGGCCGCTGTCCGTTCGACTGTGAATCGCAGCGTCAATTGATCAGTCGCCGGATTGGGGCCGATGGAAAGTGTACTCAGCCCTTCGAGTGGTTCCGGGTGCGAAAGTGCCGACACTGAGCCTGCCGAAATGTAGTAAACCGTTTTAATTTTCGGACTGACCTCAGTGATCGTAACACCGAAGTTAAAATAGTGCGTGACTTTGGTGAAAGTATAGTATGAAATGGAGACCAATAGACCAGGCTGATGCGCAACTACCCAGTCGTAAGTTGTCCTGCTTTCATGTTTGACGGATTGATCGTAATAATAAGTAGTGGAATCAATTTGCATCGTGGTTGTTCGGATGCGCATGGCATTCAGAAAGGTATCCAGCGGCGTAATCAGCGTGCCGTAAGCGTCGTATTCCACTGTGCGCATGCCTGCCGAGAAGTTCGGATCATCCGGGATATTGGAGAATGTATGTATGGAGAAAAAGTCATCCTGATAGGTATCGTTGTAGTTGAGGGGGTACTGGATTTGTACATCCGGATTGGTGTAGACCCTGTCGAAATATAGACCCTGAGTACCTAAGAGCAGGTGCTGGTTTGCTCCTTTTTTAAAATAAGAATAGATCGATAAGGTCTGGCTGTTGATATTGATGTCGTGTTTAGTTGCCAGGGTGGCCGTCAGAAATTCGTTGGAATAGGGCGTGTCTGTCGGCGCGATATATTCATAGCGTGTCGTCGGGGTTGACGACGACAGCCCAGAGAAATCCCATACCTGATTGGTGCCAGGATTGCCGGGCTGTGCGGTACTGGAATCGGCTCTGGCCCAATAGGTAAAGTCCCCGATTTCTGGAACAACGTTCATTTGCAGGGTGGGTTGGGCAAGGAGCATGTTGCCCGGAGCAAAGACGAGGGCAAGCAGGTAAAAGGTCTTTTTCATTGTTCATCTGTTTTTTGAAATTCCGTTTATTATCAATGCGGAAAATCACGGGTTGTTACACTTGTAGGGCGTTAATTGTAGAAAAGGAAAAGCGGAATAGGCAAGGGGCAAATTGGCAAAACGGCAATCATCAGCGTTGCATAATTGCCAATTTAACTTTTGCGCATTTGCCTCTTGCCAACTTGCCCCTTTCTACCCCTCCGCCAGCGTCTCCGAAATATCCGTCCTGCCGGCCATAATAGCAGGAATCACCGCCGCCAGCACTCCAATGATGAGCGCACCCGACAACAAAATCCATTCTTCTTTCAGAAAAACCCAGCCGGAAAAGGCATAGCGATAAGCATCTTTCATAAGGCCGGATAAGATGGCCATGCCTCCGTGGCTCAGCAGCAAACCAATAATGCAACCCAACACCGCCAGCAACAAGCCTTCCAGGATAATGAGGAAAAACAGCCGGGATCTCGAAGCGCCCATCACCCGCATGAGCGCCAATTCGTAGCGGCGCTCTTTAAGGGAGGAAAACAGCGAAATAAAAATGCTAAGCCCTGAAACGAGGATAATGGCAAAAGCCAGTGCCTGGAGCGCATCTACGCCGACCCCCATATTGGCGTAAAGCCGATTGATTTCAAAAGCGGGCATGGCCGCCTGCATGTCGGTATTTTCGTTAATGGAGCGTCCCATATTCAGGGTCATATAGTTGCGATTTTTAAACTGAATCAGCAACGAGGTGATGTCTCTGTCTTCATACTCAATCAACGGCTTGGAATCGTCGGCATGCGCTTCGTGCGCGGTGCTGTCGGTGCTTCCTTCGGCGGCGTGTTCATGAACAGCCCAGATCGTTTGGGTATTAGTCAGAATCAGTTGATCCACGACCGATCCGCTGGGCTTCAGAATGCCCACCACAATAAAATCGCCTTCATGAGCCATATCCATATCCTTTTCAGAAGCGAACCCGTGCGAACTTTGGAACTGATCTCCAATTTTCAGCCCCAGGTCAGCAGCAACGGTCGCCCCAATGGTCGTTTCCCAGGTCTTCTCCCACTTTTTTCCTTCCTGTATTTCAGCGTTGTACAGCGCCAGGATGTCGTGAGTGGTGCCTACAATCCGGTAGTTTTTATAGTTGTCGCCCATAGATAAAGGGATCGCCGCTTTGATCAGCGGGTGGCCGGGGCGCATAAACGGTTTTGCTTCTTTGATAGAAATATTGCCCGTCGGTGTATCCACGTGATACATACTGCACAGGATGAGTTGAAGCGGACTACCTTTGGCACCGATGACGAGGTCTATGCCAGCTAAGTTTTTGTCAAATTTTTCCTGCAACTGCGAACTAAGCAGCAGCAACAGCGAAATCAGCCCGGTACCCAGCGCAAACAGAATGAGGTTGAGCGCCAGAGAAAGCGGTTTGTTGGTCAGGTTTTTCCAGCTTAGTTGAAACAAGTTCATAATGGGTTGCCTTGTGAGGATTACAGGTGAATCTGATTGCGGAATGCCGCTTTCAGGCGACTGTCGTGGGTGACAACCAACAAAGTTGCAGAAACGGCTGCTGCCTGCTCTTCAAGGAGGTGAATCACTTCGTTGCAGTTCACATCATCTAATGCCGAAGTTGGTTCGTCAGCCAAAATTATCGCAGGTTGGTTGACCAATGCGCGTGCAATGGCCACCCGCTGCTGTTCGCCGGCGCTCAACCGGTCAGGCTTGGACCGGTGTTTGTGGCCAACGTTCAGGCGTTCCAGCAGTTCCCGGATCCGGGTTTTGGATGCCGGCGCACCGGCTAATTGTTGAGCAAGCAGCAGGTTTTCCTCAACGGTCAGCGATTTTACAAAATGCGCCTTCTGGAAAATAATCCCCACCCGCTGTCCCCTGAACCGGTCTAATGCAGACCCCTTCAGGTTGGCGATATTGGTGCCATCTATGTTTACAACACCGCCTTTTGGCGACAACAAACCGCCAAGCAGGTGCAGCAAAGTGGTTTTACCACTCCCGGATTGTCCCAACAGCAGCCAGTGTTCCCCTTTTTTACAATCAATATCCGGGAATTGCAACTGGTTGCGACCATCGTAACTATAAAAAAGCGCTTTGGTTTGCAGCATGAAATGCACTTTTGACGAAAATGAAAAAAGCCGCAGGGGTAAATGGGCGGTATGAATCGAATGTTCGGCAAATTTATTAAATTTGTCAGCATCAAACACTGCTTTTTCATGCTGTCAACAACATTCTGCAAAACCGCCTTCGGTTGGTTCGAAATCAAAGGAAGTATGCTGGGGGTTCAGTCGGTTCACTGGAAAGACGAAGCTCCTGCTTTTGAAACCACTGATTTGCACCCGGTTGTCGAGGAATGTGTTCGACAATTACAGGCGTATTTTGAAGGCAGGCGCCAGGGGTTCGACCTTCCTTTAGACTGGGGTGGTGCCACTGATTTCTACAAATCCGTGTGGCGCGCTTTGCTCGAAATCCCTTATGGCCACACGACCAGTTATTCGGCTATTGCTGAAAAAATCGGCTCGCCCGATGCCGTCCGCGCCGTTGGATTGGCCAATCGCAACAACCCGATTGCCATTATTGTCCCCTGTCATCGCGTCATAGGGAAAAGCGGCGACCTCCAGGGTTACTTTTACGGTCTCGACATGAAGCGCCGCCTGCTGGAGCTTGAAAACCCGCAGTCTTTTGCCCGCCAGGGCAGCCTGTTCTGACACAACCCCGCCAAAATACAGCCAATAACCTTATCTTTATCGCTACAAAATGCCCGATATGATTTATCAGACCATTGTAGAAGCGAAAAAGAAAGGAGAAAAGCTTTTTGCCGTGCTCATTGATCCGGATAAAACAGCAGATGACAACCTCGACAAATTGCTTGACCTGGCGATGTCTGCCTCAACTGATTTGTTTTTAGTCGGCGGGAGTTTATTGGTTCATAACCGTCTGGATGCCTGCATCCGGCGCATTAAAGAGACCTGCAACATTCCGGTGGCTTTATTCCCCGGCAGCAGCCTGCAACTCAGTGGCCTGGCCGATGGCATTTTGCTACTCTCCCTGATCTCGGGGCGAAACCCCGAATTGCTGATCGGCCAGCATGTGATTGCCGCACCATTTCTGAAGCAAAGCGGCCTGGAAATCATCCCAACCGCATATATCCTGATAGATGGGGGCGTTCCAACCTCTGTGTCCTATATGAGCAATACCACGCCCATCCCCGCCAATAAGGAAGACATCGCTCTTTGCACGGCAATGGCCGGAGAAATGCTGGGACTTAAACTCACTTATTTAGACGCAGGCAGCGGTGCCCGCATTCCTGTAAGCGAACGCATGATCCATTCGGTAAGCAGTGCGATTAGAACGCCACTCATCGTTGGCGGCGGCATCCGTACGCCGGAAAAAGCTTATGCCGATGCCCGTGCAGGTGCCGATATGATCGTGGTGGGAAATGCCCTGGAGTCTACACCAGCACTCTTGCTGGAAGTTGCTGCGGCGGTACATTCCGGCAGCGTGACAAAAGTAAGTTAGTTCAGTTTAAAAGGAGCAAGTAGTTGAAATTCAGGAATTTGAACCTCAAAATTGGTGCCATCTGATTTTCTTTCAAACAAAAAAACGCCGAACATTTTGCCAATTTCAGTAGGAATCGGGCACCAGGAAACGTACTGGTGTTTTGCGCCGGGTTCCAAAACCGGTTGCTGACCGACGACGCCTTCGCCTTCCACCTCACGGGCAATGCCCGTCGCTTCAACGATGTGCCAATGCCGGCGAAGGAGTTGTGCTGTTTCGGTTCCCAGATTCTCTATGGTGATGCGGTAGGCAAATACGAATTTCATTTCCAAAGGCTTGGAATAACTTTCCTGATAGAAAGGTTCAGCGCTGACTTTGATGCCATTGGTTATGAGCGTCTCCATAATTATTGGTTTAGAAAACTGGCAGCCACAGCTTTGGCTTCTGCCAGCACACGTTCCAATACATCGTTAACTAATACGACATCGAATTTGTTTTCCCAGGTCAGTTCATCAGAAGCGCGGGCGATGCGTTTGCGCAGGCTTTCTTCACTTTCGGTGCGTCGCTGGCGCAGGCGTTCAAACAAAACTTCCGGCGACGGCGGTTTCACGAAGATCGTAAGCGCTTGTTCCGGGAAGCTGTTTTTAAGATTGACCGCGCCACGGACGTCAATGTCAAAAATAATATCCCGGCCTTCAGCCCACAGCCGCTCAATCTCACTCCGCAATGTCCCGTAGAACTGATTTTCGTAAACCTCTTCCCATTCTGCAAACGCACCGGCCTCAATGCGGGCTTTGAAATCTTCTACAGAGATGAAATGGTAATCCACTCCGTCCACTTCATGGGCACGCCGCTCCCGGGTCGTAGCCGAAACTGAAAAGGCCAAGTTACTAAAATGTTGCAAAAGATAGCGTACGATTGTCGTTTTTCCTGCACCGGAAGGCGCCGTTACGATTAATAATTTGCTCACAGAACGCGGGATTAACGGTTATTAGTTACTGGTTATTGGTTACCGTGAAAGGCTGATGGAAAGACCTACACTAAGTTGGCAACCTGCTCTTTAATTTTCTCCAACTCATCTTTCATACCCACCACTAAGCGTTGAATATCAGATGAATAAGCTTTGGCACCCAGTGTATTAATTTCCCGTCCGATTTCCTGACTGATGAAACTCAATTTGCGACCCTGAGAAGTCTTGCCGCCCATTTCTTCCAAATAGTATTTGCAATGCTGCTCCAGTCGAACTTTCTCTTCGGTAATGTCCATTTTTTCGAGGTAGAACAGAATTTCCTGCTCAAAACGACTTTCATCTATTTTGTCTTTACCGAGGTGCTCTTCAAGGTTTTGGTGCAGGCGTTGCCGCAAAATTGGAATGCGATCCTGCTCAAAAGGATCAATACCCGCCAAGTAGCCGAGGATGTTATTCACCCGAACCCTCATATCGTCTTCCATCGCCTTTCCTTCGGTACGGCGATAATCCGTAAGTTGCCGGGTTGCTTTGTCTAAAACATTGAGTACCTCCGCCCATTCTTCCTCATCAATGGTGTCTTCCTCGGAAGACACCACGTTTTGGATGCGCAGAATGGTTTGAATGATATCGCCTTTATCAATTTTCAATTCGCCGGCTAAGGCAGACAGCTCTTCGTAATATCGCCGGAACAAAGGTTTGTTTAGACCGAAACCATCGCCGCCCGCCACAGATTTCACTTCAATGAGCATGTCAATTTTTCCACGCTCTAAGCGTTCGAGTGTGATTTTGCGCAGTTCAGTGTCTTTTTCACGGTAGTTGCTCGGGATCTTTAACCTCAGATCGGTAAACTTGCTGTTGAGCGATCTGATTTCTACCAGGATGGTTTTATCTCTGTAAGATTGCGATACGCGCCCGTAACCGGTCATTGAAAGCAGCATAATAAAGCAGGTTTGATTCCCGAACCAACCCCATGGTAGTCAGAGAATTATTTTAAAAAGAAGTGCAAAGATAAAATTATTCCGACGCAGATGAGACAATATACCAGATCGTATCATGGAAAGGTTCTGTTTGAATGGCTGGAATAGATACCTTCCATCCACCTGGCGAAAGCAGGCTTAAAGCTAAAAGATTGACTATTAATGAAAATTAAAGTAACTTTTATTTTTCCGAAACGAAAAAATTGCGATATTTGCCACTCGTTTTAAAAAGCATTTTGATTATAACTAATTATAAACCAGTCCATAACGATGAGAAAAGCTGATTTAGTCACAGCTATTTCCGAAAAAACGGGAGTTCCTAAGGTAGATGTATTGGTCACTTTAGAAACTTTCTTTAAGGAAGTGAAAGGTTCACTCTCCAGCGGGGAGAATGTGTATGTACGCGGTTTCGGCTCCTTTATCATCAAAAAAAGAGCTAAAAAAATCGGTCGCCACATCAAGAAAAACAAAGCAATTGAAATTCCGGAGCACTTTATCCCGGCTTTCAAACCAGCAAAAGTTTTTGTTGAGCAGGTAAAAGGAAACGTTACTTCGTTGCCAGAAGATGATGGTCAAGACTGATTGCCTTGCGGCATAAAAGATAACTCAAAAGCGCTCCATGACAAAATTACAAATCACGGCGGTTTTTTCAACTGCATTATTGTTATTTGTCATGTATTTTGGTTGTGATACCAAAACAAAAGATATTCAACGCTCCGAAAAGTCGAGGGCATTGTCTTCTGAAAAAACAGACATCAACCTGCTGTTGAGAGACGCGAGAAGCGCCATCTCTGACGCACAGAATACATTTGTACTGACGCTGGAGGAGCAACTCGAAAAAGCAAGTCCTGACTCGGCAAAGGTAAATGTGCTGAAACAGCTTTCAGGAAAGTGGTACGAATTCGGACATCCGGCCATTGCAGGGCATTACGCCCAGAATGTTGCCGAATTGACGAACTCGGAAGAAACCTGGTCTATTGCCGGAACGACGTATGCGATTTGTGTGCAGGATGCAAAAGATGACATTATCCGCGAGTTTTGCAGCAAAAGAGCGGTTACGGCATTTGAAAACGCCATCTCCCTTAACCCGGAAAGTGTTGTCCATAAAGTGAACCTTGCGCTGAGTTATGCCGAATTTCCGCCAGCCGGCCAAGAGATGAAAGGTCCGATGATGCTGCTTGATTTGAACCGTGAGCAACCTGAAAATGTTTTGGTTTTGAATAGCCTGGCGCGCTTAGCGATCAAAACAAGCCAATTCGACCGCGCTTTGGCGCGCTTGGAAAAAGCCATTGCAACAGAGCCGGAAAATGTCAGTAGCAATTGTCTTTTGGCAACGGTTTACGAAGCCCTGAAAAAGCCCGTTGAGGCACAACAATACCTGGAAAAATGTCGCGCGCTACAGGCGCGGTGAGGAATTTATAACAGGAACGAACCTATTTGTTCACCGACACCGTTCGGCGCTTAGTTCCATTTTGAAGCCATCTCCTTTTTAGGGAAGGGCTTTTAAGGAAAAAAGCAGCTGCTTCGGCGAAAAAAAAGAAACGAACATGCCTTGTGGAAAAAAGCGTAAACGGCATAAAATTGCCACGCACAAACGCAAAAAAAGGCTGCGTAAGAACCGCCATAAGAAGAAGAAATAATCACGACATCCTCTGGGTATCAGACCCTGGGGAAATAAAGGTTATTTCTATTACTGCTCGCAGTGTGCCTTGTTTGTACACTGCGAGCCGTTATTGTTTATAAGCACCGAATAAAAAGGGCTGCCTCTGGTTTTTCCTTTGCGCTGGCTTTTTTGGAAAATTGCCTTTATCTCTCCTCCCGCTGGAACCATGTTGGGTGTGTAAACTAATTTTCCCTGTGGAAAAAGAACTCATCATTAATTCTACGCCCACAGAAGTCGAAATAGCCCTGCTGGAAGATGGTAAGCTAGTAGAACTCCATTACCAAAAAACGAACAACAACTTCACGGTTGGCGACATCTTTCTGGGCAGGATCAAACGACTTATGCCAGGCCTTAATGCGGCCTTCGTAGATATTGGGCACAAAAAAGACGCATTTTTACATTACACAGACCTTGGGCCAAAACTGCGTTCCCTTGCGAAATATACGGGCGGAGCCATTTCCGGTTCCATCAATTCGCACCGACTAGACCAGTTCAAATTAGAACCGGAAATTGTTAAAACGGGGAAAATAGACCAGGTGCTGGCCAAAAGGCAACAAATTCTGGTGCAGGTGCTGAAAGAACCCATTTCCACCAAAGGCCCGCGCCTGAGTTGCGAAATGACCATCCCCGGACGTTATCTGGTGCTCACGCCATTTAACGACATCATTGCCGTTTCCAAAAAAATAGCCAATTCGGAAGAGCGCAAACGCCTGCACGCGTTAGTGGAAAGCATCAAACCGAAAAACTTCGGGGTCATTGTCCGCACCGCTGCCGAAGGTAAAAAATCCGCTGACCTGCACGAAGAACTCAGCTTCATGATGGAGCGCTGGGAAGATATTTTCAAGCAATTGCATAAAGCGGAAGCCCCGATTAAATTGCTCAGCGAACTCGATAAAACCTCCAGTATCCTGCGCGATCTGCTGACCGATTCGTTCAACAAGATCGTCGTCAACGACAAAGACCTCTACCAAAACATTAAGAACTACCTCTATTCCATTTCCCCGGATCAGGTCAAAATTGTCTCCCTGCACAAATCCTCGAATAAACCAATTTTCGAGGTTTACGGCATCACCCGTCAAATCAAATCTTCGTTTGGCAAAACAGCAACTATGCCGAGCGGGGCTTACTTAGTGGTGGAACACACCGAGGCCATGCACGTGGTGGACGTAAACAGCGGTCATAAGGTGGGGAGCGGTCAGGACGACTCGGTGCTGAAAGTCAACATGGAAGCGGCAGAGGAAATCGCCCGGCAAATGCGCCTGCGCGACATTGGCGGGATCATTATCATTGACTTCATTGATATGAAAAACCTGGAACACAAAAAAACGCTGGTCCAGGCGATGAAGCAATTCATGAAAAAAGATCGCGCACAACATACCATCCTGCCCCTCAGCAAGTTTGGGTTGATGCAAATTACGCGCCAACGGGTGCGCCCAGAAGTAAAAATCAATACATCCGAGGTTTGCCCAACCTGCAACGGCACCGGCAAGATCAACGCTTCCATCCTCGTGATGGACGAAATCGTACGCGACATGAATTTCATCCTCGGTTCGCGGCTGAAATCGAAACTCACGTTGCATGTACACCCTTATGTGGCGGCTTATCTGAGGCAAGGTTTCCCCAGCATCCGCATCAAATGGTTTTTTGAGCATTACAAGTGGATCGCTATTCGCGCCAATTCGGATTTCCCGTTGAACAAGTATTGCTTTTTTGATGAAAATGAAGACGAAATTCGATTAAATTGAATTGATCGGGGGTGTTTTGGTGACAAAAATCACATTGCGCCCCCGATCAACTGATTAATTTTACCGCGTGCTAAACTTGTGCGCGAAATGTTCAAAGCCTATTTAAAAGATGTAGCGCCTTATCCGCGCTGGTGGCCCTTAGTCAATCGGGAAAGCCTGCGTGTTGATCTGATGGCGGGATTAACCGGAGCGATCATTGTTTTGCCCCAGGGGGTAGCTTTCGCAATCATTGCCGGTTTGCCGCCTGCTTTCGGCCTTTACACCGCTATGGTTACGGCTGTTGTAGCTGCCCTGTTTGGTTCTTCACTCCACCTTATTTCAGGTCCAACGACCGCCATTTCACTTACTGTTTTTGCAGCCATCAGCCAGTTTGCACAACCTGGCACGGCGGAGTACATCGGGCTGGCTCTGCTGTTGACACTTTTGGTTGGGTTCATCCAGTTGGGTTTTGGCTTGGCGCGGATGGGCTTATTGGTCAATTTCGTTTCCCATACCGTTGTAGTAGGCTTCACTGCCGGCGCTGCCTTCCTGATCGCCAACAGCCAGTTAAAGCACCTTTTAGGCATTGACCTTGGGGCCGGAACTTCTTTTATCGGTACCTGGCAGAAATTAGCCCTTCACATCAGCGAGACCAATCTTTATGTGCTTTCCGTTGCGCTGGCGACCCTGACAATCGCGCTGCTGTTCAGGCGTTTTTTTCCAAAATCGCCGTACATGCTCATTGCAATGGTGTTGGGAAGCATCTTGGCTTATTTTCTGGGCGGAGAAGCGGTGGGCATTAAAACAATTGGCGAAATATCAAGCGCCTTACCCCAGTTTCACGGCATTCAATTCAATTACGAACGGATCAAACAACTCATGCCCAATGCATTTGCGGTCGCGCTGTTGGGTTTGATCGAAGCCATTGCCATTAGTAAAAGTATCGCATTGCAGTCGCGCCAGCGCATTGACAGCAACCGGGAATTTATCGGGCAGGGTTTGTCCAATATCGTCGGCAGTTTTTTTTCGGCCTATGCAGGTTCGGGATCTTTTACCCGCTCCGGAATCAACTACCAGGCCGGTGCCCGCACGCCCATGTCGGCAATTTTTGCCGCAGCTATCCTGCTTGCAATTTTGTTGCTCGTTGCTCCATTCGCCGCTTATCTTCCCATTCCGGCGATGGGCGGCATCATTCTGCTGGTATCCTACAACCTGATAGATTTTAAAAAAATACGCAAAATTTTAAAATCCAGCCGCCTAGAGACCTCTGTGCTTGCGGTCACTTTTTTTTCAACCTTGCTGCTTGACCTCGAATTTGCCATTCTGCTGGGCACCATGACCTCGCTGGGGTATTTCCTATACAAAACCACGCATCCGCACATGGCCATAATGGCACCAGACCCGGAAGACAACTACCGCCTGAAGTACATTATTCGTAAAAAAGGCTTACGCGAATGTCCCCAATTGAAGATGGTGCGCATAGACGGTTCAATTTTTTACGGCAGCATCGAGCATATTTCAGAGCTGTTCGACGATTTATACAAAGGTCCTGAAAAATTTTGCCTCATCTTAGCTGAAGGCGTCAACTTCGTAGGACTTGCCGGCGCTGAATGGCTGGCGGAAGAAGCGCGGCGGTGGAAAGAAAAAGGCGGCGGCCTATACGTTTGCAACCTCAAAATCATCGCCCAAGACGTGCTCGAAAAGGGCGGATATAAAAAGGAAATCGGCGACGACCATTTCTGGTCCACCAAACGCGAGGCGATTGCCGAAATTTATACGCACTTAGACCACCGTGTTTGCCTCACTTGTCCGGCTCGGGTATTCCGGGAATGCCAGGCTTTTGCCGACAAGCAGGAACAACCAGACACAAAATTATCTGCGCCAACTATCGGATAGTAATAACTCTACTGGCCCGGCTAATTCCAGGCCAGCATTGCGTCCGGTGCCGGAATAGACCAGCTTGTCGCCATCGTACAATACCACTTCCAGCACCGCTTTCATGCTTTCGTTCACCTTTCCGGTCATATTGCCCGACAAGGGCGAACGCAAATCGCTGCCTTCTGCCTGAAGCGCCGTGATTTCAAGGCGTTGTTGTTTTTTATTTTTAAATGAAAGGTATACGGCATTACCATCCAAGCGGGTCTTCATTTGCGCCCCGGTGTAAGTTGCGAAACGATAAAGCTGATCTTCATATAAAAACCCGACGATAAAACCGACAAAAGAACTTCCAAGCCACGGAATTTTTGCCACTGAAGCCATTAATGACACCGGAAGGATTCCGTCGAAATGGTTGCATTGTGTCCAGATCCAGCACATCGGGAAGGAATGGCCCCAATCTTTCTCAATGTACCCCTTGCCTCCGGTAAAATCCGTAGTCATGCCATACACCTCCAGTTTACCCCGAAAATAGTGGTGGAGACTCACGACGCCATGATAACACTGCATGAATGGTACAAAAGAATACCAGCCCATAACGCCCGGTGCGCCAAGCATTTTGGGCCACGCTACCGGGTTTTCAATTTCCAATTCTCCGGAAATTTCGGGCAGGTCAAGTCGCAAACGCTCCCGGGAAAAAAGGTTGTTGCCGATTTCCACCTCAAATTTTTGAGAAGAAGGCCGAAAATCTTTTACAGGAAATTCATAATAGGACGCCTTGCAGCGTTTTCCGTCGAGTACCTGAATAAAGGCATGATTGTTTCCATCAGGTCCCATAGCAATTCCGGGAATAATTGCAAAGGCGTATTGTTCGGCGGGATCTACCAGTTTGAAGTACCAGCCTTCAAAATATTGCCGTTCTCTGCCCCAGCCATGGTAGCGATCCGGATCCCACAATGCATGCCATTGGCGAATGCGATTCTTCATATTTTCGTATGCTTTTACATTAGTCCAAACAGAACTCCGTGTAAAACGTTGTAATCGAAACACCGAAATATATACCTTTGTATCGCTTTTCGGAGCCTTTCCTAACCAAAATTTAAACGTCATCAACATGTCGCATAATAGCAACGGAACAATCGTGAAGCGCGCGCGGGAAGACCGCTACCAGCACCACGACTATTACAACCTCGATGAATTGCTGAGCGAAGACCATTTGCTGGCTCGCGAAGCGGTTCGCACTTGGGTGAAACAGGAGGTCAGCCCGATCATCGAAGAATACACCGACCGGGCGGAATGCCCGACGCATTTGTTCAAAGGGCTTGCGGAAATCGGCGCATTTGGCCCCAGCCTACCTGAGGAATATGGCGGCGGAGGCATGGATGAAATCGCTTACGGCATCATCATGCAGGAACTGGAACGCGGCGATTCGGGGATCCGCTCGATGGCTTCGGTGCAGGGTTCCTTAGTCATGTACCCGATCTATAAATTCGGGTCGGAAGAGCAGCGTAAAAAATACCTGCCAAAGCTGGGCAGCGGTGAATTCATCGGCTGTTTTGGCCTCACAGAACCGGATTTTGGGTCTAACCCGAGCGATATGATCACCAATATCCGCGACGATGGCGATGCTTACATTCTGAATGGTGCCAAAATGTGGATTACCAATTCTCCGCTTGCCGATATTGCAGTGGTTTGGGCAAAAGACGAGCAGGGTGTTATCCGCGGTATGGTAGTTGAACGGGGCATGAAAGGGTTTACAACGCCAACCATTCACGGAAAGTGGTCGCTGCGTGCTTCCATCACCGGAGAATTAGTGTTTGAAGATGTGCGGGTTCCAAAAGCCAACCTGCTACCCAACGTTCAAGGTCTCAAAGGGCCTTTGGCCTGCCTGTCAAAAGCGCGATACGGCATTGCCTGGGGCGCTATTGGCGCTGCGTTGGATTGTTACGACGCTGCCCTGCGTTATTCCAAAGAGCGCATCCAGTTTGGCAAACCAATCGGCCAGTTCCAACTGACCCAGAAAAAATTAGCCGAAATGATCACGGAGATCACCAAAGCGCAATTGCTGACCTGGCGTTTGGGTACCTTAGCCAATGAGGGTAAAGCAACGTCCGCCCAGATTTCGATGGCCAAACGCAACAACGTAAATATGGCGATCGAAATCGCACGCGAAGCGCGGCAGATTCATGGCGGTATGGGCATCACCAACGAATATCCGATTATGCGCCACATGATGAATTTAGAAACAGTACTGACTTATGAAGGCACTCACGATATCCATTTGCTGATCACAGGCATGGACGTAACAGGTCTCAATGCATTTAAATAAGTCTTAAAAAGGGGGATTTTGCAGGGTAATAAAAACAAATATCCCCCCTAAGTTCGTTTACTATTGAGAAAATTGCACGGTATATGAAGCGATTATTGCTTAGTTTGTTGTTTTTAGCCCTCGTCACTGCTAATATTTTGGCGCAGGGAGATCCCATTCTGTTGTCTAATCCTTCATTTGAAGACTTTGCGCGCGCCAGCCAGCCGCCCATTAATTGGTACAATTGTGGATTTCCGGGTGAATCTCCTCCGGATGTGCAACCCGATCCTACGTTCAACGTAACAAAAGTAGCCGCTGATGGCGAGACTTATCTTGGGATGGTGGTTCGGGACAACGATACCTGGGAATCGGTTTCGCAAAAGATGAGCAGGCCCTTAGAGAAGGGAAAGTGTTACGAATTCAGCATCCAGCTTTCCCGGTCGCTGACCTACATGAGCGTGAGCCGGATCAGCGATCAACAGGCCAACTACGCCACGCCCGCCAAGTTGAGAATCTATGGCGGCTTCGGCCATTGCGACAAGCAATACATGTTGGGGGAAACGAAGCTCATCATCAATACGAACTGGAAAGAATACAATTTCAAGTTCGAGCCGATGGGCAATTACACCTATATTGTGTTGGAAGCTTTTTACGACACGCCGACGCTGGTTCCTTACAATGGCAATATTCTCTTAGACAAAGCATCCACGATCAACCTGGTTCCCTGCGACGAAGTCGTCCAGAAACCACCGCCTGCAAAGCCGGCAACAACGCCCGTGAAGCCTCCTGTAAAGCCAGCAACAACGCCTAAAACAACGCCTACAACGCCAAAAACACAGGAAAATAACCCGCCTCCAAAAGTGGAGGAGAATATGGCTATTTCAAACCTGAAGCGTTCCGACCTTCAAAAAGGGAAAGTCCTGCGTTTTACGAACATCTACTTCAAAGCAGATAGTACGAATATCACAACGCAATCTTATCCTTCTCTGAACGATATTTACAGCTTTTTGTCCAAAAACCCGGACGTGATCGTCGAGATCGGCGGACACACCAATGGGTTGCCTCAAAGCGATGACTACTGTGATAAATTGTCTTCTTTGCGGGCAAAATCGGTCGCCAATTACCTGGTTAGAAAAGGCATTTCTTCAGAACGGGTGAAGTACAAAGGCTACGGGAAGCGTAGTCCGATAGATACCAACAAAACAGTGGCGGGTCGAAAACGAAATCAGCGGGTTGAGATCAAGATTCTGGATTTTAACACCTGACGCCGCCCACAAAAACCTGTTCGATCAGATCACTGCCAAAAGCATACGGCAAATAAGCGAGAGAAGGTATCGGCTTGGTAATGAAAAAATTAGCCGCCTTCCCGATCTCGATACTCCCGTGCGTATGCTGCAATTCCATGGCTGCTGCGCCGTTAATGGTGGCGGCATTAATCGCCTCTTCCGGTGTCATGCGCATTTTCACGCAAGCTAAGGTGAGTACAAACGCCATTTTGCCGGAAGGTGAAGACCCTGGATTGTAATCGGTGGCTAGCGCGACCGGCAATCCGGCTTCGATCATGCGGCGCGCCGGCGGGTAATGGTCGTTTAGAAAAAATGGGGCACCCGGCAATAGAGTGGGCATCGTATTCCCCGACAACAGGCACTCGATTTCCGCGTCGGTCAGCACTTCGAGGTGGTCTACCGAAATGGCGCCGTGCCGCACGCTGGTTTCTATGCCGCCGAGGCAGTTGAACTGGTTGGTATGGATTTTGGCTTTCAACCCGAAGCGCTGGCCGGCAAGGATGAGACGCTCAGTCTCCTGAGGGGTAAAAAAATTCTTTTCGCAAAACACGTCAATGTAGTCGGCAAGCCCTTCGTCTGCAATTTTGGGCAGCATCTCTTCTTCAATCAGGCGCAGGTAGCCTTCCCGGTTTTCCCGGTAGACTGGCGGCAAGGCATGGGCACCCAAAAAAGTAGCTTTGATGGCCATTTTTGTATGCTTTTTCAATTCCCGGATGACGCGCAGCATCTTAAGCTCGCCTTCCACGCTCAGGCCGTAACCGCTTTTGATTTCGATGGCACCGGTGCCATAGCCCTGCACTTCCTGCAACCGCGCAAGGGCTTGCTCCAGCAACACTTCTTCCGGGGTGTCGTTCAGGCGGCGTGCTGAATTGAGGATACCCCCGCCGCGGCGCGCAATTTCTTCATACGACAACCCCCGGATGCGGTCTACGAATTCAGTTTCGCGGCTGCCTGCAAAAACAAGATGCGTATGCGAATCACACCAGCTGGGGAATACCATCCGCCCGGAAGCGTCAATCAGGGTATCCGCCCGCTCCGGTGCCCCGCTCATTGGGCCAAACCCGGCGATGCGTTCCTTTTCGATTAGCAAAAAAGCGTCATCAATAACCGGCAGTTCACCCATGCGCGCTCCGGAGACGACGCCAACCGGCGTGTGGGAAGCCTGCACAAGCGTTCGGATATGTTTGATTAAAGTTGTTGCCATGTAGCTTGTTTTACCCGCCAAAGTTAGCGTTTTCATCCTGGCAGGTGATGGACTTTGCTCATTCATTCGGTTTTTGTATTTACTTTGCAGGCATGTCGCTGCTTATTTTCGCGGAAGCGCCTTCGCCAAGACTGACTTATACGACCGACTTGCTGTTCCGGCAGTTATCGGGCATCCCTTGCCGGGTCACCGACCGTCGTGAGGAGTTCGATGCATATCTGGGGCCGCGACTGAATTACAGCAGAGACGCCACAAGCGAAAACGCCCTGTGGGTAGCGCCCTGCGGGCTGTTGTCGGAAACCGGAATCCGTGCGCAATCTTGCGATTTTTTTATGGCCGGCGAAACCCCCGCTTTGTTTCCTACGCCTGTTTCCGGCGCGCATTTTCCATTCGACCTTTTTGCTGCGGCATTTTATTTAGTCAGCCGGTACGAAGAATACCTGCCGGCAGCGCGGGATGCACACGAACGGTTCTCCTCGGGCAGCAGCATTGCGGCACAAAACGGATTTTTGCAACGTCCGGTCGTGAACGAATGGGTGATCTTGTTGGCAAAAGCCCTTCAAGCCCTTTATCCGACCTTGTCCTACCAACCGCTTCCTTATCAATTCCAGCCCACTTATGATGTGGATATTGCCTGGGCCTATGGCCACCGGCCCTTGTGGCATCATTTGGGCACCATTGGAGCGGATCTAGTCAAAGGTCAGTGGCAGCGGTTGGGCAATCGCATCGCAGTTGGCCGTGGCCAGGCAGAAGACCCTTATTTCACTTTCCCCTGGTTGGAAGCGCTGCACCAACGCTACGAACTCCAACCCGTTTTTTTCTTTTTGCTGGGTGATTACAGCCGGTTAGACCCGAATATTGCTGCCAAAAACCCCCCGTTTCGCCAATTGATTGCCCAAATGGGCGCTGTACATCCCATTGGTATCCATCCGTCTTATGCCGCTTCAAAAGACCCCGGCCGGATGGGGATTGAAGTTGAGCGCCTTGCCGAAATATGCGGCCGACCGGTAGTCCGAAGCCGGCAGCACTTCCTGCGCCTGCGTTTTCCGGACACTTACCGCCAACTGCTGAATGCCGACATCCGGGAAGACTACACCCTGGGCTACGCCGACCAGCCAGGCTTCCGGGCAGGCATCGCCGCGCCTTTTTACTGGTACGACCTGGAGCGGGAAGAAAGTACCCCGTTGTTGTTGCACCCTTTTCAGGTGATGGATGTAACTTTACAGCAATATATGGGGCTTTCTCCTTCGGAAGCGGTAGCGGTTTGTGCAAAGTTGTCAGATGCAGTTCGCGCAACAGGCGGTGTTTTCAGCACGCTCTGGCACAACAGCTCCTTTTCTGCTTTGCATGGATGGGACGGATGGGCAGCAGTGTATGAAGAAATCATGAGAAACAGCCTAAAAAATTCCCTTTGCGGGAGTACTTTTGTCAGGTAAGCCATACAATAAATGCGTACAGAAAAGGCGCATTGTCGTTATTTTTCTGTGCTGATTTTATCCATAAAGGCATTCCGGTGACGGATATTTATTACGGCATCAGTTGGTTTTATACGGTGCTGGCCATCGTTTTGCTGGTCGTCGGATTGTGGAATGCCACGTTGTTGCCAAGCGAAAAAGGGTATTATGCCTTTGCTTTTCTGTTGGCTTTGTTCGGCGCCATTGCAGTGCAGAAGAATACACGGGACAGTCAGGATTCGGGGAAAAGGGATTAAGGATTGTAAAGGGCAAGGGGCAAAAGGCAAATCTCCCGAAAAAGCACAAGCCTTTTGGGCAGCCTGGCTTGGGATTAAAGCTTTTCCAGTACTGTCCTCGTGAGTTCCCGGTTTTCCGCATCACCGGTATTCAGCGTGCTTCCCGGCTCGAACAGCATGACGCAAACTTCTTCTTCTGCCACCGGACGGTGTTCCACGCCCCGGGGAACGATCAAAAATTCGTTTTCCGACAGCACCACCGTCCGGTCGCGGAATTCCATTATTACATTTTTTCCTTCACCAACCACCTAACCAACACCGGAATCAACAGGAAATCCGCTATCAGCGTGCTCACCAAAGTAGAGCTAATCAGCGTACCCACAATCACACTCGGGGGATGCACCGAAAACAGCATCACTAAAAATCCGAAAAACAGGATGATGCTGGTGAGAATCATCGGCTTCCCGGTTTCTAAGAAAGTCGTTTTTAAGGAAGCTTCCACATCCTGGCCCTGGCTGCGGGCTATTTTGAAGCGGCTGAGGAAGTGGATGGTATCGTCCACCGCGATGCCAAAAATGACCGTGAAAATAATGGAAACGCCAGCTTCCAGTTCAATGCCGGCAAAACCCATAATGGCTGCAGCTACCAGGAGTGGAAAAATATTGGGCAGCAGGAAAACGATCAGCATGCGCAGGTCGCGGAACAACAGCGCCATCAACAAACCAATGAGGCCAATGGCCAACAAAAGTCCCTGGATGAGGTTTTTTCGGGCGTATTCCGCATTTTTATCAATGATTAGGCCGGTGCCGGTGCGGTGGAATTTCACCACGGTGGAATCCGTATTGGCGGCAACCCATTGGTCTATACGCTGTCCGATTTGTTTGACGCTGTCGGCACCCACGTCGCCGATGCGCGAAGTAATGCGCGTTTTGGTTTCGTCGCGGCTGATCATCACGCTGGTTATAGAAGCCGGGATTTTGTCTAAGAGGCGGCGGTACTCCCCGAAGCGGGCACTGTCTTCCGGCATCCGGTAGGCAGATGCTGCATTGCCGTTATTCATTTGGTGAATGCTTTTGAAAAGCGCCGTAATGGAACCAATGGCCTGAATATCCGGGAAGGTGCGCAGATATTGTTCGGTTTTGTCAATTTCCTGCACCACGGCGTAGTCGGTCGCCAAATAATCGCCCTGCGCATACACCGCTATTTCCATAGGCCGGAAACTGGCCAATTCGCGTTCAAAAAACAGAAAATCCGCTGTTATTTTTGCGTCTTTGGGCATGTTGTTGGTGATGTTGTAATTGGTATTGACCAAAGCAATGCCACCAAAACAAACCAGCGTGGCCACCACAAATCCCATCACAATGCCCCGTCTTTTAAAGGCCGTAAAATGGTTCAATTTCAACATAGCCGCCTGCCACCTGACCTGGGTCTTAATTGCCGCCGTAATCTGGTCTGCCCGGAAAAACGAGAGCAGGGCACTTAGAAAAAAAAGTGTCGTGACATAGGCGACTAATACGCCGATGGCCGCATTGATCCCAAAATCGCGGATGGGTGGAATGCGGTTGGTAAACAAGGAAGCAAACCCAATGGCGGTCGTAGCGGAGGTCAGAAAAACGGCCAGCCCGATCTCCTTCAGGGTGATCGTGATGGCTTCATCGCGCCCGAGACCTTTGTTTCGCTCGTCAATGTATTTGCTCATGATGTGGATCACATCCGAGGTGCCGACAATGATCATCAGCACCGGGTAGAGAGCCGCCATCGCGTTGAGTTCGCGGCCCAATGCCGACAACAAGCCCATGAACAGCAACAATCCCAGGCCGATGGCTGTAATGGCCACCGCAACGCCGATGGGTCGCCGGAAGATGAGCGCCAAAATGAACACCACCAGGATGCCCGATACAATGAAAGAAACCTTGATTTCGCGGACTTGCATATCCACCATTTCTTTTTGGAAATAGGGCCTGCCGAGGTAGTGAAATTCTTCGAAATCATAGCTTGCAACCAAGCTGTCCAAGGCGGTCATGAGTTCGCGCGCCTGGTCGAGCTGGATATTGCTGACCGTTTTCATAAAAACAACCAACGTTTTGCCATCCGTAGAAATCAGGTTGCGTACAAACCGTTCGTCTTTTAACAGCCGCGCCCGGTCGCGCTCGTAATACTCCGGCTCCGAAATATGGATCGCAGGGGTAGTAACAATGGCAAAAGGCGTTTTGATTGGATAAGAAAACTTCGTCAGGGAATTGCTCTCTAACACATGGGGCAGGTCGCGGGCTTTCAGGGTCAGATCGTGTACATTTTCCAGAAAACGCTGCTCAAATGCCCCATCTTCCCGGCGCAGGGCAACGAGCATAAAATTGTCGTCTGCTTCAAATTCTTTGATGAATTCTTTGAAAAAGGCCAGATCGGGGTCGCCGCTGGGAAAAAATTGCTCGAAATCAAACGAAAAGCGCAACCGGGGCAACAGGAAGGCGCTGGCAATGGCCAATACCGCAAACAACGCGAGGATACCAACTCTGAACTTCATCATAACTTACATCGTAACAGTTGCTTGAAAGAAAGGCATTCGTGAACCAAACAACGCTTTGCATAACGGGCGAGGGTAGGATATGTTCACCAATTTCCTAACTTGCCGCATCAAAACAGGTAGACTTATGGAACCGCCATTCAATTTGCCGGAAGCGCTTTTGCCTTTCCAAAATCAACTCGCAGCAACCCGTAAGGATTTTGTGAAAATCGGTTTATCAGCCCCCCCGGCTTATCCGTGGTCGGGAAAGCTGGGAGGAACGCCGTGGTGGCCAAAGAACGAAGCCTGGCCGGTGAACCCGGAAGGCGTACACCTGCTGTTCCTGGCGCAAATTAATTTTGAAGAAATATCCCCGTTGGCCGATTTTCCCCGGCGGGGATTGTTGCAGTTTTTTATTTTTGACGATTACCTGTATGGGCAGCAGCCTGATCATGCCGCGCTGCAAAGCACTTTTCGGGTCGTTTACCGTCCTGAAATTCATCACAATACCGATGCGCTGACCACTGATTTTGCCTTCCTGCGCAGCTACCGCTACGACGACCTGCCCATAGAGCCGGGGGTTGAATTTTCTTTTGAATACGAACAGCAGACCGGCTACATGCCACCCGATGATGCAGGTTTTGACGCAAGTCTGGGGAAAGATTTTTTCGCTCAATTCGGCGCTGACGAATGGGCTTTGCAGGATGCCTGGCGGCGCTTAGCTGCCGGCAGCGGGCATAAAATCGGTGGGTATCCGCGTTTTGCTCAATACGATCCCCGCCCTGCTGGCAGCGATTTGGCGCTCCTGTTTCAGCTCGATTCCGAGCCAAACAAAGGCATCCTCTGGGGCGACCTCGGCACTGCCCAGTTTTTCATCCACCCGGAAAAACTCCGGCAGCTCGACTTTTCAGAAGTAAGCTATTATTGGGATTGTTATTGACTTACAACCACTTTTGTTTCTTGAAATAATAAAGCGTGCCGGCGGAAGAAAGCACCATGAGCAAAAGTGCAAACGGATAACCCCAACCCCACCGCAACTCCGGCATGTGGGCAAAGTTCATGCCGTAAAGGCTGGCGATCAGGGTGGGCGGCATGAAAATAACGGTGACAACCGTAAAAATCTTGATAACTTTGTTTTGCTCCATATCTACCAACCCGAGAAAAGTATTCTGCAAATACTCCAGGCGTTCAAAATTGAATGCGGTATGCTCCAGCAGCGACCCAACGTCTTTGATCATAATGCGGATTTTTTCGTACTCATCTTTTGGGAAATACGCGCTTTTCAGAATAGCGGAAATGAGTCGTTGCATTTCACTGGTGCTTTCGCGAAACAGCATCGTCAACTCCTGAAGCCTGCTGATATCGATCAACACATCTTCATCCAAAGTTTTTTCAATGGTCAGGCGTTTGCTGGTTGCGTAGATTTGTTTGGAAAGGTCTTCCAGAAAGTCTGCTTCGATGTCAATCCGCATTTCCAGCAGGATGAGAAAAATATTGTGACCGCTGGCCTGCTGCCGCCGGTTGGTGCGAAACGAACGCGCCACTTCGTCGAAAGACCGGAGTTCGATGTTCCGCTGGGTAATGAGCAGGCTGCTTTTCAGGATGAAAGACACCGGATCCACCCCGTACTGGCCATTGCGGTGGTAGATGTAGTTCAGGTTGGCGTTGATTTCAGCGGCGCTTTCCGCAAATTTGGAACTACTCTCGATCTCTTCTGCTTCCTGCCGGGTAAAAAGTTCTACCTGGAACTTGCTTTCTACAAAAGCTTTATCATCCGGCGTCGGATTCAGCATATCAACCCAAATCACGTCTTCCCCTGCCACGTGGCGAACTTCTTCTTCGCCGTAAGCCGTGAGTAAGCCTATATCCGTTTTGTAAACGCAAAACATCATCATAACAAATCTGTCGCTTGTTATGCGACGGGTAAAAATACGGAAAAAGGATGTAAGATCAGTGTAAAATGCAAACATGTGAAGAACGAAAAGTCGGTAAAAATATTTTTTTAGATTAGTCTAAAATTTATTTTTATTGCCGTAATAACCCTGTATCTTTGTCCTGAGAATTGAAACAAAGGAGCTAATTATGGAAGACTACATCACTTTATTGGGAGAAGCCTGGGCCGTCCGTGCCTTGATCGCATCGGGTATGGTTGGCATCATTTGTGGCATTTTAGGCTGCTTTATCGTGCTGCGCAACATGTCCCTGATCGGCGATGCGCTGGCGCATTCCATCCTTCCAGGCGTTGTTTTTGCATTTATCCTGATTGGCTACCACGCCGTCGGTTTTTTTATCGGCGCGGTGCTGGCCGGCTTGGTCACAGCAATCGGCATCACCTGGATACAGCACAATGCAAAAACCAAAAACGATGCGGCCATTGGCATCATGTTCACGGCTATGTTTTCCATTGGCGTCATGGGAATTTCCTGGATCAGCCGAAGTGAAGGCGTTCACCTTGACCTCAAAGATTTCCTTTTTGGGAACGTATTGGGCGTAGCCGACACCGATTTATACCTGACAGCTTTTGTGCTGGTTTATGTGGTACTCAGCGTCATCGTATTTTACCGCTACCTTTTCGCCTCTACTTTTCAGGCGATCATTGCCCAGACAATGGGGATACCGGTTCAGCTCGTTCACTATTTTCTGATGCTGTTGCTGTCTTTTGCCGTGGTAGCTTCTCTGCAAATGGTGGGCGTCATTTTGGTAGTTGCCATGCTGATTACCCCGGCTTCCGCCGCACTTTTGCTCAGTAACCGGTTGAAACGGGTGATCCTGCTTTCTGCGGTCATCGGTTTTTCATCCGCCATTTCAGGCTTACTAATCGCAATTTATTTAGACACAACCCCGGGGCCGGCAATGGCTGTCACCGCCACTTTAGTCTACTTGCTGGCGGTCTTCTTTGCCCCGGAAAAAGGCATCTTGTGGCGTGCCCTCCGCAAGCAGCGCCAGCGAAGTCGCGTCTTTTTTGAAGATTGCCTGAAAAAAGCCTTCAACCTGCATGAACGGCAAACGCTGACCTTCGATGCCCTGGCCACAGAATTAGGATGGGGGCGCCACGAATTGCGCCGGCGGCTCAGGTTCCTTGCCAGCAGGGGGCTGTTTCATTCTGATAAGCTTGAACTGACAGAAAAGGGTCTTGAAGCTGCACAGCGATTAGTGCGCGCGCACCGCCTTTGGGAAACTTACCTTGCTGATAAAATAGGCTTGAACACGGATCAAATCCACGAGGAAGCAGAACGGTACGAACATTTGCTCCCGGATCACCTGCTCGACGAGGTGGACGAAGTACTTGGTTTCCCGACCACCGACCCGCATGGCGAGCCCATTCCAGCCAGAAGAGGGTAGTGTCTGACTTTATAGTCCGATAGCTGCGTTATGCGAAGACCCAAAATTGGTCATTTACGCGAGTAAACTCCCAATTTTTGGCCTTCGCATGCCTTGCTCTCGAACTCTAAAGTCGAGACACTCGACTAAATAGAAGGACACTAACTATAGTGTCTGATAGCTGCGTTATGCCCGGATTTTGCTAAATTGCGAAAAAAAGGGAAATGAAAGACATTATGGATTTAATCGGGCGGGTATTCCTCTCGTTTACTTTTTTGTACGAAGCTTATGATTCCATCAAATTTTACGATACCACCCAAAAAATCATGACTTCATACGGGCTTACCTGGCGGCAGGATCTGCTTCTGTTAGGCGCGATTACCATCCTTATCCTCGGCGGGTTGATGATGTTGTTGGGCTATCGGGCAAGTTTTGGTGCCCTGCTGCTGCTGCTGTACTGGGTTCCGGTGACGTTCATCGTGCATTCTTTCTGGAACGATCCAACGCCTGAATTATACCGCTTGAATTCTATTCACTTCATGAAAAACATTGCCATTACCGGCGGAGTATTGATGGTGTTGGTGAACGGCAGCGGGCGTTACAGCATGCGCCGGTTGCTTGCTACGGCTCGCGTCCGGGGGACTTAGTGCGTGTTTTCAATCTTCATGCAATTTACTCCCGCAGTATTTGCAGTAGTCTGCATCGTTGTCGTGGCCTTCGTGAGAACAAACCGGACAGGCCTGCGTATTCGTTGACACCTGTTTTGTGGAACGAATCATTTCCGCAGAGACAATCCCCGTTGGTACGGCAATGACCGAGTAACCTAAGATCATAACAAAAGCTGATAAAAACTGCCCAAACCCCGTGATCGGAGTGAGGTCGCCATAGCCCACTGTGGTAAGGGTCACAATGGCCCAGTACATACTTTGGGGAATGCTCGAAAAATCTTTATTCACACCGCCTTCTACCATGTACATTACCGCGCCGATTACAATAACCGATAAAAAGACAAAGGTCAGGAAAACCGTAATTTTGGCCCGGCTGGCGCGTAAGGCACTAACGATGAGGAAGCCTTCCTTGACAAAATAGCCGAGTTTAAAAACCCTGAAAATCCGGATGAGCCGAAGCGCTCTGATGGCAAGAAGCGTTTGCGCCCCCGGTATGAACAAACTGGCGTAAGCAGGCAGTATAGACAGTAAATCAATGATGCCGAAAAAGCTGGTCGCGTACTTTACCGGGCGTCGTATGGTGTACAGCCTTAATAGATACTCAATGGTAAATACAGTGGTGAAGCCCCATTCCACTGCGTAGAATATCCGTCCATATTTCAGGCGCATCCACTCCACACTTTCCAGCATGACGACGATGGTACTGGCTACAATAAACGCCATGATCGTCAGGTCAAATAGTTTACCTGCCCGGGTATCGGCTTCAAAAATGATTTCGTGCAGCCTTTCTTTAATTTTCATGCTTTTGGGTTCCATTCCTGTATTTTTTGATGCGCAAGTTAGGCCACTGTGCCGGAAAACAGAAGACTGTTTATTAGAAATAATTAATTTTATTAAAAAATATTTTTAGACTAATCTAAAAATTGTATATTTGTCTCATAAAGTATTACGCTGCATGGAAAATTTTTCACAAACAGAAGAAAATTACCTAAAAGCCATCTTCAAGCTTTCGGAAAGGGAAGATAAACCGGCCAGCACCAACGCCATTGCCGGCGAAATGAGCACCAGCGCCGCTTCCGTAACAGACATGCTGCGCAGATTGGCTGAAAAAGGACTGATCCACTACGAAAAATATCGCGGGGTTGCCCTTACAGAAAAAGGGAACAAACTCGCTACCGGGTTGATCAGAAAACACCGGTTATGGGAAGTCTTTTTGCTGGAAAAACTGCGCTTTTCGTGGGATGAGGTACACGATATGGCGGAACAATTGGAACATATCCAGTCGCCAGAACTCGTAGAACGCCTTGATGAATACTTAGGGCGGCCAAAGTTCGATCCGCATGGCGACCCAATCCCGGACGCGGATGGTAATTTCACTTTCCGGAAGCAGGTATTTTTATCTGCATTGAATCCGGGTGAATCGGGGGCTGTTGTTGGCGTTAACGACCATTCGCCAGCTTTTTTACAATATTTAGACCGAATCGGAATCAAATTGGGCGCACACCTCCGCATTGCTGAACGCTTCGACTACGATGAATCGGTGCGCGTATTAATGGATGACGCTAACGAGCAGGTACTTTCCAAAAAAGTGAGCCAAAATCTTTTCATTCAAAAATTCTAAAACCCATGAGAACTGCCATTATTCTGATCGGCAGCCTGTTTTTGGCAAATGCAACTTATGGTCAGGAACGCCTAAAAGTGGTGGCTACGGCTACCATGTTTGAAGACATGGCCCGCATGATTTCCGGCGATCTGCTTGAAGTGGTTTCTATTGTACCGGTGGGCGGCGACCCCCATATTTACGAACCCACCCCAAGTAATGTCCGCTTGGTTGCGGAAGCTGATCTAATTTTGCGCAACGGGCTGACCTTTGAAGGCTGGCTTGACGAATTGATCGCAAATTCGGGGACGAAGGCAAATGTCGTCACGATAACCAAAGGCATCCCCCCTATTTCGAGCGATCAATACCACGATGCAACCGATCCGCACGCCTGGATGAGCGCCCACAATGGCCTGAAATACATCGAAAATGTCTATGGTGCCCTGATCCGCCTCGATCCGGATCATGCAGATATCTACACCTTCAACTACCGAATTTACCGGCAGCAATTGGAAGACTTGGATCAATGGATCCGCACAGAAATTGAAAAAATTCCCCTTGCGAAGCGTGTGCTCATTACCTCACACGACGCATTCCGGTATTTTGGTAAACAATACGGTATCCGGGTAGAAGCGGCGCTGGGTACCTCCACAGACGCCGAAGTGCAAACTTCCGATATTGTAAAACTGAACAACACCATCCGGGAAACGGGCGTACCGGCTATTTTTGTGGAAAGTTCGGTCAATCCGAAATTACTGGAACAAATAGCGCGGGATAATAAAATAAGTATCGGCGGCAAGCTCTACTCCGATTCTTTAGGCGATAAGGACACCCCGGCAGGCAGCTACACCGGCATGTTGCGCCACAATACCGAAACGATTGTTAAAGCCTTGAGCGCTGAAATCACGGAGATCCACACGGATGCGGAATCGCTGAACAAGAGCAGTTCAGTCTGGCTTTGGATTATCCTCTTGTCCCTGTTGGTCGGCGGTTTTGCATTTGTTGCGTTCCGACTCGGCAAAAAAAGACCCGTGGCAAGCGGTGCGCCGACGATTACTGTAGAAGGCCTTTCGGTATCCTACGAACGCAAACGCGTGCTCAGCAATATCTATCTAAATATTGAAGGTGGGAAAGTCTATGGCGTTATCGGCCCCAACGGTGCCGGTAAATCTACCCTGTTCAAATCCATCCTCGGCCTCATCGAGCCAACAGCGGGTAACATTACGATCAAAGGATTGCCGGTGAAAGACGGGATGACGGCCATCGCATACGTTCCGCAGAAAGACGACGTGGACTGGACTTTCCCCGCAACAGTACTCGATCTGACGCTGATGGGGCGCTACCCGCACAAAACGTTGTTGCAGCGGTTGAGCGGTAAGGATAAGGAACTTGCCATTGCCGCTTTGGCTCAATTGGGCATCGAACACCTGAAAAACAGGCAAATCGGCGAACTGTCGGGCGGGCAGCAACAACGGGTGTTTCTGGCGCGAGCTTTGTGCCAGGAGGCTGATATTTTTTTGTTAGACGAACCTTTTGTCGGGGTGGACGTCACCACGGAAGAAAAGATCATCCAGATCCTGAAAGGGCTGGCAGCCGCAGGTAAAACGCTGGTAGTGGTACACCACGACCTGTCCTCTGTGCCCGAATATTTCGACGAAGTCATCCTGCTCAACCAGCGCCTTATCGCCGCGGGGCCTACAGAAACGACTTTTGTGAAGGAAAATATCGCGCAGGCTTACGGCGCGCAATTGCCGGTATTGCACCAGACGGGGTTTTTGGAGTAAAAATTACCCCAGCATGTGCCCTCCATCGGCTGTATATACTCCTCCCGTACAATAAGAAGCCGCTTCTGACGCCAAAAATACCGCCAACCCGGCCATTTCTTCCGGCGCAGCCATCCGGCCTAAGGGCAGGTGGCTTTCCATTTTTTCCAGAATGGCTTCGTTTTGCCAGAGCGAGGCGCTGAATTTGGTTTTCACCAAACCGGGGCAAATGACGTTCACGCGTACTTTTTCGCGACCCCATTCTTTGGCCTGGTTTTGCGCCAGCATGATGAGCGCCGCCTTGCTAACGCTATAAAGGCCGAGGCCAAAATCGGGTTTTAGCCCCTCCACAGAACTGATGTGGATGATGCTGCCCCCGCCCCTTGCCTGAAGGTGCGGATAGGCTAAGTTGCTCAGCTCGAACGGTGCGCGCACATTGACGGCCATAATTTTATCAAACAGGGCGGTGTCCGCGCTGTCCAACGTAGCAAAAACGGGGTTGATGGCCGCGTTGTTGACTACAATATCAAGGCCGCCGCAGGTCGCCAGAGTTTGCTGCACCAAATTGGCCAATTGTACGCTGTCGCCCACATGGCAGGCAATACCGATGGCATCAAGGCCGGCGGCACGTAGTTCAGCGGCGACTTCATCCACTGCTTCCTGACGGCGGCTGCTGACGATTACTTTGGCGCCAAATTCAGCAAGGCCGCGCGCGATGGCAGCGCCGATGCCTTTGCTGGCACCGGTGACGATGGCAACTTTTCCGTCGAGGCGAAAACGGGAGGCGATGAGTCCGGGAGTATTGGGTTCCATATTAAAGATTTTGAACGGGGATAAATGTAGCAACAATTCCCGGATCGCCTTGTCCGATGAAAAAATCCGCTCGCCGAAAACTTGAACTTATTATTGCGATGTTCCTTAACTTTGCTGTTCTTTTGAAAAAAACGCATGGATTCGAAAGCTCAGATTGATATGGGGAAATTACCCCGGCACATTGCAATCATTATGGATGGCAACGGGCGCTGGGCCAAACAACACGGCAGGCCGCGCGTTTTTGGCCACAAAAATGGCGTACGCGCAGTGCGTGAAACCACTGAAGCTGCTGCTGAGTTGGGTATAGAGTACCTGACCCTCTACGCTTTTTCGACAGAAAATTGGGGCAGACCGCGCACAGAAGTGACTGCGCTGATGCACTTGCTGGTAGAAACCCTGCACAAGGAAATAGGAACCCTCAATAAAAACAACATTCGCCTGCAAGCCATCGGCGATATTGCCAAACTCCCTGCCAAAACACACCGGGCACTGTTAGACGGCATCAAGCACACGCAAAACAATACGCGCATGACCTTAGTACTGGCTCTCAATTACAGTGCGAAATGGGAGATTCTGGAAGCTGCCCGCCAGTTGGCTGCCCAGGTGCAACGCCACGAAATCGAACCGGAAGATATTGACGAAACCCTGTTTTCACAATCGCTCACAACCCGTGGAATTCCAGATCCGGAATTGCTCATTCGCACCAGTGGTGAAGCGCGGTTGAGTAATTTTTTGCTTTGGCAGGCGGCTTATTCGGAATTGCTGTTTACCGATATTTTCTGGCCCGATTTCAGCAAAGAACACCTGTACCAGGCCATCGTGGATTTCCAAGGTCGCGAACGCAGGTTTGGTAAAATCAGCGATCAGATCGGATAAAACATTTTATCCCACCACCACCGCAAGCCGGAAATTGTCCTTAAACAACTTGATGGCCATAGCCAGCAGGATGATGCCGAATACTTTGCGCAACACATTGGCGCCACTTTCCCCCAGCCTTTCGCTGATCCAGTCGGAAGAACGCAATACCAAAAAAACAAAGAGGATATTGAGCACAATGCCAATTTGGATGTTAACCGCTTCGTATTTGGCCTTCAGGGCAATGATGGTGGTCATCGTGCCCGCGCCGGCAATGAGTGGAAACGCCACCGGAACGATTGTTCCTTTGCTTGCATTGGGATTGTCGCGAAAAATCCGGATGCCCAGCACCATTTCCATACCAATCAAAAAAAGAATGATGGCGCCGGCTACGGCAAACGACTGAATATCTACGCCAAAAAGGCGCAATAGTGCCGCACCTGCGTATAAAAACAGGGTCATCAGCAACAACGAGATCAGAGAAGCTTTCGCCGCTTCGATCTTGAGCCCCTTGCGCTTCAGGTCAATGATTATCGGGATAGATCCCAGGATGTCTATGACCGAAAACAGCACCAAAGAAACCGAAATCAATTCTTTGAAATCTACCATTGTTGTATCAGTTTTAGAATCCATTCGTCCAATCGAAACATGGTGATCACGGAAAATACGACAATGATGACCAGTACCCGATGGGCCCAAACGTTTGCTTTCGGGTATTGCGAAGCAAAGATGGCCGTAAAATATCCGCCGGCGCTTTGTCCCACCGCCATCAGCAAACCCGCCCGCCAGTCAATCAGCCCCTTCCATTGAAAAATAAGGATGGCCAGCAAAGTATAAATTCCTACAATAATGATTTTTACCGCATTGGCCTCAATGATGCTGTAACGCGCACCGAGCACCATGATGGCCAGAAAAAACACGCCCATTCCCATCTGGATAAAGCCGCCATAAAACCCCAGGGCCAGAAACAACACCCAGGTAATCCAGGTCGGCAACCGGAAATCCACATCTGTTTCGCGCAACCAGCGTTCGGGGTTGAACAGGATGACAAAAAGCATCACGACCATCAGAATGCGGAAAACACTCATGAACTGTTCGCTGCTCACCTCCACCGCAACCCAGGTGCCTGCAATGGCACCGATTGAAGTCAGAATAATCAGATCGCGGCTCCTACTAAAATCGAGCTTCCCTTTTTTGTAAAAAACGTACCCGCCGGCTAAGTTTTGGGTAAAAATACCCACCCGGTTGGCACCATTGGCCACGTTGCCCGGCAAGCCCACCCATTCGGTCAGAATGGACAGGGTAATGACCGAGCCATTGCCCGCCAGGGTGTTGATGCCCCCCGCTAATGCGCTTCCCAGGATGGCGATGACGTACTGGTACCACTCCATGCTATATTCTATTGTTGATTATTTGAAGATTTGAGGATTCGAGGATTTGACCCGAAGCCCTCGAATACTCAAATACTCGAATCTTCACGAACTGTTTGGCACAACTCCACCAACACGCCATTGGCGCTTTTGGGGTGTAGAAAACAGACTAATTTGTTGTCTGCGCCGCGTTTGGGTTCGGCGTTGAGCAGGGTGAAACCTTCTGCCTGCAGCCGCGCCATTTCCGCATAAATATCTTCCACTTCAAAAGCAATGTGGTGGATGCCTTCTCCGCGTTTTTCGATAAATTTGGCGATGGGGCTGTCGGGATGGGTCGCTTCCAGCAATTCCACTTTCGATTCCCCGATGCGAAAAAAAGAGGTGTTGACGCCTTCAGATACAACGGCTTCCATTTTATAATGTGCTTCGCCGAGCAGTTTTGCGAAAAGCGCATTGCCCGAGGCGATATCTTTTACGGCAATGCCGATGTGTTCTAACCGGATCATGGTTTAAGTATTTAAAGGGTAAAGGTAAGTTGTAAATAAGGTTAACGTAGGGCGCGACCCTCGCGGTCGCCCAAACGAACAAATATTCAACGCGCCTGTTTTTCCAGCAGATAGAGGTAGCGCAGAAAAACGCTCCAGGCCAAAATGGCGCAAACCACAAACCCCGTTCGCCCATCGAGGAAGCCCTTTTGCAGAATAAAGTGCTTAAAAAACCGGAACAGCGGTTTGAAAAACAAGTGAAAGACCGTCACTTTTGGCGTTTTTACCGCATAATCCTGCGCCGACCAGGTCGCGTACCGGTTCACTTTATCTAAAAAATGGGCGGCACTTTTGAACGTGTAATGTTGCATTTTGTGGGTTAGGCGGCTCACATGCAGCCCTTTTGTGACGATCTCTTCGTGAACCTGTTTGTCGTCGTAGCGGCAGACATCGCGCCGGAAAAAGCGCACCACCGCGTCGCCCTGCCACCCGCTGTAGCGTACCCGCCGGCCCAGAAAATGGTTGTTTCTGCCAATCCAGAAGGCATCGTAAGGAATCGCATCGCGGCCAAGCCACGTTTCGATTTCATTGCGCAATTCGGGCGTCACGCGCTCATCGGCGTCTATGAGCAAAATCCATTCGTGCCTTGCCTGCGGAATGACCCAGTTTTTCTGATCGGCAGGACCGCTGTAGGTTCGCTGCAACAGGCGCACTTTTGGATGCTGCTGAGCCAGTGCAGCGGTATTGTCCGTACTGAATGAATCCACCACAATGATTTCATCGGCCCATTCTGTCGAAGCCAAAACGCCTGCGATGTTGTCCGCTTCGTTGAAGGTGGTGATGATGACGCTTAAGGGTTGCATGGTGCAAAGTTAGTAAGTTGCCCTGCAAATCCGCTCACGAAAGATACTTCCCGACAATCGGCATCCTGCGCCCCACGCCGAAAGCTTTGCTGGAAACGCGCAGCACCGGCGCCGTCTGGTAGCGCTTAAATTCGTTGACGTTCACTAAACGCAGGATGCGGCGCACAAGGGCGGCATCAAAACCCTGGGCAATGATTTCTTCCGGCCCCTGGCGTTTTTCGATGTACTGGAAAAGAATCGGATCGAGGATGTCGTAAGGCGGCAGGCTGTCGCTGTCTTTTTGGCCAGGCCGAAGTTCTGCGCTGGGTGGTTTGGAAATCGTGTTTTCGGGAATCACAATACCGTCTTTATTGATGTAGCGCGCCAGCTCGAAGATTTCCGTTTTATAGACGTCGCCCAAAACCGAAAGTCCGCCGCACATATCACCGTAAAGTGTACCGTAGCCAACCGCCATTTCACTTTTGTTGGAGGTATTGAGCAAAATACTGCCGAATTTATTGGAGAATGCCATCAGCAACATGCCCCGGATGCGAGCCTGGATGTTCTCTTCTGTAACGTTAAAGGGTTTGCCCAAAAAGTGTGGCGACAATGCTTCCATATAGCTTTCGTAAATGGCTTGCAACGGTACAATGTCATATTGAATGCCCAGGTTTTCAGCTAAATCCCGGGCGTCGTTGATCGAATGATCGGATGAAAACTGCGATGGCAGGAGCAGCACGCGCACGTTGGATGGCCCCAGTGCCCGGGCAGCCAGCACGGCCGTCACCGCAGAATCTATGCCGCCGGAAAGCCCCAGAATGGCTTCGCGCAGACCCAATTTATGGAAATAATCGCGCAAGCCGACGACTAAGGCGTCGTGGATCGTATCCATCTTAGAAGCCGACTGCCGCACTTCGCGCTCCCCAAGCAGCACATCGTCTAAGTCATAAACGCGCAGGCATTCCTCGAAATAAGGCATTTCGTCGTACACTTTCCCGTTAGGCGACATGATCACCGAACCGCCGTCGAAGATCAGTTCGGTATGCGCGCCACAATGGTTCACATAAAACATCGGGATACCATAGCGCTGTACGTTGGCCTGGATGACGTGAATCCGCTCGGCTGCATGCTCGAAACTAAAAGGCGACGCCGAAATATTGAGGATGAGATCGGGGCGCTGCGGCATCATTTCATCCATCGGGCAGACGGTATAGAGCGGATTTTCATTGCCTAAGTTCCAGATGTCTTCACAAATAGACAGGGCAATGCGTTTGCCTTTGTATTCCAAGACTTTAAATTCGGTTGCTGGTTCAAAATAACGGTATTCGTCAAACACGTCGTAGGTAGGCAGTAAGGCTTTGTGCTGCACGTGCAATATGGCACCATCGGCCAAAAAATAAGCGGAATTAAACAGATCTTTGCCCTCAATTTTCGGATTGCGCGTCGGCGAACCCACCACGATGGCAATCCCCCTGGCAGCATCCGCTAATTTTTTTACGGTTTCTTCCGATTGCCGGATGAAGTCGTTGAACTCCAGAAAGTCCCGGGAAGGATAGCCGCAAACGGCGAGTTCGGGAAAACAAATGATATCGGCGCCCTGCAATTTGGCGCTGGCGACGGCTTCCAGCATGATGTTGAGGTTGCCTTCGAAGTTTCCAATATGCACATTAATTTGTGCGACTGCGATTTTCATAATTTCGCTTTTTCTGTTAATGGAGCAAAGGTAAATTACTTAGTTTAAAAACAAAACTAAGTGCTATTTGTTTTTGTATTTAAGCCGACTCATCCAGAATTTTGTAACTTTGGGAAAACATTTTGATGAGCACTTTTGTCGTATCCGCACGCAAATACCGTCCTGTCCGATTTGAGGATGTCGTAGGTCAGGAACACGTTTCCCATACGCTGAAAAATGCGTTAAAAAACGACCACCTGGCACATGCTTTTCTGTTTTGCGGCCCCCGCGGCGTCGGCAAAACCACTTGTGCGCGCATCTTAGCCAAAGTCCTCAATTGCCGCCAGGTCACCCCCGAATTTGAACCTTGCAATACCTGCGACAGTTGCCGCTCTTTCAACGAAAATGCATCTTTCAACATTACGGAATTAGATGCAGCATCCAACAACAGCGTGGAGCATATCCGGGCTTTGATCGAGCAGGTGCGCTTCCAGCCGCAGCAGGGCAAATACAAGATTTTCATCATAGACGAGGTTCACATGCTCTCGCAGCAGGCCTTCAACGCTTTCCTTAAAACGCTGGAGGAGCCGCCGCCTTACGCTATTTTTATTTTGGCCACGACGGAAAAACAAAAAATCATCCCCACCATCCTGTCGCGTTGCCAGATCTACGACTTCCGGCGCATTCAGGTCAACGATACCGTTCAACACCTGCAAGCCATTTGTAAGGAAGAAGGCATTGAGGCCGACGCCAGTGCACTTCACATCATCGCACAAAAAGCCGACGGCGCTTTACGCGATGCGCTTTCCATTTTCGACCGGATCGTGTCATTTTCAGGAAAAAAAGTGCTGTACGACGACGTTATCAGCAACCTGAATATCTTAGATTACGATTATTTTTTCCAGGTCACCGACGCGCTGCTGCTGGAAGATGCATCCCGGATTATGCTGCTGTTTGACGAAGTTCTGAAAAAAGGCTTTGACGCGGATATTTTTATCAACGGCTTGTCGGAACACTTGCGCAATTTGTTGGTGTGCAAGGATGAACAAACGCTGCCGTTGCTGGAAGTGAGCGAAGACGTGCGGGAACGCTACCGCAAACAAGCCGCACTGATGCCGACCAGCCTGGCGCTCACCGCGATGAATATTGCCAACGATTGCGACATCGAATTCAAAATGGCGCGCAACAAGCGCCTTCACGTCGAGATTGCGCTCATAAAAATGACCTACATCAACCGGGCTATCCAATTGGCCAATACGCCTGAAGCGGCCAGTCCGGAAAACGAAAAAAAAAAGCCTGAGCCACAGCCAGTAAACACTGCTGCGCTGTCTCAGCCCGAACTGATCACCGAAGCGCCGCCTGTTTCCGGAAAACCTGTGCCTTCTATGGCACCGGATGACGCTCCGCTTGCCGACAAACCTGCCGCATCCATTCCGATTTCAGGATCCGATAAGTACGCCGCCGTGCCAAAACTCATGAGCATGGAAAACATGCTGGCCGAACTCAAAAAGGAAGATGCACCTGAAATTCACGCCGGTGACCTCAACCTGGAAGCGACCCAGGGCGTATGGCACCGATACGTAGATGAATTTGCAAAAGAAGCGCTGAGGGGATTGATGCGCCCGGCGGGATGGCAGGTGGAAGGCATGAAATTGACCGTTAAGGTAGGCTCTCCTTTAGCCGAGAACACCATTCGTCAGGAAACGCCGCTGATGGAATTCCTTCGCAAAGAACTGCGGGCACCGGACATGATGCTCTACATCACGGTAGAAAAATCATTGGCGCAGGAGATGCCCGTAAAGCAACGTCCGTTGAACGCCCAGGAGAAATACATCAAGATGCGGGAAGTAAATCCGGTAATTACAGAGTTTCAAAAGCGATTCAGTCTGCACCCGGACGAATAGGGCGCAACTCAAACCAGATTGACTGCGTTTGGCGTAAGTAAAATCATAAATTGTGTAGCTCATGGACAATCAATCGCTCTGGTACCTCGAAAATATAGATGTCAAGGGCATCTTTTGCCCTAAGAAAATTGGCGCCGGGCATTTGAACAGCAAATTGCACCGAAAGTATAAAAAAGGGGAATACATCTACCTGCCCCAGGAAGACTCGGATAAAATTTATTTCATAACGGAAGGCCAGGTGAAAATCGGGCACTACGGCGAAGCCGGGAAGGAGATCACGAAAGCCTTACTGGTGGCAGGCGAGGTGTTCGGGGAATTGGCGCTGATTAGTGAAGAAAAGCGCCGCGACTTTGCCTGCGCGACCGAAGCCGTGGAAGTATGCGTGCTGACCACCTCCGACGTCCGCTCGCTGATGCGGGACTACTCAGGGTTGTGGCTTTTTTTGATGAAAATTTTCGGCGCACGGGTGGTGGAAATGGAAAAGCGTCTGGAATCTTTAGTGTTTAAAGATTCCCGCACCCGGGTCATCGAATTCCTGCACGAACTTGGCGTTAAACGCGGACAGCGCGTGGGCTATGAAACCCTGGTACGCCGTTTCATGACCCACCAGGAAATTGCCAACCTCACGGCTACTTCGCGACAGACGGTGACCACCGTTTTGAACGACCTGCGCAATAAAAACATCCTGACGTTCAATCGAAGCAGGCTGTTGATTCGCGATTTAGACCGTTTGTGGGGCGAATGCAGCGAAGGATAATCCACCGTTATTCGTTTTCCACATTGTTTTCCACAAATGTGGAATTCACTTCTTCCCAACTGCGTAATTTTGAAACAAAGCCGCCGTCAGCAACAGCAACGCGCCGGCCTGATGCAATACGCCAAGTCCAACCGGAACCACACCAACGCAATGCACAACGGTCAGGATTCCCAGCGCAACCTGAATACCCAACAAGGTTATCAACAAATACAACCAGGTACTAAAAACTTTCGATCCAGTGATTTTTCTGGCTTTAAAAAAATAAATCAATACAATGATTGTCAATACATAAGCAGTGAATCGGTGCAATACTTGAATCAAGGCAGACATAAAGGGCGTGCGGTCGTAATGCACAAAGTTATCCACATTCCACTGCGCCGCGTCAAACAAGAGAGCTGGGATGAATTCGCCGTTCATATCCGGCCAGGTTGGGTAAAAAAGGCCCGCTTTCATGCCCGACATGATGCCGCCGAGTACAAGTTGTATTCCTAATACAAGGGTCATGATTTTTGCCCACTTATTAACATTATGGTTCCGAACCATTCCCCTTTCGGGGTAAACCGTGTGCAAAGTTGTCCATAAAAGGTAGCTGTAAAGCGTCAGGCCGATAGACAAATGCAGGGTTAGCTTGTAGGCATTCACCCAGGGCCGGTTGACCAAACCGCTGGCTACCATGATCCAGCCGAAAGAAGCGGCCAGTACTGCCAAACCGATGACGATGGCCAACCTTCGCATCAGGGTGCGGTCAATCCAGCCTTTGCGCCAGAATATAAAAAACGGGATCGCGAACACAAAGCCCATCAGGCGCGCCCAAAGGCGGTGAAAGTACTCCCAGAAGTAAATGAACTTAAACTCCGGCAGGCTCATCCCCTGGTTGATCTTCTGGTATTGCGGCGTGGTTTTGTACAGGTCGAATTCCTCATTCCAGGCCTGTTCGCTCATTGGAGGCAAGCTTCCTGTTACGATTTCCCACTTAGTAATGGATAACCCCGAACCGGTAAGCCGGGTAATGCCGCCGATGACCACCTGTCCGATGACCATCACTAACCCAACAATGAGCCATATTTTGAGCACCTTCGGGTATGATTGAACTGGTTCTGTTGTTTGCATGCTTTTGTTCTATTGTGTAGATTGTGCAGTCCCATGCTACTGGACATTTTCAAGAATCAGAGGGAACCGAAGTAACGTTTACTAAACTTTCAAAGTTTAGTAAACGTCATGTTGAAAAAATGTCCCGTAGTATGGGGCTGCCTCTTGCAAAGGTAGAACAACCGAGGTTCAACTTTGATTATCCACAATTCTACATTGTAGTATTTGTAATCATTAAAAATTAATTTAAAAAAACAGGGGTTATTAGGGGTGTTGATATGTAGATAAAAAGTTTGTGTTAAGTGTAGGTTAATTAGTTGTTAAGATATTTGAACAGGTTATTCACAGTCTGTTAACACACAAAAGCGCCTAATATCAATACCTTGTCGCTTTTTCTACACCATGTCAGTATGTTTTTCACAGGATAACTTTTTGGGAAGTGCGCGGTGGAAAAACGAAGCGTGGCTGTCTATAAATATCGAGTACTCCACATGTTTTATAGTTATCCACGCTTACCAACAAGGAGGCGAAGAGCCAATCTGGAAAGCTGTGGAATACAGGCCCGTTTTTTGCAGACTTTTCAACAGGCTTTGTGGAGTATTTCACTGGGCTTTGATTTGTTGCCTGGATGACGCAAGCCCTCCTTCTTTGAATTATTCAGTGCTCGCTGTCAAATATTTACTAATTTTGCGGCGTTTTTTTGCTCACTTGGGCAACCGAATTCTTTTATAAACGTAGGCGAAACATAAAACAGAATCGCAATGATGAGTAAAGTATTGATGTGTGCCGGAGCTGCCATGCTCCTGACTTTATCGGCAGCCGCACAATCCGCCAATGATCCTGTGTTGTTCACTGTGGAGAATACGCCGGTTCACGTTTCTGAATTCACGTACATCTACAGCAAAACGAATGGTAAAAATGCGGATTTTTCCAAAAAGTCGCTGGATGAGTACCTCGACCTGTACACCAAATTCAAACTGAAGGTACAAAAGGCCAAAGATATGCGCCTTGATACGGTATCGCAACTAAAAGAAGAACTGAATGGCTACCGCCGGCAGCTTGCCGACTCCTACCTTATAGATAAGGCTGTGACTGAAAAACTGCTGCTGGAGGCTTATGAACGGATCAAGCAGGATGTGGACATCAGCCACGTACTCGTTCTGCTGAAGCCCGAAGCTACTCCGGCAGATACGCTGGCTGCTTTCCAGAAAGCGCTCGACATCAAAAAGCGACTTGATGGCGGAGATCCTTTTGAAGTGGTTGCCCGCGAAATGTCGGACGACAAAACAGCGGCGCGCAATGGCGGCAAGATCGGGTTTATTACTGCTGTATTTCCGGCTGGGCTTTATGTGCTGGAAAATGCTGCGTATAGCCTGCCAATTGGAAAAATATCCAACCCGCTGCGCAGCAATGCAGGGTATCACATTCTTAAAGTCAATGCACGCCGTCCTGCCCGCGGCGAGGTAGAAGTCGCGCACATCCTCATCCGCAAAACGGAAAACGACCGTGCAATTGCCAAAAACCGGATTGACAGCATTTATCAGGTGTTGAAAACAGGCGGTGATTTTGACAAAATGGCCCAGTCCCTGTCGGAAGATACGCCCACTGCGCAACGGAATGGCTATATCGGCTTCATCAGCATCAGCCGCTATGAACCCAGTTTTGAAGAAGCCGCTTTCAACGTGAAAAAAGACGGAGAATACAGCATGCCTTTCGAAAGCAGCGTAGGCTGGCACATCATCAAGCGCATCAGCAAAAAAGACATACAACCATATATCACAGAAAAGAGTCGTTTAGATAATGCCATTCGAAAGGATGGCCGTTTCGAGCAGGCCAAAACGGCGATGCTGGAACGCATCAAGCGCGACGCGAAGTTCACGGAATACCCGGACGTGCTGAATGGATATGCTGCAATGTTGCCGGATTCTTTCCTGACATTTAAATGGAAAGCGCCCGAAGTAAAGTCTAAGGAGCTTTTGTTTAAACTGGGAAAGGATTTTAAAGTTACCTTAGGCGACTTTACGGATTACTTGGGGCGTGCGGGGGCAACCCGCGTTCGCCAGGCCAAAACAGGCGATGTACAGAAAGCGGCCAAGGCACTCTACCAGGAGTTCGTGAACGAACAGTGCATGAAGTATGAAGAAACGCAATTGGAAGCCAAATACCCCGATTTCAAGTCATTGATGCGGGAATACGAAGAAGGCATCCTGTTGTTTGAAGCAACTAAAGTGCTGGTTTGGGATAAAGCATCTGAAGACAGCCTGGGGTTGGCAAAGTTTTTTGAAACCATAAAAGGCAAATACCGCTGGGAAGACCGCGCTGTAACCAGTGTTTACCGCATCAGCATTGAAAACAAAGGTGAGGTAGACGCCGTTCGGGCTTATGCACAAGACCACAGCGCAGATGAAGTCAAAGCGAAATTCAACTCAGAAGAAAAAATCTTAGTGAATGTTGAGTCGCGGACTTTCGAAAAAGGAAAAAGCCAGGAAATGAAAGGCGTAGAGTGGAATAAAGGCGCAATGGGGCCGGTAGACGAAAATGCCCGCACCAAAACGATCCGCTTTTTCAAAATAGAAGAATTGCTGCCGCCAGCTGAAAAAACGCTTTCGGAAGCAAGGGGTTATGTGGTAGCGGATTACCAGGATACCCTGGAGCGCCAGTGGGTGGATGAGCTGAAAAACACGTACAAAGTGAAAGTGAACGAAAAAGTAGTAGAAAGTCTGGTTAAGAAAAAATGAACAGACTGAAGTTGCTCAATATTGTCAGCGCGCTGTTGATCTGCATGGTTTGCGGCGTTTCATGCCAGTGGATTGGAGGAAAAGCTCCGGAGGACAAAGTGTTGGTCAAAGCGAACAACAAGATGTTGTACCTGTCTGAATTAGACGGTATGTTTCCGGATGGCACTTCTTCAAGCGACAGCGCGCTGATTATTAGTGCTTACGCAGAACGGTGGATTCGCGAAGCGCTTTTGTTGCATGAGGCGGAGCGCAATATTCCCAGCGACCTCAATATTGATAAATTGGTTCGGGACTATCGCGCTTCGCTCATTCGCAATAACTATGAAAAAATCCTCGTGGAAGAGTTGCTTGATTCCATTATCACGCAAGATGAACTGCACGATTTCTACGAAAAAAATAAAGAACAGTACCAGCTTGAAACGCCGATCGTCCGTTGCTACTTAGTGAAAGTGCCCCTGCCGGTGCCGGAGGCTGGGCAGTTGAGGGATCTTTGGTCGGGCAGCGATAACAAGAAGAACTTTTCTGCGCTGGTCAATTATTGCAACAGCCATGCCGATGCCCATTTGCTGGACAAGGCGACCTGGTACAGCGTGGAGGACATAGCAGAACAATTGCCCAAAGGAACCCTGACAGCGGACAACATCAGCGCCAAGCTGGATTTTATCCAACGCGACGGGCGGTTTGAATATTTATTCAAGGTTTTTGAAGTAAAAAACCGAAAAGACATTGCCCCGCTCGCTTATATCGAAGAACAGGCCCGCAAATATATTTTACATCAGCGTAAAATAAAGCTATTGGAACAGAAAAAAGAGGAAATGTACGAACGCGCCTTACGACGGGGTAATGTTCAGGTTTACTATGAAGAAAACTAATGCCGCGTGTACACCCTTTCTTTTGCACAAACGCACTTAATCGCCATCCATGAGATATTTGATTTGTACTTTAATTTTAGTGACGCTCGTCTCGGGCTTATTGTTTGCCCAACCGCAGGTAATTGATAAAGTGGTGGCTACCATTGGTGGTGAGCTGGTACTGCTTTCTGATGTGGAAGAACAACACGCCCTGATGCAGGCTCAACGCGGGGTAATCCCGCCGGATGCCCGTTGCGCTATTTTGGACAACATCCTGGTGACCAAATTGCTGCTCAATCAGGCAAAATTAGACAGTGTGGAGGTGAGCGACGATGAGGTAGAAACACAGCTCAATGCGCGCATTGACCGTATTCTTACCCTGATGAACAACGATATGACCCAGTTTGAAGCCTATTACGGCCAAACGATCAGTCAGGTCAAGGAGCAGTTTAGAGAAGACCTCCGCAATCAGTTACTGGTGGAACGCATGCGCTCCAAAGTTATGGCAGGGATTGCCGTCACGCCCTCTGAAGTAAAAAAATTCTTTGAGCAGATTCCCCGGGATAGTTTACCCTACTTTAATTCGGAAGTGGAAATCGGGGAAATCGTTTACAAACCTAAGATTAACCCGGAACAGCGAAAAAAGTCTGTTGAAAAGCTGGAAGAAATTCGGGATCGCATTATAGAAGATAAAGAGCCCTTTGAGGCGATGGCTCAAAAATTCTCTGACGACGGTTCGGCCCGGACGGGCGGCGACTTAGGCTGGAGCAAACGCGGCAAATTTGTGCCCGCGTTTGAGGCGGCAGCCTACAAATTGGAGAAAGACGAAATTTCGCCGGTCTTTGAGTCGGAGTTTGGTTTTCACATCGTTCAGATGCTCGAACGTCGGGGCAATTCTATCCACGTGCGCCACATTCTGGTCAGGCCGGAGATTACGGATGAAGACATTGAACTGGCTCGGAATCATTTGGACTCCGTGCGGCAGTTGATCCAGAAAGATTCGCTCTCTTTTTCTATTGCTGTGAAGCGATTTTCTGACAAAAACATCCAGAGTTACAACAACGACGGGCGCATGGTGAATTCGGCTACCGGAAATACCTTTTTTGAAGTAGGCGACCTGGATCCCGATATCTATTTTGCCATTGATACCATGAAAGTGAGCGGCATTACTTCGCCATTTGAATTCACCGATCCTTCTGGCGAAGCCTATTTCCGCATCATTTTGTTGCAATCGCGCACCGTGCCCCACCGCGCCAATCTGAAGCAAGATTATTCCAAAATCCAGCAGGCTGCGATTCAGGCCAAACAAAGCGAATTCATCAGCAGTTGGGTGGATGAAAAAACGGGGTCTACCTATATTGCGGTTGATAATTTATACAATGTGTGCCCCAATATCGAGCGCTGGCGAAAGGATAAATTAAAGCCTTAATCATTTCACCAGATGTATTGGAAAGAAAAATCCTCCGTAGAAAACTGCGGAGGATTTTTCTTTTATGCCCTACTTAACAGGACAAACAGATGCGTCAGGTGTCTTTTGTCAATTGCTTTGCTTCGTCAAAAGAAAGCTGGTAATCGCGTACAAAATTGGCGGGTGAAGGCCGAAAATAGAAAAATAGAAGGATGCCCGCAGCAAACCAGGCCAAATGAATGGGGCGCCCGCTGAGCAGGTATGCGACCAATAAAATGATATTTCCACCTTCTATCATCGCCGAGCGCAGCAATACAGTCGTGCGGTAGTGTGTCGTTTTTTCGTTCAGCGTTTTTCTGTTTATGCCCTGAGCTGTGCGCATTTTGTGGACAAACCAGGCAGCCGTAAACGCGCCCAGTGCAAGAAAAGGTGTCACCATGGTCAGGGTCGTATTTTGGATGGAAGCTTCGTCAAACGCAGCTGTGCCTTGGTATCTGAGGAATACGGCTACTGCAGAAAACAACAACTGACCGGCGGCAAGGGCATAAAAAACGGTGCTCAATTGTTTGAAAAAACGATTCATGGCGCTACATTTTGCAAATTTTTAAAAAACAAACATACTGAAAAACAAAATGCCGGAAGCACCTGGGGTGTCCGGCATTTTGTTTTTAATGGAGCAGCTTTAATGCACGCCGTGCATCCACCTTTTCATAATGGGAGAGACAAGCAGCAGAAAAGCTGCTGCGCCCAATACGACGTAGACTCCCGAGTTCATATATACTTGAGCAAAAAGTGTCAATTCTTCTCCTTTACTGGCGCCTTCAGGAGGTGAGGTGAGCTGGCCCAGGTATCCGCCGATTTTGTGCCCAAATGCGATAGAAAGGAACCACGCGCCCATTACAAAACCAACTGTTTTTGCAGGCGACAATTTGGTCACAACAGAAAGCCCGACGGGAGACAAACTCAGCTCTCCAGTCGTATGGAACAGGTACATCAACATCAGGAAGACGACAGGAATCAACGCTCCGGTATCGGCTGTATCAATAATGCTTTTTATCCCCAATACGATGATAAAGAAGCCCAACGCCATTTGCAACAAGGCAAAAAAGAACTTGATTGGCGTTCGTGGTTCCTTGCCTACTTTATGTAATTTGGCCCAAATCCAAGTAAATACAGGGGCTAACAGAATGATGTAAAGCGCATTTAGAGCCTGGAACTGGCCTGTTTCAACACCATGCTTTTCTACATATCGGTCGGTAAGAATATTTAAAGAACCGCCGGCTTGCTCGAACAGCGCCCAAAAGATCATGTGAAAGAAGAATAAAGCAATGAATGCCAATAAGCGTTGGCCATCAGCTTTATCTTCGGAAGTAAAGGCGGTATATAGTAGGTATCCAATGCAAGCAACACCAACAATAATCAATATGTAGGTGGTGATACCTTCAGCGTTAATCAGGAAAGCAAACATAGGAACAAAAGCAAGAGCGCCTATTACAATCAGCCACTCTGCATTTAAGCCCATAAATATAGGTTTTTTTAAGGCTACCGGATCAGGCGGCGTGCCTTTGTCTTCATAAACGCGCATATTCCGCCAAAAGACAAAGATTCCCAATAGCATGCCAATACCCGCTGCGAGGAATCCCAGAGACCAGTGTACCTCGGCGAGGTAACCACAGGTTAAGGGTGCGAGGAAAGCCCCGACGTTGATCCCCATGTAGAAAATCGTGAAAGCGCCATCTTTTCGGCGGTCGTTTCGGTCGTAAAAAGTGCCAAGAAAACTGGAAATATTGGGTTTGAAAAATCCATTTCCCACGGCAAGCAATCCTAATGCGATGAAAAATAAGGTTTCTTCATTGTTCATGTAAGCATTGGTAGCCAACAGGAACTGCGCAGTCGCCATGAGAATACCACCTAAAATAACCGCTTTTCGGAAGCCAAGTACCTTATCCGCCAGCATGCCGCCCACAAGGGGTGCTGCGTAGAGTAAAGCATTGAAGGCACCATAAATACCATAAGCCTGAGCATCGGCCTCGCCTTGTTCTATCTTTTCAAACAAGACTTTAGTCATGTATAAAATTAAAAAGGCTCGCATTCCATAAAAGGAAAAACGCTCCCAGAGTTCTGCAAAGAATAAGGTGAATAATGCTTTTGGATGAATCTTTCGCTGTGATAATACCACCATGGGTACCCAAATCAATACAAAAATCCAACCGGCAATCAATAATGTTAAGGCAAAGCTCATAAGCAAAGTGGTTTAATAGTCCTGCTTCAAAATTTTATATGCATTCCGGCATAAAGAAAGTGATTTTTGTTTTATAAAAACAAAAAAGCCGTGATTTTAAAGATATTTTATGAGGGGAGGAAATGGGGGGATGTTGAGAAGCAGGGGGCTGTCAGGTAGACTTCCTCTTCTTTTTTTCATACGTCCGGATGAAATTGGAAACGATTTCCGAAATCATGTCTTTCAGCACGGTCTTTTTGACTTGGGCAATTTGTTGCAGTTTTTCAATTTTTGCTTCATCGAAAGTGAGCACAATACGGCGGGTGGGATACTCATGCACGTTCATCGTTTCCGGCTCGATGGTGCTGCGGATCAGGGCGTCTAACCCGGTTGGCGGACGGCGAACGGGCTTGGAGGAAGAGGCTGCCTGTTGTTGGTGTGATGATGCATCCATGTCGCGTTCGAGCAGCGACATTTGGGCCTCGAAGGATTCTTCGAAAGCTTCCGTCAGAAAGGATTGTAATTCGGCGGCGAATCCTTTTTGCGAAGCGCGTTTTTCGTATTTGGGCGGCGGCGGATCGCTGGCTAATTCTGGAAATAAAAGCAGTTCCTTCACCTGCGCTTTGCTGCCGGAAGACTCGCCCATCAGGCTTTCCAAACCATCGGTGAACCGCTTTTTGGCCATATTCTGAAAAGGATTTTTAGCTAATTTTATTAAAATCAAACTTCTACTTCTTCAGTTTCCGTCATCGCGCCTTTATTCAACGGGCGTTTGTTTTCAGTCCGGTCAATGATTTCTTTGCTCAGCGCTAAATAGTCTTCCGCGCCGCTGCTTTGGCGGCTGTATTCGAAAATATCCTGCCGCTGGGCTGGCGCTTCTGCCAAAGCAACATTATCGCGGATCAAGGTGTCAAAAAGGATGTCGCCAAAGTATTTTTTGAGCGTGTCCACGACATCGCGGTTCAGTACTTTGCGGCTGTCGTACATGGTGGCAATTACGCCGCCGATTTCCAATTGCCGGTTGAGCCGCAGCTTCACTTTCTGGATCACCTGCTTGATTTTGGCCAACCCCTGCATCGCCAGAAATTCGGTTTGCACCGGAATCATCACGGAATCGCTTGCCGTTAGCGCATTGAGGGTTAACAACCCCAAAGAGGGCGGGCAGTCAATGATGATGTAATCGTAGTTATCGCGAACAGGGTTGATCAGTTCTTTCAACAGGAATTCCCGACCCGCTTCGTTGAGGAGTTCCATCTCCACACCCGAAAGATCGAGTACCGAAATGACCACATGTAACCGGTCTTTTAAGTGGTATGGAACGAGGTCTGATTCGCCCCTCATCGCTTCATACATGCTGGAAGGCTGCCGGGGGATGCCTAAGGCAAGGGTAAGATTGGCCTGTGGATCGAGGTCAATCAGCAGCACGCGCTTGCCTAATTCTACCAATCCTGCGCCTATATTCATAGTGCTGGTGGTTTTGCCAACACCGCCCTTGTGATTGAGTAAGGATATGATTGTTCCCATAATTCAGATTCGAGCCGACCATGCTGCGGCAAGCAAATTTAGTGTTAATTTTCCAACTATGGTACCTTAAAAAGGAAAGTCAGGTATTGGACTGATACCAACGGCCCGTAGTATTTCCTCCATTGCGGTCATTTTCCCGGGCTGATTTGGTTTGTTCAAAGGTTCTGGGATCCAGAAAAGAGCGTTCTTCTTCCGACGCTTCCAATTCCCAAGACGGCTTTTCTTTTACTTCGTCATGCTCAACCCGGTCTTTGTAGAGAAATGCAATAAAAATTCCGACCAAAGCACCCAGTAAGTGACTTTCCCAGGATACCGTTTCTTTCCCGGAAGTAGGTACGATGCCCAGAAACAGCGAACCGTAGTAAAAAAGCACCAGCAATGCCAAGACGATGGACTTGAGGTTTCTGCGGAATATGCCCGTCCAGAAAACAAATGCCACCAACCCGTAGATTACCCCGCTGGCACCGACATGCGGACCTGACCGAGCTAAAGCCCATACGGCAACTCCGGTTAAAATATAAATCATCAGGAATGCCGGAACAGCGACGCTTCTATAAAAAAACAGGAGGATGACGCTCATCACAAACAGCGGCGGCGTATTGGCCATGATGTGACCAAAATCGGCATGCAGTAGCGGCGAGGTGATGATGCCCAGCAAGCCATCGGCTTCGCGGGGATACACCGCGCCCAATAAACCCAGGTTTAATCCTGTCAGCCATTGAACCAGGTGAATGGCCCACATCAGCAAAACAAGTTGGATCGGCAGCAAGAAGCTGCGGTAGAGGCGGTTTTCTTTTAATGGAGGCATAGCATTTGTTGATGTCAGGATAATATCTCAACCATTTTCATTAGCATTGGGTTGAGTTCCAAATTGTGTTTGGTGGCGTGGTCAAACGGGGTATACGTAATATCTTTGTGAACGATGCCGATCATCACCCCTTTTTTTTCGTCCATCAAAGCTTCCACCGCGGCCATACCCATTTGGCTGGCCCGCACCCGCTCTATTGCCGTAGGGCGTCCGCCGCGTTGTATGTGCCCCAGAATGGAGACTTTGATTTCGTAGTTGCTGAATCCACGTCGTTTCACTTCTTCCGCTACTTTGAAAGCGCCGCCAGCTTCGTCGCCTTCGGCTACGACTACGATGCTGGAGGTTTTTTTGTTCTCGTAGCCCTTTTTCAGTTTTTCAATCAGCGAATCAATATTCGTTTTGCTTTCCGGGATAAGGATGGCTTCCGCGCCGGTAGAAATCCCGGCCCGCAGGGCAATAAAGCCGGCGTCGCGCCCCATCACCTCTACAAAAAAGAGGCGGTCGTGCGCATTGGCGGTATCCTTGATGTTGTCAATTGCCGACATGGCCGTGTTGATGGCCGTATCGTAGCCAATGGTGAAATCAGTGCCGTACAGGTCGTTGTCAATCGTGCCCGGACAACCCACAAAACGCACATCGGGATATTCTTCCATAAAAACGGAGGCACCCCGGAAAGTGCCGTCGCCACCAATGGCCACGACGCCTTCTATGCCCGATTTTTTTAAATTTTCGTAGGCTTTTCTCCGACCTTCCACGGTCATAAAATCTTCACTTCTGGCTGTCCGCAAAATGGTACCGCCCAATTGCATGATGTTGCTGACCGAATTGGATTTCATTTCTACCAATTCATCATCAATTAATCCCTGATAGCCGCGCTTGATTCCTACCACTTCAATGTCGTAGTACAACGCCGTGCGAACCACTGCTCTGATGCAGGCATTCATGCCTGGAGAGTCGCCGCCGGAAGTAAAAACGCCTATTTTTTTCATAAAAAGGTAAAATTCACAGATCTTAAAGTAAGGATTTATACGTTAAGGTTAGCCTGCAAGGGCATGGATTGAAGATATTTCGACGCCTTTAGTCCAGGGTTCATACTCGCTTAGATCGAGATCGTCATTCCATATCAATCCGTAACCGCCACTTCCAATCTGAACGCTATTGAACAGTTTTTCATTTTTTTAATGCTTGGAAAGCAGGGGTTTGCAACCTTTTATTTAAAAAATAGAGTTTTATAACCCCATTGTCAAATATAAGAAACAGGCGATAATTACTCAAGGGTTCTACGTATTTTATTGTAGGATAGTTTTCCATTGAACTATTGAAAATTTAATGGTACCGCCGTCTAATCAGCTTAATAAACCCTTTGGCTACATCAACGATCCCTTCATCCGCCCAGTGATACTGCTCCGCCACACTCAACAAAAGGCTTCTGGCCTGATCAAAGGATTCATACTTATTGAGCACTTTCAGGGTTTCGTTCATAGCGTCCGCGTCTTTTCCGAACAGGTCATTCTGGTAAAGCAGCCGGTCGTTGATGGCCATTGCTTTGGTCAGATCGTTAACGGGACGTTCGCCCAATTTTTCAGAAAGTTCGCGGGCTTGCTCCATGGAAAATAACGCCTCTACTTTAGAACTGACTTTGCCCTTATAGGGTTCGGAATGGCGTGGTGCTTGTGGCTCCGGTTGTGGGGCGCGTTCTTCCACTTTTGGCGGAGGCGGAGGTGGTGGGGCTTGTTTCACCAGCGGTGGTGCCGGCGTTGAAGCCAGGTCTTTGAGGGTATCGGAAATTTCGATGATTTTGGGTGGTGCCGGCTTGCGCTGAGGTGCGACGACAACAGGAGGTTCTTCTGGTTTTGGCGCTGTCGGAACCACAGGCGCGGGTGTTGTGTACCCGGTTGCCGGGTTTAACGCCGTATCGTACAACTGCCGGATATAACTCAGCATCAGGTCGCGTTCAATCGGGGCAATTTGTCCACCGCCAGCTTGAATGCTTTTGTAGAGGGAATTGATTTTGTCCAGCACAATGCCGGATTGTTGAAAATCCATGATGATAACCAGATTACGCAGGTGATGAAAGAGAACAAATAACGAATTAAGCAACGAAATAATGTTCAGCCTACAAATATAGGTTGTCAAAGGGTAATCCGCGTTGAACTTTTGTTGAAAGTGATGGAAAAATCGTCAGGAAGGCCATTACTTGCCTATAGCGCCGTATTTTCTCAGCGGGCGGATAGCCATAATGATGCCCAGTGCCGTCAGCAGAGCCCCCATCATAAAGGGCGCTCCGGGAAAATAAACAGGCGCTTCTTTAGCGGTGAACCAGGAAAAAAGATTTGTCATCAGGAGCGGCCCTACAATGGAAGTGGCGCTGATGAGGCCAGTGAGCGCACCTTGCAATTCCCCCTGCTCGCTTGGGGAAACCTGTCCGGAAATAATGCCCTGCAATGATGGTCCCGCAATGCCGCCCAAGGCGAAAGGAACCATTAAAGCAAACATCATCCAGCCTTGGGTGGCTAAAGCAAAACACATATAGCCGGTGGCAGAAATACTAAGTCCAATGAAAACCGAACGCACAGCGCCAATTTTTGGGATGATGATGCGCGTCAATAGCCCCTGTACCAGACCGATAGTGAGGCCAACAAAACCTAAGGAGTAGCCCACCCATTTTTCGTTCCACCCAAATTTTTCCATGGTATAATAGGACCACGTACTCTGCGAAGCATGCGCAGCGATATACAGACAAAGCATACTGCCGATTAGGCCGATGATGACGGGGTAGCGGCGCATTTGTAATAAACTGCCCACGGGGTTGGCGCGTTTCCAGTCGAACGCCCGGCGGTGGTCCTTTGAGAGCGACTCCGGCAGGATAAAATAGCCATAAAGCCAGTTGAGCAGAGCCAGCACCGCCGAAGCAATAAACGGCACCCGCGAACCGAATTGGCCCAACACCCCGCCTAATACAGGGCCTATAATGAACCCCAACCCGAAGGCGGCCCCGATCAGTCCGAAATTTTGTGCGCGTTTTTCCGGCGGGCTTACGTCCGCAATGTAAGCGCTGGCAGTCGTGAAACTGGCCCCTGAGATGCCCGCCAGCAAGCGCCCGATGAATAACCACCCGATGCTTGGCGCAAAAGCCAGGAACAAATAGTCCAATCCCAATCCAAACAGGGAAAGCAACAAAACCGGCCTGCGCCCATACCAGTCGCTAAGGCCACCGATAATCGGGGCAAAAATGAACTGCATGGTGGCGTATGCAAACATCAGCCACCCCCCATAGCGCGCCGCTTCGCTCATGCCGCCGCCGGTCAGTTCGGTAATCAGTTTCGGGAGTACCGGAATGATGATGCCGATGCCGATAACGTCTATCAAGATGGTGATGAAAATGAACATCAAGGCATTGCCGCGTGCTTGGGACATGTTGAGGCGTTTTTAGGGTTGTATAAAAAGGGAATTAACCCTTTATTGCACAACTCCCTGAGTTTGCGGCAAAGCTAAAATAATTATACAGATTGTTTTAAATAAGACTTTATTTTTGTTTTATTTTTGTCCCTTATTTTCCAAATACCCAGGCCACTTTGGCAAAATAAACCCGGCTGATGGCAACGGGCAAGGTACTCCCTCCGTCTGAGTGGCCGTCGCTGCCTCCTCCGCTGGCCGGGGGAACAGGTTGCTGAACCCCCATTGTCTAATTGGCGAGCCTGTTCTTCCGGGTTGCGAGAAAAGAGCAGGCATGATACAGTCTGTTTACCCCAACTTCCAACCTTCCCGATAGTTCCGGGAAACAAACTGGTTGGCCTCATCAAAATTGGTAATTTTCATGTTTTTGCCGTCCCAAAGCAGCCTTTTACGGCCGTAGTAGTCAAATCCGTTTTTGTTGTTTGCTTTGCGCAAATTGTAGCTGCGAATGGCGAGGTTGCCCATCAGCACGGTTTCCGTGAGCGGCCCGGCGTAGTCGAAAGAGGAGGTCAGAGCCTGGTGCTGCGCGCTGCCGTACCCGGCTTTGCAGGCTTCCGTCCAGGCGGCGTTGTGGCCGTGTTCGGGCAACGGGTTCTTTTCCAGCGCCGGCATGTTAATTTTTTCGCCGGTTTTGAGGAAAATTTTCGGATCGTTGCCGTACGTGCCACAGGTCATGACGCCTTTTTCGCCAATCATGATCACGCCGTTGCTGCTATCGGCTTCTGCCAAAGGTTCGCTGGCTGGAATCCACTCGGGGTGGAATGGCCGGATGCCGCCATCAGTCCAATGCATGGTCACTTCCGATGCGTTGCGGGCCGTTGCCGGGAATTTTAACTGCACATTTGAAGATGGGGGGCAGCCTTCCGGAATGTATTCGGGCGTCCAGTCTTTAATAAAAACCTGGCCTACGCTGCATTCCACTTCGGTAGGATAACCCAGCCCCAGCACCCGGAAAGCAGGATCAATCAGGTGGCAACCCATATCGCCCAAAGCGCCGGTGCCAAATTCCCACCAACCCCGCCATTTGAAGGGGTGGTAAAGCGGGTGGTAATCCACCCAGGGCGCTGTGCCGACCCAAAGATCCCAATCGGCGGCGCTCATGGATTTGATGCGCTTCGGTTTGCCGGAAGGTGCCGGGATGCCTTGTGGCCAGACGGGGCGGTTCGTCCAGATGTGGACGTCGTTGACTTTTCCGATAAGGCCCTGATCCAACCAGTCCATCATCACTTTTTGCGTGGGATTGGAAGCGCCCTGGTTGCCCATCTGGGTCACCAATTTGTATCTATTCGCGGCTTCGGTCAGCATCCGCGCTTCGGCGATGTCGTGGGTAAGCGGCTTTTGCACGTAGACGTGTTTGCCGAGTTGCATGGCCATCATGGCGGCAATCGCGTGCTGGTGATCGGGGGTGGAGATGGTCACCGCGTCAATGGTTCCCTTCATTTCCTCCAGCATGACCCGGAAGTCGGTGTAAAATTTTGCGTTGGGAAATTTTTCCAGACTTGCTTTGCATTGCGCCCGGTCCACATCACAAAGTGCCACAACGTTGTTGGCGCCGTTGTTCCAGGCGTTGGCGATGTCGCTGGTGCCTTTGCCGCCTGCGCCGATGGCCGCCACGTTGAGTTTATCGCTTGGCGCGGTATAGCCACGGCCCAAAACGTGCCTCGGCACAATGAAAAATCCGCCGGCGACAATGGCCCCGGTTTTGAGAAAGTTTCTTCTTGTACTCGTCTTTTTTTGTTGCATGGTGTGGATGTTAGGTTGGATTCAAATGTAGGGAGGATTTTGGAAAACGTGGCTCAATATAACAATCCGAACAGCCACAGGGGGATTTGATTGCCAGCCCCGGTTTCGATTTGATCGGCAGCAAGAAAAGCATTGGATAAACCTTTAATTTGCGTTGCTTTTTTGTTTTTTCCGCCCACCTCGAATGTAAATTGGCCATCTACCAAAAAATCACTTTCAGGGCTTAGATGAACCGGATAGCGTTGGGAAGTCTGGTTGAAGAAAAAAGTTTCCCGAAGCGTGCCGATGTCTGGATGGCCGGGTGCAAGGGCAAACATCAGATTGGTATTATTGAGGTAGATTTTGTTAGGTTTTTGTAGCAGGCTAATGCCTTTACCCGCTGCGTCCAAAAATTTAAGAATAGCGGCTTTTTCCAAAAAATGCAGGTATTTCAATAAGGTATTGCGCTCAATACCAATTCGCTCTGCTAATTTAGCAATATTGGGTTTGAAAGGAACGGAGGTTGTAATGATATAAAGTAGTTGCAGGATTTTGCGCGTTTGCCGGATGTTGATGCCCTCAATGAAACTAAGATCGGTTTCAACCACCAATTGCACCGTTTGGGATAATCTTTGTTGAAAGATGTCGCGATTTTCTACAAAAAAAGGGTAGTAGCCGATCTCTAAATAACTTTGGAAATGTTCCAATGGGTGAAAACCGGGACTCAAATCCAAAGCAATATGGGTATGTTGTTGTATCAGATCATCAAGGGATAGCACAGGCAAGGTTGCAACATTGACCAGCAGCAAGTATTCCCGGAAAGAAAGCCCCTGAAGATCGTACAACAAAGCGCGGCGGCTAAGATCAACATCGAGTTTATTGAGTTCGATAACAGACGAGCCTGTGAAGGTGATAAAAATATCAGGGAAATTGTCATATAAGTTTTTTACTTCCTTAGCCCAGTTGGGATATTTGTGCACTTCGTCAAAAAAAAAATGGGTCATCCCACGAGCGCGCAGGGTTTCTATCAAAGGGAAAAGGGCATACGCTGAAAAGTATAAATCGTCCAAAGAAAGATAAACAGCTTTGCCCGCCGGACCGTGTACAGCTTTGATCTGCTGGAGTAATAAGGTTGTTTTGCCGGTTCCGCGCGCTCCCCGAATGCCGTTAAGCCTCCAATCCCATCGGATTTCACTTGCTAAATAACGCCTAAAAGTCAAAGGAGTACGGGCAACCATCTGTGCAGAACGGGATAACAAGTTTTCCATAATTTGCTTTTTCTATAAAGCAAATATAACTAAAAATGCTTTTTGAAAAGAGCATTTTTTAAAAATACTTCTTTGATGTTTCGGAATAAACCAGCTTTCAGCTATCCTCCCCAAGTAGCGCTGAGCTGCGACGGAATACAAGCGAATTTGTCCAGAAAACAGCGTGGATCGGGCATTCAGTCAGCACGGATTGCTGCAATTTTTGCACGACCTCGGCATTGTCATCAATTTCCGTAACCTGAAAAACTTCGACACCCCAATATGGTCTCCCGCTCTGAGGATCTGCCCCCTGAAGATGGCGACCACTACTTCAACTCCTCCCGGCTCCAGCGTTGCCAGGCTTTGAGGTAATATTCAAGTAGGGCAGGACGATCCAAAGAATTGGGGCGAAGGGAATCTACGGCCAGTAGGTCTGGTTCAAAAAGGAACATTTTTGGGAGGGTGGCCGGGTTAAGAAATTTGGAAGGCACCGCAATGCTGGCCTGCCGAGCCTCAAGCGGAAAATTGGCGGCGGCAATGAAGCCCCAGTCGCCAAAAGACGGCACATAGGCGTGGTAAGGCAACGTATGCGCAAAACCGCCGGCACGGATGGAAGCCTCGATGCACCAGAATGCATCGCGGGTGTGGAAAGGACTGGTGGCTTGTGTGGCAAAAACGCCGTTGGGCGTCAGGCGGCTGCGGATGAGTTTGAAAAATTCGCTGCTGTAGAGCCGGGACAGTCCGTCGTTGGAAGGGTCGGGCAAATCGGCGATGATGAGGTCGAACAATTGCGCCGTATTTTGCAGGAAAACGAATGCGTCTTTCGGTGCCAGCGTCACTTTGGGGTGGTCGAGGCTGCCGCCGTTCAGTTCCCGGAGCTGGGGCGTTTCGCGGGCAATCCGGAAGACCTCCGGGTCAATGTCTACGATGGTGATGCCTTCCACATCGGGATATTTGAGGGCTTCGCGGGCAGCCAGCCCTTCACCGCCGCCGAGGATCAATACCTGTTTCCGGTATGGTGCCAGGCTCATCGCCGGGTGTACCAGACTTTCGTGGTAGCGGTACTCATCCACTGAAGAAAATTGGATAACGCGGTCAATGTACAGCCGCAGATCGCCCCCGCCTTGGGTGAGCACCAGCGTTTGATATGGGGTGGTTTTGACAAAAATGATGCGGTCTTTGTAAAGCCGGTCGTTCCACTCCGTCAGCAGGTAATTTGATCCGCCCAGCAAGCAGACAAACAGAAAAAATACGGCTCCGGAAGCGACCCAGTAGACCCGTTTGCGCAAAGCAGGAATTTGGGGGCCAAAATGCCATAAATTGATGAAAGCGAGGAAAATATTGATGCTGCCGAAAACCACGGAAGACACAAAAACCCCGAACCAGGGCAGTAGAAAAAACGGAAAAAGAAGGGTTGCTATAAGCGCGCCGAGGTAGTCGAGCGACAGCACGTTGGACAAATTGACGCCAAGCGGGTAGTATTCTTTCATGAGCTGGGTCAGAAAAGGCACTTCCAAGCCGGTGAGCAGGCCGATGAGCAAAATCAAGCCGATCATGATGCTGTTGAACCCGGCGAAGCCGGTATGGATGAAAGCCACATACAGCAACGGAACACTGATGCCGCCTACAAAACCCAGCAGGATTTCCGTTTCGATGAAGCGCCACAGGAGTTTATGATCGAATAGTCGGGAAAGGTAAGAACCGACACCCATCGCTGCCATGTATAAGCCAATAGTGATGGAAAACTGGCGAATGCTGTCGCCCAGAAAATAGCTCGAAGTGGTGCTGATGAGCAATTCGTAAATAATCGAGCAAAGTCCTGCAATAAAAATTGTGACGATGAGTACCGCTTTTTCGCGCATGGGTCGTATTTGAGGTGGATGGCGGCTTTGTTTTTGCTGCCACAACACAAAAGTCGGCATTGTCCGTCGGGAATAAAAGCAGGGTGGTCGCATTATTACAACGCGTGGTTGATTTAGGCAGCAATTATCCTTACCTTTGTTACATTAATCGTTCCCCATAAAAGTTTTTTTCTATGACACCATTCAAGGCTTTTTCCCGCAACACTGCTAAAGCGCGGGTTTTTATTGCAGCGCTCTCTGTCTCCGGCACCCTGCTGCTCGCAGGTTGCAGCAGCGGTTATGAAACCGAAGAAAAAGTGCTGCTCACCAAGGGCTTGGTCACTGAGTTAGAAGAAGTGAGCGCCGGCGAGTATAAAATCACAAACGAAACCGCTATTGATGATACTTCAGGGAGCCAGGTCATTGCCCACCACCTCAGCGGCAAAATAGATACCCTTTCCATGCAGGAGGTTCGGGAGCAACAACATCAGGGAGGCTCCAGCTACCATTCGCATGGCATGGGCGGCGCGCTTATGTACGGCATGATGGGCTATTACCTTGGCAGAAGCCTTTCTTCTCCTGTTAATCCGGGCGCTTACCGCAATCAGAGCACGTATAACCGCGTCGCTAATTCTACCGGCAGAACGATTACGAATTCAGCTGTGCGGACTACTGTTCGCAGGCCTTCCAGTGGTTCCAGCGGTTTTGGCTCAGGCAGATCAACACGTTCTTTCGGTGGATAAACGCATTTTATTTACAGCAGACCTGCCGACGAGCCACTGGAAAAAATTAGGCCTTCAGTGGTTTGTCGGAAAAGACATGGATTACCTCACCGATGAGATGCTGGGGGTTTGGCCCGAAGAAATTCAGGCTTATAAAGAAGCCAGCAATGAGTTGTATGAGTTGTACGAACGCGCAGCCCAACACATCATAGACAAGCGGCTCTGGCATCGCGTAGGCATTCCTGCCAATGCGGTTCGACTGATTGAGCATACTTGGGAGAACCGCCACCAGCATGTACACCTTTACGGGCGTTTCGACCTCGCCGGGGTCATTGACGGGAAACCCGCCAAATTGATCGAATTCAATGCCGATACGGCCACTGTTATGCCTGAAACGACGGTGGTGCAACAGGAACAGCTCAAAGCGGCCAATATGGCCATGGATCAACAGTTCAACCAGTTGGATTTGTACCTGTCGGCGCAATTTCGCAGGCTGGCAGAGCGCAATCCCAACAAAGTTCCGCAAATATTGTTGAGCACGCTGGGCCACGAAGAAGACAACCTCAACGCGGATGTAATTGCCAGAGCTGCTGTTCACGCCGGGTTTGGAGTGCGCCATACCCCGCTGGAAAAAGTGATTTTTTCGCCCGAAGACGGGATTTTTGTTCAGGTTGGCCGCGATGACTATTTGCCTTTTGACTTTTGGTTCAAACTTATTCCCTGGGAATTCATCGCTTTTGAAGAACCGGCATTGATGGATATTCTCATCAAAATTGTCCTCAACGACCTGGCAGTAATCGTTAACCCTGCGTATACCATGCTGTTCCAATCCAAAGGCATGATGGCGATTTTGTGGGAATTATTCCCCAACCACCCGCTGCTATTGAAAACGACGGTTTCTGCACAGGATTTCCGTGGAGAGGCGTATGTTCAAAAAGTGATTTTTGGTCGGGAAGGCGAAAATATCAATATCTTAGACGAGCACAACCGCTACATGGGCTTCAACAAAGGGGATTTTGGCAATTTTCCGTCCATCTTCCAGGCTTTCGAGGAATTGCCTTCCGATAAAAACGGGGAATACTATCAGGCGGGTATTTATTGGTCGGGACAGCCGGCAGCCCTCTCTTTCCGTCGCCGCGACGGCTACATCATTGACACGGATTCAGAATTCATCAGCCACTATATTTTGGAAGCATAGGCTTCCAGCAATTGAGTATCTCCGCGATCGAACGACCGAACGACCATACGCGCCGCGCCAAAGGCCGTTTTTAAAGATTCCAGGGTTTTGTCTGCCAGGAGGCTGGCATCGCAGGTAAACAAATCGAAGGCAGCAAACCCGTGTTCCGGCCAGGTATGAATGCTCAGGTGGCTTTCCTGAATGATGACCATGCCACTGACGCCCCAAGGTGCAAACTGATGAAACCGCGTCTCTACAATGGTGGCGCCCGCCTGGATTGCTGCCTCGCACAAGGCTTGTTCCACTGCTTTTACGCCGCTCAGGCGCGCCGCCGGACAACCATAAAATTCGACTAACCAGTGTTTTCCGAGGGGTGCTTTTGTCATTTTGTTTTCCATTTATGCCGATGGCAGAGTCACGAGCACTTCTTCAATACGGCGGGGCGTGCAAGCGATAATTTTGAAGCGAAAATCGCTCCATAAAACTTCTTCGTCTTTTTCGGGCAATTTGGCAATAATTTCCAGAATCAAACCGGCCAGCGAATCCGATTCTCCTTTTACTTCATCGAACGTGGAGGTATCAACTCCGATCACGCGGCACAGGTCGTTGAGCAGGGTTTTGCCTTCAAACGTGTAGTTGAAGTCGTCAATTTTTTTGTAGATGACTTCCGGTTCGTCGTCGAATTCGTCTTTGATGTCGCCGATGACCTCTTCCATGATGTCTTCGAGCGTAACAATGCCCGAACTGCCGCCATATTCATCCACCACGATGGCCATGTGCAGGCGCTTGCGCTGAAAGTCCTTCAGCAAATCGCTGATCCGTTTGGCTTCCGGCACGTAGAGTACATCGGATCGGACTAAGTTTTGCCACGCGAACGCCGAAGTTTCGTTGAGATGCCCCAACAGGTCTTTCACATATAAGATGCCTTTGATGTGGTCAAAGTCTTCCACATAAACCGGAATGCGGGAGTAGCCCGATTCCTGGGCAACTGCGATGACCTTTTCGTAGTCGCTGTTGAAATCCAATGAAACGACGTCTACCCGCGAGCGCATGATCTGCTTCACCATCACATCGCCAAACTTGACAATACTTTTCAGGATGTCAATTTCCTGCTTGCCGGCGATATCTTGGCCAATGACCGTCAGGGTGATGGCTTCGTCAATTTCTTCGCGACTTGCAATGGAATTCGGGGTTGCATTTTTTGCCAGCCGGCGTTCTACAAAACCGGTCAGGGTAATGAGCAGGCTGGTGAGGGGGCGAAATACCCGGATCAAAAACAAAAGCGGGGCAGACATCAGCCGGGCCAATTTAATATTGTTCGAGCGGGCGTATACTTTTGGCGATACTTCTCCGAACAGAACCAGTAGAAACGTCACGCCTACCACGGTAATCATAAAACTGATGAACGAGGACAAGCTGATTTCAGAAAAAATATGATCCAATCCGAAGATGTTGATGAAAGAGGAAGACCACATGCCCATGGTTTCTTCGGAGAGGATTCGCTTGAGTACGAAATCGGAGATCAAAACGATGCCGATGTTGACAAAGTTATTGCCCACGAGGATGGTGGCTAACAACAACCCTGGGTGGCTCTTGAGCTTGAGGATGCGTTTATCGGACGGGCCGTTTTCTTCTTCAATTTTTTCGAGATCGGCTGGTGCGAGGGAAAAATAAGCGACTTCCGAGCCAGACATCAATGCGGAAGCGATCAGCAAAAAAACAATGCCCAACAACCCTAAGATTACCTCGATTGAAAAAACCGGGGTTGCGGAGAGAAAGATGAAACTCGAATAAAGCCAGCTATCAGGTTCAGTTTCCAACGAAATTTGAAGTTAGTGAAACCATGCGATTACCCGGGTTTTAAAAGGGCAAATCGTTATCGGAACCTCCATCAGGCATGGGCGTCGCCGGCGGGGGCGCATCGTTGTAATGGCTGCCGGGTTCGTCTGCCTGTGAAGGGAAATAGCCGCTGCTTTCTTTTTTAGCCAAAGAGCGGAGGTAGTTTGCCACGACTTCAGTGGCATAACGATCATTGCCATCCTGGTCTTTCCAGGTACGGTGACTCAGTTTACCTTCTATGTAAACCATCATTCCTTTTTTCAGCGTGCTTTCCGCTTTTTCAGCCATCGTGCGCCAGGCTACCACATTGTGCCATTCCGTTTGGTCTTGCCACTCCCCGCTTTTATCTTTATAACTTTCATTGGTCGCGACAGAAAATTTTGCCACCACAGCGCCATTTTCCAAGCGACGCACCTCTGGGTCTTTGCCCAGATTGCCAATCAGTATCACCTTATTAACCATAGTCTATACCGGTTTGTTTGTTTGCGGAGGGATGCTGCGGGGCATCAAACCAATCTTAAATATAAGGATTTGTCCTTCAGGTAGCAATCTATCACCTTTGGAAAGGCAAAATTATTCAAGTTTTTTTGTTCCACTGCTATAAAGGGCGGTGTATTTGGTAATTGCTTCATTTCGAGGTCAATTTCAAAAAAAACCGCGACTATTTTTTGGTGGGTCAAAACCTGCCGGAAAGGCCCGGCGATTTGTCGCAAAGACCAGTCGTTGTCACCAATGAGTTCCTGCCAGAGCAGCGTTTGCGTTAAGCTTTTTGGGTCATCGGTGAGGGCTTCGCCTTCAACCATCGGGAATTCGTAGAGTTGCTGCCAGATGTCGGAATCTGTGCGTTTCCGGATCAGGGTTTCGCCGCCGGCGCGCAACACTAAGTAGTGAAAGAAGCGGTCTCTCTTTTCTATTTTTTTGGATTTTAAGGGCAACTGCTCCACGCGCTTTTGCTGAAAAGCCTGACAGTTCGGCGACATAGGGCAAGCGCTGCACTTGGGGTTGCGCGGCGTACACCAGGTAGCGCCAAAGTCCATGATGGCTTGGTTGTAGGCTGCGGGCTGCGCTGCGTCCATCAGTTCTCCGGCCCGGCGGGCGAATAGCTTTTTGCCTTCCGTGCTATCGGTGGGCAGGTCTATGCCGAGGTAGCGCGCTAACACCCGAAATACGTTGCCATCCAGCACGGCATGCGGCAAATCGTAAGCGAAGGAGGCAATGGCGGCTGCGGTGTAGGCACCCACACCTTTGAGTTGCAACAAGCCTTCGTAGGTCTCCGGAAACTGACCACCTAATTCCGAGGCCACCATTTTTGCGGTGCCATGCAAATTTCTGGCCCGGGAGTAGTAGCCGAGGCCCTCCCAGAGTTTCATGACTTCGTCTTCGGGCGCGTTGGCCAACGCTTCCACGGTCGGGTATTTTGCGCGAAAGCGCTCGAAATAGGGCAATCCCTGCTCCACGCGGGTTTGCTGCAGGATGATTTCCGACAGCCAGATGGTGTAGGCGTCGGGGTGATCCTTCCAGGGCAGGGGGCGGGGGTTGGCTTTGCGCCAAAGGAGGAGGCGTTGGGCGAAAGTAGAGGAATCCATATACAAATGTAGGTATTGGAAGGTATGATTTTTGACTATTTTGGAATTGTGCAAAGGATCGCTTAAATTTGGAGGTAATAATGCTTCAAAGGCAGCGAATGCCGCATAGTCATACAAATTCAAAATATGAAAACATTAGTGTTGAATATACCGGATAGCATAGAGATAGATGATAACGAAGCGCTTATGGCAATTGCTTCCCGTCTTTATGAAAAAGGAAAACTATCTCTTGGCCAGGCAGCTGATCTTGCCGGGCTTTCTAAACGGGCATTCATGGAAGTTTTGGGAACTCATGGCGTTTCCATTTTTAATTACTCACCAGACGAGCTTGATCGGGACATAGCGAATGCGAAGCATTATCATATCTGATACAAGCTGCCTTATTATATTGGAAAAAATTGGCGAGCTATTGCTATCGCATGAACTTTTCGGCGATATAACAACCACGCCGGAAGTAGCAGTCGAATTTGGAGCAGAATTACCCGATTGGTGCAAGATTTAATCACCGGAAAATAAGACCTATCAAAGAATATTAGAGACTTCAATAGACAAAGGCGAAGCAAGCGCCATTGCACTTGCCATTGAACAAATAGATTGTCTACTTATCATAGACGACTTGAAGGGAAGAAAATATGCAGAGCAATTGAGCCTAAATATAACCGGCACTTTGGGCATATTGGTTGATGCGAAACAAAAAGGATTAATAGAAAGCATTAAACCCAGTCTGGAAAAAATCAAAATGACAAATTTCAGATTGACGAAAGCATTGGAAGATCGAGCGCTGGAAAGAGCGGGCGAATTGTAAATCAACTGATTTTTTTTGTTGAAAATGCCTATTATTGACTTGATAGCAGTAAGTCACCCGGTTACAACGATAACGAAAAATCATGACCGAAACCCAGGTTTTTACTTCCCGGATCAAAGCATTGGTCGCCAAAAGCGACCTGAAAGAAGCCCTGCGCCAACTCCGGCTGCTGCTCGAAAACAGCCCGGCATTGGACGAAGTGCTGCACCAGTCGGCGCGGTTGCAGGGCATCCGAAAACAAATTCGGATGGGCGAGATGGACGAAGAGCAGGCGAGTTTACTCCACAACCGCATCAGCGCGGGCATTCAGGAATTGCTGCGGGAGCTTGAAGCGCCACAGGGCTTCCAACTACCCGTGCAAGCGGAGGTAGAGCGAGCTGCGGGCGTAGTGAACCACAAAAATGTGGTGATGGATTCGACGATTGAGGCCGGTGGAAATGTGCATATTGGGGATAAAAAAGAAGAACATCACCACCATTACGGAGACCGAAAAATCCCCCACGCCCTCACGCCGCCGCCTTTCCTGCCTGAAGTTTTCTTAGGCCGCGAAGACGACCTGCGCCGCATCCACGACCGGCTTTTTGCGCCGGGCGGCAACCTGCTCCTGCTCGTGAATGGCGAAGGCGGGGTGGGCAAAACCTCCGTGGCCTCCAAATATTTTCACGAACACCGGCACAAATACGCGCACGTGGCCTGGGTACTGAGCGAAAAAAGCATCGCCAATGCCTTGCTGTTGCTGGCTTTCCCGCTCGGTTTGCAGTTTTCGGAGCAGATGAACACCACGGAACGATTGGAAACCCTGCTCGCCGCTTTAGCCAACCTGAAAAAGCCCTGCCTGCTGGTTTTAGACAACGCCAACGAACTGCCCGACCTCGAAACCAACTACCTGCGCCTGCGCCAATGCAGCAATTTCCACCTGCTGCTCACGACCCGAATCACCAACTTCGAACGGGCGGAAATTTGCCGCATCGAGGGGCTGCCGGAAGACGAAGCGCTTGCCTTATTTGAAAAACACTACCGCCCGTTATCCCCTGAAGCGCGCGCCTTGTTTGCACAAATCCGCGAAGCAGTGGCTGGCAACACCTTAGTGGTGGAACTGTTAGCCAAAAACCTGGCCATCCTCAATCGCCTGCGCGACCGGTACACGTTGACCGACCTGCTCGCCGACCTGCAACAAAAAGGCTTGCTCCAACTCGCCCAATCGCAGGAAGTGCGCACGGGGTACCAAAGCAAAGCAGGTGTCCTGCGCCGCGAAAAACCGGAGGCCATTATTGCCGCCATGTACGACCTCGGCGAACTGCCACCCGAAGAAAGAGCGCTGCTCTCTGTTTTTGCAGTGCTGCCGGCAGAAAGCATTGCGTTTGAAATGTTGGAAACGCTGCTGCGTAGCATGGAAAACCTGGATGTACACCTGATTTCCTTATCCCAAAAAGGCTGGCTGGCGGAGCAGTCAGCGGCGGAGCAGTCAGGGCGTGACTTAGAGTCACGGCCTGACACACCCCCCGCGATCTATTTCAAAATCAGCCCCGTGGTGCAGGAAATCGTGCGCCGGAAAAACCCCAACCTGCGCGCAGACTGCCAGGTTTTGGTGGATGTTTTGAATGAAAAATTGGATTACCAAGCCGGGGTGGGGCACCTCCTCAACGCTACCTACGAAGACGCGCTGCATTTTGCCCGCTATG
>Ga0163154_10000092_pt1 | contig 120916 bp, 123 predicted proteins | sample OliLakLV19MP9P1_FD_148649 | JGI IMG/M metagenome (GOLD analysis project Ga0163154, IMG submission 148649) | Freshwater microbial mat bacterial communities from Lake Vanda, McMurdo Dry Valleys, Antarctica - Oligotrophic Lake LV.19.MP9.P1 | ecosystem: Environmental > Aquatic > Freshwater > Lake... | reverse complement strand
GAACCGGGCCTCCCCATGGAACTGCGCCGCCCCGAACCCGGCCTGCCCCGGAAAAACAAAGGCGGAGAAGTCGATGCTGTCGGCTTCAACAAGAATTGACTCGACATTGCCTGCCGCCGCGTCAGCCGCCTGCGCCAGCGCCTCCGTAATGAAGCGAAGGGAGGAGAAATCGGCTCGCGCCGCCGCCATCCAGGCTTGCGTTTCGGCGTTCTTCTCTTTGAGATCGCCCAAAAGCGGCTCAGCCGCCCAAAGCCCGGCCTCCTCCAGCCGCTTCTTCTCGGCCCACATCCCCTCCGCCCACACATTCCACGCCTCGCGCCCCTGCAAAAACAGCGCAATCGTCTCGTCCTGCGTCATGCCCCGCTCCCCCGTAATGCATTCGTGTTGAAAATTCCCGGGCGCACCAGACTGGTTGAAAATGGATTGCTTCGTCCTGCGGCCTCGCAATGACAGCGAGTTACTTCGCGGGCGCCTCGGCGTACAGCCAGCGGGCGAGGAATACGGTCGCCACCGCCGTCGCGAGTTGCACGGCGATGAACACGGCGGCGTCTTCCGGGCGGATGGCGGTGAAGGTGTCGGTGATGGTGCGGGCGATGGTGATGGCCGGGTTGGCGAAGCTGGTGGAGGACGTCGCCCAGTAATTCGCCATGATGACGAGGCCGACGGCGTAGGGGATGGCGGCGGGCGCGCTCCGGACGCACGCGAAAATGACCAGCAGCAGCATCGCCGTCGCCATGGCCTCGCCCACCCATTGCCCGAGGCCGGTGCGGATCTGCGTCGCGTTCTGCACCATCGACATGTCGAACATCACATGCGCCAGCACCGCACCCGCCAGCGCGCCGCCGATCTGCGCCGCTGCATAATACGCCCCTTCGCGTAACGGCAACTCGCTCCGCAGGACGAAGGCGAGGCTCACGGCCGGGTTGAAATGCGCGCCGGAGATCGGGCCGAACGTCAGGATCAGCACGACCAGCCCGGCGCCAGTCGCGATGGAGTTGGCGAGCAGTGCCACGGCCACGTTTCCACCCGCCAGCTTCTCACCCATGATGCCGGAGCCGATGACGATGGCCGCCAGCAGACACGAGCCTAGCGTCTCGGCCACAAGCCGCCGTTCAATCCCCGCTTGCGCCACGCGCGCCCCCCTACTGCAAAAATCAGGCTTCTTGTTTTTCGCTCACCAGTTTGCCGATGGCGTCGAGCCGCTCCTGAAGCTTGAGCTTGTCGATCGACTCGATCGGGAGGTTGGTGAAAATCCCGATGCGCTGATACATCATGCGGTAGGTGTCGGCAAACGCAAAGCGGCGCTCCGCCTCGTTTCCGGTCGCGGCGGACGGGTCGGGCACGCCCCAATGCGCCGTCATCGGCTGGCCCGGCCAGTACGGGCAGGTTTCAGCGGCGGCGCTGTCGCACACGGTGAACACGAAATCCATTTGCGGCGCGCCGGGAGCAGCGAATTCGTCCCAAGATTTTGAACGTAAGCCGCTGATCTCGTGGTTGTTTTTGTGCAGCAGTTCGAGCGCATAAGGATGCGGCTCAGTTTTGGGCTGACTGCCCGCGCTATAGCCGATAAAACGACCTTGGCCTAACCGGTTCATGATCGCCTCCGCAATGATCGAGCGCGCGGAATTGTGAGTGCAGAGAAACAGCACATTATAGACATGCTCAGACATTTTCGTCCTCCCTGTACCCGCAACAAAACTCTTCCATATTAATAGCCGCCGGACGGCATATCTCCGGCCTGCCCTGGCAGCAGTCCTCCGTCAGAAAGACGAGAAACTCCCGCACTGCATTCACGGCGATTGCGTAACGGATATTGCGGCCCTCGCGCCATGACCACAGCAAGCCACCCTGTTCCAGCTCTTTCAAATGGAATGAAACGCTGGTGCGGCTGATCCTTACCGCGTCAGCGATAGCGCTTGCGTGCATGCCGTTTGTGCCCTCGCACACCAGCAGACGGAAAATACGCAAGCGGTGTTCCTGCGCGAGAGAGGCGAGGGCTTTTATTGCAAGTTTTTCATCCATGGGTTTACCGTACAACAATCATTGCATTATGCAACAGAAAGACCGGCCCGAGTTGTCTTCTGATGAAAGTTGGCTGCTAATTGTGTATGGCAATATCGTTTCGGTTATAAATAGGCGACAGGCTGACCCCAGCGCCGCCTGTGGAGAAAAACATGGCCGAGATCACAACCTGCGAAGGATTAGAGGCGATTTACGGCTCGCACGGAGAAACGTCGCTCGTGAAAGAGGTCATCTATCTTACACCACAATATCGCACCCTTATCGAAGCGTCGCCTTTTCTCGTGCTCGCAACCAGCGGGCCTGACGGTCTCGATTGTTCTCCGCGTGGCGACGCCGCATCGCGCCTCGTTTGCATCCACGACGATAGAACGTTGATGCTGCCCGACCGTCGCGGCAACAACCGCATAGACTCTCTGCGCAACATCGTTCGCGATCCGCGCGTGGCTCTGCTGTTCCTTATCCCTAGCTTGGGCCAGACTTTACGGGTAAACGGCACCGCGCGCATCAGCACCGACGCGGATTTCCTGAAATCGTTTGAAGTGGACGGACACGCGCCACGCTCGGTTATTATCATCCACATCGAGAAGGTGTACTTTCAATGCGCCCGCGCCATCGTGCGATCAAAGCTGTGGAGCGCGGAGACCCAAGTGGATACGTCGATCCTGCCAACGCCGGGCGGGATCCTCGCGAATTTGAGCGCCGACAGGATCGGGCGGCGCGCCATATGACCGTGAATGGCCCGAACGAGCCGCAAAAACCATGTGGTAGAGAGGGAATAGAGACTTTCGTATAAAGTGGAACACGCCATACATAAGCGGTGGACTACGGCTCGATCAAAAGCGGAACGCGGCTCACAGTAAGGAGGGTGAAATCCAGGCTTTATCGCGCCAGCCGAAATCGAAGTCGCCCGGGTGCAGGATTTCAGCCAGTATTTCGAGGCTTTCAACGAGGCGTGGGCCGGGCCGGTTGAAATACTGGTTGCCGTCTGTGACGTGGAAGCGGCCCTCGCGGAGGGCGCGCAACTCGGCGAAACCGGGCTTTGAGGTAATCGCGGGCAAGTGCTCCAGAGTTTGCGCAATATCGAAGCCGCACGGCATGGTGACGATCACGTCCGGATCGGCGGCGCGCAATTCCTCCCAGGTCATCCACGGCGAATGTTTGCCCGCCTCCCCGAACAGGTTGACGCCGCCCGCCACCGCGACCAACTCCGGCATCCAGTTGCCCGCCGCCATCAGCGGATCGATCCACTCGATGAGCGCGACGCGCGGGCGGGCGGAAAGGCGGCTGGCGCGGGCGGCGATATCGTTCATGCGCGCTTGACAGTCCGAGACCAGCGCATCGGCGCGCGCAGGCACGCCGACCGCGTCGCCCACGCGGCGAATGTCGGCCCACACGTCCAGCAGCGCATCCGGTTTGCACGAGACGATCTGCGCGGTTGCGCCCATCCAATCGCATACGGCGGCCTCAACATCCTTAAGACTGACCGCGCACACCTCGCATTGATCCTGCGTGATGATCACGTCCGGCGCCAACGCTTTCAACCGCTCGGCATCGACGCGGTAAACGCTCGCACCCTCGGCCACGATGGCTTTCACGCGCGCGTCGATCTCGTAGCTCGTGCCGTGCAGTGGAAACTTCGGCTCGGTCAGCACCGGTAGCGCGGCCACATCTGGCGGGTAATCGCACTCATGGCTGCGCCCAACGATCCAGTCCCGGCAGCCAAGCGCCGCCACGATTTCCGTCGCGCTGGCGATAAGTGTGACGACGCGCTTCATATCCGGCTCCCTGCTTCCACTCACTTGCTTGTCTTAGTGTAAGGTCTTAGCCGCTCTTTCACATAGGCTAACCTTGTTGTATAGCCTTAGAACGCAAAATGGGGAGAGCGCGATGGCGGCGACGGAAGAGTTGGCGAACGGCACGCTGGAGCTATTGTCGCCGGAAGAGACAAAAACTCTGATAGATCGCGGCGAAGCCCTGATCGTCGATGTGCGCAATCCGGATGAGTTCGCCAACGGGCATATTGAAGGCTCGGTTCTGCATTCCCTTCGGCAACTCGACCCACGCGCCATTCCGGATGAGCCAGGTAAAAAAATCGTGCTGTTGTGCGCGGTTGGCATCCGCTCCAAAATTGCGGCTGAGACAATGTTTGCGGCGGGGCGCCATCCTATCGCCCATCTGGATGGGGGACTTAGCGCGTGGATCGAAGCGGGACTGCCACTCGCATGACCAAGCCGAACATCTTGATAACGCGCGAGGCAAAGATTCCATTGGCCGAATATATCGGCGTTCTTGAGGCGTCCGGTCTGCGCGCACGCCGCCCGGTCGATCCTGATCGGATAGCCACGATGATCGCCAACTCCAACCTCATCATGGCGGCGCGCGACTCCGGACGCCTGATAGGCGTATCGCGTTGCATAAGCGATTTTGCGTTTAACTGCTATTGCTCCGACCTGGCCGTGGATAAAGCCTATCAGGGCCAAGGCGTAGGCCACGCGCTTATAGACGCGACTATCGCGCAACTACATCCGAAAGCGTCGTTTTACCTGACATCGGCTCCTGACGCGGTGAGCTTTTACGAGCGCATTGGCATGTCCCGCAACGATCGCGCCTTCTGCATCATGCCGCCCGACCGACTTTGAGGATTGACCATGAGCACTAAAACCAATCCGAGCAATTCTTTCGAGGATTTCAGCGTCGGCCAGCATATCGTTCACGCAACGCCGCGCAGCATCACGCACGGCGACGCCTCGCTTTACACGGCGCTGTTCGGCCCACGCTTCGCCGTACAATCGTCTGAAGTCTTCGCCAAAGCCATCGGCTATACGCAGGCGCCGCTGGACGACATGCTTGTATTCCATATGGTGTTCGGCAAAACGGTTCCGGACATTTCGCTTAACGCTATCGCCAATCTCGGCTATGCGGATTGCCGCTTTCTCAAGCCGGTGTTCCCCGGCGACACAGTTTCCACCACCTCCGAGGTAATTGGCCTCAAAGAGAACTCCAACCGGCAGACAGGAACGGTTTATGTGCGCTCGACGGGTAAAAACCAGCACGGTGGCACGGTGCTGGAATTTGTCCGCTGGGTGATGGTTCGCAAGCGCGATGAGACAGCTTCGGGGGGAGAGGCGGTCATGCCCGAACTGCCTGCGCAAGTTACGCCCGAAGCGCTCGGCACTGCACTGCCGCCACTAAATTTACAAGGTTATGACCTTGCGCTGGCCGGTTCGCCGCACCGCTTCGGCGACTATACGGCTGGCGAGAAAATCGACCACGTGGACGGCATGACCATCGAAGACGCTGAGCATCAGATCGCGGCGCGCCTGTTTCAGAACACCGCGAAAGTGCATTTCAACCTGCATACGGAGGCGCAGGGCCGGTTCGGCAAGCGCATCGTCTATGGCGGGCACATTATTTCGCTCGCCCGTGCGCTGTCGTTTAACGGCCTCGCCAACGCTTTTCACGTCGCGGCCATTAATGGCGGACGCCACGTTGCGCCATCGTTCGCAGGCGACACAATTTACGCATGGTCGGAAATTTTGGAGACTGCGCCAATTCCGGGGCGCGACGACGCGGGAGCCCTGCGCATCCGCAGCATCGCCACAAAAAATAAGCCTTGCGCTGATTTCCCGATGATGAAGGACGCTAAGGCGTATGACGATAACGTCGTGCTCGATCTGGATTACTGGGCGTTAATCCCGGTTTAGCGCCCCCCAAACCGCAGCTTATAAAATTCTCGTGTTTATCAACGTCGGAACATACCTGGCTCCGTTTGATTGTTTTTAGCGTGCTTACGCGCAAAAGGACAATGGAGATGATTATGAAATTTTATCGAGCCATGCGCGGGACGTTTGCTGTGGCGGTTACAGTTGTGTTCGGACTGACTGCATCAGCGAATGCATCGCCCCTTACATCCGCAAGCGGGGTTATCGCCATGCGCCGAAGAAATTGCATTTTAGCATGTTGACGACGATAATAATAGATCATCTAAAAAACGTGGCGGACCGCGCGCCAAAAGTGATGACGACGACGACGATGACAAGCCGCAATCGAAGTCACGCGCAGACGAATCTCGCGATGACGATGACGATGACAATGATGATGACGACGGCGACGATGATGACGATGGTGGGGCAAAAAAGCGTCGTTAAGGGTATGTTCAGCCAGCCGTTCATAAATGCGCGGCTGGTTTTTATAACGCTTGTGTTTCGCCGCCGAATTCAGATGCCGCTAAAACCAGCCAATCATAAAATGAATGCGCGTAGCTGCGTGGCGTTAGGATTAAGAACCCGTCTTCCATGTCAAGTTGCCAGATAAGGGCGGAGAAATGGCTGATGCGTGTCGCCGCAGCGCTGCCCGCAGGAAAGACGCTTGGGTGCAGATCGATGCTTGTCCCTTTCGCGAGAACAATAGCGGCTTTAGTACCAGAAATTATGAAGCATGTGCGTGCCGATCCCAGATCTGTCACGGCAAAATTGTCGTTCGGCGTGAAACTCAGTTCGGAGGGGGCGATGATTGCCCAGCGGTTAGGCCCCAAAGCCGCCACCCCCACATTGCGGCCATGCACCGCGTTTCCAGCCGCTGGCGGCGTGACCCCTGTGGCGGCTTCAAAATGCTGAATATCCTGGCTTTGCAGGGCACCGAATGCGGCCACTTCAAGCACGAACACCGGAAACCGCTCCTCAATCCGTACCTGAACTTTCCCTGCGCGCTCGAAAGTGCGCGCAACCCGCCTGCCCGCCAGACAACTTTCAGCAGTCAATCTGAAATCAGACATGCAGCCGCGCCCCTTCCGGATCGTAAAACACTGGCGGCACGATGCGCACGGCGACGGTCTCATTACGCAACGGATAGCGCGCAAATACAATTTTCTGGTGCATGTCCGAAGCGTTCGCAATCAGCGCCAACGCGATAGGATGGCCCATGACCGAGCTGAAGCATACGGATGTGACATGGCCGATCATCACAGGCTGTTTTTCGTCATCCGTTAGCGTGATCTGCGCGCCGCTGCGAATGCGCGACGCCTCGTCCACAGGAACAAGGCCGACAAGGCTGGGCCGTGAAGGGTCTGATAGTCCTGGACGTTGCAGCATGCGCCGGCCGATGAACTCCTTGTCCGCGCGCACAAGCTTTGCGAGACCCAAGTCGGCGGGCGTCGTCCGCCCATCGAGTTCGGCGCCAGCGACATGCCCTTTTTCGATGCGCAGGATCGCCATGGCTTCGAGGCCATAGGGCTGGGCGCCAGCATCCAGCAGCGCTTTCCACAGGCTCATAGCGTATGCGGCGGGCGCATGCAGCTCGTAGGCGCGCTCTCCAGAATAGCTTGCGCGCAGCACCCGCACATTCACGCCGCCAAACGTGATTATTTTCAGCGATGGGTATGGGAAACCGGCGTCGTCGAAAGCCTCCGCGCCCGCCAGCCCGGCAAGCAGCGCGCGCGATTGCGGCCCGGCCACGGCTATGGCGGCGAACTGGTCGCTGACAGATATGATGCTAACGCGCAGTTCCGGCCATGTGACCTGCGCGTGATACTCCATATGCGCCAGCACTTTAGCGGCTTGGGCGGTCGTCGTGGTCAGGTAGTAATGGTTCGGCGCAAGGCGCGCGAGCGTGCCGTCATCCATGACGAAGCCGTCTTCGCGCAGCATGACGCCATAGCGCGCACGGCCGATTTTCAGCGATTTAACCGGGCTGCAATAAATGCGGTCGAGGAACTCGGTGGCGTCCGGGCCCTGCACTTCGATTTTGCCCAGCGTCGAAGCGTCTACGATGCCAACCCCCTGCCGCACCATGCGCGCCTCGCGGATTTGTGCGGCGATAACATCCTCGCCCGGCTTGAGATAGGCTTTTGGCCGTATCCACAGACCGGAGACCGCCATAAGCCCGCCGTTCGCCTCGTGCCAGTCCTGCATGGGCGTGCGGCGAATGGGGCGCAAATGCTCGCCAGTCTCCATGCCGCCAAGAGCGCCGATGCTGACTGGGGTATAAGGAGGACGGAATGTTGTTGTGCCCGTGGCGGCGATACTCTGGCCGGTCAGCCCGGCCATGAGCGACAGTCCCGCGATATTCGCGGTCTTGCCCTGATCTGTCCCCATTCCCAATGTCGTGTAACGTTTAAGATGTTCGACGGAGCGATAACCTTCGCGGTGCGCCAGCTTCACGTCCTTCACCGTCACATCGTTTTGAAAATCGACGAACGCTCGCATGCTCGGCGAGCTTGGCGTCGGCTCAGCCGCAGGCAGACCTTTGCCAGCCATGCATCCTGCGCAGGTGATGCCATCGGGCATACGGGCCGGGAGAAACAGGCCGCGCGCGTCATCAAAAACGGGCCTGCCGCCAAGATGCGTAGACAAATGCACGGCGGGCGCCCACCCGCCGGACATGGCGAGGACATCGCATTCCAGCTTGCCTGCCACTCCCCGCGCATGGAAGTGAACGCCGCGTAAGCCTCGCGAATACTCCACCCGGTCAATAGCCGACTGCGCTACTACCGAAACGCCCAAAGCGCGCGCCTGCGCGGCAAGCTGCTCGGGCAAATCAGCACGGGTATCGAGGATAGATGAAATCTTTAAACCAGCCGCGATAAAATCGAACGCCGTTTGATAGGCGCTATCGTTGTTCGTAAAAATGACAGCGCAGCGGCCCGGAACGGCGCCATGTTGATTGAGATAGCCACGCGCGGCGCCCGCTAGCATGACGCCCGGCTTATCATTGCCTTCAAACAGCAGCGGCTGCTCGATGGCGCCCGCCGCCAGCACAATGCGTTTCGCCCGGATGAGCCATAGGCGCTGGCGCGGTGCGGCTAGATCAATTTGCGGCAAGTGATCCTGCACGCGCTCGACAGCCGCCATTTGCAATCCGTCATACAAACCGAACGCCGTGGTGCGGGAGAGGATGGTGACATTCGGCATGCCGTGCAGCGCTTCGATCATCATCTGGATGGCGCCGGACGCGCGCTCACGAAGTAGCCAACCGCCGGGTTGCATCGCCTCATCGATCAGGATAACGCGGGCGCCGGTTTTGCCCGCCGCAAGCGCCTCATTTAGCCCGGCCTCGCCAGCGCCGACAATCGCTACATCCGCATGCGCATTGGTTTTGCTGTAGCGCGAGGCATCGGGTTTGCGGCTCGCCCGCCCGAGGCCCGCCGCGCGCCTTATTAGCGCCTCGTAAAACATCCAGGCGTGGCGGGTAGGCCCCATGAAGGTTTTGTAGTAGAAGCCCGCCGGAATGAATGGCGATACGGCGTTGCTGACAGCCCCTACATCGAAGCGCAGCGACGGCCATGCGTTCTGGCTCGTCGCCTTCAGGCCATCATACAAGTCAACCATGGTTGCGCGAGTGTTCGGCTCACTAAAACCAGGACGCTTTACGGTGATAAGCGCGTTTGGCTCATCCGCGCCAATGGTCATCAATCCGCGCGGGCGATGATATTTGAAGCTGCGGCCAAGCAAGCGCACGCCATTCGCCATCAGCGCGGAGGCGAGTGTGTCGCCTGCAAACCCCTCATAGCACTTGCCGTCGAACCAGAAGCGCAGCGGTTTGTCGCGATTGATCGCTTGCCCGTCCGCTTGCCTGAAACCCTGCCCGTTCATGATTCGGCCTCAGGGGTTGCCGCAAACCGTGAACCGCGTACGTCGTGTGAGCGCATATTTCGAGTTACGGCGATGTACTGGCGGCAACCGTAAATATGATGCCAAAGCTCGACATGTTCGCCGGGCGTATTGTTGCGCTGATAGACGTAATCGAACCACGCTTCATCATTCGCATCGGGCGCCGGACGCTTAAGCCCCGCGTCGCCGGAATAGGCGAACTCGGCGTGGTCTCGTAGTCCGCAATGCGGGCATGGGATCAGCATGGAAAGCTTTTTTCAGCGTTGTTCATGTTAGTGCAGCCATGGGTATGGGCCAGCGCCCTTATCGTCGATGAGGCGACCGGTTTTGAAACGATCCAGCGAGAACGGCGCGTTCAATGCGCGCGGGGCGCCAGTCGCTATGGTGTGCGCGAATACCCAGCCGGAGCCAGGCGTCGCCTTGAAGCCGCCATAGCACCAGCCGCCATTGATATAAAAGTTGTCAACGGGCGTGAGGCCGATGATTGGCGAGCCGTCCATCGTCATGTCCATAACGCCGCCCCACGAACGCAGTAGGCGCAGCGGCCCGAGGCTTGGGAACAGCGACATCGCCGCGCTCGCCACATCCTCTACTATCGGCATATTCCCCCGGCTAGCGTAACTGTTATAAAAATCCAAATCGCCGCCGAATACCAGCCCGCCCTTGTCTGACTGACTTATGTAGAAATGCCCGGCGCCGAACGTGACGACGGTGTCCAGGAACGGCTTAAGCGCCTCGCTGACGAACGCCTGCAAAACATGGCTCTCGACGGGCAGCTTCAGCCCCGCCATCGCCGCCACATGCGACGTATGCCCGGCAACTGCTATGCCGACCCGTTCGGCGCCGATAAAGCCGCGCGATGTCTCGACGCCCGCGACGCGCCCGCCAGCCATCCGGAAACCCGTAACCTCGCAATTCTGGACTATATCAACGCCCAGCGCGGATGCAGCGCGCGCGTATCCCCAGGCAACGGCGTCGTGCCGAGCAGTGCCGCCACGCCTCTGCAAAAGTCCGCCGTAAATCGGGAAGCGGGAGCGGTCGGAGAAATCCATGTGCGGAACCATGCGGCGCACCTGATCGCGCTCTAGCAATTCGCTGTCGATGCCGGAGAGCCGCATGGCGTTGCCGCGGCGCGCGTAGGCGTCCATCTGCGCATCGGAATTGGCAAGGTTGAGCACGCCGCGCTGGCTGAACATCACGTTGAAGTTAAGATCGAGGCTTAAATCCTCCCACAGCTTCAGGCAGTGCTCATAAAACAGCGCGTTCTCGGGGAGCAGATAATTGGAGCGAATGATGGTTGTGTTGCGGCCCGTGTTGCCGCCGCCGATCCAGCCTTTTTCCAGCACCGCCACATTACGAACGCCGTGCAGTTTGGCGAGGTAATACGCGGTCGCCAGTCCGTGGCCACCGCCGCCAATTATAATGATGTCATAGCTTTTTTTGGGCGCCGCATCGGCCCACGCCAGCGGCCAGCCCTGTTGTCCGTTCAAGGCTTCTCGAAAAAGACGGAATGCCGAATACTGCCTACCCATTATTAAATTATAACAAAAGGATGGAGTAAGATCGTTAATATTACGGATTTTAATGCTAACGAGCATCTCCAGTGACAATGACGCGAATTCCCAACAACACCGGTCACAACGTTTTCTAAGCGTTTGCGCAGTACAAAAAGGCAGGAGGGCAGGCTGCGCCAATGCCACAAATTCATCGCGCGGTTCGACGAAAATGCAACGGCGTAAAGATTCCTGATATAAACAGTTGAACGTTTTCGGAAAATATCTACGCTTCATTTTACGTTTGATTAACGCGCTGAGGTGCCGCGTGATGTTCAAGCGTAAGAATTGCACGCAATCGAGGGTTCTGCGCGGTCGTACCGCGAATCAAGGAGACGGACGTGAAACAGGGTATGAAATTATTCGGCGTAATTGGGTTTGCGGTCTGCATGCTGGCAGGCGCCGCTACAGCGGGAACGATTGAAGACATTAAAGCGAAGGGCACGTTGATTGTCGGCACAAAAGCTGACTATCCGCCCTACGGTATGCTGGATTCTACGGGCAAAATCGTTGGCATGGAAGCCGACATGGCCGCTGACGTGGCCAAGCGTCTTGGCGTAAAGCTGGAGCTGGTTCCTGTTGTCGCATCGAACCGTATGCAGTTCCTGCAAACCGGCAAGACCGACCTCATGATCGCAACCATGAGCATCAACGACGAACGCAAGAAAGCCGTTGGGATCATCGAGCCTGCTTATTACGCGGGCGGCGTGGCCGTTCTGGTAAATAAAGCGGCGAAAGTGAAATCCGCAGCCGACCTGAAAGGCAAGCCGGTTTGCGCCATTCAGGGCGCGTTCTATAACAACCGCATCCAGTCGGAGTTCACCGGTCAGGATTTGGTCGCCTTCAAGGGCGTGCCTGAGAACGAAGCCGCTCTATTAGGCGGCCAGTGCGTCGGTTTCGTCTATGACGATGTGCTGCTGATCTACAAGAAAACCGCCGAAGCCGCAAAGTGGGCAGACTACGATGTGGTCGCTCTAACCGAGTTTGCGCCTGTGCCATGGGGCGTCGCCGTGAAGCTGGAAGACAAAGATACCGACTGGGGCAAGTTCATGGCCGCGACAACCGCGGAATGGCTAAAGTCCGGCACACTTCTTGCTCTTGAGAAGAAATGGCTCGGTCAGAACACCGATTGGCTCAAAGCCGCCAGCAAGTAATGGGTTCAATCAGGGGCGCTGCGTAGCGCCCCTCTTTTGCCTCTGCCGTAACAGGACTGCCCGCCCCATGGCAAGCACGCTTACCATAGCCCCCGTACCAAGCTACCGTCTCTATTACTGGATCAGCGCCGCTGCAGTGGCGGTGATTGCTTACTTGGGCTGGAGTAAACTATTTGGATTGCAGCCCATTAATATCTGCACCGGAGCTATCGTGCCTCTTTTCGGTGGCCTCATGCGCGGGCTTTACGAAAACTCTGGCGTAAATATTGTTTATCTGTACGAGCCGTTTGAGTGTAAGCGCATGCTAAGCGGCATGGGCATGACAATTTATCTTTCATTCGTCTGCGTCATCGCCAGCACGATTATCGGCGTCCTAGGCGCCTGGGCGCAGATGTCGAACTCCAAAGTGTTGCGCAGCGTCGCACAAGGCTATATTCAGTTTTTCCGCAATACCCCGCCGCTCGTGCAGATGTACTTCTTTTTCTTTGCCCTTAGCCCCCTGCTGCCGCGCGTGATGACCGATTACGGCGTCGCCAGGCCAATGTTCGACGCCTTTACATGGGCGGCAATTTCACTCTCGTTTTTTGCCGGCGCCTTCAACGTCGAGATTTTCCGCTCCGGCATCGAGGCGGTGCCGCGCACCATGACCGAAGCCGCCGAAGCGCTGGGCTACACGCGCCCCCAGGTATTCCGCAATGTGGAGCTGCCGCTGGCGCTGCGGGTCTGCATCCCATCGCTCACTAACAACCTTGTCAATCTGGTGAAAACCACGACGCTGGCCTTTGCCATCTCGGTTCCGGAAACTCTGTTCGTCGCGAACCAGATCTGGTCTGACCGCGTCAACGTGTTTGAAATGATGGTTACGCTGTTCGTCTTCTATATCGCGCTTGTGGCTATCCTGGTCTGGCTCATGGAGCGATGGGAAAAGGCAATGCGCATTCCGGGGTACGGGCGATGAAGACTACTACCACCAGCGTTGGCATCAATAGCGCCAGTAATGCCCCGGCTTCAGGCGAAGGCGGGAAGAAAGACAAGAAAGCGTCGCGTGACGTAATCCTAGCAGGGCTACCGCCATTACCGCAGCGGTCGCCCAACGAGCGCTGGGGCGATTGGGGCGCAGACGATTTCACGCGCGGATTTTTTTCGCGCCGCTCGGCCTTGATTATCGGGGGCGTCGTCGCCGCCAGCATCCTTGGCGGGGAGGCTTACGCGCAGTTCAACGACACTGGCGCCCCACAGCTAGGCATCATCGAAACGATGCTGAAATGGGCGCCGCTGATCCTGTTCGGCCGCGAGGGCGAATTGGGCGGTTTCGTCCTGAATATCATCGTCAGCTTTTTGGTGATGGCTGTCGGCACCGTAACGGGGGTGCTGCTTGGCATCGCCCAAGTGTCACACAGCATGCTCCTGCGGCAACTGGCGTGGGCGATAACGCAGTTTTTTCGCAACTCGCCCTGGCTGGTGCTGCTGTTCTTCACCATTCTGCTCATACCCTATCAGGTGCGCATACTGGGTTACGCAATCCCCTTCCCTGACTGGATCAAGGCTACCATTGGGCTTACTTTGCCGATCATGGCAAATATCTCGGAAGTCACGCGCGGCGCCATTCAATCCATTCCGACTGGCCAGTGGGAATCATCGGAAAGCCTTGCCTTCTCGCGCGGGCAGCAATTCAGGCTTATCATTCTCCCGCAATGCATCAAACGCATGATCCCGCCATGGATGAACTGGTACGCAATCCTGACCATGGCGACCTCCCTCATCTCTATCGTTGGCGTCTCCGACGCGATGACACTCACCCAAAATGCGCTGGCGGCGGACGGACGGGGCGAAATGCTGATCCCCCTCTATGGCATGCTGTTGATGTTTTTCTTCCTCTACTGCTATCCAATCGCACGCGCGACCCAGGTTCTGGAGCGCCGTTTCGCCGTCGTCACTTAAGGGGCATCGCATGGAGTGGACAGCCGCTGAACCGATTATCTCGTTGAAAAACGTCCGCAAGGCTTTCGGCCCTGTTGAGGTGCTGCGCGGCGTATCATTCGACGTGAAAAAGGGCGAGGTGATTTGCATCATCGGACCATCCGGTTCGGGAAAATCCACCATCCTGCGTTGCATCAACGCGCTTGCGCCGATCAATGAAGGCTCTATTACCGTGGAGGGGCTGGAGGTCAACGATCCAAAGCTCAACAAGCTCGCCCTGCGCAAAAAAGTCGGCATGGTATTTCAGCAGTACAACCTTTTCCCGCATAAAACAGCGCTTGAAAATATCATGATGGCGCCGTTGCATGTGCTGAAGCAGAACAAAGCCGAGGTCGAGGTCCGATCCCGCAAATTGCTCGCCAAAGTGCGACTTGCGGGTAAAGAAAATGCCTATCCCGGAGAACTCTCCGGGGGGCAACAGCAGCGCGTCGCCATCGCCCGCTCACTCGCCATGAACCCGGATGTGATGCTGTTCGACGAGGTGACAGCCGCGCTCGACCCGGAGACGGTTAAGGAAGTGCTCGTTACAATCCGCGAACTTGCGGACGAGGGCATGACATGCCTACTTGTCACTCATGAGATGGGCTTTGCCAAAGAAGTCGGCGATCATATATATTTCACCGATCGTGGCGTCATTATCGAGCACGGCACCCCAAAAACTTTCTTCGCTGACGCTAAAGACGAACGCACCAAGGCATTTCTCAGCCAGATATTATAAGCTTTCGGCTGAGAAACCGGCCCTTGGCGCATTGTAGAGCGTGTTTTTAATTGTTGTCATCCTGGCGAGCGCTCGGGTGATCTTGCATCTACTCAGTCTGCACACCTTTATTGTCTAAGCCGCGCTCGGCGGAATGACGTGATTTATCGCGGTTCGACAGGATCATATTTTCTTCGACCTTTTCTTTCGCAACTTCACTCATCGCGCGGTTCCAGCGCTTTTACCCTGCGCTCCTGCGCCGATGTGCTTTTTGCTTGCTTTCGCCATAATGGATTTTGCCCTTTTCTAGCGGGAAGTGATCCCCGCCTTTGCTCCGGTTCGTGCGTGTGATGACTATCCGTCTCGCTGCCTCCGCCTGTTTTGCGGCTCCGGCTTAGGAAGTTATCCTCCTGCGGCGATTGTTAGCCTACGGCTTGTCAACGTTTTCGTGCGACGCGCCAGGCCCGCCATGACGGCTTGCATCTGGTTTTCCTGGAAGCGCTCCTCTTATCGGTACTGCTGATAACCCTGATGGCGGATATTTTGCTTGGTGTTAGCCTGCTGCCCTTGCTTTTCAGGGTTCATAGCTTCGTTGTCTTTTGTTGTGTCGACATCGACTGCTTTGTTCTCGCCGGGTCCTTTTTTGCTTTGATTAGCCGGAGGCACGGGTGGCTTATGTTTGGTCATGTTTATCTCCTTCATAACAAAACCGTCTACGCTCCGACGTGGTTCCAACTTTCGCGTAATGGTTGCGATCACGATGGTTTTGCGTATGATGAAAGCCGCCCGCGCTTTGTCATTCATCCCTTAGATTAAAGATTTTTCAGTCAGTTATGAGCCGCAAACAGACCCGTTCGTTTGATCTTTCACAGCCGCCAACGCTGGCGCATTCCGAACTTGATCTGCGTGCGCTGGAAATATTCATGCGGATTGCTGAAAGCGGCGGCATGACCATTGCGGCAAAGCGGCTTGGCCTTACGCAATCAGCGGTTAGCCAGGTCATTGCAAGTCTTGAGATCTCGCTTGGGGTGCAGCTTTTCGACCGCACCGTGCGGCCTCTTGCGTTAACACCAGCAGGCAACATGCTTCACGCCAAAGCTGAAAGTCTGCTAGCGTATACCCGAGACACAATTCAGGCGGTGCGCCAGGTCGGCAGCGCCGCAATGCCCCATCTCAATCTGGCTATGGTGGACAGCGCCGCCGCGACCATTGGGCCTTACCTAATAGCAAATCTGCGCGGCCTGGCCGCTCAATGGTCAATATATGCCGGATTATCGCCAGCTCACAACGCCGCGCTGAAGGCGCGCGAAGCCGATATCGTCATTTCCCCCGATGCGCTAGAGGACGAACCAAACCTGCAACGCCATCAGGTTTTGTGCGAGCCTTTCGTGCTCATCGTGCCATCGACCTACACCGGCGACGCCAAATCCCTGCACGCCATCGCCGCAGTGCTCGACATGATCCGCTTCAGCAGCCGCTCGCTCATCGGCAAGCAGATTGAAAGGCACTTGCGGCGTTTGCGCGTGGAAGCGCCGGGGCAACTGGAGTTTGACACGTCGGACTCGCTGACTGCAATGGTCGCGGGGGGCATAGGCTGGGCGCTGACGACACCGTTATGCCTGCTGCAATCGACAAGTCATCTTAGCGGACTGCGCTGCATGCCTTTGCCTCCGCCCGGTTTCTCGCGGACTATCACCGTAATTGCTCGCGGCGGCGAACTTGGAAACATTCCGGAGCGAGTCGCAGCCATGAGCATCGCCGCCATGCGCGAGGTCTGTATTCCCCGCATCGCCGCCATAGCGCCCTGGATGGCTCAGGCCGTGGAACTCGGCGAGCCTGTAACGGCTTAAAAGCGGTCAGGCCGGAGTGCATTCATCGGCGCATCCGGCGTTTTACCAGCCACTATGTCGGCGACGATGTCTGACGTGACCGCCGCCAGAGTTAACCCCAAAGGGCCATGTCCAAACGCGCAAATGACATGCGGGGCGAGTGGCGCGCGCCCCACCAACGGCAGGGCGTCCGGCGTTGAAGGCCGTGAGCCAATCCACCGCTGCGGGTTTTCGCCTTTGAGGCCGGGTAAGATTTTGCGGGCGAGGCCAAGCAGAAAGTCTGAGCGCCGCCAGTTGGGCGCAGCGTCCGGGGTCGTAAATTCCGCTGTGCCAGCCAGCCGGACGCCGCCATCAAGCGGTGTCACGATGAACTTGTCGTCACCAGCGCCGATGGGTCGTTTTAGCGCCAAGCCAGGCTGCGGCAGCATGAGGTGATATCCACGCTCGGCCGCTAGCAGCGGCGTGACCCCAAAACCTTTTACCAGCTTTGGCGACCATATGCCTGTCGCGACAATAACGTCATCAAACGCCGCGTCGCCGTCGTCCGCCTTCACAGTCACCGGGCCATCCCGCATATCCGATGTCAGTTTGTGGACCCGGGCGCGGCGAAGCGTTCCACCCTCGCTTAAAAAGGCGCGCAGTAGGGATGCGGACAATTCAGCCGGATCGACGCAATGCGCGCTATCAGGATAAAGCACGCCACCGGCCATTCCGGGCGCCAGCGCAGGCTCCATCTGGCGCAATTCCTCCGCTGGAATATGCTCGGCCTTGATGCCGTAGCGCTTGCGAAACTCGATTTCTTTTAGCCCTGCTGCAAGATTGGCCGGATTGCGAAAAACGTATAGAAGCCCGTCCTGGCGCAAAAGCCGCGCGCTTTCCTCCGGCCCGGCGAGCGCTTTCCAGCTATCGAGCGAGCGTGTCACCAGCGGCGTTAAAGCATTAGCGATCTCTTCGTATTTGCTCCATCGGCTGTTAGCCAAAAAGCGCGCAAACCATGGCATGAGACCGGGGAGGTTCCGCCACCGCAAAGCCAATGGCCCCTCCGGATCAGACAGCATTTTGGGGACTTTTTTCCACAAGCCAGGCTGGGAAAGCGGCGAAATCTGCGCCGTCATGATGAGAGCGGCGTTACCGAATGAGGTGAGACTGCCGGGCTTTTCCGGGTCATATAGCGTAACAGCATGGCCATCGCGCGCAAGTTTAAGTGCAGACGAAAGGCCTACAACACCAGCGCCAATCACCGCTATTCGTTTGGCGCCTACGCCATTAACCGCAACCACCATCGCACCCTCAAAGCGCCACGCTAAAACTCTGTCGTGGCACATCCGTACAGTTGTGATCACACATGCAAAGGTCAAGCCAGAACGCCGTGCGGCAAAACGCAGGAAGTGTCACGCGGAGGCGGCCTGCGCCTCCACGATTTGCGTTAACGGCGAGGCGTTTTTGGCGTGGCCGGAGCCGCTGGGGCCGGAGCGCCAGGCGCGCCGCGTTTCAGCAAGTCGCGGATTTCCGCCAGCAGACGAACATCCTCAGGGATCGCTGCAGGCTCTGAAGGCGTCGTTGGAGACCGTTTGAGACGGTTGATTTGTTTTACCACAAGAAAGATGGCGCCGCCGACGATCAGCAGATTAATTACCGTGTTGATGAACTTGCCATATGCAATGACAGCATGGCCCGCATCCTGCGCTTCTTTCAGAGTTTTCGGATCGGGCGTGGGCGTACCGACGCCAACCGCGCTCATCAGCGTTGTGAGGTTGATGAAGTTGCTGGAGAAATCGATGCCACCCATGATGGCGCCAAGCGGAGGCATGATGATGTCGCCTACCAGCGACGTGACGACTGTCGAGAAAGCCGTCCCGATAACGACGCCAACAGCCAGATCGAAGGCGTTGCCTTTAAGAATAAAGTCCTGAAATTCCTTTAACATTCGCGCACCCCTTTTGCCGAGTGCTCATAAAATGCATGAATAGGGTTAATGTATTTTTAACACTGCAAATTAGCCTAGCAAGGAATGATTGTTTATCTAGAGAGAAACTCCGCAACCGGCCTTAACGACGGCACCCTTTCGCACAATATTTTAACGCTAGCGAGCAAAGGCACGGCCATAAGCGCTCCGACGATGCCCCACATCCATCCCCACACTGTGATGGCGAGAAAAATCGCGACTGGGTTAAGCACCAGACGGCGCCCCATCACCTGCGGCACGATCACGCTTTGAACGAAAATCGACGCTGTCAGAAATAAGCCCGGCAAAATGAGCGCGCGCCCGAGGCTGTCGAACTCGACCATGCCCGCCAGGCTCAAAATTACGATGCTTATGACCGAACCGACATAAGGGACAAATGCGAGCAGCGCGACGATGCTTCCCCACAGCGCCGCGTTCGGAACGCCCAGATAAAACGCCGCGATGCCGGTCGTCAGACCAAGCCCTATATTAATGCAAGTCGCGGCGGTAAGATAAAATGATATGTCGCGCCGGATTGCCCCAATCATTCCCGCCGTTTGCCCATTATTGTTTAAAGCTGGAAACACCGCCGCCAGCTTGCGCATGAAAAGATGGCCAGAGGATAGGAGAAAAAACAGCAGGATCAGCATCACGCCGATGGAAGCGACCACCCGCTGGGTTCCGCTGAAGATATCCTCAATCATGCCGGGTCGCGCGATCTCAACCCTCTGCCTGCGGGGACGGTTTGAAAACTCCGTCGCACTTTCGATTTGTTCGGTGGCCTTCTGGATATCCTGGATCGGCTTTTTGACGATGCGCAGCTTTTGCTCGATCTTCGTGAAACTTGCCGGGAGTTTTGTCACCCACTCCTGAGCCGGGCCTGCGAGTTGCGCCAGCCCCATCACAATGAACCCGAGAGCGGCCAGCACCACAATAGCGGCTCCTGCCCCACGCGGAATACGCAGCCTCTCAAGGCGCTCGACAAGTGGATAGAGAAGAAGTGAGAGCAGTATAGCGGCCGCAATGGGGATGAGAATCGGAGCGGCGAAATACAAAGTGTAGAAAATGAGAAGGACAAATATGCCCTTAATGGCCGCACCTCGACCGATCGAAACCGCGGCACCCGTCTGGCGGAGAATGCCCGCTCCCAGGCCCGGCCTCTTGACATCATCATTCATGGGCTGACCATTGGCGAAAAGCGCGATCAATAGACGCTCTATCGCACCATGCATGCACCCGTGGAAACGATCAAGCTTTCTAACCGCACTCTAGCCAGTGGAGCATTTTTTCTACGGTGATGGTTACCCGGCGCCGCTCCATTTCACTTACTTCGGCGCGCGCTTGGCCAGAATGCGCTGCAACGTCCGGCGATGCATATTCAGCCGCCTCGCCGTTTCAGAAACGTTGCGGCCGCAAAGTTCATAAACCCGCTGAATGTGCTCCCAGCGAACACGGTCTGCGGACATGGGGTTTTCAGGCGGCGCAACCCGCTGATCGTCACGCGCTAGCAACGCCGCGAGGATATCGTCCGCATCGGCTGGCTTAGCCAGATAATCTGCAGCGCCGAGCTTCACCGCGTTGACGGCAGTGACAATGTTTCCGTAGCCGGTTAGGATGATCGCGCGCGCATCCGGCCGCAATTCTTTCAACAGCGCTATGGCATCTAGCCCGCTGCCATCATCAAGCCTGAGATCAACCACCGCAAAAGCTGGGGGCGCCGTTTTGATAGCAGCCTTGGCGTCGCGTACGCTCTGGACGATGCGAACTTCAAAACCGCGCGTCTCCATCGCCCGTCCGAGGCGGGTGGAAAAGGCCTTGTCGTCATCGACTATGAGTATCGTCCTGTCTGCCGGCAAATCGGCGAATCCGAGACGATCTGCTGGGACTGTTTCCGTCACGCTGATCTCCATAGCTCGCTCTTTCTCTTATCTGGTTGTCAAGGGCGCGAAGCGTCTAGGTACTAGTTAGATTAATTTTAACACCCGCCAAGGCCAAAATTTAATGTTATGTTGAGTGCATCATTCCAGCTTGCAGCTTATCGCGCTGCCAGCGAAGGTTAATGACTGCGCCGGTTCCGACCGCCGTGCGATTACCAAGCTGAATGGAAGCTCCGGAGCGTTCGAGTAAAGTTTTCGCGATAAAAAACCCTAATCCCATACCATGCTCCTCTCCGTCGTCAATCTGGCTCATACCGCGCGTTGTCACGTAAGGCTCGCCGAGATGGCTCATAATATTGGGCGGGAATCCGTCGCCATCATCCGTGATGGTTACTGACACCACGTCATCATCCCATTGCGCCTCAATATCCACTTTAGCACGGGCGAAGTCGACAGCGTTCTCGACCAGATTTCCAAGGCCATAGATCACGCCCGGATTGCGGCGCATCACGGGTTCCTTGGACACTGCGCTGCCGCGTTTTGGCAAAACAGTTGATTTCACAGTGACTTGGACACCAGCTCCGCGATACTGGTCGGCCACATCCTCCAGTAAATGCGTTAGACGCATGGTGCTGAACACCTCGTCCGCCTCGCCCGTATATCGCGTTAAAGCGCTAAGAATTTCCCGGCAGCGCATCGCTTGGCTTCGCAAAAGCTGGGCGTCCTCACGCAGTGGACTATCTTCTGGAATTACGCGCTCCATCTCCCGGGCGATCACTACTATCGTCGAAAGCGGTGTGCCGAGCTTGTGCGCCGCCGCCGCTGCCATGCCGTCAAGCTCGGAAAGCTTTTGCTCGCGCGCAAGAATCAACTCCGTCGCCGCTAACGCCTCTGACATCACGCGGGTTTCCTGACCCGTGCGCCAGACGTAAAGCGCGATAAAAACGATGCATGAAACCAGCGCGGCCCAATTGCCTATGAGATAAAGAAAGGGCAATTGCAAAGGCTCAAGGCTCATCCAAGGCAGTGGCCAGTAAAAGCGTGTGAGCAAGGACGCACAAACCACGGCGAAACCCGCAAGCAGCGACGTAATGCCGAGAGGTTGGGTCGCAGCCGAAACGGCTACGGGCACGACCATCAGAAGCGCGAACGGGTTTTGCAGTCCTCCGGTAAGGCAGAGAAGCAGCGCAAGTTGCAGAATATCATATCCGAGCATTAGCATTGCATACCGGCTCAGGAGACGTTTGCTGGCGGGGAAGGCGAGCTGCAAGCCAACGTTCAGGCATGCGGAAAGCGCAATGACCATCAGACATGCGGCAAGGGGGAATTGAAAGTTAAAACCAAAGTAAACGATCAGGACGGTAATCGTTTGCCCCGCAACCGCGACCCATCGCAGGCGGATGATGGTTTGCAGCCTAAGACGGCTTCCGTCGATGTCGAGCTTGTCCATGGCCGACCCGCCGTCGCTCATCAGACTTTTGCTGCGGCTATCTATCATAGGGCGCTCGCGCTTGCGGAACCTTGTGAGGCGCTGTAATGCGCTCCATATCCCAAACTAACTTATCAAAGCCAGCTTAACAGTCCGTGATGTTATTATGAAAATCCGTATTGCTCTCGTTGTGTGTGCAGCGCTTGTCCTCGGAGCGCTTGGCGCCTTTCTTACCCTAAAGCCCTCTGAAGGAGACGCTGGGCAAGTGAGAACGGAAGGCCAGGCGCTTATTGGCGGCCCGTTCCAGCTTATCGACCATACCGGCCGCACAGTCACAGACGCCGACTTTCGCGGTAAATTCATGCTGGTGTTGTTCGGCTATACCTATTGCCCCGACATATGCCCGACCGAGCTGCAGGTGATGACCAGCGCCATGAATGCGCTGGGGGAAAAAGCCAGCCGCGTCGCGCCGGTGTTCATCACCATCGATCCGGAGCGCGACACCGAGCAGCAACTTGCAAGTTATGTGAAAAGCTTTCATTCGCAGCTTGTTGGGCTGACTGGATCGCCGGCGGCGGCGGCGGCGGCCGCGAAAGCTTATCGTGTTTATGCCTCAAAGGTTAAAGATGCATCATCCGCAGCCGACTATCTGATGGATCATTCCGCATTTATTTATCTGATGGGGCCGGACGGACGCTACGTTACGCATTTTAACTATGGCGTTACCCCCGAGAAAATGGCGGAGGTTTTGAACCTTCATCTAAACTCCATTCTCTAGTACATACAGCGTGCACCAACAGTGCACCACTCAAGGCCGCGCGTTTATGCAAGAACGCGCGGGAAAATCCAGCAATATTTATTGCAATATTTTCTATCTTAAGATTTACTCTTAAAATTATTCAACCATGAGGTGTAGAATTTAGTGGCAATAAGTTAGCTTTGCGTGTCGTTAAGCAAGAATGCGGAAGACTATTTTGTCGCACCGTCCAATGAGCTTCAATGCAGATAGCTTAAGAACGAAAAACACAACAAATTCAGTATAATTTTCTTTAATTAGCAATATTTAACCGCAGAGTGGTCGTATACAATTTGCCTTTGTTTTGAATGCGGTGCTATGGTATAAATACCACAGCACCGCATTCAGTCATAAATGGGACTTTAGGCGTATGTAACGGCGGCAAATTTCTGATACTCTTATAGCCTGATTCACGAATCTCAAAGACTAAAGGCTGTGCCGAAAATGACGTTCAAGCCGTTGTAATGGCTTGTTAATGAATTTGCGGGGAATGTAAATGACGCTGATGTTAACATCCGATGAAGGACAGCATTTCGCTGTTAAAGTGTCGGGTCTGGATATGACGGTCGCTGTCCGCCGCTCTGCGCGAGCAAAGCGCTTCACCCTCAAGGTCAGTCATACTGAACGCACCGCCATCCTCACTTTGCCAGACCGGGGCCGGATGGAGGACGCCGGCGCTTTTGTCGCCCGCCATTACGATTGGTTGAAAGCGCAGATCGAGAAACTGCCCGCTCCCGTGTCGCTCGCCGACGGTTCGATCGTGCCCTTGCGCGGTATAGCACACCGGCTGACCTTCGCAGGGCCGGTGCGCTGCATGGGCGTGGTTTGGGTCGAGAAAGCCAGCGCCGCTTCATCAATGGAAAATATTGCTCTGGCTTCGGTGATGCAGACAGTTCGCGCGATGCAGCCATGCAGCATCGAGCCTTTCACGCAAGACGGCGATTTGATTTTACCTCCCCGTCTATGTGTTGCGGGCGGGCCAGAACATGCAGGCCGAAGGCTTGTGGACTGGCTGAAAATCGAGGCGAAGAAAGACCTGTTTTACAGGGTCCACCATCACGCAGGCAATATCGGCATTTACCCAAAGCGAATTTCCGTGCGCGACCAATCCACACGATGGGGTTCGTGTTCAAGCAGCGGCAATTTATCGTTCTCCTGGCGTTTGATATTCGCCCCAAGCTTTGTTCTGGATTACGTCGCGGCCCATGAAGTCGCCCACCTGAAGGAAATGAACCACGGGCCACGGTTCTGGCGAGTTGTCAGAGACACGATGCCAGAGATGCACAAGGCCCGCCTCTGGCTCAAGAAGCACGGATCGGAATTGCACCGCTTTAATCCCAATACTGTTCCATCCTAGACTGCGCCTCCGATCGGTTATCTTCGGCGCTTTTTTATCCCCCTCCCCACGCCACATCAAACGTCACTAAGGCCTGCCCGTAGCCCTAAACATTCCGCTGTTGCCTCCGCCTTGCTGAGCGGGCGACGCTACATTGCGACTCTTGCCGTTTTGGGGCGGGGACTGCGGCTGCCCCGCAGAACGACGCATAGCAGACTTGGGCACAGTCCGGCGATCATAAGACGCGCTGGCGCGCGGCCCCGGCCGTGGCTTATCCGCCGCGGGAGGCGCCGCTGGGATGTGCTTTGCCGCCAGTGATGACACGGCTGGTTTCACTGGCCCAGCGATCAGAGTGCGGCGCACGCCGACCATCGGCATCGCCTCCAGCCCCTCATGCGCTTTCAGCATCATGCGCCGCCAGACCTCCGCGGGCAGTGACCCGCCCGTCACGTTTCGCATGGGCCAGTTATTGTCGTTCCCCATCCACACGCCGCCGATATAATACGGCGTAAACCCGACAAACCATGCGTCGCGATAGCGTTGGCTGGTGCCAGTTTTGGCGGCGACGATCTGGCCCGGCAACGCCCCGCCGCTACCCGTCCCATTTTCCACGACAGCGTGCATCATATCGTTCATCGCGGCGACATGCCCCTCGGCGATCACGCGATACGGCGCGGCGGTGCTGCGTGAGTAAAGGACATTGCCGTTCTCGTCGCGGATGCGGTCGATCACCTGCGGCGCCACCCCGAAGCCCCCATTGGCGAAACTGGCGTAAGCGCCCGCCATCTCTAGCAGAGTCACATCCGAAGCGCCCAGCGCCAGCGTCGGATGCGCACGCAGCTCGGTCGTTATGCCAAGGCGCCGCGCCGTGGCGATGATCTGCGAAAGGCCAATGTCGCTCGTCAATCGCACGGCGGCCATATTGCTGCTATCCGCCAGCGCGCGCCGCAGACTGATCTGACCGCGATAAATGCCTTCGTAATTGCCGGGCGTCCATGCACCAACCTGAACGGGCGCATCGCGAATGACGTCATCCGGTGTGTAGCCCCGCTCGATGGCGGACAAATAGATGAATGGCTTGAACGCCGAGCCGGGCTGGCGGCGCGCGTTGACCGCACGGTTGAACTGGCTTGACTGATAGTCCATGCCGCCAATGAGCGCACGCAACCGGCCATCGGGCGAAAGCGCAACAACCGCCGCCTCGCTGGCGTGAACCGAGGCGCCCATGCGCTCCATAACTTCGCGCAGCGCGGCCCAGGCAGCCTCCTGCAAATCCGCGTCTACGCTCGTCTCCACGATGATGTTCGCCTCGATCTCACCGGCAAGTTGAGGTACCAACTCGACAATCCAGTCCACAAGATGCTCAAAACCCGGCGTGGACGGCAGTTTTTGAAAACTGGCTGGCTGCGCCACGGCAAGACCATAGTCCTCCAACCCGATCATTTCCGCTTCCGCCATGCTTTTCAGCACGGTTCGGGCACGGTCGCGCGCGCCTTTCAGGTTGAACATCGGCGAGTATTGCGATGGCGCCTTGATGAGGCCGACCAGCAGGCCCGACTCGGCCAGCGTCAGGTCTCGCGCGTGCTTGCCAAAGTAGTGATACGCGGCGGCGCCGACGCCGTAATTGCCCGCGCCAAAGTAAACGCGGTTAAAGTACAGCTCGGCAATTTCGTCCTTCGTGTAGCGATGCTCCAGCCAGAGCGAGACAATCACTTCCTCAACCTTGCGCGTCCAGGTGCGCCGCGAGGTCAGAAACAGGTTTTTGGCGAGCTGTTGCGTAATCGTGCTGCCGCCTTCGACCACCCGCCCCGCGCGCCAGTTGCGCAGAGCCGCGCGCGCCATGCCGATGGGGTCGAAGCCAAAATGGTAGCGGAAGCGGCGATCTTCCGCCGCGATGGCGGCATTGACCAGATGCGGCGGCAAATCCGCATAGGCCACATAGCCGCGCCGCATGCCGCGCTCGGCGATAAACCGGCCGTCCTGCGCGAGGATGGTCAAATTTGGCGGGGTTTTCGTTATCCCGGCGTGGCGGGAGTCGGGCAGCGTTACGGAATAATAATAAACAAGCGCCACGAGGATCAGCGACACAAAGGCGGCGGCGACAGCGACCCAGGCGAGAACTTGAAAGGACGCCTCGCAAACCGCGCGCCGCCACCCGTCGAAAAAGTGTTGTTTAACGCGATCGAGTGAGCGAGAGAGAAGGCTGGGTTTTACGGCGTACTCGTCCGTGTAAAAGCCGTCTTCCTTTTCGGCTAAAGGCCTGCTTCTCCAGAAATCATAGTCGCTGCCGCCGGTCATCGAACGCCCTGACACGAATGGCGCCGGGGTGACGCGCTTTCATGAAAATTAGAGCGTTATCTTTAAAGACTCGTTAAGATCCCCAAGACTGGTTAAGAGCCCCTGCGGCCCCACAGCTTGAATGGCGATTGCCCCTGCGACTGGCTTTGGCTCTGGCTTTGAGAGACGTCACGACCCGGCAATGCCTGGGCGGGGAAAAGCACGGACATCAAAATCGAGAAAACCAGCCTGGTTGCGATAATGAAACCCATCAAAACCAGGTTTTTACCGTCGAACACAAAACCAATTAGGACACTGTAACGGTCTTCGACGTAAGCGCTTAAAACCTGACTGATAAAAACATTGGCGGCGTCGATCATTTGCTTGAGTTCAGTCGGAGCGTGTATGGCCGAAAGCACGAATGCGGCGACGCCAACCGCCACCGTGAATATGAAGCCTGCCGATGAAAAGAATAGCCGCATACCTATACCCGCCTGGCCAATATTGTCGCTCAGGATGCTAAGCGCCAATGCGCCCTTGACCAAGACATGTCTGGTAATTTTTTTCAAGCGCGTTTTGGAACATTGATGACTCAAGCCAGTTATAAGCTCGCAGTTTACTCGGCGTCCTGACTCTCAAGTCATGGATTTTGTCAAGCTTTTAACAACGAAACGGGAAGGCATAATCATGGATCCTCAAGCTATTATCATTTGGCTCATTATCGGCGCAGTTGCGGGATTCCTCGCTGGCCTGATTATGCGCGGCGGCGGATATGGCATCCTCGGCAACATCATCATCGGTATTTTGGGCGCGGTTCTCGCTTCGGTTATATTTCCGAGCCTCAACATCAGCCTCGGCAGCGGCATCGTTAACGAGATCGCCGTCGCGACAATCGGCGCAATCGTATTGCTGTTTTTGTTAAGCCTGGCGCGGCGATCTTAGCAGCACAAAAAAGAAGGGCGGAACCTGGCGGGCGTGATAAACTCCGCGCCAGTCCGCCCTAACTTTATGAGCGCCGAACAATGTCCAAGACGGAACAAACCCGCCGCGACCAGCCATGGCTCATCCGCACCTATGCGGGCCACTCCACCGCCAAGGCTTCAAACGAACTTTACAGAAATAATCTGAGCAAAGGGCAAACGGGGCTTTCCGTCGCTTTCGACCTGCCGACGCAAACCGGCTATGACAGCGATCACCCGCTGGCGCGCGGCGAGGTCGGCAAGGTCGGCGTGCCGATCAGCCATCTTGGCGACATGCGCGCGCTGTTCAACCAGATTCCACTTGCCGAGATGAACACCTCGATGACGATAAACGCCACTGCCGCGTGGCTGCTGGCCCTTTACATCGCGGCAGCGGACGAACAGGGCGCGCCGCGCGCAAAGCTGACCGGCACGGTGCAGAACGACATCATTAAAGAGTATCTCTCGCGGGGCACTTACGTCTTTCCGCCCGAGCCGTCGATGCGGCTAATCAAGGATATTATTGTGTATACCTGGAAGGAGGTTCCGAAGTGGAACCCGACGAATGTTTGCTCATACCATTTGCAGGAGGCGGGCGCGACGCCGGTGCAGGAGTTGTCTTATGCGCTGGCAATCGGCCAGGCCGTGCTCGACACGGTGAAAAAGTCGGGTGAGGTAAGCGAGGCTGATTTCCCGGAAGTCGTCGGCCGCATCTCATTCTTCGTGAACGCCGGGGTGCGTTTCGTTACCGAGATGTGCAAGATGCGCGCTTTCGTGGACTTGTGGGACGAGATTTGCCTTAACCGCTATGGCGTCACGGACGAAAAGCTGCGCCGCTTTCGATATGGGGTTCAGGTAAACAGTCTCGGCCTAACCGAGCAACAGCCAGAAAACAACGTCTACCGCATCCTCATCGAGATGCTAGCCGTGGTGCTATCGAAAAAAGCGCGCGCCCGCGCTGTGCAATTGCCTGCGTGGAATGAGGCGCTGGGCCTGCCGCGCCCGTGGGATCAGCAATGGTCGCTGCGGATGCAGCAGATCGTGGCTTATGAGACTGACCTGCTGGAGTATGGCGACCTGTTCGACGGTTCGCCTGTGGTCGAGGCCAAGGTTGAAGCGCTGAAAAACGAGGCGCGGGACGAGCTGGCGCGCATCGACGCCATGGGCGGCGCGGTTGCGGCGGTCGAGTCGAGTTACATGAAACAACGGTTGGTGGAGAGCAACACCGCTCGCCTCCGGCAAATCGAAACCGGCGAAATGACCGTCGTCGGCGTCAACCGCTTCATCGAAACCGAACCCTCACCGCTGTCCGGCGGTGACGACGGCGGCATCATGACCGTCTCGCACGATGTCGAGCGTGAGCAGATCGAGGCTTTGCAGGCATGGCGCGCCGCACGCGACAACGCCGCCGTGGAGCGTGCGCTGGCCGATCTACGCGCCGCCGCCACTCAGGGCCGCAATATCATGGAGCCATCCATCGCCGCCGCGAAAGTTGGCGTCACCACCGGCGAATGGGGGGAGACGTTGCGGCAGGTGTTCGGTGAATACCGCGCGCCGACGGGCGTTGGCAAGGCGGCGAACGCCAGCGCGGCGGGGCTGGAGGATATCCGCGTGGCGGTGGACGCCGTGTCTGTCAAGCTCGGGCGGCGGCTGAAATTCCTCGTCGGCAAGCCGGGCCTCGACGGCCATTCCAACGGCGCGGAGCAGATAGCCGCGCGCGCCCGCGATTGCGGCATGGAGGTCGTCTATGAAGGCATCCGGCTTACGCCCGCGCAGATCGTCAACGCCGCGCTTGAGGAAAGCGTGCATGTGGTCGGCCTGTCGATCCTGTCGGGCAGCCACGTTCCGCTGGTGCGCGACATCATGGATCGCATGCGGGCTTCTGGTCTGAAGGATATTCCCGTCGTGGTCGGCGGCATCATCCCGCCGGAGGATGAGAAACTTTTAAAGGCGGCGGGCGTTGCAGCGGTGTATACCCCGAAGGACTTTCAGATCAACGACATCATGGGTGGCATCGTAGCGCTTGTTGGTGGCGAGGCCCGCGCAGCCTGACGCTTCCAGGCAGGGCAGCGCACCTCGGTTTTGTAGAATGAGTATCGTCGCATGCTAACCAAAACGCCCGCCGAGGAAGCGCTTTTTATCAAGGCGATGGATAAGACGGATGATGAAGATCCACAATTGAGCGTCAACCAGCGTCTTCTCTATGTCGCCACGGCAATCCTCGTTATCATCTCATTCTACGCCCTCTACTTTGTATCGCCTGTCATAGTGCCAATCATATTGGCTGTCCTTATCACCATGTTGCTGACGCCAGTGCGGCGGCAATTTGATAACATCGGGCTCCCACGTCCGATCAGTTCCCTTTTGGTCGTGGCGCTGTTCTTTTCTGTGCTCGGCAGCGGCGCTTATGCGCTTTCAGGTCCTGTGCAGGCGTGGATGGAGCGGATGCCAAAAGGCGGCGAAAAAATCGAACGTATGCTGCGCTCGATTAAAAAACCATTCGCACAAATCAGTAAAGCCAGCGAGGAAATCGAGCAGGCGACCAACATGCAAGGTGGTGGCGCGCCGCTGAAAGTTCAGATAGCTGTCCCTAGCCTCTCGGCTCGCGTCGTCGAGGGCGGTGCGCAGTTGCTGGCGTCGGTGTCGGTCATCACGGTGCTTGTGTTTTTTCTTCTATCTGCAGGGGACACATTCTTACGAAAACTGGTGTCCGTCATCCCCTCGCTCAAAGATAAAAAACAGATGGTTGACGTCATTCGCAATATCGAAACCGACATTTCGTTCTATCTGCTGTTTCTTACGTCGGTCAACGTAGGAATTGGCGTCGGCGTCGGCCTCATTACGTGGGCAATGGGGATACCAGACCCCCTATTATGGGGCGCTCTCACTGCGATACTAAGTTTTGCGCCTTATGTTGGTGAACTCGCAATACTCGTGATCCTGCTCGTCATATCTATGCTGACGTTTGATACGCTTGTGCAAGCGCTTGTCGTCCCCGCCGCTTTCCTGGTGTTGATGAGCGCGGTTCACCTCACCGTGCCGCTTGTTGTCCGGCGCAGGCTCTTTCTGAATCCGGTCGCCGTGTTTATTATGGTTATAATATTAGGTTGGATGTGGGGAATAGTGGGCGCTTTGATCGCCGTTCCGCTGCTTGCAAGCTTCAAAGTCATATGCGAACGGATCGAGCGTCTTAACCCAATCGCTGCGTTTCTGACGCCGTAGACCCGATCCCGATTTGATTGGCTTAATCAAATCGGGTAAATCGGCCCTAGCATTATATCTCGAGCCGTTCTCGTCCGAAAACCGCGCAGCACTTTCGGGAACGGCTCTAGATAAACGCATCTTATGCAGGCGATCACAAACATTCGTTTTCATTATGGATGCAGCAGCACTACATAAACCTTGTGCTGAAATTCTAGCCATACTTCAAATACGAAAGAGAAATCGTTATGACTCGTACCGTTGCGGCTTCGCGCGACGCCCATTCCTATTCGCGTTCAAATGCTGCCCACCGTCTCTCGACTACAGTGTCACTCGTCGAAAGCTATCTCCAATACCGCCGCGAGCGTCGCGCACTTCTCGCGCTTGATCCATACCTGCTGAAGGACATTGGCATTAGCCGTGCCGAGGCCGAGCGCATCGCGCACGCGCCATTTAGCCATTGGACGAAACGATAAGCTGAACGACAGCGCTGTTAAGCATGCGCATCGGAAATGCTTTCCCAGTTCCGGTTTAATGAGAGAATTATTCCTGACAGAATATTAGCGCGATGATGCTGCATAAGCTGAACTCGCGCCATTCATTTGCCAGGGAGTTTCTAATGCGCCTGCTCGTTTCCATTGTGGTTTTGCTTGCGACGGCGCCGTCTCAGGCTGCGGATATAAAAGCGGCATCCACAATCGCCGGAGTGACCGTTTTCCCGAAAGGTGCTGAAATCACGCGCACCGCCGAGGTTTCCGCGCCTGCGGGTTCATCTGTGTTCGTCATACAGGACTTGCCCGCCAACATCGATACAGAGTCCGTGCGAGTCGAGGGCGAAATTACGGGCGGCGTCGAAATCAGCTCCGTGGACGCCAGCCAGATTTTTATCAAAAAACCGGGCGTCGCCGAAATCGCCGATGCAACTGAACGCAAACGCCTCGAAGATGAAATTCAGGCTCTTCGCGATGAGCGCGCTTCTCTCGACGGCGTTATTGAAGGCGCAAACGCACAGAAAGCGCTGGCGCAAAATTTAGCGAAACTCCCGCTCGCTTCAAGCCGTGGACAGCAACCTTCGCTAGCGCCCGACTGGAACGGCCTGTTCGATCTGATAGGCGGACGTCTGGGCGAAATCCAGAAAACTATTCTGGCGTCGCAAGTCAAGCAGCGCGAAATCGATGTCAAGATTAAAGAATTGGAAGAGCGCCTGAATCGCGAGCCTCCAGAGGAAACCGAGCGCACCGAAGTGCGCGTGTTCATCGAAGCCGCGTCGCAAGCGGCGGGCAAAATGCGCATTCGCTATCGCTCCGTCAACGCAGGCTGGAGCCCGGCCTATGACGCGCGTCTGGCGACGGAGAAAGACGGGCAGGCTTCGCTGGCGCTCACCCGCCGCGCCACGGTCACGCAGGAAACAGGCGAGGATTGGGAAAATGTCGCCATGATGCTGTCCACGGCGCGCCCCGGTGGGAGCACAGCCGCGCCTGACATCCGCCCGACCCTGGTCGATTTCCGTCCCGACATTGCTCCCGCGCCGAAAGCCGCGCTGCGTCAGGCCCCGCAAGCCGCGCCTGCGCCGGACGCTTTCCGTTTTGGAGCCGATTCGAAATTCGGGGAGGAATCGGAAACCGCTGACATGCCAAAGCCCATTACGCAGGCCAGCGCGATTATCGAGAATTCGACCTATCAGGCCGTGTTTAAAATCCCCGCGAAGGTAAGCATCAAGACCGGATCGGGCGACAAAAAGGTTGTCATCTCAACCGAGACCATCAAGCCGACGGTCAAAATCATTTCCGTACCCAAGCAAAGCACGACAGCGTTTTTGAACGCCAACTTCACCTACAAAGGCGAGGCGGCGCTGCTGCCGGGCGAGGCCGCGCTTTACCGCGATAATGTTTATGTGGGCAGTGGCCAGCTACCGCTCATCGCGTCGGGCCAGGAGTTCAATCTGGGCTTCGGCGCTGACGACGCCGTCAAAGTTAACCGCATCAGCGTGAAGCGCGAAAAGGGCGAAACCGGCCTGCTTACTTCGTCCAATGTGGATGAGCAACACTTCAGCATCACGGTTAAGAACCTGCACGCCAAGCCAGCGGTGGTGATGATCCTCGACCAGATGCCATATTCGGAGGACGAGAAAATCGTCGTGGAAATGCTGCCCGTCACTACCCAGCCGGTTGAGACAAACCATGACGATAAGCGCGGCGTGCTGGCGTGGGAAATGGATGTAAAGCCGGGTGAGGAAAAAGTTATCTTCCTGTCCTACCAGATCACATGGCCGCTCAAGCGCGAGGTCGTAACCGTTGATCGTTGACCGTCACTCACGGCGGGAGGCAAGGAAAACGCCACCCATAATGAGGCCGAAACCAGCCACGTGATACAGTGCGAAGCGTTCGCCCAGCAGTGCGACCGCAAGCACGGAACCGAAAACCGGGATCAGGTAAATGTAAGCGCCCGCCCGGTTTGCGCCGATCAGCTCCACTCCGCGATTAAAGAAAATATAGGCGAGCACGCTGGGAAAAACGGAAACATAAGCGATGGCGAGCGCGGTTTCGCCCGTTGCCTGCAACTGCCGATCCCACACATGCTCGGCGATAAAAAGAGGCAGGTTGAACAGCGACGCCAGCGCGAAAGTGACAGCGGCAAAACTCAGCCAGTGGATATCCGGCCGTTTGCGCAAGTAGGCCGTATAGAGCGCCCACGAGACAAGAGCGGCGAACACCCAAAGGTCGCCCTGGTTGAAATCCGCCCGCGCCAGCGTTTGCAAATCGCCTTTGGCGATGATAGCGACCACGCCCGCCGCTGCTAGCGGTATGCCCGCTGCCTGCGTCGGCGTTAGCCGGTCGCGAAACGCCAGATAGCTTGCCAGCGAGATCAGCATTGGGCCCGACGTGCCAACGACAAGCGCGTTCAAAGCGGGCGTGTGGTTAAGGCCGATATAAAACAGGGTGTTGTAGCTGCCCGCACCCATCGCTGTCAGAAACGCAAGCGCACCCCAATGCTGGCGGATAACAGGCCAATCGGCCTTTAACTTAGGCAGCGCAAAGGGCGCTACCAGAAGCGTTGCGATCATCCACCGCGTCCATGCCAGCGCTATCGGCGGCACGCTTTCGTGCAGGCCACGGGCGAGCACCGTGTTGCCAGCCCAAAACAAAGCGGCCAGAGCCAGCAACAGCGGCGCGTTGGAAAATGCGCGCTTTCCCCAATCTTTCATCCGCGCCGGTTAACCCGCCCGCCGCCTAGCGTCAAGCGCGGCGCAATTCGCACTAATACGCGCGGCTGACGCAGAAATCGACGGCGCCGTTCAGCGCTATTTTCGCGGGCGTCTCGGCAAACAGCGAAAGCGAGGCGCGCGCCAGTTGCCCATAATGCGCGGCGCGTTCCAGCGTCTCCCGGATAGCGTGGTGTTTCTCCATCTGGGCGATGGCGATATCGAGGTCGTTGTCAGCTACTTCGCCGCCCGCGATGGTTCGATCCCAGAAAGCGCGTTCTTCGGCGTTGCCGCGCCTGTAGCACAGCACGACGGGGAGGGTGACTTTCCCCTCGCGAAAATCGTCGCCGACAGACTTGCCGATTTTCGCCTGCTCGCCGGAGTAATCCAGCGCATCGTCGATAAGCTGAAACGCCAGCCCCAAATTCATGCCATAGTCGCGGAGCGCGGCCTGTTCAGCCTGCGGACGCTCGGCGATGACCGCGCCAATTTCAGCAGCGGCGGAAAACAGGGCGGCTGTTTTGGCTTTGATGACGGCGATATATTCATCCTCGGTGGTACGGGTGTTTTTCGCCGTTCCGAGTTGCATTACCTCGCCCTCTGCGATTACGGACGCAGCGTTCGATAAAATACGCAAAGCGCCAAGCGACCCGACCTCGACCATCATTTTAAAAGACTGGCCGAGCAAAAAATCGCCGACGAGCACACTCGCCTGATTGCCCCACACAAGCCGCGCCGTCACCTTGCCGCGCCGAAGATCGCTTTCATCCACCACGTCATCGTGCAAAAGCGTTGCGGTGTGCATGAACTCGACGCTGGCGGCGAGTTTGACATGGCCATTGCCCTCATAGCCGCAAAGTTTGGCTGAGGCGAGTGTGAGCATCGGGCGCATCCGCTTGCCGCCCGAGTCGATCAGGTGCCGCGCCAGTTCCGGGATAAGGTCTACATCGGAGCGCGCTTTCTCCAGGATGATATCGTTAACACCCGCCATGTCTCTGGCGGTGAGGCGCAAGATCGGCCCCAGGGCCTCGGCGCCGTCGCGCAGCTCTTCAACTGGTGCTAGCACCCCCACAGACAGACCTCCCTAAAACATGCTTGTTCGTTATAACATTATATCGAGGGGTGCGAGAACCCGGTCAAGCTGTTAGCGTTGTCACAGGGGCGTGGATCACCGGAAAAGGCGGATTTATGAAGGAGTTGTGCAGGACGAATGACGCCGTTTTGCAATCTTATATCGAAGCGTTGCTAAAAGACGCTAAAATTCCTTACTTTGCCGCCGATCAGCATATGAGCGCGATGGAAGCCTATAACGCCATCTGGCCACGGCGCATTTTCGTCGAGGTGGAGGATTGGCCAGCAGCCGCCGCCTTGCTTGACGATGCAGGAATAGAGAGAGCGCTATGAGCGCAGGCGCAGCTATAGCTTCCGATGAGATCACCGAAGACGCTTTTCTTGACGGGCGTGTGACGCTGCTTCAACCCAAAAACGGCCCGCGAGCGGGGCTGGACGCGGTTTTTCTCGCCGCGACGTGTCCTCTTGGCGTTGCGCGCATTCTCGATGTTGGCTCCGGAGTTGGCGCAGTTTCAATGTGCGCGGCGTGGCGGGCGGTGAACGCCCAAGTAACTGGCGTTGAAATCGACCCGTTGTTGGCTGGTATCTTTCGCCAAAATGCCACCGCCAATGGTTTCGGCGAGCGCGTTTCCATTATCGAGGGCGATCTGACGCAAGCTTTCAGTGTTTTGGAAAGCCGGGGCTTGCGCGCCAACGCATTCGATCATGTGCTCTCCAACCCGCCATTCTTCACCGCCGGGCAGGTGCGGACGCCGCGGAACGGCATCACCGGGCGCGCTCACGTCGCCGCGCCGCTTGCCATGGACGCTTGGTTCAAGTTTTTCGCTGCATGCTGCGCGCCAAAAGGCGTGTTGACGCTGATTCACCTCGCACAATCGCTACCCGAACTACTGAAAGCGGTGGAGGGGCGCTTCGGGGGCTTGAAAGTATTCCCACTTTTCCCGCGAGAAGGCGAGGCGGCGATCCGCATCCTGCTGCAGGGCGAAAAAGGCAGCCGCGCGCCGCTGTCCATCCAGCGCGGCATGATTTTACATGGCGCGGACGGCGCCTTCACTCCCGAAGCGAAAGCGATACTGCGCGACGGCGCCCCGCTTTCGCTCGCTTAATACCTTTGGCGTCGTCCATCCCGGATGACGCACTGCGCTTGACAATGATGATAGTAGGCGCGAAAAACCCGCGCCATAATTCTTGCAAGCCGCAATCGCATAGCCATTTATTAACCAAGCTGGATTATTGTCTGCCGAGCTGTCCCCGCGTCCCCAAGTCAAAGTTTGTACCCCGATGAATTCAAACGTGCAGAAGTCCTCAACTGGCTTTTTCGGTTTTGTGAAAAGCGTTTTGCCCAAGGGATTATGGGAAAGCGGCCCGGTCGTTCCCGTCATTCGCTTGACCGGAGTCATTGGCGCTGCCGCACCGCTGCGGCCCGGGCTGTCATTGGCCTCCTGCGCCAGCGCTATCGAGCGGGCTTTTAGCACCTCAAACGCGCGCGCTGTGGCCGTGCAGATCAATTCGCCCGGCGGGTCGCCCGTGCAATCGCGGCTGATTTTTCAGCGCATCCGCGCGCTGTCAAAGGAAAAATCGTTGCCCGTGCATGTGTTTATCGAGGACGTGGGCGCATCCGGCGGCTATCTGCTGGCGCTGGCGGGCGATGAAATTTACGCTGACCAATCTTCAATTGTCGGTTCCATCGGCGTGATTTACGCGGGCTTCGGCTTCACCGAACTCATCGACAAGATTGGCGTTGACCGGCGTGTATATACGTCCGGCGAGAAAAAGATGGCTCTCGACAGCTTCCAGCCAGAGAACCCTGACGACATCTCGCGGCTGAAAAATTTGCAGGCGATTATCCATAAAGATTTCATCGACCTTGTAAAAGACAGGCGCGGCAAGAAGATAGAGGCGGCTGGTGATCAGTTATTCACAGGCGAGTTCTGGACGGGGCGACAAGCGCTTGAGCTTGGCCTGATTGATGGCATGATAGACTGCCGGACAAAGATGCGGGAGTTGTACGGCGACAAGGTTCGCCTCAGGTTGGTTGCCATGGAGCGCGGGCTGTTCCGTCGGCGTTCTTCCGGGGTCGGTTTGAACCTCGATCTGCCGAGCGTGGCGGATTTAGCGGATGGTGTCCTTGGCTCGATTGAGGCGCGGGCGATGTGGGCGCGGTTTGGTTTGTAAAGGCGTTGAGTTGCGTAAGAGTTGAGGGCAGTTTGCGTCGGTTGGCGCGTAAGAGTAAGGGTTTGAGTTATGCCACATGTGTTAGCGGGCACCTTGGTTTTAGCGGGCGTTTATTATGCTTATAAATGGATGCAGCGCGAAACGCTACGCGTGGATGAGCGGATGCGCAAGGCGGAGCGCCGGGTGAAACGGAGACGGACGGGTTCTGTCGCCGAGGCGATTAATCTGCGCCTCGATCCATCCACCGGGATCTATCTGCCAGCGGCGGAGTAGCGCCCTCAAGAGAGTCACGCCCTCTAAGGTCATTCCCGCCGCCACCGCCAATCCCGCGAAGGCGGGAATCCAGGAGACGCGGCAAAAAAGACTGGATCCCCGCCTTCGCGGGGATGACAAAATAAGTCGTCATGAGTAGGGTGCTGGAATTCGGCGTTGCATATTGTAACGCTGACATCCGGACGCGCACCCATGAAGCCTCAAAATCCAGAAGCATTGCTGCGGCCGGACAAATCCTTTCAAGACCTCATCATGACGCTTCAGCAGTTCTGGGCGGCGCAGGGCTGCGTGATTTTGCAACCTTACGACATGGAGGTAGGCGCGGGTACGTTTCATCCCGCTACGATCCTGCGAGCGCTAGGGCCTCGCCCGTGGAACGCGGCGTTTGTGCAGCCATCGCGCCGCCCCAAGGATGGGCGCTATGGCGAAAACCCCAATCGGCTTCAGCATTATTACCAGTTTCAAGTGATTATGAAGCCATCGCCGCCGGACATTCAGGATTTATATCTGGAAAGTTTGCGGGCCATCGGCATCGACATGCGCAACCACGATGTGCGTTTTGTTGAGGACGACTGGGAAAGCCCGACGCTCGGCGCGTGGGGCCTCGGCTGGGAGGTGTGGTGCGACGGCATGGAGGTGTCGCAGTTCACCTATTTCCAGCAGGTGGGCGGCTTCGATTGCGAGCCGGTTTCTGGCGAGCTCACATACGGGCTGGAGCGCCTCGCCATGTACGTCCAGGGCGTCGAAAATGTATACGACCTGAACTTCAACGGCCGCGACGACGCAAAGCGCATCTTATACGGCGACGTTTTCCGGCAGGCCGAGCAGGAATACTCACGTCACAACTTCGAGCACGCCGACACCGACATTCTGCTGGCCCGTTTCCGCGACGCCGAAAAAGAATGCAAGGCGCTGCTGGCTGCCGGTGAGCCGCGCGAGGGCGCCAACGATCCGCGCCACAAGATGGTGCTCCCCGCCTACGATCAGGCCATCAAGGCGTCCCACATTTTCAACCTGCTCGACGCGCGCGGCGTGATCTCCGTCACCGAGCGCCAAAGCTACATCCTCCGCGTCCGCGATTTGGCCAAGGCGTGCTGCGCGGCGTGGCTGAAAACCGAGGCTGGGGGCGTGTAATGTTTTGTTTAAATGTTCGCACATTGAGGAAGTGTTTTCGCTCGACCCCTACATTCATGTCGGACGAAATTTACAGACTCAATTTGGGACGAATACCAACTAACACTCCCATTTTTCAAATAACTCTTTGTGGTACAATCAGTGATGTAATGAGCTTTTCAGATCTAGAAGGGTGTTACGGAGCAATAAGCTTGTCATCCTATCAGATCGATGCAGTGCCTGAACTTAAAAATGCTAAAGGAGTTTCAGCTATTTATGAAAAGGGGCTAGGAGAACTGACGCCGAATTATATAAAAAACCATAAACGAAATATTTCAGCCGAAATACACATCAACGAGAAAGAAATTTTTTAATTTTAACAATTTCTTTCCTAACTTAACAGACCTTAAAGTTCGTTATGATTTTGATCTTGTCAAAAATTAATATTGCAATATTCGTAAGACCAATATTATTTTTGGAAAAATAATTACTTATGATATAAGTAGTATAGAGCAAGGTGTCGTCAAATAAATCATTCTTCAATTTATTGCAATAAATCTCATATACCCTGCCAGAATCAATATATTATTCTCTTAAGAGAGAATCCACAAACCTGTAATCATATATTTGCGCTCGCCGAAATCAGCGACCTGATTGGATGCGTTACAACACTTGAACACATCAAAAGCGAGGAGTAACGCACGCAGCGGCGTTCCTCACAATAGCCGCAAAGGCGTCGCACCGTCCGGCAAACAAGAACGGAGGAAAGGCTTGCCAAACCTGGACATGATCACGTTCTATCATGCGCCTAACTCTCGCGGCGCCGTGATCCGGTGGATGCTGGAGGAGCTGGGCGAGCCATTTGATATCCATGCGCTCGACCTGCAGAAAGGCGACCACAAGAAGCCGGATTACCTCGCCATCAATCCGATGGGCAAAGTACCCGCTATCAGGCACAAGGGCGTCGTGGTCACCGAGGTGGCGGCGATCTGCTGCTATCTTGCTGACGAATTCCCGCAGGCGGGCCTTGCTCCCGCAGTCGGCGATCCTCGGCGCGGCACCTATCTGCGCTGGACATTCTTTTCGCCAGGCTGCATCGAGCCCGCGGTGTGGGACAAGGCGCTGAAGCGCGAGGCGACCAGCCCCGGCATGATCGGCTATGGCGAGTTCGACACCGTGATGGATGTCGCGGCGAAGGCCGTCGGCAAAGGCCCGTACCTGCTCGGCGAAACTTTCTCCGCCGCAGATGTGGTATTCGGCTCGATGATCATGTGGGGGATGATGTTCGGCATCGTGCCCGCGCGCCCCGAATTCACCGCCTATGCGGAGCGTTTGAAACAGCGCCCGGCCCATCAGCGCGCCACCGAAGCTGACGCGAAACTAGCGGCAGCCCAAGCCGCCTGAGCAGGCGCGGGTTCGATGGATGAAAACAGCGCGGAGAATGGTGCTGCCAGAGAGGATTGAACTCTCGACCTCTCCATTACCAATGGAGTGCTCTACCACTGAGCTACGGCAGCGTAAGGAACTGAGTGCGAAACTGCCACAGCCCGAACAGTTCCGCAAGCGTCAAGCGCTAGAGTATAGCGTGCCGATCTTGACAAACTCTGGTTGGGCCGCATTATTTTGCGCCATGAATAACAGCGGCTCCAACACCGAAAAGCGCAAACGCGAACGGATGCAGCGCCAGGCTGATGAATTGCGCGCGAACCTGAAGCGGCGGAAATTACAGGCCCGCGCCCGCACAGCCGCGAATGACGCTGCGGACGCGAGTGACGAAGCAATGTCGCCGGAGAAACCGGAGGATTAACAGTTGCGTATCTTTGCACGCTTGCGGATCACGGCGCCCTGATCTAAACCAAGCGCTCGGCATGGGGGCGGCGCATGGAACGGATTTGCATTACGGGCGGTCAGAAACTGAACGGGGTCATTCCTATCAGCGGGGCAAAGAACGCGGCGCTACCGTTGATGATTGCCAGTCTTCTGACGCAGGACACCCTCACGCTTAAAAACGTGCCCAACCTTGCGGATGTCAGCCTTCTGGCCCGAATCTTGCGCAATCACGGCGTTGATCTGGCCGTAGATGGCAAACGCAATAACGGCCATCACCAGGGCGAAACGTTCCACCTAACCGCCCGCGACGTGGTGGACACTACGGCGCCCTATGACATGGTGCGAAAGATGCGCGCCAGCTTCTGGGTGCTTGGGCCACTTGTGGCGCGGATGCACGAGGCGAAGGTTTCGCTTCCTGGCGGCTGCGCTATTGGCACCCGGCCTGTGGATTTTCATCTTATGGCGTTGCAGGCGATGGGCGCGCAGCTTGAGCTTGTGAGCGGCTATGTCATCGCCAAAGCACCCGGCGGATTGCATGGCGCGCGCGTCAATTTTCCTAAGGTTTCTGTCGGCGCGACCCACACCGCGCTGATGGCCGCCTCGCTTGCAAAAGGCGAAACGGTGCTGGAGAATGCAGCGCAGGAGCCGGAGATCGGCGACCTGGCGCAGTGTTTGGTTAAGATGGGCGCGCAGATCGAAGGCATCGGCACATCGACGCTTCACATACAGGGCGTGGATAGGCTGGAGGGCGCGGTGCATACCGTTTTGCCGGATCGCATCGAGACGGGCACCTATATCATGGCGGTTGCGGCGGCGGGCGGTGAGGTGACGCTGGAGGGCGCGCGCGCCGATTTATTGCAGTCGGCGGTCGAAACGCTACGCGGCGCTGGCGTTCAGATCACCGAAACCAACAGCGGGCTTCGGGTGGCGCGCAATGGCTCCGGGTTAGCGCCGGTCAAGGTCGACACGCACCCATTCCCCGGTTTTCCAACGGACTTGCAAGCGCAGCTCATGGCGCTGATGTGTAAAGCCGAAGGTGTGTCGGAAATTCGCGAGACGATTTTTGAGAACCGCTTCATGCATGTCTCGGAACTGTCGCGGCTTGGCGCCGATATTGCCATCAGCGGGGAACTTGCGAAGGTGCGGGGCGTCAGGCAATTGCGCGGCGCTGAAGTGATGGCGACGGATTTGCGCGCATCCGTGTCGCTGGTCATAGCGGCGCTGTTTGCCGAGGGCGAAACCACGGTAAGCCGCATTTACCATCTTGACCGCGGTTTTGAACGGCTGGAAGAAAAGCTAGGGCGGTGCGGCGCGCAGATCGAACGGATCACAGCCGGTTGAGGTTTGCAGAATGACGCCGTTAAAACTGATCGCGCTTGACGAAGACGACCTGAAAGTGCTGTCCGCCCATGTGCAGGATGCCGTGGGGCGCGAGGCGGATATGGCCTATATCCCGACTGAACAACGCTTTGCTGTTATCGTGAACAGGTTCGACTGGTCCGGCGTGCAAAAGCCCGACAATGGCGGGGCTTATGAGCGCCGACGTAGCGCTGTGCGTTTTGATAAAGTGCGTAAGGTGCAAGTGCAGAACGTGAACCCCGGCGAGCGCGTCATGGCGTTACTCGCCATCTATTTTGAACCGTCCGAACCGCCAAGCGGCTTTCTGACGCTGATTTTTGCCGGCGACGCGGCGATCCGGCTTGATGTGGAATGCATAGAAGTGGAGTTGCGCGATCTTGGCGCGGCGTGGAGCACGAAAAACTTGCCGCAGCACCCCGACGACGCTGAGTCCGCACAGTAAGCGATTACGGCGGCTGTGACCCAGTTTAGGATATGAAATGGCAATCCGGCTGAATGCCGACGATGACGACTTTGAAACGCATTTTGCCGCCCTGATTGCCTCGAAGCGCGAGCAGGCGGTTGATGTAGGCAACGACGTGCGCGCTATCATCGCCGATGTCCGGTCGTGTGGCGACGCTGCGCTGATTGAATACACGAAGCGTTTCGACGATCTTGATTTGAGCAGCGTCGGGGTAGCTGTCACGCCAGCGGAGGTGCAGGATGCGCTTGGCCGCGTCGATTCTACAGCGAGGGAAGCGCTGGAGTTCGCTTATGCGCGCATCGAATCGCATCACCAGCGTCAGCGCCCGTTGGACGACCGTTACCGCGATGCGCTGGGCGTGGAGCTCGGGCATAAATGGACGGCGGTGGAGTCTGCGGGGCTTTATGTGCCGGGCGGCAAAGCGAGCTATCCAAGCTCCCTGCTAATGAACGCCATCCCTGCAAAGGTGGCGGGTGTGGCGCGCATAGCCATGGTTGTGCCTACTCCGCGCGGCGAAACCAATCCGCTGGTGCTTGCGGCGGCGCATTTGTGCGGTATCGAGGAAATTTATCGCGTCGGCGGCGCGCAGGCTGTCGCGGCCCTGGCTTACGGCACGCAGACGATCAAGTCGGTCGCCAAAATCGTCGGGCCGGGCAACGTCTATGTGGCGGAGGCCAAGCGTCAGGTGTTCGGCGTTGTGGGGATCGATATGATCGCCGGGCCATCCGAAGTCGTTATCGTGGCGACCGGCGATAATGACCCGGAATGGATTGCTGCCGATCTGTTAGCGCAGGCCGAACACGACCAGGCGGCGCAATCGATTCTCTTCACGGATGACGCGGCATTCGCCGATCAGGTGGCTGAGGCGGTCGATGCGCAACTAAACTCGCTTCCACGCGCTGAAATTGCGCGCGCGAGCTGGCAGAGGAATGGCGCTATCATCGTCGTGCCAGCAATTCTAAACGCTATACCACTCGTAAACCGCCTCGCGCCGGAGCATGTGGAGATTGCCACGCCCGATCCGGAGGCCATGCTGCAGGGGATTACAAACGCAGGCGCGGCGTTTTTAGGCGCTCATACGCCCGAAGCGGTGGGCGATTACACGGGCGGCTCCAACCACGTGCTCCCGACGGCGCGTTCGGCGCGGTTTGCTTCAGGGCTTGGCGTGCTCGACTTTATGAAGCGCATGTCAATTCTGAAGCTCAACGCTTCCAGCCTCGCGGCGCTCGGGCCTAATACGATCGCGCTTGCAAATGCGGAAGGACTGCATGGCCACGGCCGCTCCGTCTCCATCCGCCTTAAATCCTAATCTGAATCAAATTACGCTTACCTCTTAGGCAATCCCCTACGGTGCGCTGACCGGAAGGTTAAAAAAAGTGCAGTTGTCGCGGTGTCGCCCGTGATCGCCCTTCTTCGAGGGCGAAACGCGCCCCAGCGCTGGAGGTCGTGTCATGGCACGGGTCTTGCTCATTATTTTTGCATCATTGAGCAAAGGGGCTTTCATGCTTAAGCGACTAAAAACCTGCGCGGGCTTAATCGGTTTAACCATCACGTTATCGCTTGCCGCCGCGCCCGCACGGGCGCAGGACACCATCAAAGTGGGAATTCTGCACTCCCTCTCCGGCACCATGGCCATCAGCGAAACCACGTTGAAAGATGTCATGCTGATGCTGATCGATGAGCAGAACAAGAAGGGCGGGCTTCTGGGCAAAAAGCTGGAGGCAGTCGTTGTCGATCCCGCGTCGAACTGGCCGCTTTTCGCTGAAAAGGCGCGCGAGCTTATTAGCCAGCAGAAGGTTTCCGCTGTGTTCGGTTGCTGGACGAGCGTATCACGCAAATCCGTGTTGCCGGTGTTCAAGGAGCTGAACAGCGTTCTGTTCTACCCCGTGCAATATGAGGGCGAAGAAAGCGAAAAGAACGTTTTCTACACGGGTGCCGCGCCCAACCAGCAGGCCATCCCGGCTGTCGATTATCTGATGTCGAAAGATGGCGGCGAGGTAAAACGCTGGGTTCTGGCGGGCACCGACTACGTTTATCCCCGCACCACCAACAAAATTCTCGAAGCCTATTTGCTCGCCAAGGGCGTCGCCAAAGACGACATCCTCATTAACTACACGCCGTTCGGCCACTCCGACTGGCAAACCATTGTCGCCGACATCGTTAAATTTGGCACGGCTGGCAAGAAAACCGCTGTAGTGTCTACCATTAACGGCGACGCTAACGTGCCCTTTTACAAGGAACTGGCCAACAAGGGCGTAAAGGCGACGGATATTCCGGTCGTTGCGTTTTCCGTTGGCGAGGAAGAGCTGGCTGGCGTCGACACTACCAACCTTGTCGGGCATCTCGCCGCCTGGAATTACTTCCAATCGATCAAGGCGCCGGTGAACGACGAATTCATCAAGAAATGGCAGGCTTTCACTAAAAACCCGAAGCGCGTAACGAATGATCCTATGGAGGCCCACGTGATCGGCTTTAACATGTGGGTCAAGGCGGTGGAGAAGGTTAAAACCACCGATCCTGATAAAGTCATCGAGGCGCTCCCCGGCATCGAAGCGCCGAATCTGACGGGCGGAATATCCAAAATGCTGCCCAACCATCACATCACGAAGCCCGTTTTCATCGGTGAAATTCGCGATGACGGACAACTCGATGTGGTGTGGCAGACAAAGGATCTGGTGCCGGGCGCCGCCTGGTCGCCTTATCTTGAGGGGTCGAAAGACCTCGTCGCTGACTGGGTTGGCAAAAAATGCGGCAACTTCAACACCAAGACGCAGAAATGCGGAAGCTAGACTTTTCCTGATGCCCTAGCGCCCTCTCCGGCAGACGGAGAGGGCAAGTTCAGAAATCCTGGCCGCAAGGATTTGAATGCTTCGTATTGTTCTAGTCATCGTCGCCTTGCTGTACGGCGGGATAGCGCAGGCACAAAGCATCGACGCCGCTCTTGATCGTCTTGCAGCGGACTCATTCACCGAGACGGAAGCGGCCATCGGCGAGATCGCCACATCTGGCGCCCCAAATGCCCAAGCCATTTTGGAAGCCATGGCGGGCCGCCGCCTTTTGATTGCCGCGGACAAGCGCATTGTCTACACCGACGCCTCCGGCGCGACCTTCAACGCGGGCACAGGAAAAGCAACCGAGCCAGTCAGTGGTGCTTCGCCCGTTCGGCTCAACAATAAGCTGCGCGGCGTTGTGGAGTTCGCCATCGGGCTGCTCAGGCTGTTTTCGCCAGACCGGCAGAAACGTCTGGAAGCGGCGGAAAGTGTTTTCAAGTCCAAGGATTTGAAGGCGTTGCCAGCTTTGGAAGCTGCAATCGCCAAGGAGGCTGACGCCGAGGTGAAAACTGCGTTCGTGGCGACGCGCAGCGTGCTTCTTCTCGCCAAGCCGGACGCGAGCGACGCCGACCGTGTCGCCGCCATCGAAGCGCTCGCTGCACGCGGTAATCAGGACGCGCTCGGACAAATCCGGAATGCGCTGCCTGCGCTGCAGGGAGACGCGCGTATCGCGGCCGAGGCCGCCGTCGCCCGCATCGAGCGGAAACAGCTTTTTATCTCGGGCGCGCAGAATATCTGGTACGGCCTCTCGCTCGGCTCCGTGCTGCTACTGGCGGCCATTGGTCTCGCTATCACCTTCGGGGTGATGGGCGTCATTAACATGGCGCATGGCGAAATGGTGATGCTCGGCGCTTACACGACGTTTATGGTGCAGGAGGTGTTTCGCGCTTACGCACCCGAGTATTTTGGTTTGTCTCTGCCCATCGCCATCCCGCTCGCGTTTCTCGTGGCGGGCCTGATTGGTGTGGCCATCGAGCGCGGCATCATCCGGTTTTTGTACGGCAGGCCGCTGGAGACGCTGCTCGCCACCTGGGGCGTCAGCCTGTTTTTGCAGCAAACGGTGCGCACGATTTTTGGCCCGACCAACCGCGACGTGGCGTCACCCAGCTATATGTCCGGCTCGTTCGATCTGCTTGGTCTGCAAATCACTTATGGGCGGCTTTGGATCATCGTCTTCACCTTGGTGGTGTTCGCCGCATTGCTCCTCCTCCTGAAACGCACCGCGCTTGGACTGCAAATGCGGGCCGTTACGCAGAATCGCCGGATGGCGAGCAGCATGGGCATCCGCACGCCGTGGGTGGACGCGATGACGTTTGGCCTTGGCTCCGGCGTGGCGGGCATCGCTGGGGTGGCGCTGTCGCAGATCGATAACGTGTCGCCCAACCTCGGCCAGAGCTACATCATCGACAGTTTCCTGGTCGTCGTGTTCGGCGGCGTCGGCAATCTGTGGGGGACGCTGATTTCGGCCTTCTCACTCGGCATCGCCAACAAGCTGCTCGAACCTCTAGCAGGCGCGGTGCTCTCGAAAATATTCATCCTGGTTCTTCTGATCCTGTTCATCCAGAAGCGGCCGCGAGGGCTGTTCGCGCTCAAAGGAAGGTCGGTGGAGGCATGATCGCGGCGCGGTTTTTCGCAACGCTCGACCGCACCGGCGTCATTTTCCTCGCCGTGCTGGGCGTGGCGCTTGTGGCTGCGCCCGCGCTTAATCTCTTCATGCCCGAGTCTTCGCCGTTCCACGTCCCGTCCTACGCCGTCGCGCTGATGGGCAAATATCTGTGCTTTGCCATCCTAGCCCTCAGTCTCGACCTCGTCTGGGGCTATTGCGGCATTCTCTCGCTCGGCCACGGCGCGTTTTTCGCGCTTGGCGGCTATGCGATGGGCATGTATCTGATGCGCCAGGTCAGCACGCGCGGCGTTTATGGCGATCCGGTGCTGCCCGATTTCATGGTGTTCCTGAACTATAAGGAGCTGCCGTGGTTCTGGCATGGCTTCGACATGTTCTGGTTTGCCGCGCTGATGATTCTGGCTGTGCCGGGCTTGCTGGCGTTCATTTTCGGCTGGCTTGCCTTCCGCAGCCGCGTCACGGGCGTCTACCTCTCGATCATGACGCAGGCGCTGACCTATGCGCTCCTCCTTGCCTTCTTCCGCAATGACATGGGGTTCGGGGGCAATAACGGGTTGACCGACTTCAAGGACATCCTCGGCGCGTCCGTGCAGGCTGATTCGACACGGGCAGTCTTATATATGCTCACGGTATTGACGCTTGCCGGGTGTTTCATCTTGGCCCGGATCGTCGTTACGTCCTCGTTCGGCAAGGTGTTACTCGCGATCCGTGACGCCGAAAGCCGCACGCGCTTCCTCGGCTACCGCGTGGAGCATTTCAAGCTCGTGGTGTTCGTGCTCTCGGCGATGATGGCGGGCGTGGCGGGTGCGCTTTATGTGCCGCAGGTCGGTATCATCAACCCTTCCGAATTCTCTCCGGCGAACTCGATTGAAGCGGTCATATGGGTCGCCGTTGGCGGACGCGGCACGCTAGTCGGCGCCGCCGTGGGCGCGATTTCGGTAAACTTCATGAAATCGGTTTTTACCACAGGCGCGCTGGCGCCGTATTGGCTGTTCGCGCTCGGCGGCCTGTTTATCTTCGTCACTCTTGCACTGCCAAAAGGCATTGTCGGGACGTTGCAAAACGTCACTTTATCGAGACGAAAAATATCGGAGAAAGAAACGGCAATGCCACAGGTGGCGGAATGAGCGCCGTTCTCAGCGCGCAGGAAAAGCCGCAGGTCACAAACGCCCTTCTCTATCTCGACGGCGTCAATGTCGCCTTCGACCGCTTCAAGGCCATCAACAACCTCTCGCTCATAATCGCGCCCGGCGAAATGCGCGCCATCATCGGCCCGAACGGCGCGGGCAAAACCACGATGATGGATATTGTCACCGGCAAAACCAAACCCGACACTGGCGACGTTCTGTTCGACGGCGGCTCGGTCGATTTGACAGAGCTGGACGAGGCGGGCATCGCGGAGCTTGGCATTGGGCGAAAATTCCAGAAGCCGACGGTATTCGAGAACCAGACCGTCGCCGATAATATCGTGCTGGCGCTGAAAGGTCAGCGCGGCCCATTCTCCGCTCTCTTCGGTGAGCGCAACCGCACCAGCCGCGAAACCGTCGATCACGCGCTCGACATCGTGCGCCTGACTGCGTCTCGCGACAGGCTGGCTGGCGATCTCTCGCACGGCCAGAAACAATGGCTTGAAATCGGCATGTTGCTGGCGCAAGACCCAAAACTCCTGCTTGTCGATGAGCCGGTCGCAGGCATGACGGACGCGGAAACCGAAGTGACCGCCGTACTGTTAAAAGAGATTAACAAATCCCATTCCGTGGTTGTGGTGGAGCACGATATGGCGTTCGTGCGCGCGCTCGGCGTCAAGGTAACGTGCCTGCACGAAGGCTCCGTGCTTGCCGAAGGCTCCATCGATGCGGTGTCGTCGAATCCGCGCGTGATCGAGGTGTATCTGGGCCGATGAATGATCGTGATGGAGTTTGCGAATGCTGAACGTCACGGGCGTGAATTTGTTTTATGGCGCGGCGCAGGCCCTGCGTAACGTGTCCATCGACGCCCGCATTGGCGAAGTCACATGCATTCTCGGGCGCAACGGTGTCGGCAAAACCAGCCTTCTGCGCGCGATTGCCGGGCATCAGGCCATACGGTCTGGCGGCGTGACGTGGAACGGCGACAGTTTGAACGGGCTGGCCGCGTATGAACGCGCCAGACGCGGCATCGCGCTTGTGCCGCAGGGGCGCGAGATTTTCCCGCTGCTAACGGTGCGCGAAAACCTGGAGACCGGCTTTGCGCCTTTGAAACGCGGCGCCCGTTTTATCCCCCCGGAAACCTACGAATTGTTCCCCGTCCTGAAGACCATGCTTCACCGCAGGGGCGGCGATTTGTCAGGCGGTCAGCAACAGCAACTCGCCATCGCCCGCGCCCTTGTAACACGCCCGACCCTGCTGGTGCTGGACGAGCCGACTGAGGGCATTCAACCCTCCATTATCAAGGATATAGGCAGGGCAATTACCTTCCTGCGAAATCAGGGCGGGATGGCGATCCTATTGGTCGAGCAGTATTTTGAGTTCGCCCGTGACCTCTGCGATAGCTACGCCGTGATGGATCGTGGGCAAATCGTACTGTCGGGCGCCCGCAGCCACATGGACGAGCCGGATGTGCGACGCAGGCTTGCCGTCTAGGCAACTTCAGCTTTCAATCATGCGCTTGCAGGATTTATTTTCTTCACCTGACCGGTGATGCAAGGAACAAAAAACCTGAAGTTTTGTTCATGGAGTATCGGTTTAAGGAAAAGGAGAATAAAACATGGCTCACACACATTCGAGCAACATGCTCATTTCGAGTGAATCCGTTGAAGATACAAAAGTTTACGGCAGCGATGGCGACAAAATTGGCTCCATTCATCATCTGATGATCGAAAAGACGAGCGGTCAGGTTGTATATGCCGTTGTAGAGTTCGGCGGCTTTCTCGGCCTCGGTCGCACCCATTATCCACTGCCATGGTCGGCAATCCATTACGATAGCGAGCTTGAGGGCTACCGCACGAACGTGACCGAAGATCAGCTAAAAAACGCGCCTGATTTCGATGATGAAAGTTACACAAATCGTGATTGGGAAACACGCACTCACTCCCATTACGGCACACAACCTTACTGGAGCAATCCTTCAATCAACCGCTAACACGGTCACATCAAACAGGCCGCCGCACTCAAATGCGGCGGTTTTTGCATGTCCGGCCTTAAGGATTTGCGTTACCGTTGCCTGATCTTTTGCGAATAACAGCAAGGCGTGACTTTTTGTTGTGTCTGGCGATATGAGGTCTAATTATTGCTGGAATAAGTATGATGACCACAACACGCCGGGCGGCTTTCCGTTAGCCGCTCAGATTCAAATGACAGGTGAGTTCTATCATGAGCACAGGCATTCATCACATCACAGCCGTCGCCAGCGACCCAAGACGCAATGTCGATTTCTACACCGGCGCGCTGGGGCTGCGGCTTGTCAAAAAAACCGTCAATTTCGATGATCCTAGCACCTATCATCTCTATTACTCGGATGGGTCAGGCTCACCGGGAAGCGTGCTCACGTTCTTTCCGCACCCGGATGCGCGTCCAGGACACCACGGCGCAGGTCAGGCGGTGGGTATAAGCTTTGCCGTGCCGCCTGCCGCGTTCGACTTCTGGCTGGAGAGGCTGGAAAAGCAGGGTATTGCTCATGACGGGCAGGACGAACGTTTTGGCGAAAAATTCGTAAGCTTCGACGATCCGGACGAGCTGAAGCTGGAGATTGTCGCAGCGTATGGCGTTGAGCACGCGGGTGCGCCTTGGGCGACGGCAGACATCAGCCTTGCGGAAGCCATCCGCGGTTTTCACTCGGTCACACTTTGGGAGCGGGATTATAAAGCAACGGCCGCTTTGCTAACAGCGCATTTCGGCTTTGCCGCCGACGGCGCAGAGGAAAACCGGTTCCGCTTCCGTGCGCCCGGCGGCGGGGTTGGCCGGATCGTCGATATTCTCAACACCGGCGATTTGCGTTCGGGGGCTCTAGGCGCAGGCGTCAATCATCACGTAGCGTTCCGCGCTCGCGATGATGCGCATGAGGAGCAGATGCGCGAAGCGCTAACCGCCGAAGGCCTTAACGTAACACCGATTATCGATCGCAATTATTTTCACTCCGTTTACTTCCGTGAACCGGGTGGCGTGCTGTTCGAGATAGCGACTGACCCGCCCGGCTTCACTGTGGACGAGCCGCTGGAAACCCTCGGGCAGGCGCTCAAACTGCCCGCGCAGTATGAAGCGCGCCGCGCCGAGATTGAGAAAAGCCTGCCGTCATTGTCCTAAAGTGCGTCCTGTTCAAATGGCATCATTTGTTTTGTCATGGCCGGGATTGAATAACATTCGGACAAATTCCAGGGCTTCGTGAAAATGACGGGGATTGCCATCTCCAACAGTGACTTTCCGCTGCAATCTCTTTATGACATGTTCGATTAAAACGCCTTTCAGGCATGTTGGCGGGCAGAACTTTAACGGCGAAAAAACAATCACGGGCGGACATGGCAGGGCATTCAAAATTCAAGAACATCATGCACCGCAAGGGCGCGCAGGACAAAAAGCGCGGCAAGGTGTTCTCCAAACTCTCGCGCGAAATCACCGCCGCCGCCAAGATGGGGCTGCCGGACCCGGCTATGAACGCACGGCTGCGTGGAGCCATCCTTGCCGCCCGCACGCAGAACGTGCCAAAGGACAACATCGACCGCGCGATTAAAAAATCGCAGGAAGCGGGCGGCGTCGATTATCAGGAAGTGCGCTATGAAGGCTTCGGGCCAGGCGGCGTTGGCGTGATCGTGGAATCGCTGACCGACAACCGCAACCGGACAGCGGGTGAGGTGCGCTCGATTTTTTCCAAGCATGGCGGCAATCTGGGGGAAACGGGCGCGGTGTCGTTCTCCTTCGACCGTGTCGGCGAGATCGAATACGGCCCTGATGCTGGCACGGCGGACTCTATGCTGGAAGCTGCGATGGAAGCGGGCGCGGACGACTGCGAATCGGACGAGGACGGTCACTGGTTCTACTGCAATTTCGAGGAGCTGCATGAGGTCGCAGCAGCGCTGGAGGCGATGTTCGGCGCGCCGCGCTCGGTGAAAAGCATCTGGCGGTCGCAAAACTCGGTTGATGTGGATGAGGAAAAAGCGGACAAACTGCTGAAAATGATCGACGCGCTGGAAGACTCGGATGACGTTCAGAACGTCTACGCCAATTTCGAGATGTCCGAGGCTCTGATGGAGAAGATGAGCGCATGAAAGTATTGATATTCGCCGCTTTGGCGGTAATCTTCGCAACAGGGGCCACAGCCCAGACCGATCCAGCCAAGCCGTCTGCAACAGAGAAAAAACCCGCTGCGGCATCGACTGCGGCTGCTCCCAAGCAGAAGCCGGTTCAAGAGCCCGCTGGCGGTGCGGCGATCTTCAAGGAAAACGGCAAGACCTGCTCCGGCCAGGATCAGTATAAAGTCTGCTGGTAATAGATGGTTTAACCCGCCGTTTGATTGTCATCCCCGCTTGCGCGGGGGTGACAGGTGAGGTTGCCGCACTTTGCGGAGTTGCCGACTGCCGACGCTGGCGTATGATCGGCTGCATGATTCGCAATATCTTCGCGCGCCCATGACATTCTCAGTCCGCATTATCGGCATTGATCCTGGGCTCCGGCGCATGGGCTGGGGCGTCATTGATTGGGACGGATCGCGGCTTGGGTATGTGGCGTCAGGCACGGTCACTTCAGACGCAGGCGAGGCGCTTGCCGTGCGGCTCTGCGCGCTGTTTATCGGCATCGATGCGGTGCTGACGGCGTGGTCGCCTGCTGAAGCTGCTGTGGAGCAAACCTTCATGACGCGCGATGGCCAAGCCACGCTGAAGCTGGGGCAGGCGCGCGGCATTGCGCTACTGGCGCCAGCGAGGGCTGGGCTGCCGGTTGCCGAATATGCGCCGAACCTCGTCAAGAAAAGCGTTACAGGCGCAGGGCATGCGGAAAAGGAGCAAATTCGCGCCATGCTCGCGTTTCTGCTGCCGAAAGCCAAGCCCGCCAGCGCCGATGAGGCGGACGCCCTTGCCATCGCCATCACCCACGCGCATCACCGCCGCGCCGCGCAGTTGCTCGCCGCCGCGATGGCTGGCGCGCCGCCCGCCAAACGGAGAGCGCGATGATCGGGCGTTTGCGCGGCATTGTGGACACAGTCGGCGCGGATTTCCTCATTCTGGATGTCGGCGGCGTCGGCTATGAAGTGGCGTGCGGCTCGCGGACGCTGGCGCATCTGCCTGCGCAGGGCGAATTGGTGACGCTCGCCATCGAAACCTATGTGCGCGAGGACGCCATCAAGCTTTACGGCTTCGCCAGCGAGGCGGAGCGCGCCTGGTTCCGGCTGCTGCAAAGCGTGCAGGGTGTCGGCGCGAAAGTTGCGCTGTCGATCCTCGGCGCGGTGGATGTCGGCACGCTCGCCAACGCCATCGCGCTGCAGGATAAAACGGCGATGACGCGCGCGCCCGGCGTGGGGCCGAAAGTCGCTTTGCGCATCATGACGGAGTTAAAGGACAAAGCGCCGTCGCTGATGGCCTCTGGTATAGGAGCGGGCACAACCGCTGCACCGGGCCGCACCACGCCTGCCGCGGTCGCATCACCCGCTGGCGACGCCATCTCCGCCCTCGTCAACCTCGGCTACGCGCCGCAGCAGGCCAACTCGGCAATCGCCACCGTGCTCGCCAAATCTGGCGAGGCCGCCCGCGCGGAGGATTTGATCCGTTTGGGGCTAAAAGAGTTATCCCGCTAGCTTGTCATTATGCCAGCGTCGTCATGGCGAAGGCGAAGCAACCATTCATGGCTTGAAAATGGATTGCTTCGCTCCAACCGCAATGACGATAAACCTCAGGAGAGATCATGGCCGTAACCCCCGCACCCGAGACTTTGCGCCATCGCGTCGAGCGGCTTTATTACGGCGTAGACGCCACGGCGCGCGGGTTTCGCATCGGCATGCTCGTGTTTGAGGTGGCCGTGATCGCGTTTTTTATCGTGGCCACGTTCGAGCGCGGCGCGGGCTGGGTGAAGGGTGTGGAGTTGGCCATCGCCGCGCTGCTGGGGCTGGATTTCGCGGCGCGAGTGTGGATTGCGGATAGCAAAGCCAACCACTTCAAGCAGCTTTCAACCTGGGCGGACGCGGCCGTGATCGTCTCGCTCTTCGCGCCGCTTTTCACCGACAGCCTCATTTTCCTGCGCGTGCTGCGAGCGACTCGGCTTTTTCGCTCCTATCAGATCGTAAAGGAGCTGCGCGAGCATTTCGCGTTTTTCGAGAAAAACCGCGACGCCATCGAGGCGGGACTGAACCTCGCCGTGTTCCTCTTCGTCATGTCGGCCATCGTGTATGTTTCGGCCGTGCCGGGGCATGCGAAAATCCTGAACTTCCTCGATGCTGTGTATTTCACGTTGTCCACGCTGACCACCACCGGCTTCGGCGACATCGTGCTGGAGGGTTGGTGGGGCCGCGTGCTCTCCATCATCATTATGATTTTCGGGGTCGGGCTGTTTTTGCGGCTGGTCCAAACGCTATTCAATCCGCCGCGCGTGCGGGTCGAGTGCGTATCCTGCGGGCAGATGCGACATGAAGCGGACGCTGTGCATTGCAAACGCTGTGGAACCCTGCTCCATGTCGCGCCCGACCAATCGTCCTAGACTCGATCCCGATTTGATTGACTCAATCAAATCGGGTGAATCGTTCTAGCATTATGAGTAGAGCCGTTCTCGTCCGAAAACCGCGTAACACTTTTCGGGAACGGCTAGTTCTCCAAATCCGTCGCGACGGGCTTGGCGTTGAAGAATAGCGCCTGGCTGATGACGGCTTTTACGGTTTCGGAGCTGAACGGTTTGGGGATGAGGAACGCGGGCTCCACGCCCTCGCCGGTCAGTAAAATTTCGGGGTGCGCGGTGATAAACACGACGGGCGCATCAATGGTACCGAGGATTTCATTAACCGCGTCCACGCCGGAGGAGCCGTCTTCAAGCTGAATATCCGACAAAATCAAATCGGGGCGTTCTTGAGCGGCCAATTCCACAGCTTTTCTGTGTGTATTTGCAATGCCGGTCACACCGTGGCGCAATGCCTCCACCAGCCCCTGCAAATGCTCGGCGATGATCGGCTCATCCTCGATAATCATGATGCGCGCAGGCGGAATTTGCTGCGCGATCTCGCGGTCGGCCTGAGCGATGAGGTCGGCGACGGCATCCACGTCAGAATCCAGAATATCCGCTATCTCCTCCGCCACGAACCCTTCAATTGAAAGCAGAATGAATGCCTGTCTCGGTTTAGGGGTAATCGTTTGCAGGCTATGAACCAGTTCGATTTCGTTAAAGTCGAAATCCGGGAACTCGTTGGTGCCCACAGAATTCCACAGCTTCAAAAATACCTGATAAAGCCCGATGCGCGGCTCGACGTCATCGGGAAACAATGACGGATCGGCCGCGATCATCTCCAGCGCCGACCGGACATAAGCGTCGCCACTTTTTTGCGATCCCGACAAGGCGCGAGCAAAACGCCGCAGATAAGGCACGTGCGGCCCGATTTTTTCAGAAAGCGACATGGTTCAGCTCCTTTGCGACAACGGGTGACGTAAAATAAACGAATCGCCCAATAGCGTATATAAAGCACAGCGCATTTTGGATTGGGAACATTTTTTGCCTTAATCACCGGCACATAATATAGTTTAATGCAAGGCAGCTAGAAAACGTTTACGGCTGGCGTCAGAGCGAAGTGACTGACGGGGAAAGCATACAAATATCGTGCAGTTAACGAACATGCGGGAGTTCGGCGGTTCAAGCTGGCTGAAACAGGCGGTGGGCTTCCGTGCACCGGTTGAGCTTGTGCTTTTGGTGCTAGCGTTCGTTCTCCTGGTTACGCTGACAACCGCCTCGCTCTGGCTCTCGCAACGTACAACCGACGATCGCCGTATCGCCGTGGACGTGCAAAAGGTCAGTAAAAATCTAATCGCCGTGGAAGCGGCGGTGCGGTCGTCCGAAAGCGGACAGCGCGGATATCTGCTAACTGACAACCCGGCTTTTCTAGAATCTTACAATACGAATGTTGGTGTTATCGATGCTGCGCTGAACAGCGCTGAAGAAGCGTTCAGGGGTACTCCCCTCTCAAAGAACTACGAGGAGCTAAAAGCTAAGATCTCCGAAAAACTTGCCGAGATGGGGGAAACCATTCGCATATATACGGCAAATGAGAAGACTAAAGCTATTGCACTCGTCAAGGCTGGTTCTGGACGCGAAATGATGCAGGAGATACGGGCTGACATCGACACACTTCGCTCAGAGGTTCAGCGCCGCTTGTTTGAAAGCCAGCAACAAACGGAGTCATTGGATACGCTGCTTTGGTACTCCAACGTCGCTGGCGCGGCGCTGATTATGTTTTTAGCCTCATCGTCGTTGTTCATGCTTTGGCGCGCAAACAAGAAAATGATGACGGCCCAGGCGAATTTGCTGGCGAATAACGAAAATCTGGAGGCTATCGTTGACGAGCGCATGCAGGATTTACGCGAGGCTAACGAAGAAATTCAGCGCTTCGCATATATCGTGAGCCATGATTTACGTTCGCCGTTGGTCAACATCATGGGTTTTACGACCGAGTTGGAGGCTCTGAGCAAAGAGATCTTCGAGCCAACCCAGAACGGGCCGGATATGTACGCCGCGCCTGCGTTGCCGAGCGAAACCGTTCGCAAGGACTTCGACGAGGCTCTCGGATTCATCAAAAGCTCGATCTCCAAGATGGACCGGCTAATTAGCGCTATCCTGAAGATATCGCGCGAGGGCGCCCGGCCATTCAAAACGGAGTCAGTGGATATGACCGCGTTGTTGAATGGCATCGCAGACTCCATGACCCACCAAACTCAGACATCGGGCGCATCGATCGTTATCGACCCGCTGCCGCTCATCAAGAGCGACCGGCTTGCCCTGGAGCAGGTGTTCTCTAACCTGGTGGACAACGCGCTTAAATTCCTGCGCCGCGATACGCCAGGAGAAATCAGGATTTCCGCCAGAAGACTTAACCGGCTGGTGGAGTTTCAGGTTGCCGATAACGGTCTCGGCATTGCTAGCAACGACAAAGGACGGATTTTCGAGCTGTTTCGCCGTTCAAGCGTCCAGGATCGCCCCGGCGAGGGCATGGGTCTTGCCTATGTAAAAACGCTTGTCCGCCGCCTCGAAGGATCGATCCGGCTCGAGTCCGAGCTTGGCAAAGGGACGACGTTTTATATTATCTTGCCAGAAGTCTTGAGCGAACCACAAAACAGGACAGAAAGATGAATGGCGCTGTGAAAATTATCATGATTGAGGACGATGAAGGCCACGTCCGGCTGATTGAGAAAAACATCAGGCGCGCAGGCGTGAGCAATGAGATCGTGCATTTATCGGATGGCGCCAGCGCGCTCGGTTATTTCTTTAATGTCATGGGCAAACCGAACGCGCAGCGGTCATCAGCGGTTCTCATTCTGCTCGATCTGAATTTACCCGACATGACCGGCGTCGAAATACTGCAGCGCCTGAAGGCGGATGACGTGCTGAAGCTGGCGCCGGTTATCGTGTTAACCACCACTGATGATAAAACCGAAATTCAGCGCTGCTACGACCTCGGATGCAATGTCTATGTCACCAAACCCGTAGACTATGACAACTTCGCTAATGCCATACGTCAGCTAGGTTTATTCTTTTCCGTTATACAGATCCCAGACTCGCCCCTATGAACGACATAACTCTTGCCAAGAGCCGAAGCCAAAAAGTCCTGCTTATCGACGACGATGTAGCTTTCTGCCGTCTTGCGAGCAAAAGCCTCGAACGGTCGGGCTATGTCGTCGAGACGGCCTACGATTGCCGGAGCGGCATCGCCCGTGTGAGCGATACCCAGTTCGACCTGATCATTCTCGACCACCATTTGCCGGACAATGACGGCATAGGCGCGCTGATGGAGCTGAGAGCTTTGCAGGGCGTGCCTCCCGTCATTTATCTGACAGGCACTGAGGATAGCCGGGTTGCTGTCGCCGCACTAAAAGCAGGCGCCGCTGATTACGTCACTAAAGACGTGCACGGCGATTTTCTCCTCCTCCTTAACGCCGCAATCGGAGCCGCTCTGATGGCCGCTTACCTACAGCAGGCGAAAGAAGCAGCGGAAGCGGCGATCATCGATGCTCGCGACCGTTATAAGGCGCTGGCCGAGGAGCGCGCGATGCTGCTGAAGGAAATGAACCATCGCGTCGGCAACAGCCTGCAACTGATCGCGTCGCTGTTGCATCTGCAAACGCGGGCAACGGAGAAAGAGGAAATCAAGGACGCGCTTTCTGAAGCGCACCGGCGTGTTATGGCGGTGGCTCAGGTGCACCTCAGGCTGTACACATCCGACAATGTGCAATCAATCTCGCTGGGCGATTACTTGCGCAGCCTTGTGCATGACATTCACGGCGCCTCTGGCGATGAGCACGCAGATATTGCGGTTTCGCTGCACGCGGATGAAGTGTCCATTGAGCCAGACAAGGCTGTCGCCATCGGAATTGTCGTTACCGAACTTGTGCTGAACGCGATCAAACACGCTTATCCAGACAGGAAAGGCCCAGTCCGGATTGAGCTCCGCAATGGTGCGGACGATAAAACAGAACTCAGCGTCTCAGACGATGGCGTTGGCGTCGACTCTCCAAGAGCATCTTCGGCCGCGTCCTCTTCAGGCCTCGGCAAGACAATCGTGAAAGCCATGGCGCAAAAATTATCGTCCGAAGTGATCTACAACCGCGCCGGCGGTGGAACGCGCGCGACGCTGCTTTTCATACCCAAGCTAAACGATACCCCCGCCTAAAGTAGTTATGACTTCCGCTTGATCCTTACCACCGCCGGGATTTTCCGCTGCCGCAATCTCTGTTCGCGTGAGTGCTGACGCCATGTGCGGCACAATCATTAAAGGTTTACGTAAACGGCGGCACCGACCGAAAAATTAAATTCATTCCTTTTAGGCCACTGAGTCTTAATAAACAGCACGAACTTAAATAATGTATTTGCTGTTGGCTCTGAAGAAGAAAAAATACGAAAATCAAAAAATAGTATTGAATATATATTCCGTTCTTTCATCTAACATAAGGAGAAAACAAATAAATCAGCTCTGCTAATTAGAAAGGATAAGTTTCTCGAGATAGACTCGAGCCTTGGAACCCTGGATTTTGAAACATCGTTAAAAAGGGAATACTAATAGAGTATGATAAAATTAAAAATGAATCTTATGCGTACTTTAGGTCTTAGCTAGCAGCAGCAAGCTATTTTAAACCTCCATCTGGTTTAAAAACATTAAAAAACAAAAAGTTATACAGACCTAGCTAAAAATAACAAAAATATTTCTTTCTACATTAAAGAAAATTACGTAGAACCAAAGCCTAATAACTATTTTACTTCAAGTGTAATTTGCGGAGATTCGTCGCTAAAAATCGATTACATAATTACCAAGTTTCAATTTCTAATGCCAGATAGGATAACATGCCCGATTATTTTGCGCCCCTGTTAGTCGGCGATGGACACCTTGAAAAACCGCTTATACGTGTCTCTATTCATACCTCAAACAATTACATAGTTTTACTCAGTTTATACACTCTAAGTAAGATAAGGACCACATTGCATTGCTTCTTCATGGTAGCCATAAAGAATTTAAGGGCAAAAAATAACCGCAGAAAAAATAGATCGTGTTTACGGTTACATGAGGAGTTTGTTTCTTGAAAAGACGGATACTATAAGTGTTAAAACAAATAGAGATGCAAAAAGGCTATCTTCAGCTCTGTACATCCCGAAATCACGAATACCGGATAGCACGGTGATTTTTAAATGGAAATCCAAACAAAATTTCGATATTAGAATTGGAAAATTACATATTTTTAAGGGATACAATGTACTTTATGCATCTATGCATCTATGCAGAATGTAACAGCTGGACGTAGACTAATCGGTGAATTTAAGCTGAGATAAGATTGATAAGCTAAATTAAGTTTTATTTTTTTCCATTTCTTCCGCCAACTGCACCAACGCTGCGACACGGTTGTCTGGGTTCGGATGGGTTGAAAACAAGTTGTCCATCCGCGCGCCGCTCAAAGGATTGACAATAAACATGTGCGCGGTTGCCGGGTTCTGCTCCGCCGCGAACATGGGCTGACGCTGCGCCCTGCCGGCAATCTTTTTCAACGCCGAGGCCAGCCAGAGCGGCCGTTGGCAGATCTCCGCGCCCAACTTGTCGGCCTCATACTCACGCGAACGGCTGATCGCCATCTGGATCACGCCCGCAGCCATCGGGGCCAAAATCACCATCGCCAGAATGCCGATAAAGCCGAACGGGCTGCCGTTATTGTCACGGTTACCGCCGCCGAACAGCCCGCCGAACTGCGCCAGCATCGCAATCGCGCCGCCAATTGTCGCCGCGATGGACATGGTGAGGATATCGCGGTTTTTCACATGCGCCAGCTCATGGGCCATAACGCCCGCCAGTTCTTCCTTGGTCAAAATATCCAGAAGGCCGGTCGTCGCCGCAACCGCCGCGTTGGCCGGATTGCGGCCGGTAGCAAAAGCGTTCGGCTGATCCTCATAAATCAGGTAGGTTTTAGGCATGGGGAGCCCGGCGTTTTCCGCCAGTTGCGCCACGATGTCATAATATTCCGGCGCGCTTTCTCGTGACACTTCCTTGGCGTTGGTCATGCGCAACACCATTTTGTCGGAGTTCCAGTAGGCGAAGGCGTTCATGGCAAGCGCCACGACAAAAGCGATCACCATGCCGGTCTGACCGCCCAGCGCAAAGCCGATGGCGACAAATAGCCCGGTGAGACCGGCCAGCAATAAAGCGGTACGAAAATAATTCATGATCTTGTCTCCGGCGAAGCGGGAAAAATGCGAACTCACAATGCTATATAAGCGTCAATTCTACGTATCAAGGGACTAGGCGCGCTGATCGCGTAATGCCACGCCCAAGCGAGTATATTCATGACAGATGCAAAAACTAACGCCTATGATGACGCAACAACCGGCTCGCAAACTGGGGCTTCAGAGCGTCCTTTGACGCCTGCAGCGAAGCGCGCGTTAGAGGAGGCCGAACAGAGGCGGCGCGCTGCTCAGGACCAGAAGCAGGATAAGCCCATTGAAGTTGGCGGACGTAAAGGCCCCGAGCCAACGCGCTATGGCGATTGGGAGAAGAAAGGCATCGTGTCGGATTTTTGATGCGGCGCTGATCGACGTGAACTCAGTTCGCTACGAAGCAGCAGGTCGCTAAGAAGCATCATATTGTGCGCACTCGTGCACCGCGCGCACACTTTTCGCGGCCATTGTAAACGTCTCAGCCGCGAATGCGGACGCCGTGTAATGAACCTCCACCGTCAGCAAACCGTTTCGTTGAGAGCCGGAACCTTTAACGCAAGAAACGGCGACCTCCATGCGATCTGCGCCACGCGCGCCGAATGCAGACGCAGCGGCCGCTTCAATCTCCGCCTCCGCGTAATCCGATAAACCTTCCGAGACTTCAGCACCGGCCTCAGCGGCGATAACGATGCGCCTGTAGTCTATGACAAGGCCCGCGGCCTCCACGGCAAAAATGCATAATGCGACCAGCACAGGCCCGACAAGCGCGAACTCCAGCGCCGCGCCGCCGCGCTCGTCCTGCGCCAGCCTTCTCCCCCACATGGAAATAAAACGCATCGCTTGAGGCTAATTCCTTTACGCTTTCCGGCCACGATGATTGCGCACAAAGGTTTCGGCAAGGTTTAGGCCATGAAATTGTTACGCGGTTTTCGTCGAAACGAAGCGGGCGGCGTCAGCGTGGTTTTCGCGGTGGCGCTTGCGCCCCTAGCGTTCGGAGTTTGTGCCGGGATTGAAATTTCGCAAGCATATATGACGCGGGAAAGGGTCAACTTTGCTTTGTCCGCCTCTGCCGAAGCCTGGGCGCAGGGCGGTGAGGACGCGGACATAATGGCGCGCAGCGTGTTTGAGGACTACGCTGAGCATTTACCAAGGCACGCCAAGACCGAGCTTGTTATCACCGAGAACCAGGACGAGGCCGCTTTGGTGGCGCAGACAGTGATCGAAACGCCGTTTCTTGCTGCGTTTGGCGTCAGTGAGCTTGATGTGACCTCAACCCGCTTTGAGAGTCGCGGGCGTTGAAGCTTTCCACCGCGCTGCAACCAGCGTCGCCATGTGCAGCGATAGCTCGGCTCCGTTCATTGCGCCTTTCTCGAAATCATCCTCTTTCATGCCCATCGCGTTCGTTACATGCGCGATACAGATGACCGCCGCTCCGCGCGCCTCCGCAAAAGCGTAAAGCGCGGCCGATTCCATTTCGACGATGAGAATGCCTTCCGCACAACGCGCCTCGATGGTCTCCGCCGTTTCGCGGAAAGGCGCGTCCGTTGTCCATGAAGCCCCAACCCTCACAGGCGCCGGGCCTTGCGCCATCGCTTCGGCGGCTAATGCGGTTAGCTTTGCAGAGGCAACAACATAGGGCGCGGGCGGCAAATAGTGATAACTGGTGCCTTCATCGCGCATAGCCCGGTCGATGAGGACATAGGATTGGCGCAGACCGCTGCAGCTCAATTCACCCGCCGAGCCGATGCTTATGAGCAGTTCACAACCGGAGACGAAAAGCTGCTCGGCGATGAGCACGGCAAAGGACGCCCCGACCGCGCAGCCGACCACGCCGTATCTTTGACCGCCTTGCGTCCATTGCCACAATGCGGTGTGAAAGCACGCCCAGTTGCGCGATCGCCGCGCTTTCTGCTGCCTGCGCACATAATCAACGATATCGCCGTCCGGATCGAGAATGCACACCTGCGGTACGCGGCCTTCGGGCAGACCTTTCTGCCGCCGCGCCTCTCGCAGCATGATCTGCGGCTGGAAAACAGAGGGAGAGTCATGGTCGTGTCTGCCGATCAGGGGCGACAGCGCCTCAAGAGGAAAGCTGCTTGGCGCGGCTGCAGCATTTCTCAGATCAAATGGTAAACGACTCATCGGCGAACCTCTAAGGTAGTTGGATTACCTTGGGAGCGCCGCTGAAGGGCCACCCGAAAGAATGTAGTTATGATGCGCGTGCCTGCCTGAAGCGTGCCGCGAACGCTGCCAGCCACCTTGGATTCGCCCGCCGCGCGCACCGCGTAGGGCACGGGGATTTCGAGAATGCGGAGGTCCGCGCGGGCGGCTTTCATCTGCATCTCCAGATTCCAGCCATAAGTCATCTCGGTCATGCCTAGGCCGAGCAGCGTATCTTGGCGAATGGCGCGAAAGGCGCACATGTCGGTGTAGCGGAAACCATAAAGCGCGCCGACGGCCAGGCCGATCACCCAGCCCGCCGCGATTTGATGCCAGGCCATGCTGCCCAGCTCACGCTCGCCTTTCAACCGCGAGGCGATAACAAAATCATGCGTGCCAGCGACAAGCGGCGCGATGAGTCGACTTATTTCCTCAGGCGCGTCGCTGCCATCGCCATCGAGATACACAAGGATATCGGCGCCATTCGCCGACAGCGCGCCCTCCCAGCACGCCCGGCCATAGCCTCGTCCCGCGTCGATCACGCGCGCACCTGCCGCGACGGCCACCGCGCGGGTGTCATCGCGGCTGCCGCCATCCGCTACGATTACGACAGCCTCCAGTTCATCGGGGATGCGCGAGATGACGCCCGCGATGGCGCCCTCCTCATTCCAGGTCGGGATAATCACGGCGACTCGCGTTTTTGGTGCTGTCGTTACGTCAATAACCGGTGCGCCGCCATCCATGACTAAAGGCTCCATCGCATCCCGCAACTGGCGCATGCGTTAGGCGGGCAATCGGATTTGAGCGCGCGGCGGAAGTCCTGATAAGCGGCGCCGTTCCAGATTTCGGGAAGCGTTTGGGTGGTGGCGTCGCCGAGCGTGTAGTTCTCGTAGCCGCGCTGCGAGAACGGGGCGATGCAGCAGGGCAGCGCGCGACCGTTCGCGGTGAAATACATCAGCGACCACGGGCGGCGGCACAGCGACCAAGGGTTGCCATCCGTTTTACGCTGCAAGCTCTCGCCCGCCTCGGACGCCGCGCCGGACGCGCTGAACGTCATGCCCATGGATCTTGCGAGTTCCTCGGCTTCCGCGAGATAAGCACCCTCCTCCAGGGACATTTGCTCGAACAGCGCTTGATCGGGACGCGCGTGGCCGATAGCGTCGTCGCCGAAAAACACCAGCCGTTGCAGATACACTTCCTTGACGCCGATCTCGTGCGCGACGCGCACAAAGTCAGGCAACTCCTGTATGGTTTCCTTCAGACCCGTGAGCCATGCCGAAACGCGCGGCTTCACGTGACCCTCGCGCTCTTGCAATTCGCGGAACGCTTTCACGTTTTTGAGGATGCGACGGAAATAATCTTTGCCTCGCACAACGATGTAAGAAGCTTGACTGGAGGCATCGAGCGAAACGCGCAACTCGTCCAGCCCCGCCTCAATCAGCGCGCGGCCATTTTTCTCCGAAAGCACTGTGCCGTTGGTATTGAACAGCACATAAACGCCGCGATCCTTGAGGTATTTCACCATGGCTGGCAAATTCCTGACCAGCATGGGCTCGCCGACGCCGTGCAGCACCGCGCGCTGCAAGTTAGGGATCTGATCGACGATCTTGGTGAACAGCTCCCACGATATATCCGCTGGCGGCTCCAACTCCGCATAAGTGCGCGGACAGGTGGTGCATAGCAGATTGCATCGATTGGTTGTCTCCAGATAAAGGCAAACCGGCTCAGCGGCGGCTACCCCGTCATCGGTTTCAACGACTTGCTCGAAATAGCGGCGTGGATCAGGCAGAACGGGCTGTGTGAATTGCGCTGTCATTGTGCGCCTCCTTAATCGTAAAACGGCGGTAGAACTCCCAAACGAGCAGTAGTGCAAAAGGCCCGTACAAAATGCTGGCGCGCGCCACATCTGGCGGCCAGCCAAGCCGGTAAAGCAGGCCCGCCGCCAGCGTTACGTACAGCACAGCAGGGGACGGGTAAAAAACCAGGAACGGCGTCAGCCAGAGTAAATACCAAGCGTGATGCGGGGATATGACAAGGGTGAAAACGGCCATAATGAGGAACGCGGTTTCGATATCGAGCGGCTGGTTCTTGCGCCAGAACACCGAGCGCGCGGCGAGGAGGCCAAGGGCCGCCAACGCGGCGCCGAGAAACACGAGCAATCCGCCACTTGGCAGCGCGAAAGCCTGCTGAAACAGCGACCATAGGTAAAACCCGGCTCCGGTCGATAAGCCTTGCTCATCCGCGTATCCGCCAAAGAACCCGAAAATTTTCGCGCCCGCCGAAGCATAGATCGCGTAACCGGCGGCGACGGTTGCAATCAACGCGGCGGGCAGGCGCCAATCCCAAAGCCGGTAAAGCGCGGGTGCGGCGATGATGGGGAGAAATTTCACGCCCACGCCTGCGCCCAGCGCCGCGCCTGCGAGCAAAGGCCTGCGCCATTGCGCCGCCACGAACGCCAGCAACATAAACGCGATGGCGGCGGCGTCGATGTGTCCGCTGCCCGCGATTTCCCACACAGGGAGCGGATGCCAGGCATAAATAAGGACGCGATTGAGCGGCAGGCCACGCGCAATGAGAAGCTGGATGAGCGCCCATACCGTTAGCGCTTCAAACCCCACCATAACGGCTTTCATCATCGTGACAGTTTCGCTAAGGCGCGTCGCCGCCCAATAAATCCCCTGAGCCACTGGCGGGTAAATTGTGCGCGCATATTCCTTGCGGTTGATATGCGGATAGATGGTTTGGTCTCTCAAAGCGGCTAGCGCCGGATCGGCGGGCACATACTCATAAGGGTTCACGCCCGATGCCTGCACCCGGCCATCCCAAACATAGCGATAAATGTCGGTGGAAACCGGAGGCGCAAACAGCACGCACAGCCGCATCACCCCGGCCAATAGCAGGATAAGGATAAGACCTCGCCGCATGTTCGAGCGGTCTTCATGAGTTCGCGTACGCAAAAGCAGCCAGACCAGCGCCACATAGATAACGCCCTGAATGAGCGTCAGCACGACTACGGGGCCGTGCAGATAATTATAAAGCAGGTATGTTCCTAACCCCATGGAGGTGGTTAGCACAATACCTAGCGTTACAACCGCTTGGGGCAAACCAAACACCGGCATCAGGATGCGGCCTTCGCGAGCGTTTCAACAAACCCAACACGCTTTAAAAAGTCGTCGCCGGACATAAGGCGACGCATTAACGCGACTGAATACGGAGCACGGCTGGATTTCAGTCGGGGGCTAAAGTGCGCGCCGTCGAGAACCTCGCTTGCCAGAACTTGCAAGGCGGACTTATCATCGACGTCATACCATTCGGGCAGAAGCACCACCTCAAGACCGATGTCGTTCGCCCTTTGTAAGGTCTGCGAAGCGGCATGCTCTGTGCTCCATGCGATGTCCTCGAACAGTCGGGGATGCACCTTTTTGACGCCAAGCAGGTAGTAACCGCCGTCTGTGGAAGGGCCGAGCACCGCACGATCGCCGGGCGCCGCCAGAATGCGGGCCGCATCTGTCAGAATGGACACCGGCAAGGTCGGGCTGTCAGAATTCAAAACGCATGCCGACTGGTGACCAAGGTGAAACTGCTGGGCAAGCGCGTGCTGAAGACAATCGCCGAAGTTCGGCAGCCAGGTTTCAATGAGGCCGATGTCGGCGGGTATTATATTATGGAAAAAAGTTTCCGAGCCGGGCGGCCCAAACGCCATGTATCCGCGAATACTTTCGATCTCAGCGGCCACCGCGAGGTTCTGGGCGATGTCCTGAAGGAAAGCGGTATTAAAAGAGGCAGCTTCTTCCGGCGTTAGCGGTGGCGAGAGTCGGGTTTTGGTGCGGCCAGGATGAGACGCTTTGGCCATAACCGCTATCCCGCACCGACTGGGATTTGTCTGCTCTGCCCCGTACATGCCTGAACTTTCTCATTATAAAGCTATTGGCAACACATTCGTAGGCAAGCAAAAAGACGTTACGCCCTTCGATTTGCTTTTTAGCAAACTCCTGAGGCTTGCTAAAGGTTACGCGATCACATAAGTGTGATAAAATAACCGATAATGTGCGTAACATAAGTCCACTATCGCCGAAACATGAATTAACAAAAGCAAGTCTCGATACCTTAAAGGTATTATGACTAACGGTCGAGTGGCTTTACCATTCCTCACTGGAAAGCAATTGCGTTCTATAAGAGATGCATTATGGCTGATTTGTCGAACGGCTCTGAAACACGTTATATAAAAGTTCATCCTCCGATCGTTAGGGTAATGCACTGGCTAAACGCTATCGCGGTTATCGTCATGATCGGCAGCGGCTGGCGCATTTATAATAATGTGCCAATTTTCGATTGGCTCATTTTCCCGCAATGGGCGACGCTGGGAGGCGATCCGGAAATCACATACAAATTGAACGCCGACACTGGATTTAGCAATGCGTTGCTCTGGCATTTTGCGGCGATGTGGCTGTTTTTCATCAACGGCACGGCGGCGCTCATTTACGGATTCGCCTCGGGGCGCATCGGATCACGATGGTTCCCGGTTTCAATCAGCGCGCTCATCCATGATTTCAAAGAGGCTTTGAGCTTTCGCCTCGCCCATGAAGACCCGACTATTTATAATTCGGTACAGCGGCTTTCCTATATCGGCGTCGTTCTCGCAGCTTTTATGGTGTTTTTGTCCGGTCTGGCGATTTGGAAGCCCGTGCAGTTCCAGACACTTACATGGCTAATGTACGATTTCCAGGGCGCGCGCCTGGTGCACTTTCTTTCCATGGCCGCAATCGTGCTATTCTTGGTTGTGCATGTCAGCCTTGCATTCCTGGTGCCCAAAACCTTGGTGGGAATGACGCTTGGCCGGATCGCCGCTAAGAAGTCTGAAACGCCTCACATGCAACCCGGAGAATAATCATGCCCGGTAAAGGCCCCACCCCTTCCGCCAATCGCCCCGAGGGCGGAGTTTCCCAGCATTTTCTCCACGAAAACCGGAAGCTTATTCAGTCTGTAGAGCGTCGCGGCTTTTTACGCGGGGGTCTTAGCCTTGGCGCGATGACAATGCTGACAGGCTGCGACATTAGCAACGAAAGCAATCTGCAAGGCGTGCTGCGCGCCATGTCGCAATGGAATGACCGTGTGCAGGCATGGATGTTCAATCCGGCAACGCTCGCGCCCACATATGCGGATGCGGATGTGCTCAATCCGCCAAGGTTCAACGCGCATTATTCCATCGATCAGGTCAGACCAGTCAACGCTCGCGATTGGCGCATGGAACTGGTTGGCCGCATGCAGAACAAACAACCAATTGACATCGACGCGCTCTACGCGATGCCGCATGAAACACAGATTACCCGGCATATCTGTGTGGAGGGCTGGGACTACATTGGCAAATGGAGCGGCGTGCCCCTCAAACTCTTCCTGGAACGCGCGGGAGCCGAACTTACGTCGAAATACGTGGCCTTCCGCAGCACGGACGATTATGTGAGCAGCATCGATATGGCGACCGCGCTGCACCCGCAGACCATTCTCGCCACTCAATATGCGGATAAACCGCTACTGCTTCCGTTCGGATTTCCCATGCGATTGAAAACGCCGCTGAAACTCGGCTTTAAACAACCGAAATGGATCGTCTCGCTGGAAGTGACCAACGACTATCGCGGCGGCTATTGGGAAGATAACGGCTACAACTGGTTCAGCGGCGTTTGATGACGCGCTGTTCTTCTGGCGTAATTCGTCTATAAATTTATCTTATAAGCGCGTCGTCCGACAGGTAGGGCATTCTGCTGGACGGCGAGGAAAGGCTTCGACGCTGTTTTAGTATTTCATTGTAGAGATGCGTCCGGCAGGCCAAAACCACTGCAAGTGGAAGAAAAAATAGAAGTCCGGGGTCAGCCGCTCCACCGGAAATAGTGATGCTTGTAAGCCAGCCAACAGACAGTGCCTGCGCCCCGGCCGCCAAACCGTATATTTCCTTTTGCCCTTCGGCGCGCAAACCGGCCGTGCCTCTTAAAATTGCAGCGCCCAGAGCGGCGATCATGAGACCGCCTAAAACTCCTATCTGCGAAAACACGGAGATGAGCCAGCTAGACGAACGTGAGCTACCAAAACCAATGCCGATCCCGTCTGTGTCCAAGAAGGCCTGCATACTTTGATAATTCCAGTACGCGCGTTCCTTGCCTGATTCCGAGTCCGCTTTCTCTAAAACCATAATGCGAAGCATTTCGATAATAGGATCGAACAATTTTTCATTTAGGAGATAAGCTGCCAACGCGACCGCAAGACCAGTCGTAAGCACAACAAAAAGAACGACGTCTTGAACTTTTACCCGGCCGGAGAAAAACGTGAACCCAATCGACACGGCTCCCAGAAAAACTAACGCGGCAAGTCCAGCATAAGCGGTTGTAGAAGTGGACAAAGCGAGCAAGCCAAACAGGATAAGGGTGAGACCGAACGCCACCTTTGAACCTGCCACGCGCCAGTAGGTGAACGTGAACGCGATGCAGGCCAAGCTCGTGGCGCTGTAAGACGACGCCTCGGGAAACCCGCCTGAAATCCGGAAAAATCCTGAAACTTCCGCGTTAGTAAGCAAGGCGTAATTTGCTGTGCGAATCTCAGCAAGAATGTCGCCAAGGCCAGCAAATTTTCCGGCTAGATCGACGATGCCGAGGGCGACATGAACGCCGGCGAACGTTAGAAAACAGCGGCGCACAACATCCATTTGGCTTGGATTCAGCAGAGAAATCCGTACAGCGAAAAACGCCAGCACACCAAGCACGAAATAAGCTGACTGCGTGATGTTTCCGGGGGACGGCATTAGCGGAAGTTCGGTTACGACCCCTTCTATCGGCACTAGCATCGTGGTTTGACCGAGGAAAAGTCTCGGAAATATAACAGCGCTAAAAACCGCGTAGACCGCAACCAGCGCTGCAACGATGGCCGACCAGTGCAGCCTGAAAACAGTTCCCAAATCCCGGCGGAAGCCATGTTTCAGCATTGTCGTAATAAGCAGCAATCCGACGAACACAGTATAAATGAGGGGTGTTGAGCCACCCAGAGCAGGCACTGCGCCGATTGCCGTTGATCCGAACGGGAGGGAGATAAAAAGACCGAAAAGCAGCGTACTACCGCTTAGATACCCAACCACACCTACCGCAATAGCCACAACGCCGCCGATGACCGAGGGTATCATTATGCCGTGCTCTAAATTTGTCTAATCGAGAAGATCAACACGAGGTCGTTTATAGCTATTTTTAAAGCTTAAAAGCAAAAGCATTACCGAAATCCGATGAAATGCAACAACTCTGACATTCCGACAAAGGGTATTTTAACCGAAGGTAATCCCCGCTGGGTGACAGGATGGCATGATCAGTTTCAACATCGCGATATTGCCACAAATGTATCGGATTTTAATCAAAATTAAGCATTATGATTCGTGATTACGTGTATGACAGGATCAGAAAAATGACTTTTTATTCGTGAACATATTGTGAACGGCTAGTGCCAAAGGCAGAAATTTATGTTGTAATAATAACTCAAATAAAAAACGTAACGAAAAAACTTCGGAAAAGAAGTTAAGTTGATATAGGGAACGCTTTACAACCGAAGATTGATGCCCTAACTTTCTTTTATGAGGAGGCTCACATGCTTATAGGTCTTGCTGGCGCTGCTTTGGCGGGTTTAATATCGGGGATTTACGGTAAAGCTGCGGCTATCGTGCTCATGTCGATGCTGGTGCTCTGTTCAGCACTTCCGATTTTAATGTTGTCAGAATGGAGTTTTGGCTACTCTTTTATCATAGTATTTAGCATTCTGACATCTATGCAGATCGGTTTTTTAGCAGGACTCTATCTATCCACCAATGGTATGCGTCTTCGTAAAAGTTTACCTTTTCTCTCACCAGAGGCATTTCATGCGCACGAACTGCACAGCACAAAAGCTGTGGAATAATTTCAAGCGGTATCTCGGAAACGTAATACTGCGGAAATAGTTTTGAACATGATAAGAAAATCAAGATTTAGGGACCACCTACGACGATAAATGCGGTCTAAACAAACGCGACTGAGATAGGTCGTATTGCTTCTTCCACTTACCTGCCATAAACCTGTGAGGCCTGGTCTTGTCGCTAGATAATCTCTGTTTGAAATACCATATTTTGCCAGTTCTTCAATTACGACGGGGCGTGGGCCAACGCAGCTCATATCGCCTTTTAAAATATTAAATAGCTGAGGTATTTCGTCCAGGCTGGATTTGCGAAGGAAACGTCCGGCACTTGTTACTCTAGGATCATTCATGAGCTTGCGTGTTTCAGCCCAACTGCGTGCGGCTTCTGGATCGTTGGTCAAATGCTTTGCGAGCACTTCCTGAGAGTTAGACACCATTGAACGGAATTTATAGCAGCGAAAAAGCGACCTGTTAAACCCAACGCGCTCGTGGGCAAAGATGATCGGCCGTCCCATAGAAATATAAATTAGGGCAGCGATGATAATCATTAACGGAGCAGTCGCAATCAGGGCTATGATGCTAATCATAATGTCAACGATACGCTTAATCGCGCCGCCAACGGGTGCCTCTTCGCCAAAGTCGTGATCTCCCCTTACACTCGAAGCCACACCCAATGGGAGGATTCTTGTCGCCGCAGCGTCCAATTTTCCAGTCATCCGAGTTTGCTCTCCACTTAAGGTTGGATGCTTAGAGGCTTTATGGCTCGTTATTGTCGCATTCGACAAAGTCTCACCTGACACATTAGACAAAGATTTAGCCACGCTTAACCTAAAATTGGAGGGCTTCATCTCGATATCCCTAGTCCGATCCGTTGCGACATGTGCAGTGCAGAAGCTTTTGTATGCAGTTCGTCAAGCCTACTTTGCGTGTAAAAACAAGCTACTGCAACCATCTGCTGAATTTTAATCCATCACATAAGCCTGGCTTCTTGAATTGCGTATATTCGACGCCCCGAAATACAAACTAGTGGAATGGATAAAGAGACAACTGCTAGTAAATGTTCCGCGTACAGCAAAAGCTGACGCGAGTTAGTGTCTGATTTACATGAGTCGAGTTTAGCTGGATTGTCTGCCATGTTTGAGACCCAGCGCCTAAAGGGATCATCAAAGCTTGAATTACAGGAGCGGTTCTAAGATCGCTCGTTCTAGATAATAAACACGGTTAAATGCTTAATATCTCATGTTGTGTACTTGGTCATCACCATAATACACAATTGAGTAAGTAACAGATAAAAAAGCGGCGCAATATGCGATTTCCCGCCAGCCGTGTTTTTCTGCTAACCGACTATGAAACCGATACGCAAAGTGTCTACTGACTCAAAAGCCTTTTGGAAAGACACTTAGCCAGACTTCGCAGTTTCATCTCGAAGTGGACAATTATGACGTAGGGGGGGAGCGCTGTCCTGCGTGCTGCCCTGAGTCGCAACATAGCGCTTATTACAGACCGAAATCGTTGGAGGGACATTCGTTTCTTCAAAGATGTCATAACCGCGTTTTAAATCCGCCCAGAAGCCGGACGATTCCGCGTCTCTATGAACCGACACCCTCCAGTCACTCATGCGGAACGGGAACACGTGAACAGCGAACTGAGCCTGCCCCTTGTCTAAGGCTGCGTTAATCAGCGTCCAGACCTCATCGATAACGTCGTTCGTCATGGCGTAGCAGCCAATTGACGAGCATCCACCATGCACCATAAGCAGGCTGCCAGTGCGGTAGTGGCTAGCATCCAGAATGTTTGGAAACCCAAGATTAAAGGAGCGTCGCCAACGACTATTAGGATTAAGTTGCGAGCGTCCAACGGTGTAAAACCCTTCCGGCGATTGCCTGTCGCCCTGGCGCAGTTTGGGGCCAAGCCTGCCGGAGTAAGTGCAAATTGGATAAGTCGCAAAATGCACGAAGCGTCCCTCGCGCTTCATCCACAGCTCAAGTTCGTATTCTTGCTTGAAAATGCGCATGAACACAGGCGCGCCAAGCGCCAAGCCACGTTCCGTCAGGCGCTCCTTAAAGCGGCCAAGATCTGGCATGCCGGGAAGCGTCCACCCGAACGCGACATGCACCTTGCGATTTACATCGCGAAACAGTCCCCATCCCGCGTCGGCCCCAATTTGAAACCAACCGCTATAAATGAGCGCGGTCGTGGCGGCAAATGTAAGAACCAGGGTTAAGGCGCTGCGGCGCAAAACGCTTGGCGTCCTTCGTAGCAGGTATTTTTCGCTCATAAGGCACCACGAGGCGCAAAATCTTGCAAAACACTGCAAACGAGAATGCCTTGGGACATGACCGAGACTATTGCAAAGGCGCTGGTTGCGGCGTGTAGCCAAACGCTGACGCGCTTGACTGCTCAGGCGGCGGCGCCTGCACCGGCGCCAGACGATCCCCCTTGCCGCTGCGCTTGGTCTGCTGCGCGCTAGTTTGCGGCTCCGCTACCGCTGCGGCAGTGGTCAACGGTTCGCTCGGCTGCGAGGCGGCTACATCTACAACAGGCTCTGCCTCAACCGGAGTAGCCTGAGGCTGCTCCGCGTGCTGTGTCTGCGCGTTATCCTGATCGGGCGCACGGCTGGGAGCATCGGTAAGTGTCGGCCTGCTTTGCACCCCGGCGACGCGCGACCTCTCGGGCAGGCGTGCAATTTGCTCTGTAGGCAAGTTCTCAAAGCCAGGCGTCACATCAGGCGTCACGCGCTCGAAAGCCGGGCACGGCGCCTGCGGATCGGGGCGGGCTTCCTGCCCAAGAAAATTGACGTTGACCAGATACTGCTTTGAACAGACCGCTACTTTTGGGGGAACGCGGAAAAACTCGAACGAGTCATATCCGGTCTTCAGGCTGCGCCAGAAACCTGCCCACTCGCTGTTAGCGTGGCGCTTCATGTTCTCCTCGGTCATGCGGAACGGGAAAGCGTTCACCTGAAACGAGGTCTGCCCACCTTTGAATGATTCACGAGCGAGAATATAAATTTCTTCGATAAGGGCGTCGGTCATAGCAAAGCAGCCAGCGGATTTGCACTTGCCGTGCACCATCAACGCCGAGCCGTCGCGACCGTTCGACCGGTCGTAATCATTAGGATAGCCAAGGTTAAACGCGAGATGAAACTGGCTATTCGGATTAAGCTGGCCGGGGCGCACGGTGTAAAACCCTTCCGGCGCCTGTTTGTCGCCTTGCTTTACTTTAGGGCCAAGCGCACCAGACCATTTGCAGATAGGATAGGTTTTAAAATGCTCGAACCGCCCATCCGCCATCTGCTTCCAGACTTCCAGCTCATTTTCTTCCTTGAAAATGCGCAAGAAAATTGGAGCTTGCTCGGTCATGCCTTTTTTCGCCAGAAGCACCTGGGCTTCAGCGGGCATTTGTTTCGTGTGCGGCGCGATGTCCTCACCGCCCATTCCGAGGCAGCCAGTGAGAGCAGACGCGGCAAAACCCAATAACGCAAAACGAACTACGAAACTTATCAGCATAATTTGTGCCCCTTGCACGCGCCGATTAAGATCGACTCATTTCGTTGAGATTATGTTATTCCGATTCAGACAAGTTGAACAATCCCTAAAATATAGCCAGAATCAAGTTATTAGCGCATCATAACAATCAAATAGGATTGATTGAAAGTCTCGGCTTGATGCAAACGCGCGCAAGCGTAGCCTAAAGATTGCGCCCAATACCCAAAAACTTGGCGTGACGGTGGCGCCTTACCTCGTCTGGCTCCATCTCATCGAACGAGCGCAACGCCGCTTCGATGGAGTCGCTGACATTGCGCATTGTGAGAGCCGGATCGCGATGCGCGCCCCCTGTCGGCTCGGGGATAACCCCATCAATAACCTTCATCGCGAGCAAATCCTGCGCCGTGATTTTCATATTCGTCGCCGCGTCAGAAGCCCGTGTCGAATCGCGCCAGAGGATAGAGGCGGCGCCTTCAGGCGAAATCACACTGTAAATCGCATGCTCCAGCATGAGCACTTTGTTAGCGGTGGCGATGGCGACGGCGCCACCGGAGCCGCCCTCACCAATAATGACAGCAATTAACGGCACTTTCAGCGAGAGGCAGCAATCCGTTGAGCGCGCAATGGCCTCCGCCTGCCCTCGCTCTTCCGCGCCAATGCCGGGGTAGGCTCCGGCAGTGTCCACGAGCGTAATGACTGGCAGCCCGAACCGATCGGCCAGCCGCATGAGACGGACAGCTTTACGATAGCCTTCCGGTCGCGCCATGCCGAAATTGTGCTTGAGGCGGCCTTGCGTGTCGGTGCCCTTTTCATGGCCCATAACAAGCACACCGCGCCCGTTAAAGCGTCCTATGCCGCCTATGATGGCCAAATCCTCGCCGAAATAGCGATCCCCTGCGAGAGGCGTAAAATCCTCGATTAATTCGTCGATGTAGCTGGTGGCGTGCGGACGGTCTGGATGGCGTGCGACCTGCGTTTTCTGCCATGGCGCCAGTTTTGCGTATGCATCCTCAAGCGCGCGGCGGGCTTTCTCGCGCAACTGGGTGATTTCAACCTGGATAGAGCCGGTGACTTCCTCGCCATCCAGCGCGCGCAGCTCCTCAACCTTGCTTTCCAGTTCGGCGATGGGTTTTTCAAAATCGAGGTAAGTGCGGATCATGGCGCGTGTGGTCGCTTAACTGTTAAAACGGCGTGTTGCGGGTTAATCTGTAACCCGCTTCACGCCGCTGTCCAGTCTTACCGCGATTTAGTGGCGATGAAAACCCACCGCTTTTAGCAATAATCGTCGAATCTATCGCAGGCGATTGCGTCGCCATCCTTACAGCGGAAATGCAGGCGGCGGCAGCGACGCGCTTCGACGACATCCCCTTCATCATAGCGGCCGTCATCGGCTTTGGCCGCTTCATTGATGATTACGGCGGCGGCGACTCCGCCGAGAATGCCAAGGCCAAGGTTGCGTCTGTGGCGACGACGGACCGGCGTTACCAAGCCTTGCTCAGATGCGGCCGAAAGATTGGGCGTCTTGCCCGCTAGTGGAGAAAACGCGGACGCGCCGGTGATGCTGGTCGCAAGAATGGCGCAGGAGAGCAAAGCGGCTCCGATTCGTATTGTATATGAAGCCATACTTCGTTTTCCTTTTATTATTTGACAAGTGATGTTAGAGAATTCGCGTGGCAGAAACTAGGCATATAATCTAGTCACAAATACATTTATTTCGCGTTATGAACCGCATGGGCGGACAGGGGATGATGATCGTGCACAACCTGGCGCAGCCGGTCTTCCGCGAGATGGGTGTAAATTTGCGTCGTGACAATATCGGCGTGCCCGAGAAGCGTCTGCACGGAGCGAAGATCGGCGCCGCGCGCGACCAGGTGGCTGGCGAAGGCGTGGCGCAGCACATGCGGCGAAATGTTTTCCGCGTCCAGCCCGGCATCCGCCGCCAAACCTTTCAGGTCTTGCGCCAGTCTCTGCCGCGTCAGATGCCCGCTTTTCCCCCAGGATGGGAAAACCCATCGCGGCACAACAGCCGCACGCCCTTTCAGCACAGTTTCCGCAGCAAGCGCTTTCATGAACGCTTCCAGAGCGCGCCGCGCGGCAGGGTTTAGGGGAACCAGCCGTTCGCGCCCACCTTTGCCCCTTATGGTCAGCATACGGTCATCGCCCGCCAGCGCCGCGCGCGGTAGGGTTACAAGTTCAGACACGCGCATGCCGGTCGCGTAAAGCATTTCCAGCAGGCAATGTAGCCGGAGAGCGCGCAGCTTTTCAACGCCGGTGAGCGCCTCCGCTTGTTCGCGAGCCTTCTCAAGCAACGTATCCACCTCTGCGACGGAAAGCGTTTTTGGCAATGCGGCCAAGCACCTACCAGCCAGCAAAGTCGCTGAAGGGTCATCCTGAACGCGCCCCTCGGCCATCAGGAACTTATAGAACTGTCGTATTGCCGAAACTCGCCGGTTGAGCGAAGCGCCAGCCAATCCAGCGGCATGAAGACTGCTCATGTAGCGCTGTAAAATGGCTGGCTCGGCGTTGCGCATCCCGATCCCCGCCGCCTGTAGATAGGCAGCCATGTCCGACAGATCGCGCCGATAAGCGTCGAGCGTGTTGATGGCCGCGCCCCGTTCAGCCGCAAGCATATTCAGAAAATCGCCGATATCCGGGTCCGAGGCTTTCCCGCGCCGTGCTTTTTCCGTCGCTGTCCGCGCCATGTCGCCGCTCCGTGACCTTTCGCATTTTTGCGATGGTTTATTGCGGCGGCGAAATGGTTAAGAAAGCATTACTTGATCTTCACATTGCGAACGGTTTTGGAAATTTCTCTCGTCTCAGGCTCGAAATACATGGCGAGCATGAACATGGCGCCGTAAAAGAGGCCCACCAAAACAGCGATAACTGTCATAAACCGGATAAGACTGGGCATTGGTGCAGCTTCCCCGCTGGCAGACTTTTACGACAGGCTTTCTATCATGGGGTGGCGGAAAACGGCGCTTGTTGTCAAGGTGAAATGGCGGCGGTGCTTGGCTGTCATTAAAACTTTTGAAATGCTACCGTTAAATCCGAACGCGAATGATGAGTATACGGCATGCAACAGCCGCTCGATAATCCAAAGCCGCTTAGGCCTTCGCCCGTCTCGCCGGGGGTGATTGCGGGCGCCCTAGGCGGACGCTCCATTGCGCTGATCGGCCTGATGGGGGCTGGCAAGTCAGCGATCGGGCGCCGTCTGGCGGCAAGGCTCGATTTGCCCTATGCCGATGCAGACACGGAAATTGAGGCCGCCGCAGGTGAGAGCGTCGAAAGCATATTTGCTCATCATGGCGAAGCCGCTTTCCGGGACGGAGAACGTCGGGTTATAGCGCGCCTGCTGGATTTGGGGTCAATAGTTCTGGCGACGGGCGGCGGCGCATACATGAACGTTGAGACCAGAGAGCGCCTTCGTCAGCGGGCGATAACCGTGTGGTTAAGGGCCGAACTGGCGGTGCTTCTGAACCGGGTTGCCCGCCGCGATAACCGCCCTTTACTTAAAATCGGCGATCCGCGCGCCGTTATGGAGCGGCTTATCGCAGAGCGTTACCCAATTTATGCACATGCCGACCTGACGGTCGAAAGCCGCGATGTGGCGCATGAGGTTATTGTGGACGAAATCATCACCGGACTGCTTGATCGCGTTCACACGGCGACAGCGACATGACCGGCTTTACCCTACCGCCAGACGCGCGCACGGTGAGAGTCGCCCTGCCGGGACGCGAGTATGACATCGTCATCGGCGCCAATCTACTCGGAATGGCCGGTAGGCTTATATCCCATGTGGCGTCGGGCGCGCGATGCGCGATCGTGACCGATGAAAACGTGGCGCGACATCACTTGCCAGCGTTGACGGCGGCGTTGCAGGGGATGCTTATCGGGCCGCCCCACGTGTTGCCGTCAGGCGAGGCCACGAAAAGCTTCAATAAACTCGCGCTTGTTTGCGGCCATTTGCTGGATTTGAAGCTGGAACGCGGGGATGTGGTTATTGCTTTTGGCGGCGGCGTCATCGGCGATCTTGCCGGTTTCGCAGCGGCCATTCTGAAGCGCGGCATTCGCTTTATCCAGATCCCCACCACTCTGTTGGCGCAGGTGGACTCGTCGGTCGGCGGCAAGACGGGCATCAACGCTCCGCAGGGCAAGAACCTGATTGGCGCGTTTCATCAGCCTTCCCTCGTCATTGCCGACACGGACGCTTTGACTACGCTTCCGGGACGTGAGTTCCGCGCAGGTTACGCCGAAGTCGCGAAATACGGGCTGCTGGGCGACGCGGCGTTTTTCGCGTGGCTTGAAGCGAATATTGACGCGGTTTTCTCCGGCGAAGGAAGCGCGCGCTCGGAGGCAATTGAGCGCAGTTGCCAGGCGAAAGCGGCAATTGTGCTGGAGGACGAACACGAAACCGGACGCCGCGCGCTCCTCAACCTCGGCCACACTTTCGGACATGCACTGGAGGCTTGGGCGGGCTTCGATGGCTCGCTTATCCACGGCGAGGCGATTTCAATTGGTATGGCGCTGGCGTTTCAATTCTCCGCCAGAGAGAGTTTTTGCTCGCACGCGGATGCTAGCCGCGCCGTGTCGCATTTTATAAAAGCCGGACTTCCAACCCGGCTGAATGATCTGCAGCGGCTGACTGGGAAGCAACCGCCGGATACGACGCACATTATTGCGCTGATGGAGCAGGACAAGAAAGTCATGCGCGGCGCTCACACGCTGATTTTGGCGCGTTCCATTGGCGAAGCGTTCATTAATCGCGATGTCGCAATCGGCCGGCTGACCCACTTTCTGGATGAAGCGCGCCGCTTTTAGGCGACGGCGGAGACAGCGGGCGGTGGCCTGCGAACCTGGGCGCGGGGCTGGAACGTCTCCCGCTCGATAAAGTCGAGAAGCTGCCCCGCGATATCGACCCCCGTCACACTTTCAACGCCCTGAAGCCCTGGCGATGAGTTGACCTCCAGCAGCAATGGCCCGCGTTGCGACCGCAGAATATCGACGCCCGCGAAGCGCAACCCCATGCGTTTGGCCGCCCGGATCGCAAGCTTTTTCTCCTCCGGCGTAATCTTCGCCAGATGCGCCGTACCGCCTTTGTGCAAATTGGCGCGGAAATCATCCGGCGAGGACTCTCGGCGCATGGAGGCGATAACTTTGCCGTCCAGCACGATGCAGCGAATGTCCTGCCCGGCCGCGTCGGCAATAAATTCCTGCACGAGGAAATTGGCCTCGGCGTTGCGGAAAGCGTCGATCACAGCGCTGGCCTGCTTGCGCGTTTCGGCCAGCACAACACCCTTGCCCTGGCTACTTTGCAGCAATTTCACGATCAGCGGCGGCCCGCCAACCATAGCGATAAGATCATCCGTGTGGTGATGCGAGGAGGCAAAAGCTGTAATTGGCATCGGTAGCCGGTGCATCGCCATAAGTTGATGCGCCAGCAGTTTGTCCCGGGATTGTGCGATAGCGGACGCCGAGTTGAGGCAAAACGTGCCTGTCATTTCAAACTGACGTACGACAGCGCCGCCATAGGCCGTCACCGACGCGCCGATGCGGGGAATAACAACATCGAAATACGGCAACGCCTTGCCGTCATAATGCACGGTGGAGGCAAGGTTATTGATATTCATGTAGCAGTTCAGCGTCTTGATCGGCTCGATCACGTGCTCGCGCGCCTCGGCGGACGCGATAATGCGGCGGTTGGAATGGTTGTCCGGCTCCATGGTGAGCAGCGCGATACGCAAAGGGCGGCGAACGGATGGCTGCCGCGCCATCTCTTTGTAGACATCGAAGCTGAGTTTGGGCTGTTTGTATTCGGCCCAAGGCTGCACCACGGCTTCCTGCGGCTCCAGCGCCGTTCTGCCCAACAGCATACGATGCATCATTGTCTCACGGTTCGAGAGCGAGATTTCAACCGGCCACTCGTGATCGCCGATGCGGATCGGCGTGGATATAATATAGCGTAACTCAGATTGCCCGTTGGACGAGATTACCTGACGGCGATCCACCACCCTGGCCGTGCAGTAAACCTCGATATCGTCGCGGTCATGCACCGGATGCACGCCAAAGCGAACGCGCGGCTGCGTCTCGGGCCCAAACGTTTCGATGCTGAAAGCGTGCAACGCGGACGTGCGTGCGCCGGTATCGATTTTAGCCCTTATGGCGGGTAGGCCCAAACTAGGCAAAGCCACCCATTCGCGCCAGCCAAGGACAAAGTCGTCCATCTCGGATCCTGTGTTTTCAAATGAAAAATGTTCGCGAATCATAATGTCAACCGTATCGTGCATTTCGCTGCGCGCCAGTGTCTTCGCTATAAATCTAAAGCTCGAATGAATTCTACTTAAGCGTTTAACGTCAACCATCAACAACCGTACAGTTGATGTCAACGCAGATAACCCGCGAGCGGCCCGGCGGGTTGCAAGACAAGTTAAACGCAAACAGATTTTTTTATTTTTATATCGGCACTGAACGCAAAACAGGAGCAAACAATACTTCATTAAAAGCATGTCATGATTTTATGTATTTCTTGTAACAAATAAATGCGGTTTGCGCGTTTTATGTGTGTTCAAACAATGCCGCAACCCCTAATCCACCCGCCGCGCCCAGCATAGCCAGCCCCAAAGGCGCATCGTTCCGGGATTGGTGCGACACCATCCGGATAAACAGTCTAACGGCAAGAACAGCGCCGCTGGCCCCGTAAGGATGGCCGAAAGCGAGAGCGCCGCCGCCAGTGTTGACGATGCTGCGGTCAAGCTTCAGTTCGTCCAGCGAGGCGATAACCTGAGAGGCGAAGGCCTCATTGAACTCCACCGCGCCGACATCGGCTATAGATGCTCCCCGAAAACGGCTGAACAATTTTCGCACCGCTGGAATAGGGCCCAGCCCGAGCCGCATCGGATGCACCCCCGCCGCCGCTCCGCCCAGAACGCGCAAGGCAGGAGGCTTGCCCATCTCGCCCCAGAGGCGCGGAGATATAATGAGTGTGAGCGCTGCGCCATCGCAAATCTGGCAGGTGTTGCCCGCCGTCACCGTGCCTTCAGTCGGAATTAGGGACGGGATGCGGGCGAGCAATTCAGCCGTCAAATGTGGCCGCACGCATTCGTCCCGCGCTTCGGCTTCGCCCGCCGCCACCGGCAGAATTTCTTGCTGGAACCGTCCGGCCGCTTGCGCGGCGGCGGCGCGGCGCCAGCTTTCCAGCGCATACCCATCCTGTGCCGCGCGGGATATGCCACGTTCGGACGCCACAGCTTCAGCGGCCTCCGCCATGGTGGGGTCGCCAATGCTCTCGGGCGAAAAGGCGGGCCGCTCGAAAAATTGCGGCAGGCAGCGATAGAGGCTTTGCGGCTTGGCGATACGCCATGGTGCGGTCGAAGGCGATTCAGCGCCGCCAGCGATAACCACGTCCGCCGCGCCGGTTTCGATCATGCGCGCGGCCATCAAAATGGCGTCGAGGCCCGAGGCGCACTGCCGGTCAACGGTTATACCAGGTACACTGTCCGGCAGCCCCGCGTGGAGAAGTGCTAGCCGGGCCGGATTGCCACCGCCGCCTGCCGCATTTCCGAGGATTACCTCGTCCACGCGCGCTGGTTCCAGGCCGGTTTGCTGTAAAAGTGCATTTATAAGCGGAGCGGTTAGCGCCTCGATGGCCCGCGCCCGATGCATGCCGCCGATGCGCCCGATGGCGCTACGACGGGCGGCTATGATGAGCGCGCTCATGTCAGCGCCTCGTACCCCGGCGCGCTGCTTTCCAAATCAGCGTAAACTTGCGCGAACGCAATCTTGCCCGTCCGCGTCACAGGCAGGCGCGCCGCTCGAAAATAAAGCTGCGGACAATCTGCAAGCGGGAGCAGGGCGCGGCAGTGCGCGGAAAGCTCCGCTCGTAACACGCGCGCCCCCTTCTCCACTTCAATCGCGGCGGCGACTATGGCGCCACGCTTCTCATCCGGTATCCCAACAACGGCGGCGCTAACGATGTGAGCGTGCTGCGCAAGCACCGCCTCAACGGTTTCGGGGCTGATTTTATGGCCTTTCGAGTTGATCTCGCGGTCGCCCCGGCCCGTCAGGTACAAAAAACCGTCCGCATCCATAAAGCCAAGATCGCCAGCAGTCACGAAAGCTCCGTCACCTACTGGAGGCTCGCCAAGGTAGCGCGAAAACAGCATTGGGCTGGAGATGTGGATCAATCCTTTCTCGCTGTGCAAAAGGCGTTTGCCATTTGCCGAGAGGATTTCGGCCCGCACGCCGGGGAACAGCCGCCCCACCGACACATCCGGCGCAGGGCAGCTCGTGCTGACATAACTGACAAATGAGAGTTCGGACGCGCCGTAGAACTCGATGATATCGGCACCCGGCGTGGCGCTTTCGAACCGGCGACGCAAAGCTGCGCCAAGCTTGGCGCCGCCGCAAAATACGTACTTTAGATTTAACCCCGTTGCGCCCGTAGCGAGCAATTCTTCAAGCATGGAGGGAACGGCGTATAGGACCGTCGCACTGTGCTCGTGCATGGCTTTTATGGCGCTTCTGGGCGAAAAGCGGCGGGGCGCGAGGACGGTGTGACCCCGCGCCAGCGCATGCACCGCCCCATACAGGAACAGCGAATGCCCCAGCGCGCCAGGGATCATCACCGTTTCCGCTTCGCCGAACGGGAGAACGGCCTCATGCGCGGCGAAGCTTGCAATCCATGAGGCGTGGGTGCGTGCGAAGATTTTCGGCTCGCCGGTCGATCCCGAGGTCGCGCCCCAATAAAATTCATCCGCTTGCGCGTCGATGTAAGCGCGGGCGGGACGCGCGGTTGCCGTTTGCGGGAATGGAAAGGCTGGGCGCCTGGCGAACATCGCGGCGAAAAACGATGCGATGAAGTCCGCCTTATCGTCTGTCATGATAAGCACGGGCGGACGATTGGCGGCAAGAGAACGGGCGGACGTTTGAGCGTTTGCCAGCAGCGCTTCGTATGACAACACGCTATTTGCGGTAATGAGCGCGGGACGCTCGGGATTTCGCTCAGCCTGCGCTGCGAACATCGAGATTATGGTTTGCCCCGGCATCCAGCCTCCGCGATTAGCGCTCGCCGATCAACGGATAGCCGCGTTTGACGAACATCGCGGCGGAGGCGGCTAACCCGGCCTTCACGAGATCGCCGGGGATAAAGATCAGAGAGCCGAGCGCCGCCGTTTGCAGCGTCGCGCCGGTGACAATGGCCAAGGCTGGGATGCCGCACGCATATAGAAGCATGATGCCGCCCAAAACATTAATGCCAAACGATTTCAGGAATGTCAGCTCGCGCCATGCCCGCTGCGTGAGCAAACCGATCAACCCGGCGACGAACGGATAAGCCAGCAAAAACCCGGCGCTGGGGCCGAAAAAGACGCCTAACCCGCCGCGCCCGCCCGCCAGAAGTGGCAAACCTGCCGCGACCAGCGCGAGAAACAACGCCAGCGCCAGAAAACCGCGATAGGCGCCCAAAATCGACCCCGCCAGCATCACGCCGAGCGATTGCGCCGTGATCGGCACGCCGATGCCAACGTCGATTTTGGGAATGAGGCCAAGCGCCGCGATGATGGCCGCAAACAGCGCGATGAACACAATATCCCGGATGCTGGTCTGCAACGCGCGCTCCTTAAGGTCGGTTCTCAAATCCGCGCGCGGCGATGGCGTCGCCGAGCGCGTCCGTCATGCGCAGTGTTTTGATGAGTAGTGGCCCAGCGGCGCCAAGCCCGGGATACCGCGCCCCGCGCGCGCGCCTCGCCGCCTCGATCTCGCGATAGTCATTCATCAGCACGGGAATAAAGCGCAATGTCAAGGCGATAACAAGCCCGAGTTTCGCAGGGCTCAGGCCGAATCGGGAGAGCGGCGCGGCCATTGCGGCGATGGCGTCGATCATGGCGGATAGCGGCGTCGTGAACGTCACCAGCGACGCGAGGAGGACGAGGCACAGAATGCGCAGCAGCGCCAGCACCGCAGCAAGTGGGCCGACAAGCGCCCATTGCAGTCCGAAAATGATGGCGGCGACGAAAAGCACGGGCTTGAGGGCGGTAAGGATGGCGCGCGCGGGCAATCTGGCGAGCGCGTACAGGCCAAAAATCGCGGCAACCAGCGCCGCAAGCGCCCACACGAGCTTGAGCAGCGCTATGCCGACCCCGACGGCGAAAAGCGCGGCGAGCTTGACTCGCACCGGGGTGCGGTGGATGGGCGAGTCGCGATGGATATAAAGCGCCAGCATCAAACTGTTTCGAGATAGTGGCGGATAACATCGCCGGGTGCGCCATCAGCGGCAACGGCGCCGCGCTCGAACAGGATGACGCGGTCGTAGCCCTCGATCAGGCCCAGATCGTGGGTGATGGTGATGACGCGCTGCGGCAGGCCGTCGATCACGGCGGCGATCTTGCGCTGCGACGGCAAATCGAGAGAGTTCATCGGCTCGTCGAACACGATCGCGTCCGGCTCCATGATAAGCACGGACAGCAGCGTCAGCAGCTTCTTCTCGCCGCCGCTGAGCAAATGCGCCGCGTGCGTGCGCTTTTCCGCTAGCCCGTAGCCCGCCAGCAGCGCGCCCATGCGCCGCTCTATCTCGGACGCGCCCAGCCCCAGATTTTTCGGCCCGAACGCTAAGTCCTCCTCGACGGTCGGCATCACGATCTGATGCTCAGGGTTCTGAAACACGAGGCCGACCTTGCGCCGCGCCGCGCGCCCGTCCTTGCGCGTGGAGACGCCTTCCACCAGCACCTCGCCCTGCGCCGGGATAAGCAGCCCGTTCAGCGCCCGCGCGAACGTGCTTTTGCCCGAGCCGTTCGCGCCGATGACGCCGATACGCCGCTGAAGCAGCCGCAGGTTCACGTCACGCAACACTGGCACGCCATCGAAGGCATGGCTAACGCCGCGAAGCTCGATCAATGCGGCCATACTACCCAGACATAGGCGCCGTATCCCGCCATAAGCGCCAAGCCCTCGATCCGCCCGATGCGATATCCCGTGCGCGCGATCACAAGCAGCGCGGCCGAAACAGCCAGCATTATAAGGTTGTCGAACCGGACAATTTGCGCCGGAATGACCGTCGGCGCGATCAGCGCGGTCACACCGCCGATGCCGAGGATATTGCCGAGCGCCATATCGCCCTGACGCCGCACGGCCGCGATCACGGATGTCACCAGCTCCGGCAGCGATGTGCCGATGGCGACAACGGTGAGTCCAATCACAGTTTCGGAGATGCCAAAGCTTCGGGCGACGCCGGTCGCGCAGTCCACCAGCAGCTTGCCGCCGGCGATCACGATGATAAGCCCGCCGATGGCGAGGAGCAGCGGAACAAGCAAGCTGGCCTCGTTTATAGCCAAAACCGCTGCCTGGGGGGCGGGAGGCAGATTATCTTCGGCGCTTCCCTGAAGTTTCCGGTGCGCGTCGAATTTCTCATACGCCGCCGTGTGGCCGCCGGGCGCGCCTGCCGTCTCCTGCCGGTAAACGTAGTAAAGATAGGCCCCCAATCCAGCGATGAACACCGCGCCCACGGTGCGATCCAGCGGGAGCGCAAAGCCGATGGCGCAGAACACTGCGGCGGTCGCGAGCACGACCATGCCGTCGCGCATTAACGCTTGCTGGCGCACCGCGATGGGCGTAATTACGGCCGCAACGCCGAGAATGAGGAGGATGTTGGCGATGTTGGAGCCAACGATGTTGCCAACCGCGATGCCGGGCGAACCGGCAAGCGACGCCTGCACGCTCGTGACCAGCTCCGGCGTCGAGGTGCCAAAGCCTACCAGCGTCAGGCCGATGAGCAGGGGCGACATACCCAGGCGCTCGGCCGTCCGCGATGCGCCGCGAACGAGTAGTTCGCCACCGGCGACCAATAAAACGAGACTGCCCGCTAGAAAAAGATAATCCATAACTGAAACCCCCGCCGCTATCTGAACCCGGCCATTTATTAGGACAGAAAGCAGTTTTTGGGGGAATTTTTTGCCCTCACGCTCGCGACTTTATTTGGTCGCGCGGGCATCTATAACGCCGATACACCGCTCAGCCAAACGCGGATTACGTCGCGCAACACGAGCGCGCCATCGAAGGCATGGCTGACGCCGCGGAGCTCGATCATCAGTTACATGCTGCAATTGCAGGGTGCAGCTTTCTAGCACTCTGCGGATTGGGGCAAACATCGGATGGACGCTTGCGATCGGTCAACCACTTACGACGCAAGAATTTCAGCCTCGTCTGGATCAAGGTCAAATGTAGCTTTGAATTGTCGCCTCATAAACTCGCGCTGCTCTTCCTTCTGTGAACTAGCTTTCAACCAATTCAGATAATATTTAAAAGCACCGTTTTCATTTATCCACTGTCTAACAAGATCGTAAGTGACATTATTGGAATAGAAGTTCTGGAATACGTCATCAACAACCTTGCATCGCGCCCTTTTGCATGCGCGGAAAAACACTGTCGTCGTGCTCCTTATCTACGAACAACGCCCCGTGTTTCTCGAAGAGACTTTGCGACATCCCGGAGACGTTTTTGTCCGCCATATGTGCACCGGGCCAGCAGAAGAACTCTGGAGCCTTAAACTTGTCCTCCTGGAAAGCAAGGAAGTGTGCGAACAGATGACGTATGACATAGTTCTTGGGGTCAAACCTATAACGTTCGAACTCTACGCGGAGATGAGCGAGCTGTCCTTTCGGAGAGAACCAGCTAGCGAAAGCTCTGAAAGAGTAGAGGCGGAAAGTCCTTGTAGGCATTAGCGAGTTCGCCTGTTATCTCAGCATACTCTTCCCGGCTGTTCCGACGGATGGCACCTTTCGTCGCCGGAAATTTCTTTGCTATGAAGCTGCAGAAAATTGTAAAGCGCGTACCCGGGTTCACATCGTCGATGAAGGTGGCGAAGTTGGGCGCGACCGTAACCGGAAATCCGCTGCCGGGATTGATGGCCAGATCGCAAACAAGAAGGAATAGAGATACGAGCGGATAATCGACGCGTTCCGGCCAATCGGATTCAGTTTGTTTGAGAAAGTGCTCAAAGGCCCGGATATACACGCCGTCGAGCATTCCAAGGTATTTATAGGAATTCCAATCAAGATTGTGGCCGCAAGCATGCGAAAGATACTGGATTGTGAGAAACGGGCCTGCCCCTCAAATATCTCGTGCGATCCGATTGGCCAGAGCTCGATGGGTGAGCCGTAGTAATAACCCTTTTCCTTTGTGTTGCGTTGGCGAAAATCCGGCAACGCTGTAAATTCTTCATCCACACTCGAAGCCAGAACCCCGATTGTATGACTATATGTCATATACATTGCGTGACCCACAGCCTTGAAACGAGGATTTTCGGCGAGAGTTCGAGCTGTCACCGATCCGAGGGTAAAAAGACGGAATACCTCGAGATCGAAGTGATTGTTAATGATGATGTTTGATGTCCCGGCGAGCGTTCCCCAACCGGTCGGGCCTTTCGCGTGCAACCTTTCTCCCTGCTCGATGATAGACTTCTTAAAGCCATCGCCGGAGACAATCATTTTTAGATCGTTACAGGTCGTATGCGCTTGTACGGGGTAGTTCTGCATGCGCAGCTCCCCTGACGCGTCACCCTCCCGCACCAGCCCCCGCGCAAATCGCAAGGGGCGAGCTAGCCGCCCGGCCGTCCGCCTGATATAGTTGGTTAAATATCGGGCATGGTTGATGAAGGCGCGAAAATATCTCATCCGGTTGTTTCGCGAAGTTATCGGCCAAATGCGGCGCCCGGCTGCAGGGGTGAGTATCTTGGCTATGACGACGCAAGTCGAAGACGTGGGCGCGGTAAGCGTCGACCCGTTTCAAAGTTATGCGCCTCGGCCTAATCATTATGACGAGCTATTCGGCCCCGGCGATATCATCCGCCCGCACTGGAAGATGTTCGCCGACCTGTTTCGCGCTCTGCCGGTCGATAGGCAAATGTCGCGGGTGGCGCGCCTCAACCGGCTGGTGCGCGAGAACGGCATCGCCGACGATATTTTCGCCGATTTGACCAAAACCGACGAGCCGTGGAAGATCGACCTCTTCCCGGTTATATTCTCCACGAGTGAATGGGCGTGGCTGGAGCGCGCCGTCACCCAGCGCGCGCGGCTGTTCGACGCCATCCTCAGCGACATTTACGGCCCGCAGGACTTGCTGCGCACTGGTGCCATTCCGCCGCTGATGATCCTTAACGACGCCGCCTATCTGCGCCCGTGCCGCGAGATGGGATGCGGCGCGGGACAGCTCGACTTTTACGCGGTCGATCTGGCGCGCAGCCCCGGCGGAACATGGCGTGTGCTCGATAATCACGCGGAAACGCCTGCTGGTTCAGGCTTCGCGCTCGCTAACCGCGTGGTGCACAGCCAGGTGGCGGGAGATATCTTCCGCGCGTTGAACGGTCTGCGCCTCGCGCCGTTCTATCAAAAACTGCAGGCGGAGTTGATGAGCCGCGTCAATCGCGACGATCCTCTCATCGCGCTGCTCACCCCCGGCCCGCGCCACGAGGATTACTTCGGTCACGCCTACCTCGCCCGCTATCTCGGCCTCGTGCTGATGGAGGGCGGCGACATGCGCGTTGTTGGCAACCGCGTTTACATGAAGACGCTGGAAGGGCTGAAGCTTGTCGATCTCATCGTGCGCTGCGTCGAGGGCGGGAGCGCGGACGCGCTTGAACTGAACCCGAATGGTTTTCTGGGGCCAGTCGGGCTTATGCAGGCCGTGCGCAAGACACCGAACCTGGTCACCAATATGCTTGGTTCGGCCATTATCGAAAACCGGGGGCTTGGACGCTATTTGCCCGCACTCGCCAAACAGCTTCTTGGCGAGGAGCTGGAGTTGAAGGATGCACCTCGCTGGTGGCTCGGCGACGAGGCGGGCCGCGCCCATGTGTTCGCGAATTTTAACCGCATGATTATCCGTCGCGCGCGTGAGGGCACCGGACGTCCAGGTGGCGCGGAGTTGGGGCGCAACCCGGCGAAACTACCGCAGGAACAGGCAGCGGCGTTGCGCGCGGACATCGAGTTGAACGGCCGCGCGCTTGTAGCGGAGGAGCCGGTCGGGTTCGCCACGACGCCGAGTTGGACGCCGCAGGGGCTAAAACCGGCGGCTTACGCCGTGCGGCTGTTCGTGGCGCGCTTTGGCGACAGCTATCACGTGATGCCCGGCGGCATTGCGCTGACGGTCGATGCGCAAACCGGCGTTTCCCTATCTTCGTCTGAGGGCCAGACGCGCGATGTATGGGTGACATCCGCGACGGAGGTCTCCAATCATGTCAGCCTGATGCGGCCACCCATTGAGGTCTCCGGTGTACAGCGTGCGGGCAAGGGCCTGCGCAGCCGCGCCGCCGACAATTTGTTCTGGCTTGGCCGCTACACCGAGCGTGCAGACAGCACCATGCGCCTTATGCGCGCCGCCCTGACGCGGATGCGTGATGAGGGTGCCGAAAGCCAGGCCGGCGAGGCTGTGCGCAAAGCGCTCGCCGCCATTCTCGCCAAGGATTACGCGGCGCGCAAAACACCGCCCGCGAAGGAGCCTTTAAAGGCCGTCGAAAGCCTTGTCGTCACACTCATGTCCGCGACAGATCGCCTGTATAGCCTGCCAAGCACGCTGGAAAGCGCGTACCGCGTGGCGAGCGTTTTGCGCGACCGGTTGTCCATTGAAGCCTGGAATACTTTGCAGACTTTCCAGACCAATCCAGTCTGGCGCGGCGAAGCAACACCGGGCGGAATCTTGGACATCATAGACACTCTTGACCAGGGCGTGCTGACGATGGCGGCTTTCAACGGCATGATCGCGGAGAATATGACCCGCAACCCCGGCTGGCGTTTCCTCGACATCGGGCGGCGGATGGAGCGCACGGCGCGGCTGTCGGAGTTGCTGCTGGCCCTGTTCGGCGAGGCGCAGGACGACGACAGCGAAACTAGCGGCTTGCTGTTCACGCTAGAGGCGTCCGACAGCATCATCACATTCCGCTCGCGCTACCTGTTCGCGCCGGTGCTCTCGCTGGTGCTCGACCTGCTGCTGCTCGACGAAACCAACCCGCGCAGCATCGCGTTCCAGCTCGCGGCTGTGGACGCGCAGCTTGGCGCCCTTCCGCAAGCCTCGCAAAGCGGCGTACAAACCGAGGAACAGCGCATGATTCTCGAACTGCTGACGGCGGTGCGCCTCGCCAAGGTTTCGCAGCTTGCGCAGGTTGGGGCGGGTGGCTCGCGGCCTGAGTTCAAAGCCCTGTTCCTGCAAATCGCCGACGGCCTGCCCCGACTGTCTGAAGCCATCACCCGGCGTTATTTCAACCTGACCGAAGATGAACTGCGCCGCGTCTATTCCCGCAACACACCGCGCCCGTAAGCGCCCATATGCAGATTGCCGCGCATGATTTTTGAATTGAGCCATAAAACCGTTTATCGCTACACGGCTCCGGTGGCTCAATCGCATCATCTTATTCATCTCGCGCCGCGCCCCGCCGACCGGCAAACGGTTTCGCGGCATACAATTATCGTGGAGCCCGCGCCCGCCGCCCGCACCGATTTTGTGGATGCTTTCGGCAATCCGGCGACGATTTTGACTATCGAGCAGGATCATTCCGAATTGCTTATTCACTCGCGCGGGCAGATTGAGGTGACGGCGCGGCCCAAGCCAGATTTGACGGCTACGGTTTCATGGAGTCAGTTGGCCGCCGAGTTGGGGCCAGGCCCCGGACCACACGATCTTGATCTGTTGCAATACGCATGCTCCTCGCGCTATGCCCGCCCGGCCCGCGACGCCTATGATTATGCGCGCGAAAGTTTTCCGCAAGGCCGCCCCGTGCTGGAGGGAGCCATGGATTTGACCAGCCGCATCTATACCGATTTTAAGTACGACCCAAAGGCGACAGATGTAGCAACTAGTGTGTCGGAACTGCTCCGAATTCGTCGCGGCGTGTGTCAAGATTTCGCTCACCTCGCCATCTCCGGCCTGCGCTCGCTCGGCCTGCCCGCGCGCTATGTGAGCGGCTATTTGCTTACCCACCCGCCCGCTGGACAACCGCGATTGCAGGGCGCCGACGCCAGCCACGCCTGGATTTCCGTCTGGGCGCCCGAGACCGGCTGGGTGGATTTCGACCCGACCAACAACCTCATCCCGTCGGACGAGCACATCACCATCGCCTACGGCCGCGACTATCACGACGTCAGCCCCATCGCCGGCGTGCTCCTCGGCGGCGGCGAACACAAGATGGATGTGGCGGTGGATGTCGTGCCGGTTTGAAGGTAAAGCCTATTAAGTTGCTCTGATTACCAACTGTATTGTCGGCTAAATTCGAAACTTATATCGCAACAATCTGATATGTACGCCTTAATAAAATAGTTTATTGCGCCAATACAAGTCGTCGAAAGCGCAAGCCCCAAACATAACCTTTTAGTTCCAATGCTGAGGTCTTCTTTAGGACCTTTCGCAAGAGAGGGCATGTCTCTTATTATGGCAGAAAAATTATCAGCGTTTAAATTCCATCCATTGGTGGTGTAAAAATACATATCTAGCAAAAATGCATACACGCCATAATAAAGGCTCCATATTATAAACACTATCAATAAAATAATTTCCAAAATGCCATTAATTTTAATCCAACTAGAATGTTTAATCAGTTGCATGTCGAATAATGTTGACGTCTGAACTCAGATGATTTCAGACGTCAGATAATGCAGGCTGTAGAGGCCGTTTGCATCGACCCACGACTGATCGGGCCGCCATCCGGCCTCGCGGGCGAGGGTGCAGAAGCCTTCGACGGAATATTTGTACGAGTTTTCGGTATGGATGCGCTCGCCCTCGTCAAACGAAAATGATTGACCCAGCACGGTCGCCGTTTGTGGGCGCAGGCTTCGCAGATATATTTCGATGCGGCCTCCCGCCTCGTTATAAATCGCCTCATGCGCGAAGGCGGCAATATCCAGGTTTCCGCCAAGCTCGCGGTTGATGCGGGCGATCAGGTTGAGATTGAATTCGGCGGTCACGCCTTGCGCGTCGTCATAGGCCGGGATCAGAATGTCGGCGCTTTTGCGCAAGTCGACGCCGACCAGCAAGGCGCCTGTCCGGCCGAGCAATCGCGCGGCCCGGCGTAAAAATTCGACCGCCTCATGCCGGTGCAGATTGCCGATGGTGGAGCCGGGGAAAAAGCCGAGTTTGCGCAGGGGCAGGATGGATTTCGGCAGGGATATCGGCGCGTTGAAGTCCGCGCAGATTGGCGATATCGGCAAATCCGGGAACTTGCGCGCAAGCCTTTCAGCGGCGGCGTCTAGCGCCTCGCGGCAGATGTCGATGGGCGCATAAACGGCGAGATCGTCCATCGCCGCGATCAGCGTCCCCGTTTTGCGGCTGGAGCCTGAGCCGAATTCGATGATGCAGGCGCGCGGGCCAGACAGTTCGGCGATCGCGTCCGCATGCTGTTCAAGCAAACCAATTTCGGTGCGTGTCGGATAATATTCGTCCAGCCGCGTGATCGCCTCGAACAGCGCCGAGCCGCGCTCGTCATAGAAAAACCGGCACGGAATCGCCTTGGGCGACTGGCTCAAGCCCGCTAGCACGCTCTGGCTAAAATCGTCTAATGGCACGGAATCGGCCCGCTGCCTCGTGGCGATTGTCATGGGATACCTTTTGCTTAACTGTCGAAAGCTAGGCGCAGGCCGGTGAATTGCCAGCGCTGATGAGGATAGAAAAAATTGCGGTATGTGCGCCGCACATGGCCATCCGGCGTCACGCACGACCCGCCCTTGAGCACAAACTGGTTGCACATGAATTTACCGTTGTATTCGCCGACAGCGCCAGCGGTGGGTTTGAAGCCCGGGTAGCCCACGTAAGGGCTTGCAGTCCATTCCCAGACATCACCGAACATCTGGTTAAGATCTTCCGAACTCCCCCCTACGCAGGGCTGTAATGCGCCTTGCCCGAGAAAGTTTCCGGCAATCGCGACGCCCTGCGAGGCCAACTCCCATTCAAACTCGGTCGGCAGTCGTTTGCCAGCCCAGCGCGCGAAGGCGTCGGCTTCATATAAACTGATATGCGAAACGGGGCGCGATGGATCAACGGGAAGCAGGCCGCGCAGGGTCATCTGGCTCCAGCCATCGTCGCCCTCCCGCCAGTAGAGCGGCGCGCGCCAGCCCTCGCGCTGAACGGTCGACCAGCCGTCCGACAACCACAGCGAAACGGCGTCATAGGCGCCATCGTTTATGAATTCCAGCCACTCGCCGTTTGTGACGGCGCGGTTCGCCAGCTTGAACGGCCTCAACAACGACTGGTGCCGGGGCGTTTCATTATCGAAAGAGAAGCTATGCCCGTTGTGCCCGATCTCCTTCACCCCGCCATCGAAGTCGATCCACTTGACATCCTGCTGGCTGCGGGGCGCCTCTGCAACGGTCGCGCGGTAGGCGGGTTTTAGCGGATTGCCCGCGAACAGCACGAGACAATCCGTCATCATCAGTTCCTGATGCTGCTGCTCGTGATGGACGCCAAGCTCCAGCAAATCCCAAGCAGCTGCTGGCAGTGCTGCGGCTCCCTCGCTCGTCACCCGGCGAACCGCGTCGTCAACATGTGCGCGATAGCCGAGCACCTCGGCGTGGGTAGGCCGCGTCAATAGCCCGCGCTGCAGCCGTGGGTGGCGAGGCCCAAGCGCCTCGTAATACGAATTGAAGCAATAGCTGAATTGCGGATTGTATTCCCGGTAGTCCGGATCGAATGGCTTCAGCACCACTTCCTCTAAAAACCAGGTGGTGTGCGCCAGATGCCATTTCGTCGGGCTGGCGTCCTCAGACGGCTGCACTACCTGATCTTCGGCGCTCAACGGCTCTGCAATATCGAGCGAGATGCGGCGCGTTTGCGCGAGGCGCATGGCTGTGTTCTGTCTGAAATCAGGAATATCCAAAATCCGAATCCTCGTGCTGGACGCCTCGGCCGACGTGTTCGGTGGTTGGCTTGGAGCTTACTTAGGCGCGCATTCGCTCGTTGGCGACAATAAATTACTCGCACGCACTAAAACGTTAATCTCGCGCCGCCCCTCCTACGGGATTGCTCATGCGGTTGACATAAGCCAATGATAACCCTTTCGGCGAGCGAGGGAGATGGGCGATGGCGGAGGATTTTCGAAAGAGCGCGCTGGAGTATCATGAGGCCGACCCGCCCGGCAAACTCGCCATCGCGGCGACGAAGCCGCTCGCCAACCAGCGCGATCTGGCGCTCGCCTATTCGCCCGGTGTCGCCTACGCCTGCGAGGAGATCGCGCGTGACCCCGCCGCCGCCGCGCGCCTGACCGCCAGAGCCAACCTCGTCGGCGTCATCACAAACGGCACGGCGGTGCTCGGCCTCGGCAATATCGGCCCGCTCGCCTCCAAGCCCGTGATGGAGGGCAAGGCGGTGCTGTTCAAAAAGTTCGCCGGCATCGACGTGTTCGACATCGAGGTGAACCAGCTCGACCCGGATAAATTCGTAGAGGCGGTCGCGGCGCTGGAGCCGACATTCGGCGGCATCAACCTTGAGGACATCAAGGCGCCGGAGTGCTTCGAGATCGAGGCGAAGCTGCGGGCGCGGATGAACATCCCCGTGCTGCATGACGACCAGCACGGCACGGCGATCGTGGTGGCCGCCGCGATCCTGAACGGGCTGAAGCTCGTCGGCAAGGAACTGGCGTTCGCGCGATTGGCGTGCTCCGGTGCGGGGGCGGCGGCGCTTGCGTGCCTCAATTTGCTGGTCAGCCTTGGCCTGAAGCGCGAGAATATCCTCGTCTCCGACAAGTTCGGCGTCATTTACGAGGGCCGCACCGAGGGCATGAACGAGTACATGGCTGTCTATGCGCGGCCTACAGCCATGCGTACACTCAGCGAAACCCTGACCGGCGCCGACATCTTTCTTGGACTGTCCGCGCCCGGCATTCTGACCGGCGAGATGGTGGCGCGCATGGCCGCCAAACCGCTCGTCATGGCGCTCGCCAACCCAACGCCGGAGATCATGCCGGAGGAGGTGCTGGCGGTGCGAGACGACGCGATCATCGCCACGGGCCGCACGGATTATCCGAACCAGGTCAACAACGTGCTCTGTTTCCCGTTCCTGTTCCGCGGCGCCCTGGACGTGGGCGCAACGGCTATCAACGAAGCCATGAAAATCGCCTGCGCGGAGGCCATTGCGAAAATGGCGCAGGCTGAGGCGTCGGACGTGGTGCTGTCAGCCTATGGCGCGGACACGCTCACCTTCGGCCCGGAATATATCATCCCCAAGCCGTTCGATCCGCGCCTCATCGTGGAGTTATCCTCCGCCGTGGCGAAAGCCGCGATGGACTCCGGCGTCGCGACGCGGCCCATCGAGGATTTTGCGGCCTACCGCGCCAAGCTCTCGCAATTTGTGTTTCGCTCCGGCTATGTGATGCGGCCAGTGTTCGATGCGGCCAAGCGCGAAAAGCGGCGGCTGGTGTTCGCCGAGGGCGAGCGCATCCGCGTGCTCCAAGCCGCCAGCCAGGTGATTTCCGAGGGCATCGCCGCGCCGATCCTGATCGGCGACCGCCGCAGCATCGATGGGCGGCTCCGTCACCTCGGGCTTTCGATCCGCCCGGACAAGGATTTCACGCTGATCGACCCCGCCGCCGATCTCCGCGTGGTCGAATGGGCGAACAGTTACCATGCACTTGTGGAGCGCAAGGGCGTATCTCCCGCAGAAGCGATGGCGCGGGTGCGGGCGGGCGCGACCATCGTCGGCTCGCTGATGGTGAAAACCGGGGAGGCGGACGCGATGATCTGCGGCACCGTCGGGCGGTTTGACCGGCAACTCAAGATCATCGAGGATATCATTGGCAAGCGCGACGGCGCGGCCACGTTCGCCGCGTTGAGCGCCGTCGTTCTGCCGTCGGGCACGTTCTTCATCGCGGATACGGCGGTGAATTATGCGCCGAGCGCGGAGCAACTGGCCGAAATCGCGCTCGCCGCCGCTGAACAGGTGCGCTGCTTTGGCATCGAGCCGAAGGTCGCGTTCGTCTCGCATTCGAGCTTCGGCAGCGCCGAGACGGAGACGGCGGGCAAGATGCGGCGCGCGCTGGCTCTGGTGCGGGTGGCGGCGCCTATGCTGGAAGCCGAGGGCGAAATGCAGGCGGATTCGGCGCTGTCAGAGAAAATCCGCGCGGAGATTTTCCCTAACTCGCGGCTTAAGGGGCAGGCTAACCTGATGATTATGCCGACGCTAGACGCCGCCAACATCGCCTTCACTATGATTAAAGTGCTGGGCGGCGGCATCCCTATTGGCCCGATCCTGCTGGGCGCCGCGAAATCCGTTCACATCGTGACGCCCGCAACCACCGTGCGCGGCCTCGTCAACATGTCCGCCATAGCCAGCGTCGGCGCCGCAGTTCCTAAACCCGAGAGCCAAGAATGAAAGTTTGATCGCCGCATTTTACGTGTTTTTTAGCGCAAATTTGCAAGCTTTCGCCGATTCAAATCCATTTTGCATGACCCTGGAAAAATTTGAGTTAAAAATGATTAAAGTGCAACTTAGCACAGAAAATATTAATAACCATTGCGTGCATTATGAATACAAAAGTAGAGGCGAAAAGTCCTTGACTATTCTCGCTGTTTAAATGGTGTTATTAGTATCAAGTTTTCTGAATCAGAAACGGTATATGAGACCGTATCTAAGTATGTTTTTCTGTCCATATTTGATACAACTGACTTTGATTACAAAGATAACCATACACTTGGTTTTTTAATACATTTCTTTGACGATAGCGGAATGGGATTATTTTTCAAAGCAAAAGGTCTTGCTTTTGATGAAGGCATAACAAATTCAATCAAGGTTGATCTCGTCTCGGCGACTGCAGGAAACTGTGAGTATACACCGAAAGGTAATTCGTCTTTAACAAGAACAGCATCTTTGGATGGAAGTTGCATGGAGTGCATTTTCATCTCAAAATGCAAGTATGGGTGAGCTTTTAATCCAAGAACGAACTACGCGGGCCGCCGAGGGCCTGCTCCGCCGCGCCTTTACCGTGGCCGACGTGGAGCGCATGGTGGAGGTCGGCCTGATCGGCCCCGAGGAGCGCCTCGAAATCATTAGCGGAGAAATTGTGCCCATGTCGCCCAAGGGCAACCACCATGAAGTGCTGCGCACAACGCTTGCTGACTATTGGGGCCGCAGGCTTCCGCCGGAACTGATCAATGGCGCGGGAACCGGGTTTGCGGCTCAATAAAAGGACTTATGTCAAACCGGACTTTATCTTTTATCCGCGAAACGTAAAGCGGGTTGACGTTAAAGCGGAAGACATCGTGCTTCTGGCGGAGATCGCCGACACGAGCTTATCTTACGACCAGGGACAGAAGGCACAGCTTTATGCCAGCTTTGGCGTGCGCGAGTTCTGGTTCATCAACGCGTTGAAGGTGACCACGCGTATTTACCGCGACCCGGCCCCGGACGGATATCGCGACATTAAGAATTACGAGCCGCAAGATGCGCTAATACCCCGTCCATGCTAACTCACTTGCCGTGATGCTCGGTGAGTTAGCGATGCTTTAGCTAACCAAACGTCTTGCCCAGCCAACCATCCAGCGCGTCGGCGGGGGCGCGCCACTCGGGGCCGACCATCATTACGTGGCTGGCGCCGGGGATAATGTGCGAGCGCACGCTGTAATAGGCGGCAGTGAGCGCCACCTCGGACGGCGGGATGAAGCGGTCGTTTTCCCCGCCTATGACGAACACCGGCGGCGCGAACCACGGAATCGGCGCGATGCGCTTCCAGGCGGACAACTCCACGCTGACGCGCATCGCCGGTTCGTCAAACCGGGGCATTATGCGGCGGCGCTCCCTGCGGCTAAACTTTGCGGAAAAGAGGCTTTGCTCCAACACGCCGATGTTCGCGCTAAGGCCGCTTTGAAGCTGGCTAAGCTCGCGCCATAAGGCGGGCTGCTGGATAGCCATGGTGGCTGAGGCCCAAGCGAGGCCGAACGGCGGCACCGACGACATGAGGGCCAAACCTGCCGCGCGTCCGCCCCGGCGCAGGTAATATTGCGCGACACCGCCGCCCATGGAATGACCGATCAGAACTGTCGGGCCAGTGAGCGTGCCCATCGCCGTTTCAATATCGTCGGCGAAGTCACGCAAATAAAAGCTATGCAACCTTTCGCGCCCACTACTGCCGCCATGCCCACGCAGGCTTACCGCTAAGCTGTTATAGCCGCGCCCGGCGAAGTGAGAGAGAAAGTGCTCCGCCCATACCCACGCGCCCACGCTGATCCCGTGCACGAATAGCAGATTGACAGGCCTTGGCGACCCGGCTGGCGACTCGTGCCGATATTCCAGCCGAATGGCGGCGCTCATCTGGGCGTTCATAAACATATTAGGGGAACTAGCGTGTAAGGGAGAGGTTGCGTATGCGTCGTTTAGCCCTGCGCTTTTTTGCAGAGAAAGTGACTTGCATTTAGCGAAGGCGCCTGATCCCTCCGGCGCCACTTTTCTGCGCGGACTGCGGTATTTTTTGAGACAGACGGAAAAAGAAACACGGTTAGGCTTTACGCGCAGACTGATTACATTTGGCACAAAATTTGCTGTTAGTCGTGTACGTCTTTAGTGTGGCGCGAACTCTCCCTTCGCCATCCATGCGAAAGACTATCGTCGAGCCTCCATGCTCCGTGAGCCAGCCGCCTGCCTTAAGGTCCTCCCCCTTGAGGCAGGCGCGTTTATTTTGGCCGTCTGACAAGTTTGTGAGATGGTCATGAGCTTGCCAGCGGACTTCCGTGTCGCTAACTCCAGAAACAAGTCAATAAGGAGATCGCGGACATGAAGCGGCGCAGGCAAAATAAAGCATTAACTCAGGCGGCGACGCCTTCGGCTGAAGCGCAATGGGTAGTGGGAACGCTCGCGCTTATAACCCTGGTTTTCCTCCTGTCCGCCGGTCTCGCGCAGGCCAAGCCTATGCAATCGGAGTTACATAAGTTTAGCGTTGTCACCGTGGCGAGCGGCTTAAATCATCCTTGGGGGATGGCGTTTTTGCCCGGCGGCGACATGCTGGTGACAGAGCGCAACGGTGGCGTGCGACTTATCCGTGACGGAAAACTTGTTAAACAGCCTCTTGTGGGCGCGCCTAAAGCCTATGCTCGTGGGCAGGGCGGCTTGCTCGACATCGCCGCGCATCCGAAATTTGCAGAAAATCGCTATGTCTATATCTCCTACGCCGGAAGCGGCGAGGGCGGTGCCGGTACGGAAGTCGCACGCGCGAAATTCACCGGCGATGCGCTGGAAGGGCTGGAAGTGGTTTTTAAAGCCAATCCGAAAACCTCCGGCAGCGCGCATTATGGCGGACGGCTCGCGTTTACGCCAAGCGGCGACCTGCTGGTCACCCTCGGCGACCGTTACGCGCGCATGAAAGAGGCGCAGGATTTGAACAGTCACATGGGCAAAGTCATCCGTATCCGCGACGACGGCTCGATCCCGAGCGATAATCCTTTCACCAAACGTGAGGGCGCAAAACCCGAAATCTACAGCTACGGGCACCGCAATGTGCAGGGTTTGGCGCTGCGCCCCGGCTCAAACCAGATCTGGACGGGCGAGTTTGGCCCCCAAGGTGGCGACGAGATCAATATCGATAAGCCGGGCGCCAACTATGGCTGGCCGAAAATCACTTACGGCGAGGACTATGGCGGCGGCGTCATATCGGACAAAACCGCACTGCCAAACATGGAGCAACCGGTCGTTTACTGGCGGCCATCCATCTCGCCCAGCGGCATGACGTTTTATGACGGCGACAAATTTCCGAAGTGGAAAGGTAATCTGTTCGTCGGCGCATTGTCGGGCGCTCATGTGCGGAGACTGACCTTGCAGGGCGACAAGGTGACGGCTCAAGAGGCGCTACTGGAGGATGAGGGAGAGCGCATTCGGGATGTGCGGCAAGGTCCGGACGGATTCATTTACCTGCTAACGGATGAGTCGAATGGCAAAATCCTGCGCCTTGAGCCGCCTCAATAGGCTTCCGCGCGGTTAAACGGATGAAAGTAGGCTTAATAGCTTGTCTTCGTCTTCTCTGGTGAAGGTTAGTTCGACGGCGAGCGCCCGCACTTCGCGCCGCAACTCCGCAATTGCGCCGTCACTGTAGGCTGGCAGCCGGACAAAGTCTTTTTCCGTGGTGACAAGCTGCGCATTCAAGCGGCGAGCCGATGCAACAAGCCTGCTCGCATCGGTCTCGTCATAAACGTAGTGATCGGAGAAAGATTCGGTTCGCGCAATTTCGGCCCCGCAGCGACTCAGCGTCTCGAAAAACTTTTCGGGCCGTCCGATACCACAAAAACCGAACACACGCGCATCTCGCAGCCATTCCGCGCCAACCGGCTGCAAAGTCGCCGTCAAATGCAGTCTGCATCCGGCACTAACGAGCTTTTGTGCAGTTCCTCCTATAGTGACGATTGCATCCGCGCGAGGCATTTGAAAATCCAGCGGCGCGCGCAACGGCCCAGCTGGGAAAACCCGTCCGTTGCCAATTCCAAAGCCGCCATCGACGGCAACGATGGATAAGTCCTTATGCAGCGACGAGTTTTGAAAACCATCGTCCATAATGATGACGCTGGCGTCGGTTTGCTCGATGGCGCGTGCGCCTTCGGGCCGGGCGCGCGCCACCATGACCGGCGCATGGCGCGCCAAAAGCAGGGGTTCGTCGCCCACATCCACCGCGCCGTGCGCGACCAGGTCAACCCAAACCGGCCCGCCTTCGCGCCCGCCATAACCGCGCGTCAGGAACGCTGGCCGTTCGCCGCGCGCGATCAGCAGCATGGCCAACGCAATGGCGAGCGGGGTTTTGCCCGCGCCGCCCATCGTGAAATTGCCGACGCAAATGACGGGAATTCGCGCCTTATAAGGCTTCGCTCGTGCAAATCGCGCCTTCACGGCGGCGCCATAAATCGCAGCGAGTGGGGAGAGGGCGATGGGCCGCCAGCCGATTTCCTCATTCCACCAAGACGGCATTTTACGAGGCATAAGTCATAGGCCCGGGAAGCTGCAGCGGTTCGTGTTCTAGTGGCGGCAGGTACGGCTCCAGCGCGTCCATCGTGCGCTGCATGGCTCCGCCCAATGCGGCGACGCCGCGTTCGGCGCGCTCGCGCATGGCGTCCGCCAAGGCAGGGTTTGAGCACAACTCGATAATCGCGCGCGCGAGTTCATCGGCGTCATCAACCACACGGCAGCCGCCGCATTGTTGCAGCGTTTTGTAGGCGTCTTTGAAGTTGAACCAGTGCGGCCCGGTGAGGACGGCGGCGCCCAGCTTGACAGCCTCCACCGGATTTTGCCCGCCATGTTCCACCAGTGATCCGCCAATAAACGCAACCGGCGCGGCGGTGTAGAACAGCCCTAATTCGCCTATGGTGTCGGCAATATAAATGCTCCCGCGCGGTTCGCCTCTCGTTTCGCGCCGCGTCGCTTTCAACCCCATGCCAACCGCGATCTGCTCGATGGCCGCGCCGCGCTCCGGGTGCCTCGGCACGATTATGGTCAGCAGGTTCGCGATGCGCGCGCTTGCCGCCTTATGGGCTTTCAGGACGATTTCGTCTTCGCCCGGGTGGGTGCTTGCGGCGAGGAACACCGGCCGTTTGCCAATAGCGTTTTGCAGCAGCGCCAACTCAGCCTTGTCCACCGGGGGCGGCGGGGCATCGAATTTAATGTTGCCTGTGAAAATGACGCGCGGCGCGCCCAGTTTTTCAAGCCGCCGCGCAAGCCGCTTGTTTTGAGCCATTATTAGATCGAAGCGCGAAAAAAGCGGATGGCTCATGCCCGTCAGGCGCTTCCAGCGGGCGAAGGAGCGGTCGGACATGCGAGCATTAAGAAGAAGCAGTGGAACGCCGCGCCGGTCAACCTCCAGAATGAGGTTAGGCCATATCTCGGACTCCGTGAATAGCGCGAGGTCGGGATGCCACGCATCGAGAAAGCGGCGCACGAAAGCGGGCGAATCGAGCGGAAGAAACTGATGCACCGCTCCGGGCGGCAGCCTGGCCTCCGCAATCTGTGCCGACGTGACTGTGACTGTGGTGAGCAGGATGTTCAGCTTGGGGCGGCTTTTGTGCAAATCGTGAATGATCGGAAGGATCGCGTTGGTCTCGCCGACGCTCGCCGCATGAAACCACCATAGCGTCCCTTCTGGGCGTGGTGCGCTTGGGTGGCCTTCCCGCTCGCCCAGCCGCTCGGCGATTTCCTTGCCACGGCGCACGCGCCTGCGAAGAATGAAGCCGGATGCTGGCTGCATCGCCCGCGTGATGGCAATGTATGTTTGTAAGGAAAAGCCGGGCTTCGGTTTCAACACCGAGACGGCCTGAATGGCTTTTACCGTGTTTGCGCCCGTCAACTCGAAGGCTTTGATGCACGCGGCGTTTAGACCATCCTCTACAGCGCGCCGGGCAGTTTCCATATCTGCGGCCGTCGCCTGCCGCGGCACGTCAATAGGATCGCCCACTGCAAAGCCGATTTTAGAGAATGGCAGGTTGATAACGAACTTGCTCCAGGTGTTCAGCGCTATGGAGTTACTGGTAGCAAGTCCGATGGGGACGACAGGCCTGCCTGAAATCCGAGCGAGTGTTACGACCCCCAATCCAGCTTGACGCGGCGGCGAACCGGGCATGTCGGCGGTTATGATAACTGTGTAGCCGTCAGCAAGCGCTTTCACCATGGCGCGCAGGGCCTGCGCCCCGCCCTTGTCACGTTTGCGTTTCCGGCCAGCGGCGCCAGCGCCATGTATCAACTCCGCCCCAAGGCCAGATAGCGCGTGCCCGGCGAACTGACCGTCGCCATGCCGTGTGACGAGAACTTTGACCTTCATGGAAGGCGGTCTCGTTGGCAGCGCCATGAAACCCTGACCATGCCAAACCGTGGCGATGCATGGGTGCGCCGCCATAAGCTTTGCGTGCGCATCCGCCGGATCTGAGCGCAAGCGGCCAGTCTGGAACACGAACTTAATGTAACGGGTGACCAGGCCGCCAAGGGCGGAGGCCGCCCGTTCCGAGCGGAAAAATCGTTTCTTCATGACGCTAAGTTACCGCACGCAAGACGGTCCAGATGATTTTGATGCATGGCCTCAGACAGGCGCGTCGGGATCGAGAAGCTTATGCATATGGACAATAAAATAGCGCATCTGCGCGTTATCGACCGTGCGCTGCGCAGCCTCTTTCCAGGCTTTGTAAGCCTCGGCGTAGGACGGGAAAATGCCGACCACGTCGAGAGCTTTCACGTCGCGGAAGTGTGTGCCGCCAACAGAGGCGAGTTCACCGCCAAAAACGAGATGCAGGAGCTGTTTGGTTTGCGCGGGGTTCGTAGTGTCCATAATCGCTCATCGGCAAGAGGGGGCGTTTGTATCGTTTCAATTCATTTTTTACGCGCTAACAACAGCCGGTGCAAGGCCGGAGGCGCTACGATAACACCCTGGACGCGCGGCTTGGCGTTGTTAAAGGTTAATGGCTGCCCGTTCTCCCCCGTCACCGTATATCCAGCCTCTTTCGCAACAAGCACGGCGGCCGCAAGATCCCACTCCCACTTCTGATTGAAGGCGCAAGTGACATCCGCGCGACCAGCCGCAACCATACAAATACGATAGGCGATTGAGTTCGCCCACAGCAGATTGACCGACAGCGGCTGTTTCCATTTTTTTGCAGTAAGCACACCCTTGGAGGCGAGCATTCTGGCCCCGTCGAGCGTATCGCGGTCTTGAACTTGCAACGTGGCGCCGTTGAGGGTTGCGCCTGCCCCTTGACGAGCTGAAAAATACTCCCGGCGCGCCGGGTTATAGATCGCAGCCAAAACCGGCTGCCCATTTGCCACGAGCGCCGCGCTGACACACCAGTCGGTTTCATCGTTAAGGAACGCCTGCGTACCGTCGATCGGGTCTACCATCCAGACGCGTTCGCAGGAAAGCCGCGCGGGGCTGTCTTCGGTCTCCTCGGACAACCAGCCGTAATCAGGCCGACCCTGCATCAGCCGCTTGTGCAGAAGATCGTTCGAGGCCAGATCGCCCTCGCTTACGAAGCTCCCATCGGCTTTGCGCCGGGATTTTGGTTTGGAGCGGAAGAATGTATGCGCCAGGTCGCCTGCATCGCGTACTGCGTCAGTCAGCACACAAAAATCATCATCGAGTGATGTCATTATAAAACAATATCCATCAACGCTTACATCAGGCTTTTGAAGGCTATATCGGAGGCAAGCGCTACAAAAATCAGCGCTCCAAAAGCATGATTTGAGCGGAAACGAGAGAGGCAATTGTTTCCTTCATTAATATCTAGGGTTACGATTTGCCACGCAGCGTGCGCTAACGCGGCGCAAACACCAACAAAGAACACTATTCCGGCGCCCACAAGCCAGCCACTGACGCCAATCAGAATAAGTGCAGCGCCGTAAAAGCCTACAAGCCAATACTTGGTTGCAACTCCAAACCGCAGCGCCGTGGACTTAAGCCCAACGATCGCGTCGTCTTCCTTGTCCTGGTGCGCATAGATCGTGTCGTAGCCAATCGTCCAGAGCACGGCAGCGGCGTAAAGCGTTAAAGCCGGCCAATCGAGACGGCCGAAAGCTGCCGCCCAGCCCATTAGCGCGCCCCACGAAAACGCAAGCCCTAACACAGCCTGCGGCCAGTGTGTGATACGCTTCATAAACGGGTAAATTGCAACGACGCCTAGCGACCCCATACCCAGCGTAATCGTGAATGTGTTGAATTGCAGCAGCACCGCGAGACCGCAAAGGCTGAGGGCGACCATTAGCGCGGCTGCCGCGCGCGGCGATATTCGTCCGCTGGCGATGGGCCGGTTTCGCGTGCGCGCCACCTTTGCATCGTAATGCCGGTCAGCGATGTCGTTGTAGATGCATCCTGCGCTGCGCATCGCGAAAGCGCCAACCGCAAACAACGCCATGTGCCACAGGTTCGGGTAGTCGCGACCCGCCGCCATTGCCGCCAAAGCCGCCGACCACCAGCACGGCCAGAGCAGCAGCCAAACGCCGATAGGCCGGTCGGCGCGCATCAGTTGCAAAAATGGCCGGATGCTGTGAGGAGTGCGCGAAACCCAGCCGCCGGGCGTGGCGTCCACGATCTCCGGAGGCCCGCTGATGGATTGATGCTTTATGCTCATATACGATAATCTAACACTACTCCCGCAATCAGGATCATACCCCGCGTGACCGAGAAAGACCATGCTCACAACGCCGCGCTCGACCGCTCGCTGATCCGTCTGTTTATCGACGCGCCGCTCGCGGCTGGCGGAACCGCCGCGCTGTCGGCGATGCAATCCAATTACCTCGTCAATGTCATGCGGTTAATGCGCGGAGTGGAGCTTCTTGTTTTCAACGGGCTGGATGGGGAATGGCTAGCGACGCTCGCGGCCACCTCAAAGAATAACGCCGCTGTTGCGCTCATTCGCCAGGTAAGGCCGCAAATGTCGGGGCCGGACATTCACTATCTCTTTGCACCGATCAAGCGCGCCAAGCTGGATTACGTCGTCCAGAAAGCGACCGAACTGGGCGCGGCGGTCATCCGGCCTGTCATGACGCGACGCACGAATGCCGAGCGCATCAATGTGGAGCGTTTGCAGGCGAATGTGATCGAGGCGGCCGAACAATGTGGCGTGTTACGCATGCCTGAAGTTCTCGCGCCATCGAAACTGGAAAAGGCGCTCGATCAGTGGGAATCGTCACGCCGCCTGATTTACTGCGACGAGGCCGCGCCCATCGCATCGCCGCTCGCCGCGCTGGCGCATATTACGCCAGGACCGCTGGCCGTGCTAATCGGCCCCGAGGGCGGTTTCGACCCCGCCGAGCGCGAACGGTTAATGCGACTGCCATTTGTCCACGCCCTTTCGTTAGGGCCGCGCATCATGCGGGCGGACACGGCGGGCGTCGCCGCGATGGCGCTTATCAACGCAGCACTTGGCGATTGGCGCGCTCAGGAGTAAATGATTTGCTTGGATTCGGCATTCCGCCATAGTGCGAGCTGCGATAATCGGAGACGAATGCATGCCACAGCGCGAAGACGCCGCGCCCGTCATCGAAAGCCGCGATGAACTGGTAGCCTATCTGGAGGCGGGTTCTAAACCGCCAAGCGCATGGCGCATCGGCGTCGAGCATGAAAAATTCGGGTTCTATCAGGATGGTTTCCGTCCTGTGCCCTATGAGGGCGAGATCGGCATCCGCGCTCTACTGGAAAAGTTTGCGACCCGTTTCGGATGGCATGCTGTTTACGAGGGTGAAAATATTATCGCACTCAACGATCCGTCTTGCGCGCAAGGCGGATCGATCACATTGGAGCCCGGCGGGCAGTTTGAACTCTCAGGCGCTCCCTTGAACGATCTGCATGAGACCTGCGCCGAGGTGGGGCGGCATCTGGAGCAGGTGCGCGAAGTCGCCAACCCGATGGGCATGCAGTTTCTGGGCTTGGGCTTTTCGCCGAAATGGACGCTGGCGGAAACGCCGCACATGCCCAAGGGACGCTATAAAATCATGGCGAACTACATGCCGAAGGTTGGGTCGCGCGGCCTCGACATGATGTTCCGCTCCTGCACCGTGCAGGTGAACCTCGATTTCTCCTCCGAGGCGGACATGGTGAAGAAGCTGCGGGTTAGTCTTGCGCTACAGCCTATCGCCGCCGCGATTTTCGCCAACTCGCCATTCACGGAGGGGCGCCCGAACGGGTTTCAGTCGTTCCGCAGCGAGGTGTGGAAGGATGTCGATAACGCGCGCGCAGGCATGCTCCCGTTTGCTTTCGAGGACGGGATGGGGTTCGAGCGTTATGTTGATTATGCGCTCGACGCGCCGATGTACTTCATTTGTCGCGATGGCCGCTATATTGATGCGACCTCTGGCACGTTCCGCGATTTCATGGACGCGCGGCATCCGGCGCGGCCCGGCGGGCGACCTGCCATAGATGATTGGGCGTCGCATCTTACCACGCTTTTCCCTGAAGTTCGGCTGAAGCGCTTCCTTGAAATGCGCGGCGCGGATGGCGGCCCGTGGCGGCGTCTGTGCGCGCTGCCAGCGTTCTGGACGGGCATTCTCTATGATGCGGCGAGCCTTGAGGCCGCATGGTCGCTGGTGAGGGACTGGACGGACGAGGAGCGTCAGGCGCTGCGAGACGCTGTGCCGACCCATGGTCTCAAAACCCCGTTTCGTGGGGGCGCCATTTTGGAAACCGCGCGGGAAGCTGTCGCCATCGCCCGGCAAGGGCTGAAAGCTCGAACGCGGCGCGGGGCTTTCGGCGATGACGAAACGACTTTCATAGAAACTGTGGAGGAAACCGTTCAAAGCGGCCTCACACCGGCCGAGGATTTACTTGAGCGCTATCAAGGCATATGGCGCGGCGACATCAACCAGGTTTTCCTCGACAATGCGTATTAGCGTCTGTCTTTAAGAAGGGCGATCAGGCGGCGCTGCGCGACTCAGGTTTAGCGAATAGTCCGCCGAATATGGATGAGCGGCGTCCACCATTTTTTTCCGCTGCGTCACGCTTCTTGATGTGCTGAGCGAGGGCGGCATAAGGGTTTAGCAGGTCGCGCGGCGCCGTTGCGCCTTTCGCCATACGTTGCAGCACGGCGCCGAGCGGGCGGCGTGTGCGCTTCTCCACGGCGCCGATCGCCAGCACCGCGATAAACGGGAGCATCTGATCGAGCACGCGCGGCTCGACCTGCAACGCGCGGGCCCGTTTATCAATCAGTTTTGCTGTGTGGCCATTGTCGCCGAACAGATATGCCAGGATGCGCTCGCCTTCCTCGGCCACGCGCGGATGGCCGAACATGCGGGCATCCTCCATTACGCGGTCGCACCGGCGGGAGCCCAAAAACTCCAGCACCGACACCATCCCGTCCACCGTTTCGGAGCGGCGCGCGAGCACTTTTTTGATCGGCGGGAGAAAATAGCGCGTGACCTGCGCCGCCATTTCGTCGCTCAGGCCATAAGTCTGACCCATGTTCTCGAATGCACGGCCGGATTGTGTGTCTGCAATAATGCTGAAAAGTTTCATGACGTCGGTCTCATACCAAAATGCGGGCGGCCGCTTGACAGCCATCGCCCATTGCTGGACTACGCAACGACGCAACTTGGATAAACCACTGACAATGTTCTGATGCAGCGCATTAAGGCACGCGCGCCGCGAATCAATTTCAACTATTAAGATAGTGTAAACGGAAACAACGCTGACACTAGACTCAGCTGTAGCAAAATAAACTCTGCGGCCTTTAAGCAACCAAAGTTTTATTACAACTTAAGATTGCGCAACCTTGATTTTTGCTATTTTAGAGATGTATCCATAGCATAAGGCGATTGATAGGACTCCGAATATCAGACCTCCGGCCATGTTGCCTGCGATGACTCCGGGTGCGCCGAACTGCATCGCGCCAAAAGTAACGAATGGCACGGTTCCAAGCGTAGCGCGCCCCCAATTCAGCAGTGTTGAAAACTGCGGCCGTCCGAGATTGTTGAATGCGGCGTTGGCGACGAACTGGGCGCCGAGGAATGCAAATAGCGGCGTCGCCCACACGCAGAAGAAGCGGATGATCTCTGCCGTCTCTCCGTTCGTGTTGAAAAGCGCTGATAGCTCCTCATGAAAAAGAGCGAGCGCCGCCCACGCCACCAATGAATAGAAGAAGGTGAAAATAAGGGCGTCGGTGAGCGCCTGCCGAACACGGGGCAAGGAGCCAGCCCCAAGGTTTTGCCCTATGATCGGGCCAATGGCGCCAGTCAGCGCAAAAACGCCGGCAAACGCGACAGGCAACACCCGGCCAATGATCGCCCACGCCGCTACGGCGCCATCGCCAAACGGGGCCATGGCGAACGTCACATAGGCATTGGCGACAGGCGTCGCGACATTGGTGAGAATGGCCGGGATTGCAATACTTGCCGTTGCGGACATGTCTGTACGGAACTGCGTGACTTTAAATGAGGTCACGAGACGGTGCACAAACACCACGCCATAAACAGCGGCGCCCAAGATTACAAAGCGTGCGAGCACGGATGCAATCGCCGCGCCCTCGATGCCAAGGTCAAGCGCGAAAATAAACAGAGGATCGAGGATAGCGGCGGCTATGGCGCCGAACAGAGTGACATACATAGAGCGTCTCGCGTCGCCCAACGAGCGCAGTACCGCCGCCCCGCACATACCAAGCGCCAACAAAGGCGTGGATGGAATGATGATCCAGAGATAGTTGCGCGCCAGCTCATGGGTGCGCCCGGTCGCGCCGAACGCCGTCAGCAAATCTGGCGTAAATATCCAGACAACGGCGGACAGGATCGCCGTGGCCGCCGCCGTGAATATCGCGACATTCACCGTCAACCGCTCGGCTGAGGGCCAATCCAGCCGTCCGATAGCGGGCGCGATGAGCGCGGCCGCTGCTATGGAAAGGCCGATGCCAATAGAGATTGTGAAAAACAGGATCGATCCAGCATAGCCGATCGCCGCTGTAATCTCGATCTGGTTGAGAAGGCTTAGAAAGTAGAGGTTTATCAAGTCGACAATGAAAATGGCAATCAGCCCGGCGGTTGACGACGCTGTCATCACGATCACATGGCGCATGGTGGAGCCGGTGACGAACTTGGCTGTTTTCAGCGGGGGGCCGGCCTGCGCCATGTAAAAAGAATCCTATAATAATAACGCCGTAATCGGGTGCTTGAAGCGCGCAAGCTTATGGACGTTACACATGTGGGCGTCGATCAAATTTTAGGCATATTTTTCGCGGAGAGGCGATAGCGCATGTGGGAGATGGGTAGGAGGATTTTAACCGTGAAAATGTTGATAGGTGGTTTGGTCTGTTTTTGGGCCGTCGCAAACGGAGCTTTCGCACAGGACATGCGCGAGCGGTGCGGCACATATGCGGAAGAGGCGGCGAAACAGGAGGCACAGAACCGGACGCAGGCGTGCGGCTTTGAAGGGCCGCGCTGGAGCATTGCCGCGAGCAGCCACCTCGCCTGGTGCCAGACCTTCCCGCAACTGGCGGTGAGCGAACAGCGCGAACGGGCAAAACTGCTTCAACGCTGCACCCAAGGCGCTCGCGAGGGAGCGAGAAAAGCTGCATGCGACCACTATGCGGCGATTGCCGAAGCTCAGGCGGCGTCGAATGCAAAAGCGGCTTGTGAATTTTTAGGGCCGCGATGGTCGGTGGGGCGCGATATCCATTTTAACTGGTGCATGACCCAGCGCGCAGGCCCCTTGCACGAGGAAATGACGGCGCGCGAACGGGGTCTGGCGCTGTGCTTTGCCTATATCAACGATTATTCTGATTATGGCGGAGATTGCGACGGCGTCGCCCGCCGTTCGGTGCAGCAGAACGAAACCAACAACGCGCAGCGCTGCGGCCTTCAAGGCCGCGATTGGATCAGCGACTATCAAACATATAAGCGATACTGCGAGGAATCGTTGCCCGGCGTCCGGCTTGATGGCCTGCGAAACCGGCAGCGACAGTTGCAGGCTTGTCCCGGAAATTAATTACCCGCTGCAACGGGCCGTCCTTCAAATCAACATAACCCGACTTTATGTTTCCGGAAGAGTAATTTTACATTTTTTTCGGAACGTTTCGGAGGTTAGGTCGCTTTTAATAGACGAAAATGTAAAGCTAATATGTCGCAGGTTAGCGCGATAGTGGACATTCCGTATGCGAAACCACAGAAGTAACGCTTATACAGCGCTTGGGGTGGAGCAAAGTGCCACCGGCGATGAGATTCGAGCAGCCTACCGTGCGCTTGTAAAAATTTATCACTCAGACCTTAAACCAGGCGACAAGGTTCACGAGGAACGTTTTAAACGTATTAATCGCGCCTTCGAGATTTTAAAAGATCCGAAAAAGCGTGTGCGTTATGACGCTAAATTAGATCCGCTAGCTATATCCCGAATTCTGCTGACAGGGCCACGCCGTACTCGTTACGCAATTTGGATCACGGCTGCGGTTACAATCGTGTGCGGCATCAGTTTTGTCATATATCTTAACGAAACCAAGCCGCTTGATAATGTAATGCGTCCGGAACAATCTTTGCGTGAGCCTGCGGTAAGCGATTCACCTCCCCGGACAGAAAAAACTATTACACGGTTTTCATTTCCCGAAAAACCGCGACTCTCTAGCGTTTTAGAGCCGCCGCCGTCCACACCTTCTTTAACGCATTTTGGTTTACAAACGACCCAGCCACCAATTCTACCCTCGCAGCCGACGGCATTAGCGCCATCTGTTCCAGCCCAGACAAAGGTTCAACCTCCATCCAGCAAACCTAAGCGCGTGGGTTACACTCAAACGGCGCCGAGACGTAGCAAACCAAATCTTCTCACGACTTTGCCTCCAAAGATTGTTGAGCAGACAATCGGCGAAGTTGCAGCCACACCGGAAGTCAAGGTGAAAGCATCTGACCAAAGTCATGTTAGTGAGGTTTTAAGCGGAGGTTTTTAGTCCAGCTTGATCGTTAAGCCAGCTTGCCCCGTCAAGCCTTCGCTGTCCGAACTTGCATCGCCGCGGATCGACAAAAACGATTGTAATCCGTTTTTATGATCAAGATCCAGCCCGACGCGGCCAAAAAAGCTTTCGTCCGCATCGTCAAAGCGGAACGAAGTTCCGTCAACGACCACTTCGTTTTCATACGAGAAACGGTATGAAACGCCACCTTGAAAAAATGGACGCAAAGTCCAGTCGCCGTAATTCGATGATGAGAATATCTTGGCCGACGCCGAGCCGTTGGTTTCATCCGTGTGTGGGTCGTTATAAGTCACGCCTGCGCTATCCAAGTAATTGTCAGCTTCGCTGCTTGCGCGTGTAACTCCAGCGCGGAGATCGATTTTTAAGCCTGTTCCGGCATGCACAATTACACCTGCGTGAAAAGAGGCAATGTAGCCCGATGTTTCGTAAGATGCTTTTGACTGGTTGGCTGTGTCCGTAAAACTTGGGTCGCCCCATGAATGACCAAAGATCCCAAGAAGATAAAATGGTTTTGCATTGACGACCGAATAGCCGCCGATAGCATAAGACTCCAAGTTCCCTTTGCCGAGACCGGTTGCCGCGTCGAACCCTCCACTGGAGAAATCCGAAGTCGTGTAATTTCCAAAGCCGCCTAAAGTGACGGTATCAGGCTTTAGGTTGAAAAATGCGGATGCATCTAGCCGGGCGCCTGCGGTAAAACCGTATGTCAGCGTCTCGAAGCTGTCGCTTTTGGATTTCCCGTTAGGATCGAAAACTGTGAAGCCATCGTGGCGCATCCACGAAACGCTAGACATAGTGAAAACCGACAGACTGTCGTGAAAATTATGCTGTTGAATACCAGATAATGCAGCTCCGGGCGCGCCCTGGTCCACCTCTTTCTCTATGATCTGCTGTACCTGATTGGTAATTGTCTTGTTTACCACAGACGTTGTGGTCTGAGATGAATTGTCTGCTCCGCTTGCGGCGTTGCCATTTCCGTTGCCGTTATTTCCGTTTCCGGCGTTGCCATTACCGTTGCCGTTGTTTCCGTTTCCGGCGTTGCCATTGCCGTTGCCGTTGTCGTTGTTTCCATTTCCGGCGTTGCCGTTGTTTCCGTTCCCGTTATTGCCGTTATTGCCGTTGCCATTAGCGCTTGAGTTGTTGCTCGAATTTGAACTGCTGTTGTTGCTAGAGTTAGAACTTGAGTTATTGCCGCTATTGCTACTTGTGTTGCTGCTTGAGCTCGAACTGCTATTACTACTCGAATTCGAACTTGAATTGTTGCTAGAATTAGAGCTACTGTTACTGCTAGATTTTGAACTGCTACCGTCGCTAGAGTTAGAACTTGCATTACTGCTAGTATTTAAACTGCTGTTATTACTAGAATTCAAGCTTGTATTACCGCTAGTGTTACCGCTCGTATTGGAGCTGCCGTTACTGCTGGAGTTCGAACTCGTATTGCTGCTGGTGTTGCTGCTAGAGTTAGAGCCACTATTGGCGCTCGTAGCTGGGGTCGCGCTATTGCTGGCAGCGTCGGTCGAAATTGATCTGTTTGTGCTGGAGTTCGAACTTGTAGTGCCACTGGAGTTTGAGCTTGAGTTGCTGCTGTTCGCGTTATCGCTCGAAGTGGAGCTGCCGTCAGTGCTCGAAGCTGGGATAGAGCTGTTGCTGGCAGCGTTGCTGGGAGTTGAACTGCTAGTGGTGCTGGGATTTGAGTTTGTGTTGCTGGTGGATTTTGAGCTTGAATTATTGCTGCTGTTTGAACTGCTATTACTGCTGGAGTTCGAGGAGGAATTGCTGTTGCTGTTGCTGCTGGAGTTCGAACTTCCGTTGCTGCTTGAGTTGCTCGACTGCGTTAAAGTCAGTAGAGATTTTTGTGTCTCGGGCGGCGTCATTCTTGAGGTAAGGGCGCTTGCCGATGTCGCGGTCAAAATTTTGGTCAGCGGCAAAACCAGGCCAGGCAGCAGTAACGCCCAATGCATATGGGCACAGCGCCTCCTCTGCTGGAGAGTATGCGCTGCTGCTGGATGACCGAATAATTTCATAGTTCCCCGACACACGTTTAGCCTCATTCAGTCGCCATGAATGAGGCCTTCTCGCGGATACTTCCAACTTGCACGAAAGTTCCATCCATTTTGAATAAATTTTACTAATGCCGCGATTTGTATCCCGATCCTGTGATTACTGTGTGATTTAAGCATTTCTGCTCCTTATATTTCTTTATGAAAATGCCGTAAAAGTATGCTTATGTCCGCAGGCTAACCATCCTGGGAGAAACCAATGTCAATGCGAACAATGAATGCAGAGCGGTTGCTGGGTTATGCCCGGACCTTTGCTTTTGGCGCCTTAGCAATCATCGTGACTGTTGCAGGAGCTGAAGCTTTCGACAGAAAAACAGCCGAAACCGATACCTTGGTTCAGGACGTTCAGTTTAACCGCGAGCGTGATCGCGACCGTGACGGCGATCGGGCGGAAGAGCGCTTTAAAGACAAAGAAGGCGAATGGGTGCTACTCGGCCGCCGTAAAGTCGGCTTCCTGGTGGATCGCGACGTTATCGAAGTTGGCCAGCGCGAAGGCCGTTTTGACCGTATCCTCTTATCCGTAAAACGCAACGACATCGAAATTCTGGATATCCGGGTCGTATATGGCAACGGCCAGTCCGACGAACTCCGCGTCCGTGAATTCATTCGCGAAGGCGCCCGCACTCGTCCAATCGAACTACGCGGCGAAGAAGGCCGTCTTATTCGCCAGATCGAAGTCGCCTACCGCTCCAAGCCAAGCTTCCAGGGACAGGCTATTCTGTTCGTGTATGGCCGCCAGGCTGCCGCGCGACGCGAGTTGACCGATGGTAAAAAAGCCGGTTGCGAGACTTATGCTGCGCTGTCCGTCGTTCAGTCCGAGGCGAATGAGAAATATCGCTGCGGCTTCCGTGGCGGGGAATGGAGCGACAACAAGCGCGGCCATTATGAATGGTGCCTGCGCAACAAGCGTGACTTCATGGCCGACGAAACCCGCTATCGTCTGGGCGAATTGCAGAAATGCTATAACAAGCTCGGCGACTATGACGATGAAAACTATGATCGGGTTACAGCCGCCGCCGGTTCTAATCAGCCCTGGTCAAACATGTAAAAAGGGCGGTATCGACCGCCCTTTTTACATAAAGGCAACTCTAGTTCAGACTTGAGATTCCGTCGGCAAAGCCGCCAAGCGCGATAGGCACGCCGATGCCGAACTCCGGTGTCTGAAAGATAATGAAAACGGCGCTTTTTCCGGTTTTCATTTTGCCCATGACATCGTCGCTTACTGTGATTTCGGTCACGCAGCCATCTGCCCCGCATTTCAGGAACGGCGCGTTGCCAACATCCACATTATCAATCTTCAGACCGATGCCGGTGGGTAGGAGCACGCCGAGCGGCGCCACGATGCGCAGCAATTGCTTCTGACCGTCGTAAGAGCGCAGGAAAATGACGGTAAGCGCCACGTTCGGACGGTCTTCCGCTTTCACGCTTTGCACCAGCGCACATTTTTCCTTTTTAGCGCCAGGCGCCTGTCCGCATCGCACTTGCCAGGCGCCGTGAGTTGCCTTGACTTGTGTGCCCGGCGTTTGAGCCTGCGTCGGGTTTGCGCCCGCCAAGGCGATGGACAGCGTGACGGCGGCGACAGCGCACAAACGCCCTGCGCACTTCGACGCTGCAACAGGGTAAAATCTTGTGTTGCTCAAAGACGGGCTCACGATGATTTGGGTTTCGTTCAAACACATGGTTGCGTATGTTCCGGATTAGGCAGGATTAGGGCTAAATTGCAACCCGTATCCTTGCACCCCAAGGCTTGGCGTATGGGGCGATGCGTTGTGAAAAGTTGTCGCGGATGCTCATGAACATGGCGCCGTGCCGCTAACGGTATTATAAGCGTGCGAAATGAACGACTGACTTGCATCAGTTAAAGCCGCGCTTGCGAAAGTGTGCAACCGGGCTGCGGCGTTTTGCTCCGTGCAACGATATGTTTCGTGCAACGGTGCGTATATATTTAAGCTATAATAATCGAAAATGAAGACTGCTTCGGAAGGACTGAAAATGATGAGATGGCTGGCGGGCTTTGCGTGCTTCGCCCTGTTTACCGCTGGTTTCGCCGCATCCGGTTACGCCGTTGATGGACAGCCCAGCAACTGGCAGCTAAACTTTCAAGATGCGGCGTCGCCCATCATGAGCGGAATCCGTAGCATGCATGACTTCCTGCTGATCATTATTACCGCTATAACGTTGTTCGTCCTAGGCTTGCTCATATATGTAATGTGGCGCTTCAACGAAAAAGCCAACCCGATACCATCGAAGACTACACACAATACAACCGTTGAAGTGCTTTGGACGATTATTCCAGTTCTTATCCTTGTCGTCATCGCCATCCCGTCCTTCCGCCTCCTATACGCTCAATATGACTTTCCAAAAGCGGATGTGACGATCAAGGCGACCGGGCATCAATGGTACTGGGCTTACGAATATCCAGATAACGGCCCGCTCGCATTTGACGCCAATATGCTTGAAGACGTTGACCTCAAGCCCGGACAGCCCCGTTTGCTCGCGACCGATAATGATGTCGTGGTGCCAGTGAACAAAAACGTTCACGTGCTCGTTACAGCGTCAAACGTTATGCACAACTGGGCGATGCCTGCTTTTGGTGTGAAAATGGATGCTGTGCCAGGCCGCGTAAGCCGCACCTGGTTTCGGGCTGAGAGAACCGGCACATTCTACGGTCAGTGCTCGGAACTGTGCGGCACGCGGCACGCTTACATGCCTATCACGGTGCGGGTCGTGAGCGATCAGGACTATGTGGCATGGCTGGAGCAGGCGAAGAAGCAGTTTGCAGTGAATGACATTATCCCCGCTCCTGCAAAAGCCGCCGAAACACCACGCGAAAAAGTTGCGAACGCTTCAACGAATTAACGAGATTGGGCCGTCTCGGCTATATTGCTTTAAGGAAAGAAGTTTCATGGCGACCCATACACACGCAGATGATCATGACGATCACTATCCGGGATTTGCCTCCCGATGGCTATTTTCGACCAACCATAAAGACATTGGCACGCTTTACCTGATCTTCGCGATCATCGCGGGGTTGGTCGGCGGTGCGCTTTCCATCGGCATCCGGCTCGAATTGCAAGAGCCGGGCATGCAGTATTTTGCCGACGGTCACGGCTATAATGTGTTCGTCACCGGCCACGGCCTCATCATGATCTTCTTCATGGTCATGCCCGCGATGATCGGCGGCTTTGGCAACTGGTTTGTGCCGCTCATGATCGGCGCGCCGGATATGGCGTTTCCGCGCATGAATAACATCTCGTTCTGGTTGCTCCCAGCGTCGTTCGCCCTTCTCATCATGTCGATGTTCGTCGAAGGCCCTCCCGGAGGCCTAGGTGTTGGCGGCGGATGGACGATGTACGCGCCGCTCTCGACCGACGGCCAGCCTGGGCCAGCCATGGACTTCGCCATCCTTGCGCTGCACGTAGCGGGAGCCTCGTCCATTCTCGGCGCCATCAACTTCATCACGACGATTTTCAACATGCGCGCGCCGGGCATGACGCTGCATAAAATGCCGCTCTTCGCCTGGTCTATCCTGATCACTGCGTTCCTGCTGCTGCTGTCGCTGCCGGTTCTGGCGGGCGCAATTACCATGCTGCTCACCGACCGTAACTTTGGCACCACCTTCTTCAATCCGGCGGGCGGCGGCGATCCGGTGCTGTTCCAGCATCTGTTCTGGTTCTTCGGGCACCCGGAAGTTTACATCCTCATCCTCCCCGGCTTTGGCATGATCAGCCACATAATCTCGACGTTTAGCCGCAAGCCAATTTTCGGCTATCTCGGCATGGCCTACGCCATGGTCGCGATTGGCGCGATCGGCTTTATTGTCTGGGCGCATCACATGTATACGGCGGGCCTCAGCGTCGATACGCAAGCCTACTTCGTGTTCGCGACAATGGTGATAGCTGTTCCGACGGGCATCAAGATCTTCTCGTGGATCGCGACGATGTGGGGCGGCTCAATCAGCTTCAAGACGCCAATGTTGTGGGCTGTAGGCTTCATCTTCTTGTTTACTCTGGGCGGCGTGACGGGCGTGGTGCTGGCAAACGCGGGCGTCGATCGCTCACTGCACGACACCTACTATGTGGTCGCGCACTTCCATTACGTACTCTCGCTCGGCGCCGTCTTCGCGATCTTCGCGGGCTGGTATTACTGGTTCCCGAAAATGTCAGGCTACATGTACTCCGAGTTTATCGGCAAGCTGCATTTCTGGGTGACGTTCGTTGGTGTGAACGTGCTGTTCTTCCCGCAGCATTTCCTTGGCCTTGCCGGTATGCCGCGCCGCTATGTGGACTACCCGGACGCTTTCGCGGGCTGGAACTACGTCTCCTCGATAGGGTCGTACATGTCGGCATTCGCCGTCCTGATCTTCCTGTTCGGCGTGGCGCAAGCCTTCATGCGCAGACAACCTGCAGGCAATAGCCCATGGGGCGCAGGTGCGACGACCCTTGAATGGTCGCTTACCTCGCCGCCGCCGTTCCACTCGTTCGAGGAACTGCCACGGGTCAAGTAACCTTAAGGTTTGGGTGCCGATGCGTTGCTCCCAAACCACTTTTTCTCCGCTAGGTTTATGAACAAGGTATCGATGTCAGACACCGCACCCCCAACGGTTGATATAAACGCTACGGTCGCCAACGAGGCTGAACTCAGCGATTACTGGGCGCTGCTAAAGCCGCGCGTGATGTCGCTTGCTATACTGACGGCGCTGGCGGGCATGGTGATTGCTCCAGGCTCCATGCATCCCGTAATTGCGGGTTGCGCGCTAATTTTTATCGCCATGGGAGCAGGCGCGTCCGGCGCTCTGAATATGTGGTATGACGCGGACATCGACGCCGTGATGGCGCGCACCGCGACGCGGCCAATCCCGCGCGGGAAGGTTCCCGCCGACGAAGCGCTGGCCATGGGCGTCGTTCTTGGCGTCGGCTCGGTGATGGGCCTTGGCGTGCTGGTGAACTGGGTGGCTGGCGCGCTTCTCGGCATGACCATCCTCTATTACATCGTCTTCTACACCATGTACCTGAAGCGCCGGACGCCGCAGAATATAGTGATCGGCGGCGCGGCAGGCGCGTTTCCTCCGATGATCGGCTGGGCGGCGGCCACCGGCTCCGTATCGTGGGAGAGCGTGCTGCTTTTCCTCATCATTTTCGTCTGGACGCCGCCGCATTTCTGGGCGCTGGCCTTGCTTCGCGTTAAGGATTATGAGCGCGCGGGCATTCCAATGCTGCCAGTCACGGCAGGTGCCGATGAAACCCGCCGCCAGATTCTGATCTACAGTATCCTAATGGCGCCAATTGGCGTGCTGCCCGCCTTTGTGGGCATCGGCGGTTGGCTTTATCTGGCAGTCTCCCTAGTCGGAGGCGCGGCCTTCCTTTACGGCGCCATTCGCGCCTACATCGATCGTGGAGAAGACCAGCGCGCTATGTCATCACTACGTCGGCTTTTCGTGATTTCGATTTTTTACCTTTTCGCGCTGTTTGGCGTCATTTTGGTGGAGCATGCCGTTGGCCTTGCCGGTTCGTAAGCAAACGTCCGCTCCCGAAGCGCCGGAGGATGCGCGCAAACGTCGGCAGCGCGTGCGATCGATTGCAATAGCGCTCGCACTTGGCGCGACAGTGCTGCTTTTTTACGCCGTTACCATTATCCGGCTGGGCAGCGGCGTCGCCCAACGCCCACTTTAGGCGGCAATATGAGCAATGACATTTTAAACGCAAACCGCAAAACTGGCAGGAGCGACTGGCGGGTTGCCGCATGGTTGGGGCTGCTCGTTGTGGCGATGACGGGCCTCTCCTTCGCCGCCGTGCCGCTTTATAAAATGTTTTGCCAAATGACTGGCTATGGCGGCACAACACAGCGAGCCGCATCTGCGCCTGCAACCGCTACAAACCGCGCCGTCACCGTCCGTTTTGATGCCAATGTCGCGCCCGGCCTGCCTTGGGCCTTCCAGCCCGAAACGCGCGAGATAAAACTCAACATCGGCGAGAACAAACTCGGCTTTTTCCGGGCGCAAAACACGTCAGGCAGCACAACTATCGGCACGTCCACATTTAACGTGACGCCAGAGGGCGCTGGCAGCTATTTCAGCAAGATCGAATGTTTCTGCTTTCAAGAGCAAAGTCTGGAGCCTGGCCAATCCGTAGAACTGCCCGTATCATTTTTCATAGATCCAGCTATCCTCGACGATAAAGACGCCAGAAATATTCAGGAGATCACGCTCTCCTACACGTTTTTCCCGGTGGCCAAAAGCGCCGCCGTTACGCCGCCAAATGCAGCGGCGAAAGAGCCACTTGATCTTTCCAAACAGGGCGGTTAGGCAGCGTCATGAGCATTCAAGAACAGCGACAGCCTCAACAGGAGACGCCTAAAATGGCGCACGGTCACCAGAAATATCACGACTATCACCTGGTCGATCCAAGCCCATGGCCATTCATCGGATCTGTCTCTGCTTTTGTTATGATGGTCGGCGCGGTCATCTGGATGAAATCCGGCGATGGCGGAGTATTCGGACTGCAAGGTCCATGGGTGTTTGGTGCCGGACTTTTCGGCATTCTCATCACCATGTTCGGCTGGTGGCGCGATGTAGTGAACGAAGCAGAATTTCAGGGGCATCATACGCCAGTTGTGCAGCTTCACCTGCGCTATGGCATGATCCTGTTCATCGCCTCCGAGGTCATGTTTTTCGTCGCATGGTTTTGGGCGTATTTCGACGCCTCGCTCTTTCCCGGCGCGGTAACGGCGATCCCCGGCACGGAGACACTGACCGGCATGGTTGATCGAAACACACTAACGGGCGGGCAATGGCCCCCAGTTGCGGCCGAGGGCAAGTTCGGCTCGACTTTTGATCCGTGGCATCTGCCGCTGGTCAACACGCTTATTCTGCTCACATCCGGCACAACCGTCACATGGGCGCACCACGCGCTTCAGCAAGGCGATCGCAAAGGGCTCATCTGGGGTCTCGTCCTCACTATCGCTTTGGGGATGTTGTTCACCACCCTGCAGGTGTATGAGTACATGCACGCGGACTTCTCGTTCGCCGGGCATATCTACGGCTCCACATTTTTCATGGCGACCGGCTTCCACGGCTTCCATGTTGTCGTGGGCACCATCTTCCTGATGATAATATTGGCGCGTGCGCTGATGGGCCATTTCACCCCCAAGCATCACTTCGGGTTTGAAGCCGCAGCTTGGTATTGGCATTTCGTCGACGTGGTCTGGTTATTCCTGTTCGTCAGCATATATGTATGGGGCGCTGGCTCAAACGCCGGACAGTAACTCCTTTTAAAATCGCGAAAACGATTGTAATAGGGCGGCATTTTTGCCGCCTTTCCCGTATTTGCATTCAGATTAGGCGGTTTTGGCTTTGAAGCAGCGTGCAAATCAGGTGTTATGAGTAAAGGCTTTGGCATACCAATGAGACGTTTTGGCGCAATGATGATGTCGGACGGCGTTACAGACCGCGAATTCCACCCGCCCGTCCCCGCCCTTTTAACCGGACTGCGTTGCCGCTGTC
>Ga0163154_10000090_pt1 | contig 122102 bp, 114 predicted proteins | sample OliLakLV19MP9P1_FD_148649 | JGI IMG/M metagenome (GOLD analysis project Ga0163154, IMG submission 148649) | Freshwater microbial mat bacterial communities from Lake Vanda, McMurdo Dry Valleys, Antarctica - Oligotrophic Lake LV.19.MP9.P1 | ecosystem: Environmental > Aquatic > Freshwater > Lake... | reverse complement strand
GATGAAGAAGTGTCTGCCCCGCCGGAAGGAGATGTCAAGACACTTGTTGTTGAAGACGATGTGATCGGCTTTGCCGGCTTCATCTTCCCTTGGCGGGCGTGGTTCGAGAGCGCGCAGTTTCACGGGCTGGCGTGGTTCGAGAGCGCGCAGTTTCACGGGGAGGCGCGGTTCGGGAGCGCGCAGTTTCACGAGCAGGCGTGGTTCGTGAGCGCGCAGTTTCACGGGGAGGCGGGGTTCGAGAGCGCGCAGTTTCACGAGCAGGCGTGGTTCTGGAGCGCGCAGTTTCTCGGGCAGGCGCGGTTCGGGAGCGCGCAGTTTCACGGGCTGGCGGGGTTCAAGAATGCGACTTTCAAGGCCAGCACCTCATTCCGCCGGGCGAAATTCGGCGACAAGAAGAAACGGCAGGACGCCGATTTTACCGGTATCAAGGTGGAGCGCGCCTTCGACATGACAGGCGCGACATTTTCGAAAGTGCCCGCCTTCAACCAGGCCGATTTCGCCCAGGCGCCTGATCTCGACGATGTGCGCTATCCGCAGCCGCCGTTCTTCCGCTTCTGGGTGCGCGGCTGGGAGGATAAGGAAAAGACCGTGCGCCGCGCCGACCCGCTCAAGGCCGACGGCGCGAAATACCGGCATCTGCGCCGCCTCGCCATTCTGGGCCACGACCACGAAAACGAATCCAAGGCGTTCAAGGGCGAGACGCGCGCCAAACGCGGCACGGAGCATTATCCGTGGCACGCGGCGTTCTGGTTCGGCGTGCTCTATGACGCGCTGTCGGATTTCGGCCGGTCGATGATGCGGCCGTTTTATGTCTGGGCGGCGCTGGTGATCGCCTTCGCCTTCCTCTATTTATGGACATCCAACGCGCCGTTTGACGGCTGCGCCGCAACCGCCGCTGTGGGACTGGGTAAAAACCTCGCCGCCTGGAGCGAGGCGGCCTATCTGGCGGTGAAGAACGGGCTGATCGTCATCGGCCTGGGCGCGGAGAGCAAGATCAACCAGGCGCATGCCTGCCTCTATGGCGGCAGCATTCAGGAGCCGGTGTTTCCGCCGGGGCCGTCCTTCGCGCAGGTGGGGCAAAATCTGCTGTCGGCGCCGCTGATTTTCCTGTTCCTGCTCGCCGTGCGCAACCAGTTCAAGATCAAGTAACTCATAAAAGCGACGAACAGCATGAGTGACATCCGCACACGCTACACCACCTGCCCGCATGATTGCCCGAGCGTTTGCGCGCTTGAGGTGGAGATGCTGGAGGGCGAGCGCATCGGGCGGGTGCGCGGGGCGAGGGATCATCCCTACACGGCGGGTGTCATCTGCGAGAAGGTGGCGCGCTATGCGGAGCGCATTCACCACCCGGAGCGGCTGCTGCATCCGTTGCAGCGCAAGGGCGCGAAGGGCGGCGGCGATTGGCGGCGCATAAGCTGGGATGCCGCGCTCGACGAAACCGCCGAGGCGCTGCTGAAGGCCGAAGCCCGCCATGGGCCTGAGGCGGTCTGGCCGTATTATTACGCGGGCACGATGGGCCTCGTGCAGCGCGACGGCATCCAGCGCCTGCGCCACGCCAAGCGCTATTCCCGCCAGCATTCGACGGTTTGCGTCAGCCTTTCGTGGGCTGGATGGCTGGCGGGCGTTGGCGCGGTGCGGGGCGTCGACAGCCGCGAAATGGCGAAGTCCGACCTGATCGTGATCTGGGGCACGAACCCTGTGCACACGCAGATCAATGTGATGACGCTGGTCGCGCAGGCGAAAAAGCGCGGCGCGCGACTCGCGGTGGTCGATGTTTACGAGACCGCGACGATGCGCCAGGCCGACATCCCCGTTATGATCCGACCAGGCACGGACGGCGCGCTCGCTTGCGCGATCATGCATTCCCTGTTCCGCGATGGTGCAGCGGATTGGGACTATCTGGCGCGCTATACTGATCGTCCGCGCGCGTTCGAGGCGCATCTGGCGGACAAAACCCCGGAATGGGCAAGCGCGATCACAGGCTTGCCCACCGCTGAAATCGAGGCGTTCGCGATGGCAATCGGGGAGACGAAACGCGCGTTTTTCCGCATCGGCTATGGCTTCACCCGCTCGCGCAACGGCGCATCGAACATGCACGCTGTATCCTCGATCCCGGCGGTGACGGGTGCCTGGGCGCATGAGGGCGGGGGCGCCCTGCACTCCGGCTCGGGGCTGTTCGGCCTGAACAAATCGCTGATCGAGGGGCATGACGTGCTCGATCAATCCGTGCGCCAGCTCGATCAATCGCGCATTGGCCCGATTTTGTGCGGCGGCGAATGCGATTTGCGCGGCGGACCGCCCGTTACGGCGCTCCTTATCCAGAACACAAACCCGGTTTCGATCGCCCCCGAGCAGACGCTCGTGAAGCGCGGCTTTGCGCGTGAGGATTTGTTCACCTGCGTGCACGAGCAGTTCATGACCGAGACGGCGGAGATGGCGGACCTTGTGCTGCCCGCGACGATGTTCATGGAGCACGACGACATTTACACCGCTGCGGCGCATCCCAGCCTGATGTTCGGGCCGAAAGTGGTGGATGCGCCCGGCGAGTGCCGCTCTAACCACTGGGTGCTGCGCGAACTGGCGCGGCGGCTCGGCGCTTCGCATCGCGGCTTTGAGATGAGCGAGCGCGAGATCATCGACTGGACGCTGAAGGAGAGCGGGCGCGGCGACCTTGCGCAAATCGAGTGCGACCGCTGGATCGACTTCACGGCACCGTTTGAGGAGGCGCATTTTCTCAATGGTTTCGCGCAAGCCGATGGTAAATTCCGCTTCAAGGTCGATTGGCCGTCGGTGAAATTTCCAAATCCCGGCACGCTTGAAATGGCAAGCGAAATGCCACTGTTGCCCGATCACTGGGCGGTGACTGAAGAAGCGGACGCCGCGCATCCATTCCGTTTGGTAACGGCCCCCGCGCGCACGTTTCTAAACTCCAGCTTTACCGAAACGCCCGGCAGCCAGAAGCGTGAGGGGCGCCCGGAAGCGATGATGCACCCGCACGACGCCGCAGCGCTGGGCATCTCGGACGGCGATTTGGTAACGCTCGGCAACGCGCGGGGCGAGGTGATATTGCATGCGAAGCTATTCAATGGCGTGCGGCGCGGCGTGGTCATCGCGGAGGGGATCTGGCCGAACAGGGCGCATCGCGGCGGTGCGGGCATAAATACGCTGGTCGGCGCGGATGCCAGCGCGCCCTTCGGCGGCGCCGCGTTCCATGACAGCCACGTTTGCATCAAGGTTGCTGCGCCTCGCACTGCTTAAGCGTCGCCCAGTTTTTTATCGCCCTTCAGCAACGCGACAATCGCCATGGCATGCCCGCGACCAAGGTCGAAGTCCTGCTTGAGCCAATCCACGATTGCCCCAGCCTTAACGCCTTTGAGAAGGCCATCCTTGTCGGCAAATCCCTTCGCGGCGACCAAGGCGCGAAAGTCTTCAGGCGACTTGCCGGTTTTTGCCTGGATATTGTCGAGATAGGCCTGGAACGACATGTTCTGTCCCTCATTACAATGCGGATTTTACCACGCCGCCATCAACGCGCAAGGTGGCGTTATTCATGGCAAGCTTCAGTATTTACAATGTCAGCCAAACATTTAAGGTCGGGTGGCTGAAAAGGAGAGGCGCGATGTTTATCGTCATGAACCGGTTTTGTGTGGTGAAGGGTCAGGAGCCCGCGTTCGAGGCCGCGTGGCTGAACCGCGAGGTGCACATCAATCGCGAGCCCGGTTTCGTCGCGTTTCACCTGCTGAAGGGCGGTGAGGCTGAGGATCACACTCTGTACATTTCGCACACCATGTGGGCGGATTACGCGGTGTTCGAGGCGTGGACGAAGTCCGAAAGCTTCCGCCTCGCGCACAAGGACGCGGGGCAAACCCGCAGCTATTTCCTCGGCGGCCCGCAACTGGAAATGTTCGACGCTCTGCAGGTAATCGCCCCGGCTTAAACCTTTAACCAGCTTGTTTTCGTGAGAATTCGCATCGCGCTTTCTTCAGATGCAAACGTCAAGACGGCGTGCCGCCGCCCATTCAGCATACTTACAATGTCATCCGCAGAACAATTCCCGAGCCTAAGCCAAATGCATTTCGGCGGCGTTGTCCGAGACGTGGCCAAGGCTTGTATTAACAAAAAGTTAAAAGAGTGGACAGCAGACCAGTTCTGTTTAGGGTCAAGTAAGAGCTAAAGATGGAAGGGGAGCGCGCCGCCGTCGGGGGTTAGCGTCACCGTGGCTGAGATGCGGGCGGGGACTTCGCCTAGGTACTCCGGGCGGAATTTGCGCAGGAGTTGCGTGAGCGCGAGGCTGTTCTCGATGATCGACAACTGCCCGCCGATGCAGCTCCGCTTGCCGAGCGAAAACGGCATGTAAATATACGGGTGGCTCGCCTGTCGCGCGCGGATGGCGTCGGGCATAAAGCGCTCTGGCCGAAACGCTTCCGGCTCTGGCCACCATTTCTCCGAGTGATGCACCACATAGGCCGATAGCACCATCTTGTCGCCCGGCTGCACTTTCTGACCGGCGATTTCGTCCTCGGCGGTTGCAACCCGGATGAAGCTCCAGATCGGCGGGTACAGCCGCATCGTCTCGTAGATTACGGCGCGGGTATAATGCAGGTTCTGCAACTCCTGCCAGTTCGGCGTGCGCTCGCCGTAAACCGCGTGGCCCTCGGCGAGAATGCGGTCGCCGACCTCCGGATGCAGGTGGATGAGATAGAACGCCCAGGCTAGCGTCAGCGCCGTCGTCTCCGTGCCCGCCCACAGATACTGCTTCATCTCATCCAGCACCTGCTGGCGGTCGAACTCCGGCTTCCCGTCATCCGCCATCAACCCGTCGAGAATGGTCATCAGCGTTTTTTCGCGATGATCGCGCGGGACGGCGCCCAGCACCTGCGGTGGAACGGAAATCCATGTGGCGATAGCGTCCGCCGCCTCGTTTTCCAGCGGCACCTCGGAAAGCTCACCATTCACCTTTTGCAGCCGGATGTTTTTATGCTGCGCCACGTCCGTATAGGTCTTCACCGCGGAAAACACCGCCTCCGGGTTGAACGGCATCTCGCGATCGAACAGCGCCTTGCAGATCATGGACGCGGCGAGCGTCCACGTCTCCTGCAGCATGTTGAATTCCTCGCCCGTCTCCGCCAGCCGCTCCCATGCGCGCGAGCGATCCTGCACGGATGACATGAGATAAGGCACATAGCCCGTAAACATCATCGGCTGGAACGCGGGCTGCTGCGGCATCCGAATTTTCTGCCACAGCGCGCCATCCACGGTAATCATGGACTTGCCAAAGATCGGCGTTAGCCCGTCAAAATATTTGCCGTATTTGTCAACGTTCGTAATCAGGCAATGCTTGAAATGCGCGGGGTCTGTCAGGAAGAAAATCCGCTCGTCCTTGAGATTGACCTTGATGCAGCCGCCATACTTGTCCGCCATGCGCATGAGGTTCTGGATCGGCTGATCGGATTTGGCCAGCATCGTCAGCTTGAACCATATGCTTTCGCGCTCGCCGAGCGTTTGAGCGTGTATATGCGCGCTATCCATATGCCCTAATATCCCGTAACCTTCCCCCAGACTCTTAAACGCGCTGCGGGTGGCTGTCCAGCAGGTGGGGTGATATGGGCTATCTAGCTTTGAAAGCGTTACTGTCCGGCGCCATCATCATGGTGGTGTCGGAGGTGTCGAAGCGCAGTCCTTCCCTCGGCGCGCTCATCGTGTCGCTGCCGCTTACCTCCATCCTCGCGATGATCTGGATGTGGCGCGATGGTGTAAACGATGCCCGCATCGCCACTCACGCCGCCGCCACTTTCTGGTATGTGCTGCCATCGTTGCCGATGTTTTTGGTGATGCCTTGGCTGATGCGGGCAGGCCATGGTTTCTGGCTTGCTCTAGCTGCCGGGTGCGCCATCACAGCCGCGCTGTACTTGGCAATGATCTTTTTATTAGCAAGGTTTGACATCATTCTGTAAGTACCAGAAACGTATGTTCTTTTTATGTTTTTTTGTATAAAATCGCAACTTGCTTTTGCAGCAACATTACCTCCGCGTCGGAGTTGTGGGATTATCCACAGCTATAAGGGAGGAGTGATGAGAAAAGCAATTATCGCGGCATTGGCGCTGACAGTATTTGCACCTGCCGGTTTTGCCGCAGATGTTGAAGCCTCGAAAGAAGAAGCCGCAAAGGGTCGCCGAGGCTTTGAAAGCATGGGGCTGCGAGCCGGGCGACGAAATCGAGAAAGAGACTTCGGGTATTTTTAAACTTGACGGTTCAAAGTGCAAGGCCGGTCAGTATGACGTTAAGGTCAGCAAAGACTACAAAGTGATAAGCATCACTGGCGACCAATTACTATGGGGAAGCGGCGCTGAAAAGCGCGCCGCTTTTCCCCTCTGGCGAACGGAAACGCACGGCGTCGCCATCCGCCCATGCCTCGCCCGACGCGATAAGGCGCAGGGCGTGCGGGTAAAGTTTATGCTCGGTGGCGAGGACGCGCTGGCCAAGCGTTTCGGCCGTGTCATCCGGCAAAACGGGCACGGCGGCCTGCGCCACGATTGGCCCCTCATCCATCTCGAAGCGCACGAAATGCACGGTGCAGCCAGTAATGCGCACGCCCGCCTCAAGCGCCCGTTCATGCGTATGCAGACCGCGAAAGGCGGGGAGCAGCGATGGGTGAATGTTGAGTTGCCGGTTGCGCCACACCTCGACGAAATCGGTGGTGAGCAGGCGCATGAAACCTGCATTGCAGATCAGCTCGACGCCCGCGTTGACCAGCGCGCGGTGCATGACCGCCTCAAAATCGCCGCGCGTCGGGTAGGCTTTGTGATCGATGGCGACGGCGAGAATGCCCTCCGCGCGCGCCGTCTCCAGCCCTGCCGCATCCGGGCTGTTCGATATAACCACCACGATTTCCGCCGGGTAATCGGGCGCGCGGCACGCCTCGATCAGCGCCGCCATGTTCGAGCCGCGCCCAGAAATAAGGATGCCGACGCGCTTTTTCGTCATGCCGACAAACCCAGTTTACCGGAAAACTGAACGGCGTCGCCGTCATTGCGCGGGGCAAGCTCGCCAATCACATAAGCTGTTTCGCCGACCGCCCCGAACGCGGAAATCACATCGCCGCAGCGTTCCGCCGCCACGACCACCACCATCCCGACGCCGCAATTGAACGCGCGCAGCATCTCGGCCTCCGCCACGCGGCCCTCACGCGCCAGCCAGCCGAACACGGCAGAAGCGGCGATGGCGGATAAATCCACCCGCGCCGCGAGCGATTTCGGCAATACGCGCGGCAAATTCTCCGGCAATCCGCCGCCGGTGACGTGCGCAAGCGCCTTGATTGCTCCGGTTGCCCGCAACACGCCCAAAATTGATTTCACATAAATCCGAGTCGGATCAAGCAGTGCTTTGCCGAGCGCGCGCTGGGGTGAGAATGGCGCGGGCGCATCCCAAGGCAGACGGGTTTGCGCCACGATTCGGCGGACGAGCGAGAAGCCGTTGGAATGAACGCCGGACGAGGCGAGCGCGATCAGCACGTCACCCGCTGCGATATCGGAGCGCGGGAGCAGCGTTCCCCGCTCGGCGGCGCCAACGCAAAAACCGGCCAGATCGTAGTCCCGACCTGCGTAAAGGCCCGGCATCTCCGCCGTCTCGCCGCCGATCAGGGCGCATCCAGCCTGTCGGCATCCTTCCGCGATGCCCGCGACGACATCGCGCGCGGCAGCCACGTCGAGACGACCACTGGCGTAGTAATCAAGGAAAAACAGCGGTTCCGCGCCCTGCACAACGACGTCGTTAACGCACATTGCTACAAGATCAATGCCGATGGTCGAATGTAGTCCGGTTTCGATGGCGATTTTGACCTTGGTGCCAACGCCATCGTTCGCGGCGACCAGTACCGGATCGACGAAACCCGCCGCCTTTAGGTCGAACAGCCCGCCGAAGCCGCCAAGCTCCGCGCCTGATCCGGGCCGTGCGGTGGAGGCGGCAAGCGGCTTGATCGCCTCGACAAGCGCCGCGCCCGCGTCAATGTCCACACCGGCGGAGCGGTAGTCGAGCGCTTGCGGCTCTGGCGCTTTGCTTGTCATGCTCGTTTTTTCCGAAATTCCGCCTTGATGTTTGCATACTGTTCAATGCAATCATCATTAGATTTTAAGCTTGAGGTTTTCAAGCGCCAACCGGATTGTTCGCCGGTCTATCCAAGGAAACGCTGTGACGTTCAGAATTTATCTCGCGCTCTCTGCAATTCTCTTCGCCGCAGGCGCGCAGGCGCAAGGCGGGCAGGGGTCTCTGTTTACGGTCGCTAAGGTGTCCGTGCAGGCCGAGGCGCAGGATTCGGTGGAGGCCAAACAGCTCGCTATCGCCGAGGGGCAGAAAAAAGCGCTCAATACGCTGATGAAGCGGCTAACAGGCTTTCGTGCGCAAAACCGCCTGCCGCAACTGGATGACGCCGCTATCGAGCGCATGGTGGACGGCTTGCAGGTACGCCAGGAACGCGCCTCGGGCACCGTGTACCTCGCCCAGCTTGATTACAATTTCCGCGCCGCCGCCGTGAAAGACGTTCTAAACCGTTTCGGAGTCGCCTTTATAACGGAGCGCGCGCCCGAGGTTCTGGTGCTCCCGGTTTATCTGGCGGGCGGCGTAATTCAGCCTGGCGAGAAGAACGCATGGTTGCAGGCGTGGTCACGGCTCGACCTCGCGAATGCGATCTCGCCCGTCAAACTCGTGCAGCCGCGCCCCGATCTCACCGCCGATGCGGCGCGCGCAGCCTCCACGTCGCCGCAAAGCCTGGAGGCGATAAACTATCAGTACCGTGCCGAGTATCTCGTGCTGGCGCTTGCTGAACTCGATGAACGCGGCGGACTGAAAGTGCGCCTGATTGGCCGCGACGCCGCCGGAGCGATCAGACTGGAGCGTAGCTTCAAATCTTACGGCGAGGAGCCTGAGGTCAACGCTCAAGCGGCCGCCCAGATCGCCTTGAATGTGTTCGAGGGCCGTTGGAAGCTGCGGCGGCTCGCCAGTCAGGGCGCGCTCGATGGCGGCTCGCAGGAACTGGCGCAGATCGATCTCAGCGCACAGTTCGCCGGGCTGAAGGAATGGCGCATTATCAAAGACCGGCTGGAGAAACTGCCCGGGGTGCAAAGCCTGGATATTAAAGCCGTTAATCCGCGCGGCGCAAGCATCACCCTTGAGTTTCCCGGCGGCGCCGAACGCTTGGCGAAAACGGCGCTAAGTTACGGTCTCACGCTTGAGGGCGGCGAGGGCGCTTGGGTTTTGCGCTTGCAGTAACTGACTGAAAGGTCGTTTCAGGCGTGTACCTGCCAAACATACTGACGATCCTGCGGCTCATTCTCACGCCCGTAATCGTGTGGCTGATCGTATCCGGGCGGCTCACCGAAGCGTTCGCCGGATGCCTGATCGCGGGCGTCACCGACGCGGCCGACGGCTTTCTGGCCCGGCGCTTTCACTGGCAATCGGCGCTCGGGTCGTACCTCGATCCCATTGCCGACAAATTCCTGCTGGTCAGCCTTTATGTCACGCTCGGCGTGATTGGGTATTTGCCTGCCTGGCTCGCCATCGCCGTCGTCAGCCGCGATATTCTGATTGTCGGCGCGGTGCTCCTTTCCTGGTTGATGGGGATGCCCATGAAGATGCGTCCGCTTCCGCTGAGCAAGATAAACACAGGCGCGCAGGTCGCCTTCGCGCTGATCGTGCTGGCCGAAGCCGCGTTCTCGCCCGGTCTCAAGCCGTGGCTGTTTTACGGCGCGTGGATTGTAGGCGCCCTCACTCTCGTCACAGCAACGCATTATGTGATATTATGGCTAAAGCACATGGCGAGCGCTCCGGAGCAACATGGTTGAGCAACTGGTTTTAGGCTTGCCGGTGACGACCTCTTTAGAAGCGGAAGATTTTCTTGTAAGCGAGTGTAACTCCACCGCCGCACGTCTCATTCATGAATGGCCAAAGTGGCCCGGTCGCGCTTGCGTCATCTCTGGGCCGCAGGGCAGTGGAAAAAGCCATCTCGCGCAGGTCTGGAGCGCTAAAGCGGGTGCGAGAATGGTGACGGGCGCCGACATTACGGGCAACCAGATCGATTCTCGGCATGTAGTGGTCGAGGATGTCGATCGCGGTGGATTTGACGAGCGCAGCTTTTTCCACCTGCTCAACATGTCGCGGGAAACCGGCTTCTATGTGCTGCTCACGGCGCGCACGCCGCCCGGCGAGTGGAGCGTGGTGCTGCCTGATCTGCGTTCCCGCTTCCGGTCGCTGACTGTCGCCGCGATTGGCGCGCCCGATGACGGGCTTCTGCGGCTGCTGCTGGTAAAACATTTCGCCGACCGCCAGCTTGCCGTGCAACCCGATGTCGTCGACTATCTGCTGAAACGCATGGAGCGCAGCGCCGCCGCCGCCGGAGAAATACCAGCGCTTCTTGACAAAGCGGCGATGTCGCATCAGCGGCGCATCACCCGCGCGCTGGCACGGGATGTGCTAGGCGGACAGTTCGACGCCGCAGCGGCTGACGCTTAAGGCGGCTTGTGGCGGATTTATAATGTTGTCATGATAACGTGACAACTCGGATCCCGTAGTCACATCCACATTTGCGGCTTTCGTGCATTTTGAACGAGGTTATTCCCATGGGCGTCGCGCACAAGCTTGCTGAAAAATCTGTAAAAGAGACAAAGGTCAAACCGCCGCGCTATTTTAACCGCGAGTTGTCCTGGCTGAATTTCAACGGGCGGGTGCTGGAAGAAGCGGGGAACGCCAGTTATCCGCTGCTGGAAAGATTGCGTTTTCTGTCGATTTCAGGCTCCAACCTCGATGAATTTTACATGATCCGGATCGGTGAAATCCGGGATCACGCTGCCGAAGGCGATGAAGAGCGCACGCCCGATGGCCTAAGCCCGGCCGAGTTGCTGGCCAAGGTTGGCGCCGCTGTGTACGCCATGCTCGAAAAGCAGCAAAGCGTCTGGGTTAAATTGCGCGCCGAACTCGATCAGGCTGGCATCAAAGTGACGCCACCGGAAACTCTGACAGCGGATGAACTGACATGGCTTGAGGGTTACTTTCATGAGGTGTTTCCAGAGCCGAAGCCAATAGCCGTCGATAACGAGCACGATCTGCCGTTCATTCCGAACAAGGGATTTGTGCTTGGCGTCGAGTGCGAAAGCGAGACGCCGGGCGCGCCCGCCCGCATCCAGGCTATTTTACCGGTGCCGCTCGACATTCCGCGCTTCATCCCCGTTCCATCCAATGGGAAACTAACTGTCGGCGGCCACCCGGTGCTGCGCTTTCTGCGCATCGAGGATATCGTTGCATTCTACGCCGACCGCTATTTTCCCGGCTTCAAAATCATCAGCAAAGGGCTGTTCCGCGTGCTACGCGACAGCGACCTCGATCTTGAGGAGAAGGCCGAGGACGCTTTGCTGACCATCAAGAAGCGGGTGGAGGACGCGCTCAAACGGCGTCCTGAGGGGCCATATATTCGTCTCGACATGGAGCCGACCATTTCCGTGTCGCTGCGTGAATTCATGCTGCGCAGGCTGGGCGTGGGGCATGGGCAGGCCTTCGTCAAACGCGAATTCATGGGCATTGCCGACCTGTCCAAACTGATTGTGTCCGAGAGGAAAGACCTGCAATTTCCGCCGTATGAGGGCCGTTTTCCGGAGCGGGTGCGCGAGCACAACGGCGATTGCTTTGCCGCCATCAAGGAAAAAGATTTTGTGGTGCATCACCCTTACGAAAGCTTCGACGTGGTGCTGCAATTTCTGAAACAGGCGGCGAACGATCCCGCTGTCGATATCATCAAATGGACGTTGTACCGCACTAGCAAAACCGATCTGGGCATCGTGCGCGCGCTGACGGACGCCGCCAAAGCCAAAAAGGAAGTTACCGCGTTCATCGAAATCAAGGCGCGTTTTGACGAGGAACTGAACTTGCGCCTTGCGGACGAATTGCAGGCGGCGGGTGTGCGGGTGGAGTATGGCTTCGATGAGCTGAAAACGCACGCCAAGCTTGGCCTGATCGGACGCTGGGAAGGTGGCAAACGCGCCATTTACTGTCACCTTGGCACCGGCAACTATCACCCGCAGACAGCCAAGATTTACACCGACCTATCGTTCTTTACGGCCGACGACGCGATTTGCCGCGATGTGGCGCGGGTTTTCGGCGCGCTGAACGACCGCCGCATTCCGTCTGCGCTCACGACGCTTGCAAATTCGCCGCATGGCATTCGCGCCCGCATCATGCAGCATATCGACGAGGAAATTATTTACGCCAAAGAGGGGCGTCCGGCTGCGATCTGGATGAAGATGAATGCCCTGGTCGATCTGGCCGTAATCGACAAGCTTTATGAGGCCAGCAACGCAGGCGTAGCGATAAAGCTGGTCGTGCGCGGCATGTGCTCGCTTGTGCCGGGCGTTAAAGGCCAATCTGAGAACATTGAAATCAAAAGCGTCATTGGTCGCTTTCTGGAGCACAGCCGCATTTACTGCTTCGGCAATGGGCGCGGGCTTCCCTCCAACGAGGCGCACGTATATTTCAGTTCAGCCGACTTGATGCAGCGCAACCTCGACCGGCGCGTGGAGGTTATGGTTCCTCTCACCAACGACACGGTGCATGAACAGGTTCTGGAGCAGATCATGGTTGCAATGCTAAAGGATAATGAGCAAAGCTGGACCATCTTGCCAGACGGCGGGTCGGTACGTGTGAAAGCGGTCGATGGCGAGCAAAGTTTCAACGCGCATCATTACTTTATGAGTAATCCCAGCCTGTCAGGGCGCGGCGAATCGGTGAAAGCGAGCGCTCCGCCGGACTTACAATGGTGATCGTATGATTGAGACGAAATATAAAAACGGGCGAGTTTGACTGTGAACCGGCTCGCTTCCTCAAAGCTAACCTACGATCCCGTCGCTGTTGTCGATATTGGCTCCAACTCCATCCGTCTTCTCATTTATGAGGCTCCAGCGAGGAGCCTCACGCCAATTTTTAATGAGAAAGTGCTTTGCGGCCTTGGCCGTCGTCTCGCCACGACACGGCGGCTTGAACTCGCGCCGATGGAGCGCGCGTTTGCAGCGCTGCGCCGTTTCCGCCGCATCATCGAGCAGACGGGAGCCCGCAGCGTTCATGTTATCGCGACCGCGGCGGCGCGCGACGCTGAAAATGGCGCCGAGTTCATCGCCAAGGCGCAGAAGATGATCGGCGCCGATATCCGCGTCCTCAACGGCGAGGAAGAGGCCGAACTGGCGGCGGCCGGTATCGCGGCCGGCTTTCTCGACGCAAATGGCGTCGCCGGGGATCTCGGCGGAGGTAGCCTGGAATTGGTGGACATCGCTGATGGCAAAGTGCGCAACGCCCAGTCGGTGCAGCTTGGTGCCCTGGCGCTCATCGACAAGTCAGCGGGCAGTCTGGTCAAAGCGCGGGAATTTATTGACCGCGATCTGCAAACCATTCCGTGGCTCAACGCCGGGACGGGGCGGCCTTTTTATCCCATAGGCGGCGCCTGGCGCACCATCGCCCGCATTCACATGCACATGACCGGATATCCGTTGAGCGTCGTCCACGCCTACGCCATGACGCCGGACGACGTGACGCAAGTTTCGAATGCTTTCACAACGCGGCACACATCGGCGGTTGAAAAGCTCATCGCGGCAACGGGCGAACGGGCGGAAACGTTGCCTTTCGCGGCGCTCGTCATGAAGCGCGTTGTGGATAGGCTTCAGTCTTCGGAAGTGCAGCTATCTGCGTTCGGCGTGCGCGAGGGACTGATTTACCGCATGTTAAGCGAGCGCGAACGCGAGCGCGATCCACTCATCGCCGCGTGCGAGGACATGGCGCAACTGCGCTCCCGCTCGCTGGAGCATGCGCGCGAGCTGTGTCGCTGGACGGACAGTCTGTTTCGCAAGCCAGGGCCCAAAGAAACGGATGAGGAGCGGCGCCTGCGTCATGCTGCGTGCCTGCTATCGGACATCGCTTGGCGTGCGCACCCCGATTATCGCGGCGAGCAATCTATGAGCTTTGTCGCACAGTCATCGTTTGTCGGCATCGACCACCCTGGGCGCGCGTTTCTGGCGCTCACTGTTTACCATCGTCACGAGAAAGGGCTGAAAGGCGACATGACGCCCCAGCTTAAGCGTCTGGCGGGAAGCCGGTGGATCAAACGGGCGCAGATTATTGGCGCCGCCGTGCGTACCGCCCATATTCTATCAGCGGGCATGGCGGGCGTCATTCCGCACACCTCTATCGGCTATGACGAGAACAAGCTTGTGCTGCAACTACCCTCGAAACTTGCGCCCCTCGACGGGGAGCGGCTGCAACGGCGATTGCGGGGCCTTGCGCATTTGCTGAACTGTCAGCCAGAAATCCGTATCAGCGCCAAGTTCGACGCCGCTCGCGCCATCATGCGGGCCATATCGAGGCGCACTCCAGAACCCGCGCCTGAATAAGGACTCTCTAGACCCGATCCTGATTTGATTGAATCAATCAAATCAGGATCGGGTCTAGCTTAATAAATAGAGCCGTTCTCGTCCGAAAACCGCTTAACACTTTTCGGGAACGGCTCTAGCTTTTACAAATTTAAGAAAACGTGCGCTATCAAACTGGCGCAGCATCGTAGCAGGACATGGACAAAGACCTTTACACAATTTTAGGGCTGAAGCGCGCGGCGAGCGATGACGAGATTCGTCAGGCTTATCGCAAGTTGGCCAAGCAGCACCATCCGGACAAAAACCCCGGCGACAAGGCGGCTGAGGAGAAATTCAAAAAAATCTCCGCTGCTTTCGCGATTCTGGGCAGCCCGGAAAAGCGCAAACGCTATGATGCGGGTGAAATCGACGAAACCGGGCAGGCGCGGCAGGCTTACGCCGATCCCGGTTATGGCGGCGGGAGCGGGCCATATGAGGATTACGCCGATATTTTTGGCGAGGTGTTCGGGCGCACGCGCGGCGGAGCTGGCGGTGGCCGCTTCCAGATGCGCGGCATGGATTTCCGCTATACGCTGGAGGTCGATTTTCTGGAAGCGGTGAACGGCCTCAAAAAGCGGGTGAAGTTGCCAGAGGGCGACGAACTTGATGTGACGGTGCCTGCGGGCGTCGATACGGGCTACACGCTGCGGCTAAAAGGCAAGGGCGAGCCGGGCGTTGGTGGCGGGCCTGTCGGCGACGCGCTGATCGAGTTGAAAGTGCGCCTGCACCCGTATTTCGAGCGCCAAGGCGACGACATCCATCTTGAGCTGCCGGTCACGCTTTACGAGGCGGTGCTCGGCGCGAAAGTCGAGGCGCCTACCATAACCGGCCGGGTGACCCTGACGATCCCCAAAGGCGCGACCACTGGGCAGACGCTGCGGCTGCGGGGCAAGGGCGCTCCAAACCTGCAAACCAAAATCGCTGGCGACCAGCTCGTGAAGCTGAAAATCGCCATGCCTATGAAGGTCGATGACGCACTGGCGGAGTTTTTGGAGCAATGGCGCGATGGCAACGAATACGATCCGCGCACCAAGCTGCGTGACGCATAAGGTAGGCCATCCTCACCCGGTTGTGCCGATCAGTTTAGCGGTGTTTTCAAATTGATGCGGCCGCTCCACGCCTGAAAATCGTCCGCCCCAACGCCTTCCAGGGCGGCGGCGGCCTCCATCGTCAACCCACTCGCCGTGCCGAGAGCAAGGCCTGCCTCGACCTTGGCGCCCGTTTCGTTCGAGAACGCTTCAAAGTCCGTTAGCTCACCGAATCTCTGCACATCCCAGCCAGTGCCAACCGCCGCGCGAGGCTGGATGAAAGCGCCATGCTCCAGCGGCATTCGATAGGATAGTGCGGAGCCAAGGCTCATGCGCCCAGTCACTATGGCCGAACCCGTGTCTGCGGAGTTCGACCCATCGGTGATAACATCATCCAGCACCGCCATGCTTATGTTCGGAGAAAGCTGGAAGCCTGCAATATTGCGGTTGGCGACAAGCTGGCCGCGCACGAGGCTCCGTCCCGTGTTGAAATCGATCTCCGCGCCATCCTCCGCCGCTATTGTATTGGCGGATGCCCCCCAAGCGGCCCGTGCGTCAAAAAAGATATCAGGGGCAAGCCGGACGCTGGCGTATGGCCCGGCCATGAAACCGCTGCCCGAGACCTGCTGCTGACCCGTTTTGAAGGTTTCATCCATGCTGTCAAACTGCACTAGAGCGCCAACCATCACTTGCGGGTTGACCAGATAGTCGGCGCCGAAATAAAGCATGCCGACTTCGCCCATTTTCTCATGCCGCCCGGCCGCATCCTCGTTCGTCTCCTCGTACTGTGAGGCGCGCCCTTCAAGCCAGAAATCGAGTTTGCTCTCGCCCATCGGCTTCTGCGCTGCGTTTGCATAAGATTTAGCGATAGCGTTGGCGCTCGTTGAAAGCGTGACATCGGCAGGCGTGCCGTTCTCCGTCCGTACAGCCGTGGTTTTGACGGCCTGATCGACGGACGCGGGAGAAACGGCGCGGCGTTGCAGGCTGGTTTGCGCAGTCTCGCCCGACAGCAACCGGTCGGCCCGGCGTTGCATGAAATCCTCAGCCTGAGCGTTAACTCCGCTGGAAACGGACGCTTGCGCTCCTTCGCACCGCGCGGAAATTGTGACGCCGCGCCCGGCGCGATACTCAAAAGTCAACCTGCTGGAGCTTTCGGCGGTAAACGTTGCCGAAAACGGTGCCTTGCCCGCAAAAATGCTTTGCGGTTCCTGTCCGTCAATAATCGCCGCCGAAGCCGCGCCTCCGGGCGATCCGGACACGGTAAACTCGATACGCTCACCGGGCTGAAGCGTGAAAGTATTGGTCAGCCGCGCGCCGTCATAGGGCGCTGAAAGTACGGCGGTTGGCTGCAGATAGGATGCGCAGCCCTCGAAGGTAGTTTCCGCGTTTGCTGCAACGCATGAGAAGGCCGTTAATGCCGTCGAAGCGGCGATAATTTTACGCACTAGAACAGAATTCCTTATCGCACAGTTCATTCGCGTGACGCTTGCGGCGATCCGTGATCCATAGCAATTTTGGAGGTTTATGTATGGAAGCAGCCGTGCAAGGCTTTTCGATTACCTTATTATGCAAGCAAACATTGGCGAAACTGTGCAGACCAAATATAAGCTTTGAGGAACTGTCTTTCGCTATTCGAGGGGCGCCGCCACAACCTCGCCGTCCTTCATCGTCAGCGCGAGTTTGCCGGCTTTGAGGGCGAGGGCGGCCTCGCCGAAAAGCTCGCGGCGCCAGCCTTGCAGCGCGAGGATGCTCGAGTCGTCGCGGCCCAGCGCGATTTGCTCAAGGTCGTCGGATGTGGCGATAAGCTTGGGCGCGACATCGCTTTTCGCGGCGATGGCTTTCAGCAGCACGCGCAGCAGGTCGGCTACAGCGGCGGCGGCCGGCGGCAACGGCGCGGTTTGCGACAGCGGCGGGATGGTCGATGGATCGCGCTTCAGCGCCTGTACCACCACGTCCACCAACTCGCGGCCCCGTTGCGCGCGCGCTGCGCCATCCTTGAAGCTGCGCAGCCTGCCAAGCTCCTCCACCGTTTTCGGCGCCTGCGCCGCCAGGTCGTAAATCGCCTCGTCCTTGATAATGCGCGAGCGCGGCACGTTCTGCTTTTGCGCCTGGGTTTCGCGCCACGCGGCCACCTCCATGACAATAGCCATGGCCTGGGGCGTGCGGACGCGCACTTTCAGGCGCCGCCATGCGTCTTCCGGCTGAGTTTCGTAGGTGGCGGGGTTTTCAAGCAGCGCCATTTCATCATCGACCCAGCGCGCGCGGCCCGCCACCGCCAGCCTGTCGACCAGTTTAAGGTAAACGTCGCGCAGGTGCGTCACGTCGCCAATCGCGTAGTGCAGTTGCGCGGAACTGAGCGGGCGGTGTGCCCAATCGGTGAAGCGGCTGGTTTTGTCGTGGTTTTTGCCGGTAAGCTGCTTCACCAGCGCGCTGTAGCTAACGGACTCGCCGAAGCCGCACACCATGGCGGCAACCTGGGTGTCGAACAACGGCGCGGGGATGATCCTCGCCAGATTGTAAACGATCTCGATGTCCTGACGCGCCGCGTGGAAAACCTTAGTGACCTGGGTGTTGGCCATCAGGTCGAAGAAAGGCTTCAGCGATATATCCCGCGCCAGGGGATCGACGGCGGCGGCAAGGCCTGGCGTGGCGATTTGGATAAGGCACAAATTCGGCCAGAACGTCGTCTCACGCATGAACTCCGTGTCCACGGCGACGAATGGCGCGCGGGCCATTTGCGCGCAGACATCGGCGAGGCCTTGCGTCGTGGTGATGACCGTAATCGGGTCAGGTTTTGCATCTAGCATCGGCTGGTCATTTCACATTCGTTGAACAAACGGCGGCGCCGTCTTGACAAACATTGGGAGGCATGTGCTCTTGACCGTTATTCCAACACGGTTGTGCGATGCTTCTGCATTGAACGCTTGCAAGCGGGACGCGCTTGCGCGAAATCTTAATCAAAATCCTATCTCCGATTCGAGATGCATTAGCTCGCGAAACATTCTCGCAGGACGCTGAAATCCCATGAATAAATCTGCCGGAAAAACAGCCCCCAAAACACGGGCTGGAGCGAAGTCCAAAACGTCAAGCCCGCAGCATAGCGCGGACGCGGACGCAAAACAAACCCCTGCCGCACAAGACACGCACGCCTACCGCTCGCACACCTGCGGCGCGCTTCGCAAAGGCGATGTAGGCGCGCCCGTGCGGCTGTCGGGCTGGGTGCACCGGGTGCGCGACCACGGCGGGCTGCTGTTTTTCGACCTGCGCGACCATTACGGCCTGACGCAATGCGTCATCGAGCCGGAAAGTCCCGCATTCAAGGCCGCCGAGCGTTGCCGTTCGGAGTGGGTTGTGCGCATCGACGGCGAGGTGGTGGCGCGCTCAGCCGATACGGTGAACGCGAATATGCCGACAGGAGAGGTGGAAATCCGGGTGACGGCGCTGGAGCCATTGTCGGAGGCGGGCGAATTGCCGCTACCGGTTTTCGGCGATCAGGTCTATCCGGAGGAAACGCGGCTGAAATACCGCTTTCTCGACCTGCGCCGCGACAAGATTCATCGCAACATCATGAAGCGCAGCCAAATCATCTCGGCGCTGCGCAGGCGGATGACGGATGCGGGCTTTTTCGAGTTCCAGACGCCGATTTTGACCGCCTCCAGCCCTGAGGGCGCGCGCGACTTCCTCGTGCCGAGCCGCATGCACCCGGGCAAGTTCTATGCGCTGCCGCAGGCGCCGCAGCAGTTCAAGCAGCTCATCATGATGGCGGGGTTCGACCGCTATTTCCAGATCGCGCCGTGCTTCCGCGACGAGGACGCGCGCGCCGACCGGAGCCCGGGCGAGTTCTACCAGCTCGACATCGAGATGAGCTTCGTGACGCAGGAGGACGTGTTCGGCGCCGTCGAGCCGGTTCTACGCGGCCTGTTCGAGGAGTTCGGCGACGGTAAGCCTGTGACGCCGAAGTTCCCGCATATTCCGTATGATGTGGCCATCGCGAAATACGGTTCCGACAAGCCCGACCTGCGCAACCCCATCGAAATGCAGGACGTGTCCGAGCATTTCCGAGGCTCTGGCTTCAAGGTTTTCGCCGGAATGCTGGAGAAGGATGCTAAAGCGCGAGTGTGGGCGATCCCCGCGCCAGGCGGCGGGAGTCGGGCCTTCTGCGACCGCATGAATTCATGGGCGCAGCAGCAAGGCCAGCCGGGCTTGGGGTATATCTTCTGGAAAACTGTTGAGGGTGCTTCAGTTGGTGGTCACGTAGGACAAATGATGATTGGTTTGCCGCAGGGGCAACAAGTAGTTGGTTCAGGCCCAGTAGCTAACAATTTAGGACCAGAGCTTACTGAGGCAATCCGCCAGCAGCTCGGCCTGAAAGCTGGCGACGCGGTGTTTTTCGCAGCGGGCGATCCAGCCAAGTTCTATAAATTCGCGGGCGAGGCTCGAACCAAGGTCGGCACGGAGTTGAACCTCATCGCCAAAGACCGCTTCGAGTTCTGCTGGATTACCGATTTCCCGTTTTACGAGTGGAACGAGGAGGACAAGAAAATCGACTTCTCGCACAATCCGTTCTCGATGCCGCAGGGCGGGATGGAGGCTCTCACCGCCGCCGAAAAAGCCGGTCGCGACGCGCTGCTCGACCTGAAAGCCTTCCAGTACGACATCGTGTGCAACGGCGTGGAGCTATCGTCCGGCGCAATCCGGAACCACAAGCCGGAGATCATGTACAAGGCGTTCGAGATCGCAGGCTACGGGCCGGAGGTTGTGGACGCCAAGTTTGGCGGCATGATCCGCGCGCTCAAATGCGGGGCGCCGCCGCACGGTGGCATCGCGCCGGGTGTGGATCGTATCGTCATGCTGCTGTGCGGGGAGGAAAACCTGCGCGAGGTGACCATGTTCCCCCTCAACCAACAGGCGCAGGATTTGCTGATGGGCGCGCCATCCGAAGCGACGGCGAAGCAGTTACAGGAACTGCACATCCGCCTCAACCTGCCGAAGGTCTAAAGTCCGCAAAGCAGTCGGCGACCGCGAATGTCAAGCCCGGCGGATCAAGGGTTATCTCGCCTTCGCCGACGATCTCGGTTTCCGCCTTAGCGGCGCCCGTGCGCCGGTGATGCACAATATAGCGGCTTTTGCCGGCGACGATAAGATAATGCTGAATGCTAGTTTTCGCGAAGTAGTAAACAAGTTTTTCCTCAACGTCGAAAACCTTGGTGGACGGCGACAACACTTCGACGACAACGACTGGATCGTCGATAAGCGACACACCACCGTCGAGCCTGTCGCCACAGATTACGATCACGTCCGGGACAAAATAGCTGTGGTCTTCGATGATGACGCCCGGGCCGTCGATGATCGCCTCGCACGGCAGCCCCGCCTTCCGGATTGCTGATCGCAACGCCAGCCACACCGACGCCTTCAACCGCGCGTGCTCCACGCTCTCGCGGCTCATGGCGTAAACTTCGCCGCTGGCGAGTTCATGCCGCTCTTCGCGCCCCTCGGTCCATTCGAGGAACTCGAGCAGCGACATTTTGAGAGGCTTTTCACTTTTCTCAAGTGCTATCATCATCACATGCTAACATATCGCTGAATGTCTGACGAGCGCGCGCCCGTTTCGCAAATAGACAATGAACTTGCATACCCCTGCGAGCGTTCACTAACAAAACAATCATCCCCGCGAACAGCGGTGGCAAAACCGCATGACAGAGGCTTATGGCTTACTTCATTTTGATCACCCTGGCGTTAACGGCGATTATCGCCGCGCGCTATCTCATCCTTTCCGGCCTTGCGCACTGGCTTTTGTGGGGGCGGGGCGGCGAGCGTCTGAACGCCGTGCGGCTCAATCGCGAGCGGCCAATGAGGCGCGCTATTCGTGAAGAAGTTCGGCTTTCACTGATCGCGTCCGCAATTCACGCCCCATTTGTCGCCGTCGCCATGATGATATGGTTGCGGTACGACGGCACGCAGGTCTATTCGAATGTTAATGACTACGGTTGGCCGTATCTGTTCCTAAGTTTTTTTATCTATCTCATTATACAGGACAGTTATTATTACTGGGCGCATCGGGCGATGCATCACCCGCGCCTGTTTCGCGTCATGCATGCAGGCCATCACCATGCGCGCCATCCGACGCCGTTTTCATCGTTCGCGTTCGATCCGGCCGAGGCAGTGGTGACGGCTTGGTTATTGCCCGTGATGGTGTTTCTTATCCCTATTCACATCGGCGCGTTGATTGCGCTCGTGACGGTGATGACAGTGGCGTCAATTCTTAATCATTCCGGCTGGGAGGTTTTCCCGCGCGCGTTCGTAAATAGCATGGTGGGTCGGCAATTAATCACAGCGACTCATCACAGCCATCATCACATCCGGTTCAACGCGAATTACGGCCTCTACTTCCGTTTCTGGGACAGGCTGATGGGCACTGACTCCATGGTTCATCCCCGTAAACCAGCACACCGCGAAGTTATGCTACCAGGCCGCCCCGCAGACGCCTCTCACCCATAGAGACGCCACGGCCTGGTTCGCACAATACTAGTTGAATCGCGGCGTGTTCAAATCGTCCGCATTCAGACGATATAGCGTCCTGAGATCCTTGATGCCTTGCGAAATGAGGATTTGACAATCCGTCGCTCCGATTTCCCTCGCTTCATCGAGCGCAAAAAAGAGCATGCGCGCAAGGCATACCGCCTGGCTTTTCGCGGCCGCTGTGTCCCTTGTATCGTCCATGCAAATCGTTTCGTCGAACATAGTATTTCTCATTTGTGTGTTTCCCTGAATGACGCAAACTCTCTCGCCTCGCCGTCAACTAAACATAATCTTTTTATAACGTCGAAATCACTAGATTACACAACGACAAGACGTTTGGTTTGGCTGTGTTGGAAAAGATATAAAGAAGATCTACTTATTCTTTAACGCTGATATTGTATGCAATGACTGTAAGTAAAGATTTGTTTTGTTCTAATATTACACACATATGTATGCATATTTATACTTTTGCGGTCATTATTATGAATTCAAACAAAAGGCCCGTGATCCTGTGATCACGGGCCTTTTTGCATTTGCTGTAAGTTCTTTTAATCGAGGTAAAAATTTCTGCGAAGATATCCCGGAGACGTAAAATTCTGCCCCTGGCCTTCCCAAAAGTCGAGGCTCATCCGGCGGACTGTGTATTCGCATGTGATCTCACAGTAAACCCAAGCGCCGCCCGGCAACTTGACCTGGATTCCCAACCGGGCGATGCGGACGGGAGCCACCACCGAACGGGAACCATAATGGCTCTCAACCAGGACAAAGCGGTAGCCATCATTCTTGCGGTAAGGCGCTTTTTTTAAGCTACGCCGTGGCTTAATCTCATCTACATACACGTCTTTTGGCCGGTAGTCTGCGCTCGACGTCTCCGCCATACAGACGAAAGCGAGCGCCGCCATCCCTATTTTTAACGCCGTTTTCATATGATTCCCTCGTTTATCCGAATCGCCATTGCGGAGGCCCACGCACTCACGCATTCATGTCTGGCTGAAGATAGCGGCGCGGGCATGACCGATGCAAGCGCGGAAGGGGCGTAGCCAGGCCGGAGAAGAGGTTATGGAGAAAATATTCAGCTACTGCGAGCGCGGCTTCAACCCCGCCTTCTGGGCCGAGCCGTTAAACGCGCTCACCAATCTCGGCTTTATCCTGGCCTTCGCCGTCGCTCTTTACGCGGTGCTACACCGGCCTAAAGGCGAGCACGGTACGTGGATGTATTTCCTCATTTTCACCGTCTTTGCGATAGGCGTGGGCAGCTTCCTGTTTCACACGCTGGCGACGCCTCAGGCCGCGCTAGCCGACGTTATCCCCATCAGCATTTTCATGCTCACTTATTTCGCATATGCCATGCAACGGTTTTTAAACCTCCACTGGGTGCTGACCATACTCGCGACTGCCGGATTTTTCGCCATATTACAGGCAGCCGGAGACCTGCGTTGTTCAGGCGGCGAAATTGACTTCCTTCGACAGGTTCCGGCGTTCAAGGGTACGCGCTGCCTGAACGGGAGCTTAGGCTATGTCCCGGCCTTCGGAGCGATGGGGCTAATCGGCGGATTGCTGGCGCTGAAAGGGCATCCGGCGGCACGCTGGGTACTGGCGGCGGCTCTGGCGTTCGCCATCTCGCTGACGTTCCGCACATTTGACCGCGAATGGTGCTGGATTTTCAGCATCGAGGGCAGGGCGATTGGCACCCACTTCATCTGGCACCTGCTGAATTCACTCACGCTGTTCCTGCTGCTCATGGGCGCGATCCGCCACGGCGCCTATAATCGCAATCGCATCGAAAGCGCTTGAAAGTTGCGCCGCACGGCTTGCCAGCACGGGGCCAATCAACGATAGTCGGCGCTCATTTGCGGACGTGGCGAAACAGGTAGACGCAAGGGACTTAAAATCCCTCGGTCGTAAGGCTGTGCGGGTTCGACCCCCGCCGTCCGCACCAGCGATCTCGCGATCCTCGGGAGGTCGGGCCTGCCTAGTTCAAATAGGTGTGAACGATGACAAAACGCGATGCGATTTTCCTGCCGGACGGCAGGCGCTTTACGAGATCAACCGTTATTGGCGGCGATCCGGTCGGGCGACTTGCTGTTCGTGTCTGGCCAGGTCGGCAGCCGCGAAGATGAATCGCCCGAGCCAGTCTTTGAGGCCCAAGTCCAGCTTGCATTCGACAATCTGCGTGCAGTTCTCAAGTCCGCCGATTGCACGTTCGACGACATCGTTGACGTGACGACCTTCCACACCGACCCTGCCAAGCAATTCGAGACGGTGAACGCCGCTCGACTGAAGGAAATGGGCGAACCGCCTTATCCGAACTGGACTGCGGTGGGCGTGAACTGGCTGGCGGGCTTCGATTTCGAGATCAAGGTCATTGCGCGCATCCCTCAGGCCAACTAATCGGTTGATGCGCCGATTTTCTTGTGACTCATAGCGCTCAGGCTAAGGTTTCGCCCGGCGACCATCCACGGATAGAAAATGCGCGACATGCGGCGTGAGCTGAATACCGTTTTCATGAAGCGATTGACGAGTCCGGACGGGGTGCTGAGCAGCGACAGCAGGTTGATGCACTCGTCACCGTGATAGATGCGGCCGTTGAATTTGACCGCCATGCCCTCGTCGAGGTCAAGCCCGGCGGCCTTCACTTCGGCGACGAGCGGATCATCCGAGCGGGCGTCGACGATGCGCACCGGGCCGACGGTTTCGCGCGAGCGCACAAGTTTGGCGTAGCGCGTGCAAAACGGGCACTCGCCGTCATAAACGATGTCTATGCCGTTGCCGTCCGGGTTTACGGTGGCTACTTTCGCCATCTCTCTCCGCTTTCCAATAAGCCACGATAGGCGCGCGGGTGAGCGGGCAAAAGGGGCGAATCGTCACGATGTGGCGCACCAGCTTTCGCGCTTGCCGCCGTCATAGGCGCGCGCCAATCCCTCGCCGATCATGGTTTCCGACACGTCGCGGCCATTTACATACACCGTTGCCAGCGTACGGCCGTACTTGTCGATGCGTCCCGTCTCTTCAACCTTGACCTCGCCGCTTTTCAGCAACTGCTCGAAGCGGCGCGTGGCGACATTGCCGAGACGCCGTTCCGCGTCGCACTTGGCGAAGTGAGTTTCCGGCGTGTCGTAGCCGAGCACCCGGTAGGTGACGCCGTAGGGCGCTTTCATGGTGTCGCCATCGACGACGATCCAGGCGACGGTGAGGTAAAGCGCGTAGCGAAATGCATGCATGTCAGCCTCCATATGTTTGGATGGAGGCTGAGGCGATTCGGTCGGCTCACGCTAATGGCAGGGCAGCGGCGCCCACACTTTCATACGAACCATTTTAATCAATCCATGGCGATTTGGCAGGCTCGGATGGCGGCGCATCGCTCACCTCCGGCTTGATGGCAATCCGCTTCGATAGCCGGTGCGCCCGATACGTCCAGCCCCGCAACGTGGAAAGGCGAGACTGAATATCTTGTGCGACATGGTTTTCAACACGGTCTGTCACGGTTCGCTCATTAGGTAAGAACTCGTTTAAGATGTTTTGCTGATACCATTGCAACGCGGGCAAAGACGACTGGCCAATGCTTCGCAGGTAGGTCAAATCCAACGATGGGCCACCACCACCCACCTCGCGTGCATGTTTAACGTTGTACATTGCAATATGGCCACCAACGTCGATGAAACACGAGGCGTAGAACACCGCCACGACGACAAGCGCGTTGGCGTTCAGCAGCCACAGATTGGGTTTGCGCCGTAAAATTTTGACGGCGAGAAACGCGAGGCCGAGCGCGACCATGCCCATCCAGATCAGAGCATACAGCCGGAAATAGGTGAGCGAATATATCTCGACGTAGTTCACCGTGCGCAGGATCGACGATGCCACCAGAAAAATATTCTGCGCCAGCCACAGATAGATAAAACGCCGCACGGCCACGCTGTCTTCGATTGAACTGCCCGGCCGCATCACGATGAGCACAAATCCGCCAGCGATAAGTGCGGTGATGATGAGCGGGTAGGCGCCGCGATGGGCGTATTTAGCGTAACTCAAACCGGGCGGAAGCGGTATGCCAGCCCAGATATAAAATGCATCGAGCGCATTTGGCGCCAGAAAAATGAGGTTAAACAGCAGAAGCCCCCGCAGCACGGCGGACTTGCCAAGCAGCGGCCCAAAATCTTCTGTGCCCCCGAATTTGGCAGTATTTCTGCTCGCAAATCGGAGCCGGACGGGACGCAAAATCGTCCAATATCCGGTGAATACCAGCGCCCAAAAGGCAATCCGCTTGAAGGAAACAGCATCGCCCGCCGAGCGCAGGTCGATGGCCTTGAGCCAGCCGTCAATGATCGGATTTGAAAGCGCGAACAGCCCGATAAAGACAGCGCCCAGCACAATCGGCGCAATCCACGCGAGCGTATCCGCGCCAAAACTCGGGCGGCCAGCGCGGCGGCGGCTTCGCATCACTGTGTCCGCATCCCGGACGAGCGGCGTGAGAGCGTTAACGCCATAAAGCATCAGGTGCGCCAACCAATCCAAAGCGCTGCCGGGCAGTCCGCGCCGATCAACGCCAGCCAGCATCATAAGCCCGGAGGCGAACATCGCGATGGCGACAAAACCTGGCGTCTCGACCATCGCGGCGGCGAGGCCCGCGAGCGCAAGCACGAGCCACCAGGCTTTCCCGCGCCAGCGCCGCCAGTGAAAGACGATCACCGCAAACAGCAGCGCCCCCGCGAAAACGCCCGCCGTCGCCCCGATTTCAGATTTGTAGAATAAAAAATCAGCGCCCGCGACAAGCGCCGCGCCCGCCGCGAGTTTGGCCCACAGCGGCTGTCCTTTTTCCATAATCCCCATATCATCCCCCATTTTGCGCGCGGTAATCGCCGCCGCTCGCGCTCTTAGAGCGGATCGCTGCGGCAAATATGGAAATGGAGGGGCATGACGGGCATTTACGGACCGAGGCAAGCTTTTACGCTAAAGCGCTAAAAGCCCTAAGGCGGAAAAGGCAGACACGGGTAACACACAGATCGGTATAATGTATTAGAGTAACCGGCAACAAACACGTCTTGTATTTATATCCGCTGACAGATTAATGTCAGCGATCTTGAGACATCGGGAAAGAGACACGTGCATGACCAGCTTGAGCGAGCCGTCAGACGCCAACGCACAGCCCTCCAGAACAGGGCTTTTCGCGGGGTTGATCTGGTCGGCCGTGGTAGCGATGGCGCTTCTGGCGCTTTCCATGAGCGACAGGCTTCCGGAGGGGCCGGAGGAGTGGACGCTAGACTGGCGCACCGCGCTGTTCTCGGACGCGCCAGTGGAGCAGCGCAAGGATATTGCGGTCGTGCTTGTGACGGATGACAGCCTCGCTAAATACCCGTATCGCTCGCCTGTTGACCGCGCGTTGCTAGCCCGCGTGATAAAGGGTCTGGACGAAGCTGGCGCGAAGGCTATTGGCCTGGACTTCATCTTCGATCGCCCGACCGAGCCAGCCAAGGACGACGCCCTCGCCAGCGCCATCAAAAACGCGCGTACGCCAATCGTCTTCGGCGCGATCGACCAGCGCGATAAGGGTGTTCGCGAGGAGAATTTTGCTTTTCAGGATGAGTTCTTCCGCAAGGGCGGCCGGCCTGCGGCGCATATCTTCTTCGGGACGGACAACAAAACCCTGACGATCAGCGATAACGTCATTCGGCGCGTTGGTGAGGCGTCACTCCAGCCAGCCTTCGAGAAAGGTCTGGCCGAGGCGCTCGCCAGCACGGAAAAGCCAAGGGCGCCTCTGGAGACGCCGCTGATCGACTGGCTGCTGCCGCCCGCCGATGGGAGCAGCGACACCTTCCTGCGGCTCCAGATACGCACCCATGCGCCGGGGTCGCCGGACGCTTCCGCAGTCAATGTCATACCGCTGGAATGGCGTCCTGCGCTGAAAGGCAAATTCGTGCTTGTGGGCGGCGAGTTTGGTGATCGTGACCGACACCTCACGCCGCTTTCCGTGGGCGGCAAAGCGCGGATGCCCGGCGTCATCATACACGCGCAGATATTGGCGCAGATACTGGATGGCCGTTCCCTCATACTCGCGCCGCGCGTTTGGGAGGCTTTTGCGCTGTTTGCGATTGCGGCGGCCGGGTTTTATGCGGCGCGGAGGTGGGTTTGGATGCAACGGGAGTGGATCGTTTATGGCGCGGGCCTTGCTTTCCTGGTTGTGGTTGGGGTTATACTTTTCACGCAATTTAAACTCGTAATGCCGTCCACAACCCTTTTGTTAGCCTGGTTTGCGGGGGTGACAGGCGGTTATTACTGCGACCGCGCACTGAAGCTGGCGGGCTTCGCGCGTTAGTGAGTGGAGGAGATCACGATGCGTAAAAACTCCGGTGGCATAACCGTTCTGGCAGCGCTAGCGCTCGTCGCTTCGCTTTTAAGCGCAGCTCCCGCGCGCGCTGTTATGCTGGTTGAGGAGTCGACAGCGCTCAATCACCGCGAAGGCTCGAAAATCGACGACGAAGCCGTGCTGACTGTGCCCGAAGGCGCCAAGCTACGGCTGTTCCTTGTGCATAATGGTCAGACCTATGTCGTGCGTGGCCCTTTTACAGGCACGCTTGCTGAATATCGCAAGAAGCGCGGCGCCTGGTGGCGGCGGGTTTTTGGCAAGTTTTGGTCTAACGAGCCGGGCGATCTGAACGACCTGCCAGGCGGCGTCCGCAGTGTTACGCCTAAACAGCAATGATGGGCTGCTCGCTCAAACGCCAATCTTTCAGCCTGTGGAGACCATGTGACAGCTCGAATTTATCAGCCTGCCAAAACGGCCATGCAATCCGGCTCCGCCAAAACCAATGTCTGGGTGCTGGAATACGAGCCGGAGAAGCCGCGCGAAACCGACCCGCTTATGGGCTGGACAAGCTCGGTCGATATGAAGCAGCAGCTCCGGCTTGAGTTTTCGACAAAGGACGAGGCTATCGATTATGCCCAGCGGCTCGGCGTGCCGTTTCGCGTTCACGAGCCGCACAAGCGCGCGCCGTCAAAGAAAGCCTACGCGGACAATTTCAAATATGGCCGTGTGGGAAGCTGGACGCATTAGCCGCCGCCCTTGTTACAAACGGGGCCTGACAGGCGCATTGCAATGCATTATAAACCAGATATGCGTTGCGCCTCGGTCCCGTAGCTCAACCGGATAGAGCACCAGCCTTCTAAGCTGGGGGTTGCTGGTTCGAGCCCAGCCGGGATCGCCAATAAAATCAATGTCATCGCAGTAGAACAGAAGTGAACGCCGCCGATGTTTTACAATAACCTAGGCAATGTTTTACAAATTCCGTTCTGTCTCCGTTCGGGCTTCAGCGGCTTCCCACTTTAAAACCGCTGCGGCGGCGAGTTTTCGCTGATTCACCTGCCTGGCATAATGCTCGACCATTTGCCGTGATTGACTTGTTATCGACGACACCTCAGCATCGCTGCACCCAGCTTCCAGAAGAAATGCGACGGTCGATTTGCGGAGGCCATGAAAGACGCACCCTCCGTCTTTTAGCGATTGCATTCTCGGCCGCTTAAACTCGGAATTCCACGACGACTTAAAGCCATCGGAGGTCCATGGCGTTCGCTTAGTACTGTTCAGGATGTAAATGCTCTCCCGCTTTAACCCGGCGATTGCAGCCTTAAGGTGCCCGTGTAATGGGATCCAGAGTTTTTGCCGGTTTTTGCTTGGGTCACTGCGATCAAACCATCTCTTAGGTCGGACCAGCGCATAGCAGTTACATCGCTTTGTCTTTGCCCGGTATAAAGCGCCAAAGCCGCTGCCACCCATAGGTCTGACCGCGCTGTGACTCTAAAATACTCGATCTCTTCCCAATCCAGGGACGATATCCTTCGCCGGACTTGAATTTTCGCACATGGGTACAAGGGTTGTCTGACCTCCATCCCCGCGGCGCCGACCAAGACATCATTGATGACAAAGCGCGTAGAAGGTTGTTAACAGAGGCCGGTGACGCCGCGAACTTATCGCGCAACGCCAGAATATGTCTGGCCTCGAGCCCTTCGACCAATAACCAAGTCGAGTTAGGCGCGGCCTGGAAGAAAGCCTCAACCGAAGGACGCGAGTACATTTCGGTCAAGCTTGACGATCCGACCTGGGCCGCCCCCATCTACGCCTCGCTGCTCGGGGCCGAGGACGGCAAAAGCCTGAACCTTCTCTGGTCGCGCCGCAACGGCGATTAATGGCCAGCGCCCCGTCTTCGGACGGGGCGCTTTTTCTCCAATTCGCGGAGCCGCGAGTGCGGCAAAAGGTTATGGCTTTGACGGCAAACTGCTTGTGTTTGCACGGCATCGCACGCATTTTAGACGCTTTCCGATGAACTTAAGATACAGACTTGTTAGTTCTTAATTGAGACAAATGTAGCAACACGTCCGTCAAGCTAGCTGGGTGCTTTCCGTAAGTCCAAATTCCTGCTCTTCTCTGCACCATCTTTTTAAGTCTGAGATCAGCCGACCGCCCAAGGTCGAAAGCGACAAAGAGCCAAAGAAAAGTTCAAGCCAATCCTATTGACTTTTTTCAAATTGGTATCGCCGAAGCGAGAACTGAGGTCGGCATGCCGCGTTGTATATTGCCAATAACGGAACAAACAAATTTGCCGCTGCAAAGCGTGTCGCAAAAGTGAACAAAGTGACGGCATTAGCTATTCTTGTGGAGCTTTCGCAGCCGTCACATACAAGGTAAACACCGGTTAGCCCGATACCGGCAATGAACGCTGTGAAATTTAGTAGCAACTCTTGACATAGGTCTGCAGTGTAAAGGTCTCGATGCCTTAATCTTGTCCTTGGCCACAGTAAAAATTGCTGCAGGTAAGCCGAAGACGTGGCATCGATTGATAGTTGGCTCTTCTAATCAAGCCATTCCCTAAATCTTAAGCAAGACCACAGGCAACCAACTTAAGCCGCATGCGCCAGTTCGAAACGCCCATGATTTATGTAGTGGCGCACAGCAAACAACCGGATTGAGTCGTCCAGTGGCGGAACCGGTGCTGCCAGCAAATTAATCTGGCTTTGGGTCATACTGATCCAGCCATCATTGCCGTCGGATCCGGCCCAGACAGCCTCGCCCGAGTTCTCGTCCGTGCCGCGCGAATAAAGCCGGGCGCTGCCGCCATCGCCAGTCGGTACTTCGACATAAGCCGAACTCTCGCCATCGCTGAGCACGACATTGACCCCAGGCTGGGATAGTCCAGCAATGGCGGCGTTTCTAACATCAGGTCTGCTTGCGAGGTAGGCATCCAAGTTAAAGGTAACGCCGCGATTCTCGCCATGACCATGATTGGTGAAATGCGCACGGGCCGCATCCGAATTCGCGCCGAATGCATTCATGAGGTCGGCATACGAGGCGGTATAGGTAAGCGCCGTCAGATCGCTCCAACCCTGGCTTTGGAACTGGGCGTTGGGCTGCGGAAGCGTCACCCGGCCGGTTAAGCTGGACCATATCGCCTGGGTACCCTGAGTATCGTAAACAACCAGATTGCCATCGTCCTGCATAACCAGCATAAACGCCCGGTTCACACCTGCGGCAGAAGTATTGGACGCCCACCTAACATCGCTTCCCGGTGCGTAAATGACAAGATTGCCGTCACCTTGGATAGCGACAGAACCGCCTGCCGCTTTCCCGGCCGTGTTGGACGCCCAGATCACGGTGGCGCGGTCATAAACAACAAAGTTGCCGTCGGTTTGCATTACCGCCATGTATCGTCCGTTGTCGGACCGCAAAGCTTCGTTCGCCACGATAAACCGGTTTTGCGTGCGATCGCCGAGGATATTGATTGGCGGCGCCTGCGGCGTTGGAGTTACAGCCGTTGTCTGTAGCGGGGCAACGCCCGCGACCTCGAAGCGTCCGATGGTTATATAGTGCGTGAGCGCGAACTCGCGGATCTGATCTTCCGCTGGTGGAATGGGCGTAGCTAAAGTATTGATCTGGCTTTGGGTCATACTGATCCAGCCATCATTGCCGTCGGATCCGGCCCAGACAGCCTCGCCCGAGTTCTCGTCCGTGCCGCGCGAATAAAGCCGGGCGCTGCCGCCGTCACCGGTGGGAACGATAACATAAGCGCGGCTGTCGCTGTCCTCCCCGCCACCGCTTGAAACAGTTCCTGGCAGGGTTAACTGCGCGATCGCTGCCGCTCGTACGTCTGGCCGGCTGGCAAGATAGCCGTCCACACTGAAAGTGATACCCCGGTTTTCCCAACGACCGTGATTGCTCCAGTGGGCGCGGCCCACATCGGCGTTCGCGCCAATCGCATCCATGAGATCCCCATAGGAGGCGATGTAGGCCAGGGATTGTGCGTTACCCCAGCCATCCGCGCGCGGCTGCCAGCGCATCAGCATTTGTCCGCTCTCATTTACGGCGCGGCCCTCGCTGTTGCCATACTGGATGTAATGGTTAAGCAGTTGCAGGGTATTGTGTTTGAAGGCGGCGGCGAGGTCGGGATAGGTGTCAAGGTGGGCAGGATCGACGCTGATACCGAGCTCCTTTTTAAGGGATGCGATCTGGGCCCCCCTGTCCACCATATTTTGGAGTTGATCGGCAAGCGTTGCACCTTGAGGCGGACCGGCGAGCGCTAGAATTTGATCAAGCTTAGCCATCACGCCGTTACTTTGCGCCCATTCATAAAGGGGCGTGATGTTGCCGGCGGCATGAGCCTGGGGCTGGCTGAGGTAAAGATCGTAAAGCTCGGGGTGGCTGGCGAGATAGAGCATGAGAACCGTTGCACGTGACCCCACGGCATAAGCCTGTTCCTGGCTCTTTGCGGTATAGGAAAACTGCGGTGATCCGATCGCAGTGTTGATAAACACCTCGAACTTGCCGTCATTGTCTACACGCAAGCCATCCAGGATGCCCTGACGCATAAGGTCTGGCACGCCGTCGGCGTTGAAATCGTCATAAGTGTAAACGTTAGGCGTCGTGTGATCGGTTTCCCAGCGGACTTCTCCCATTTGGGCGATGAACGGCTTAAGGCTTGCAATGCGGCCGTCGGCACCGCCGATTGTACCCGCGTCAACGCCAAACGTGGCGCGTAGTTGAGCCGCCTGATCGGCAGAGATCGTGGAACTCTGGCTCTTGCCGACTGCTTTAACGTCCGGATTAATGGAGGCGAACGTTACATTAAGATCGAGGATATAATTACCTGTCGCCACCTCCGTTTGCGGCGCAAGCTGGCCTTCACTAATTGTAATCCAGCCGTCATTGCCATCGGATCCGTTCCAGAGGCGCTCGCCCGAACTGTCATCGGTTCCGCGCGATGAAAGCGTATGCTGCTGCCCGTCAATGACAATAGTAATTCGGTTGGCGTTACGAAGATCGCGTACCGGCCCTTGATCTGCGCCGTCCCAGTCCACACTCGACATTGAAGCAATGTTGTAGCGTCCATTTGCGGCGTTGACGAATGTCGTCTCCGGCCGGATCGAGTAGCCGACGCTCTGGATTGGCGCTTCGCTAGCCTGCCCGTTATAACGCACCCGGTTGCGATCCTTGTCCGATGTCTTCTGATCGACCGTGTCGTTTGTGAGGACTTGGCCCGTGATCGGGTTTTGCCCGCCATCTACGCTGACTTGGTTTAGAATGGACTGCCAATTCGACCAGTGCTCCTTATTGCCTGCGAACAGGCCAATAATGAACGTTACGACGCTAACCGCCCAGCCGATAACCGGCACCAGTCCCGCGACCGCACCCGCGGCGAACAGCGAAACGCCCCGGAAAGCCAACGCCGCGGCTTCAAGTGCTAGGGTTAACTCTCTCGGTGCCCCAAGGATCCCGGTTAAACTTGCAGCGAGCGAGGAGATGCTTGCACCCGCTGCGGGGCCGGTCAGGGCCCCGCTTGACAGTCCTGTGATTACATCGAGGGCCTGCTTGCCTGTGTTCACATAAGGCGCGATTCGAGCGATCTCGGGGGAGAATGCAGCAGCTGCATTGAAAAGCGCCAATGCAGCGTCGTCCAGCTTGCCCGATGAGACATTCGGATTGCCGCTGAACGCCTCAAGCAAAAGATTACCAGTATTCGCAAGGGTTACAGCCTTGCCTATTCCGGAACCGATCGCGGGATCGATCTTGGAGACAATGCTTTGAATCCAGCCAAGGTAGGTCGATACATCTTTAAGTACTGCGGCAATCTGATCAGGCAGCGGCTGACCTTGGGCTTTCGCTTCGGCTAACTCGATAACCTTATCAAGTTCCGGGTTATCCCCTTTCTTGATGCCTAGTATGCCATAAAGCTTACCCGCTGAAGCAACCAGTACAGGATCGTCCAAAAGAGCTCGGGGATTATCAAGGATGTAGCGGTAGCGGCCTTCAAATGCGTTTCGGACAAACTGGTAATCTCCAGGCCGAAGCCCTGGAAACAGTTCATTGGCTAATTTCACGCCAAAAACTCCAAAATCCAGATTATACGGATTTTGTAGACGATTTAAGATTTGGCTGGCTTCTTGTTGGCCAACCAAACTTAAAATCGCATTCACGGCTTTCCCGGCATCGGCCATGTTGTTTGGACCTGTCAGGACGATTCCGGCAACATCACTGGGAAGCTGTCCGAGACGGGCAAATCCGTATTCCCGGATGACGGAACTCCACGCATTCGCAACCGCGATGGCGCCATTGCCCTGATTTAGACCGCCGGAAGTCCGCGCCAAATCCCACGGACTCGTTCCAAAAACGAGTTGTGACGTGTAGTTGTAGTCTGCGATCGCTGGAATTCCTCGGTTCGGAATAACCGGAGGTCTGTAGCGATCTCTTGTCGACTGTGCTGCATCCCGAACAAACTGATCAAAATCCAGAATCTTCTGACCCTTATAAAAAATTCCGTTCAGATTTCCGCCCGTAAAGCGCATTTCTACACGATATCCGCCGCCGACAAAAAGGTTCGCGCCCTGTCCCGTCGCGGTCAAGGCGCCAGCCGCCGTTCCTAATCCAGCCGCAGCTCCCTGGGTAGGTGGCGTGGGTATAGCTGCCGAAATTAGTGCTAGACCGGCCAAACCTCTTGCCGCCACTTGATCCACGGCGACAGCGATGCCAACATTGGAGCTCACAGTACCGGTAAAGTCGTTTGGAAGTCCGCCTCGAATGTTGAACCAGACCATTACCGGAACGCCCACATTTAGGACGGCGCTTACTCCGGGCCCTGCTTCCCAGTAGTTATTGTCAGGCTTCCAGGTCGCAACACCGCCGCCTCCATACCCTCCCCTGAGGCTGAAGTTACGAATAGTTTGGTTTATGCTGCCAAAAGTCACCGGCTTGGCCGCAAAGATGGTGTTGGACTTCCCATCATCCGCAGATGAAAAATCAAGGGGATTGCCCGAGGGCGAAAGGATGAAAACACCGCCCTTAAATTGGGCGGGAACGGCGGCACCAGTTCCGACACCATAAGCCCAAACATCAGGTTGCAGCGGGTTTGGATTTGAGTTTCCCGCTAAGATCTGCTGCGTACTCAGAAAGTTATTGAAATCATCCACGGCGCCATAAGACACTAGGGTAGGGTCCACAGATGGTGAATTGGTTCTGAGAGCATCTATGGACATAAAACCTCCTAAAGCTCTTGCGGAGCTTGCGCTGGTCAGACCGTACTGGAAGACCTCCGGCAGTTGATAATACTTAGCTGACCAAAACCTGTCCGCCTGGGATTTTTAACGAGTCTGCACGGGATTATCAAAGTCCGTCTTATAATTCAGGAATGGGCCGTTCTTCTCAACAGGAGGCTGCGTATTGCCACGTGGATCATGAAGCCGAGCGCCTCGCTGCTCGAGGCCGAGCACGGCAAGAGCCTAAACCTTATCTGCTCACGTCGTAACGGCGACTAATATCCAGCGCCCCGTCTTCGGACGGGGCTTTTTTTTCAAGTTTCGCGGCGCCGCGAATGCGTCTGACTTTTTTTCCTGCAGATTGCGGAGAATGTCTCGCTTCTGCAACGCACTTCACGCAATGGCGATTTTTTTCGATAAACTTTCAGTTTGAGGTCTGTTAGTTCTTATTTGAAACAATTTATAGCTGACGTCGATAAGATTGCCCGCGCGCATCTCGCCTCGATTGATAACAAAATCATAAGATTGAAGCCGCTACGCCGTGAAATCGCACGCATGCTCGAACAGTGCGCGCAAGGGCGTATCGCCGAATGCCGGGTGATCGAAGCACTTGCGGATCATTCGTTGTGCGCAAGCGAACACGGCGCGTGACCAACATGAACGACTTCGCCCGGCCTTCCTATTCGAGATACAATTTGGACTTTAAGAATGTCAAAACAGTTTTATATCCGTTTCTTGCTCACGCTGTTCACTAGTTTGGTCAGCATTATGGCCGTACTGCAGGCCGTTTCTCCGCATTCTCCGTCAGAAACACCGGCGCAATTTGACCGCGCTGATGTTAGCGGGGCATTTATCCTAACCGATCAACACGGACAAAAGCGCGAATGGCGCGAGTTCGCGTCAAGCCGGTTGCGGTAATCTTCGGCTTTACATCCCGCCCAGATATCCCCAACGACGCTAGACGCTCTCACGAAAATGTTGCAGGATTTACGGCCATGATCCGACAAGCTAATCGTGCTTATGATCACCGTTGGCCCTGCAAGCGCCAAGGAGTTTGAAATAATGACCCAGATAAAAACCATGATGTCCAGACGATGCTTTGCGCGCGGCGTTGCGCTTATGGCGGTGGTTGCTGCAGTCCCTGCACACGGTGGAGAAAAGCTCAAAATCACCATCTACAAAAGTCCGACCTGTGGCTGCTGTCAGAAATGGGCGGATCACCTCGCGGCGGCTGGCTTTGCGACGGAGTTAATCAATCGCGGCGGCATCACAGCGCTTAAAACGGAGTGGGGAGTGCCCGAGACGCTGCACTCTTGCCATACAGGCAAAATCGAGGGCTATATCATCGAGGGTCATGTTCCTGCCTCAGCCATTACGCGACTTTTGGCGGAACGCCCACAAGCGGCTGGATTGGCTGTGCCGGGCATGCCTATTGGATCGCCGGGCATGGAAGGCGGAGAGCCGGAGGCATACGATGTGGTGCTCTTCGGCAAGGATAACCAAAAAGCGTTCGCAAGATATCGCGGCGCGGAAGAAGTTCGTTAGCGATGTGAACGAGCTAACTCGGATCAATGAATAAGGAAAACAATAATGAAAAAACTATGCGCTTTTGCTGTGTTTCTCTCCACCATCGCTCTCGTAACGCCCGTGATTTCGCAGGATGCCATGGTTGCAGGTGAGGTCACCAAAATTGACCAGGCGACGGGCCATATCACCATCAAGCATGGGCCGATCAAAAAGTTCGATATGGACGGGATGACAATGTCTTTTAAAGCAGGCGATCCAGCCATGCTCACCCAAGTCAAACCGGGCGATAAAATCCAGTTTTCGCCAGATACGGTGAACGGCAAATTCACCGTCACCAAAATAGAAAAGACAAAATAGCTTCGAGAGAATAACTACCATTCCATACCGCGCCCAAAATGTGGTTTCTTGGGCGCTAACCTCCAATCATGTTCTCCGCCCCTTAACCAGCCCATAAATCGCGGGGATAGCGATGAGGGTGAGCAGTGTGGATGAGACCATGCCGCCTATCATTGGCACGGCGATGCGCTGCATCACCTCCGAGCCAGCGCCGGTTGACCACAGGATGGGCACCAGACCTGCCATGATAGCGGCGACGGTCATCATTTTCGGCCGCACGCGCTCAACCGCGCCCTCCATGATGGCCGCGTGCAGATCAGTGCGGGTAAAGGCGCGTCCAGCGGCCACGCATCGCTCGCGCACGTCTTTCAGCGCATGATCAAGATAGATCAACATAATGACGCCGGTCTCCGCCGCCACGCCCGCAAGCGCGATGAAGCCGACGGCAGCCGCGACGGAGAAATTGAAGCCCATGTAGTCCATCAGCCACAACCCGCCAACGAGCGAGAACGGCAGCGACAGCATGATTATGAGGGTTTCAGTCAGCCGTCCGAAGTTGAGGTAGAGCAGCAGGAAAATGATCATAAGCGTCGCCGGGATGACGATAGTCATGCGCTTTTTCGCCCGCTCCAGAAACTCGAACTGCCCGCTCCAGGCCGCGTAATAGCCGGTTGGAAATTTCACCGCGTCCGCAACCGCTTTCTGCGCGCGCGCCACATAGCCGCCCAGATCGCTCTCGCGGGTATCGACGAAGACGTAGACCGCAAGCTGCCCGTCCTCAGTGCGGATCATGGTCGCGCCTTGCGTGCGCTTCACGCTCGCTACCTCGCCAATGGGAACGGATGCGCCATTGGGGAGGGAGACCAGCACCTCCGAGGCGATCGCCTCGGGGTCGGAGCGCACCTCTCGGGGATAGCGCAGCACGACAGCGTAACGCTCGCGGCCCTCCACCGCCATCGTCACTGGCTCCGCGCCGAGCGCCATGGAAATGGTTTTCTGCACATCCTCCACCGACAGGCCGTAGCGGGCGATCTGGTCTCGATCCGGCTCGATTTCGAGGAAATAGCCGCTGTTTACGCGCTCGGCATAGGCGCTCGCCGTGCCGGGTACAGGGCGCAGCGCTGCCTCCACCTCCTTCGCCAACCGCTCCAGCTCCTTCAGATCCTTGCCGAAAATCTTCACGCCGACGGGCGTGCGGATGCCGGTCGCCAGCATGTCGATACGGGCCTTGATCGGCTGCGTCCAGGCGTTCGACACGCCGGGGAATTGCAGGTTAGCGTCCATCTCGGCGACGAGTTTTTCCGGCGTCATGCCTTCGCGCCACTCATCCTGCGGCTTCAGGTTGATGAGGGTTTCGAACATCTCCATGGGCGCCGGGTCGGTGGCGGTTTGCGCGCGGCCAGCCTTGCCCCACACGCTTTCCACTTCCGGAAAAGTCTTGATGATCTTGTTCTGGGTTTGCAGTAGCTCAGCGGCCTTCGTCACCGACAGGCCGGGCAGCGTCGTTGGCATATAGAACAGCGTGCCTTCGTTAAGGTTCGGCATAAATTCCGAGCCGATGCGCTGCGCCGGGATCACGGACGCGCCAAGAATGCCGATGGCCAGCAGCACGGTGAGAACCTTCGCCCTTAGAACCAGCTTGATGACGGGGCGATAGAGCCAGATTAGCAGCCGGTTCAGCGGATTTTTCGCCTCCGGAATGATGCGTCCTTTGATGAACAGGATCATCAACGCGGGCACAAGCGTGACCGAAAGCAGCGCCGCCGCCGCCATGGCGAAGGTTTTGGTGTAGGCCAGCGGTTGGAACAGGCGGCCCTCCTGCGATTCCAGCGCGAAGATCGGCAGGAAAGACACGGTGATGATCAGCAGGCTGAAAAACAGCGCCGGCCCAACCTCCTGCGCGGCCTTGATGAGCACCTCGGTGCGCGGGGTGTCCGGCGGGGCGTGCTCCAGCCGCTTATGCGCGTTCTCGATCATCACGATGGCCGCGTCCACCATCGCGCCGATGGCGATGGCGATGCCGCCAAGGCTCATGATGTTCGACCCGAGACCGAGCAAATGCATCGCGATGAAGGCGATCAGAATGCCAATGGGCAGGCTGATAATGGCGACCAGCGCGCTGCGGGCGTGCAGCAGGAAGATAAAGCATACGGCGGCAACGATCAGACTCTCTTCGGCCAACGTCGTCACCAGCGTCTTGATGGCGCGGTAGATGAGATCTGAGCGGTCATAAACCGGCACGATGTCCACGCCCTCGGGCAAGCTGGGCCTAATTGCCTCGATCTGCGCTTTCACAGCGCCGATCACATCAAGCGCATTGGCGCCATAGCGTTGCACCGCGATGCCGGAGGCTGCCTCGCCCTCGCCATTCATCTCGGCGATGCCGCGCCGCTCATCGGGCGCGAGTTCGATCTTGGCGATGTCCTCCAGCAGCACGGGCGTACCGTTCTTCGCCTTCAGCGCGATGCGCTTGAGATCGTCGATGCCCTTCAGATAGCCGCGCCCGCGGATCATGAATTCAGTCTCGGCCAGCTCGATAGTGCGCCCGCCGGTATCCATGTTAGAGGACTTTACTGCGTCGCGAACCTGTTCAAGCGTGATACCCAGCGCCTTAATGCGGCGCGGATCGGCGATCACGGCGTATTGCTTGACGAAGCCGCCGACGCTGGCGATTTCCGCCACTCCCTGCGCCTTGGCAAGGCCAAATTTCACCTGCCAGTCCTGGAGCGAGCGGAGTTCGGCGAGGTTCTGCGTCTTGCCAGTCAGCGCGTATTGATAGACCCAGCCGACGCCGGATGCGTCCGGCCCAAGGCTCGGCGTGACGCCTGCCGGTAAGCTCTTCTGCGCGCTATTGAGATATTCCAGCACGCGGCTACGCGCCCAGTAAATGTCCGTGCCGTCCTCGAAAATCACATACACGAACGACACGCCGAAGAACGAAAAGCCGCGCACCACGCGCGATTTCGGCACGTTCAGCATCGCCGTCGTGAGCGGGAACGTCACCTGATCCTCGATCACCTGCGGGGCCTGGCCGGGGTAATCGGTGAACACTATCACCTGGGTGTCGGACAGGTCGGGGATCGCATCGAGCGGCACGCGGGTAAGCGAATAGATGCCCGCCAGCGTGGCGAAAGCGGCGGCGATGAGCATCAGAACGATGTTGGTCGCCGACCAGCGGATGAGCGCGCCGATCATGGTTTGGCCGCCATATCCGCGGCAGGCGCTGGCTCTGCGTCCGAAGTCGCCGTGAAACTGGAAAGCGCGGCTTTCAGGTTGCTCTCGGCGTCGATCAGGAAATTGCCGGTGACGACGATCTCATCGCCTTCCGCCAGCCCTGCGCGCACCTCCACCATGCCGCCGCCGTTCGCGCCGAGTTTCACCTCGCGCGGTTCGAAGCGGCCTTCGCCCTTGCTGACGAACACCACGCGCCGGTCGCCGTTGTCGATGATGGCTGAGGCGGGGATGGCGAATACCGGCTGACCGGACGCGGCTTCAATGGCGACATCGGCGTAAAGGCCCAGCTTGATGCGCTTATCTGGATTTGGCACTTCGATGCGCAACATCGCGGTGCGCGAGGCCATGTTAATTTGCGGCAAGATCAACGCGACCTTACCCTCGAATGGCTCTCCCGCGAAGGCTTTGAAGTTCACTTTCGCCCGCTGGCCCTGACGGATAGCGCTCAAGTCGCGCTCGGCGACTTCCGCCATCACCCACACCGTTGAAAGGTCGGCGAGTTTAAAAAGCATGTCGCCCGCGTTGAATTTCATGCCCTGGATGACGGGCTTCTCGATCACCGTGCCCGCCATGGGCGACGACCAGACGAGGGTGCGGCTCGGATCGCGGGTTTTCTTGAGGTTGGCGATGGCGGCGTCAGGAAACCCGAACGTGCGCAGGTTCATCTCCTCCGGCGTTGTTTTGCCGGACGGGCGTTCCTGTTCGAGCGCCCGCAAAAAATCGGCCTGACGGATGAATACCTCCTGGCTCGACATCCACACTTTGGCGAGCGGCTCGTCGGCTTTCACCTCCACGCCCATCTCTTTGACGTAAAGCTCTTCCACAAAGCCGTCGAATTTGAAGCCAACCACCGACAGCGTGCGCTCATCAGGCATAACCGTGCCGGTCGCCCGAACGGTTTTCGTCACGATCTGGCGTCTGACGGGTTCGATCTTCACCCCCGACCGCTGCACCTTGTCGAGGCTGACCTGAATCGAACCTTTTGGCCCCGAATCTTCGCCCTTATAGACGGCGATGTAATCCATCCCCATCCAGTCTTTTTTCGGCGTCGGCGAAACGTCCGCCAACCCCATCGGATTGCGGTAATAGAGAAGCTCGCGCTCTTTCGGAGGCTCGTTCACCGACGCTTTTGGCTCGGGCGCATCCTTCACGGTAAACAGCACTACGCCAGACACCGGCTCGGCTTGCCCCGGAACGGTCGCGGTGATGGCGAGCGCCCATCTCCCCGCCATAATAAAATCGGTCTCGAAGGCCAGTACGCCGGGCCCGGGCGACGGCAGCGGCCGCAGCCGCGAATCCATCGCCGCCATGCCGTCCGGCCCCATGTCGATGCGGGTGGAAGTGACCTTGATATCCGAGACGGGCACGGGCGCGCCGCTACCAGCAAGCCGAACTTCCAGCCGGATGGCCTTGCCCATGAAAACTTCGGCGGACACCGCTTCCCATTTCAGGTCAGCGGCGAAGGCGCAGCGGAGCGTTACAGTCAGAAAAAGCGCAGTCAAAGCGATGAGCGCCGCAGCGGCCATGCCGCGCGCCAGCAAAATATGCGATATCATAAGTTATGTCCTGTCTTAGCAATTCGAATAGCGGCCGCAGACATGCACAAGCAGCGTTTGCGTCGCCACAAAACAAAAGACGGCGTTCGCTTAAGCGCACCGTCCTTTAGTAATTGCTAAACCAGTCGGGGAGGGGGAAGTGGCGGGTCGAGCGTCGAGCCGGCGAGAAAATCAATATGCGCGATGGCGAAAAGCAATGGAGCGCCTAGCACCCTGGCCTTGTGAAACTCGACAGAGCTTGATCCCGCCGGACTATGACAGGCCGCACAATCGTTGCTCATAATGCAATTCGGCTTGCAGCCGTCACAATCGTCCGGGCAGTCGGAATGCGTTTCAACCGTCATGACGGCGCCAGCCATAACGCTTGCTACGTGCGACGCGGTGAAACCCGCGCCCAACATCGCAATCATCAAAAGCCTGACGAGTTTTCGCATCAAGAACGACATATCGATAGATAACAAACGCCGGTGCGCTTGCCAATCGCGTATCACGACACAATGCCGTTACATGGACAAAGCCCTCTGATCCCCTTTTTGTCCAAGAATTGAGGGCTTGACTGCGTTTCTTTCACACAATAACCAGCACTCATGATCTTTGTTTCGCTACGCGAACTTGTCCGCATTGTGCTTGCCGTGGCGCTTGTGCTCAGCATGACGCCGCACTCGCATTCCGCAAATTCGATCGATCATAATTTGTCACTCCAAGACACCGTGTCCAGCGATCATAGCCACGACGATGACGCCGAGATCGGACATCATCACGACGAGGATGACAGCGATCCACACGATCCCGGACACAGCCATGGCCACAAGGTGGCTGACCACAACCACGACAAGCCATGCGCGGTTGCTGTTGCTTTAGCGCCTTCTTTCCACGCGCAAAGGCGTTGGGCGGCGTCTACCGAACAGCGGGGATGGACGATCTTGCCCTCGCGACTTGAACGCCCCCCACGAGGCGGTTTCCTCATCTGATTTGTCGGCCGCCGTAGCTGCGGTCTGTTGCAATTTCCAGACTAAGGATAACTCATGCCTCCTGAAGCTTTTTTGCGCCAGGGAAGCCGTTTGCCATATTCGCAAACGCTGCTTCTCCTGCCAATCATCCCGTTTTGCCTCATCATCACCGGCTTCGCCTCCGAGGCGCTAGCCCACGGCGTCGCCACCGGCGATAAGGGCTATATCCAGGAAATCACGGGGGTAAACCTGATTTCCTTCATGTATCTCGGTGCCAAGCACATGGTGACGGGCTACGATCACCTGCTGTTCCTCTTCGGCGTGATTTTCTTCCTCTACAGGATGAAGGACATCGGGATTTACGTCACGCTGTTCGCTATCGGCCATTCGACGACCATGTTGGCGGGTGTTTACTTCGGAACCTCCGTCAGTTCCTATCTCATCGATGCTATCATTGGTTTTTCGGTGGTCTACAAGGCGCTCGACAACATGGGCGCCTATCAGCGCTGGTTCGGCTTCCAGCCTAACACCAAGGCGGCGACTTTGATTTTCGGCTTCTTCCACGGCTTCGGCCTGGCGACGAAGATTCAGGAGTTCGACATGTCGAGGGACGGGCTATTGCCCAACCTTATCGCCTTCAACATCGGCGTCGAGATCGGGCAACTTTTAGCGCTCGGCGCGATTTTGATCCTCATGGGGCTATGGCGGCGTTCGGAGAGCTTCTTCCGTCACGCCTACACAGCGAATGTCGCGATGATGACGGCTGGTTTCGTTCTCATCGGCCTGCAACTCACGGGCTATTTTGTCTCCTAACAAAGAGGGATTTAAATCATGTATAATACAGATCTGCCGACCCGGGCCGAACTGCCGACATCTGGCCAGCTTCTGCGCTCTACCGCTATCGCCATCGCAACAGCAGCGGCGCTGCTCATCACCGTGGTGCTACCCGCCGAGTACGGTATCGACCCGACCGGCGCGGGCGAGGCGCTGGGGTTGAAGCAGATGGGCGAGATCAAAACCCAGCTTGCCGACGAAGCCGAAGAAGACGCTGCAAAGGATGCGAACAAAGCCAATCCCGATCAGCGCTCCAGCCTGTTCGGGCGAATCTTCGCCGAACTTGTGATCGGCAAAGCGCAAGCCCAGGCCGCGCCCGCCGTCCGCACGGACGAGACGGTCGTGACGCTAAAGCCCGGCGAGGGCGTCGAATATAAAGTTAGCCTCGTGAAGGGCCAGAAAATCGCCTACTCCTGGTCAGTGAGCGGCGGCAAGGTCAACCACGACACCCACGGAGAGCCGCATGGCAAACCCGACGCGACCAAAAGCTACAAGAAGGAACGCGGCGTCGAGAAGGACGAGGGCGTCCTGGAAGCGGCGTTCGACGGCAGCCACGGCTGGTTCTGGCGCAATCGCGGTTCCGCTCCCGTCACTGTGACGCTGAAAACCAGCGGCAATTATGCCGAGATCAAACGGAAGTAACGGACGGTGCCCTCGCGCGATGAGCGCGGGGGCTATCTTTTGAAAGCCGCCATGTTCGAACCGCTTCACAACCGCACTTATCGCCACCTGTTTCTGGCGCAAGTGATCGCGCTTGTTGGAACGGGATTGCTAACTGTCGCGCTCGGCCTACTAGCCTACGAACTGGCGGGCGGCGATGCCGGGCAGGTGCTTGGCACGGCGCTCGCCATCAAGATGATCGCCTATGTCGGCGTTGCACCTATTGCCGGCGCAATCGCTGGAATGCTTCCTCGCCGCGCTTACCTTGCCCCGCATTCTCGACCGTTTATCCGACCGCACGGTAATGCTGATCGGAGCGGGCGTCTTGATCCCGCCGCTGCTTGCCGCCGCTTTAGCCCTGTGGCGCTGGAAGAGAGCGCCGCCTGGTATGATCCTCGCATTATGACCCGTTCTGGGGGCGCGATATGCGGCGGTTGTTACGCCGTCCGGCCGTCTCCTCCGCCGATCCGCGCATGATGCGGATAGACCGGCGCTGTTCGCCGCACAATTCGCTCTTAGCCATGTTTGCTGCCTGATAACCTATCCACTGGCAGGATGGCTTGGCGCGAAAGCAGGATTGCCGACGACGCTGGTCGTGTATGCGGCGCTGTGTGGATTTGCGGCTTTGCTCGCCTGCGCCAATCACCGCAGAGTGACGCCACTTACGCACCTCGGAACTGAGAGCACGGTTAATGGCAACAGCGGTTGACGAGTACAAACGGCTACAATCCCAGCTTAAATGGCCAGACAAACTAAAAACAGTCCTGCCTGACATTACTCGCGAACACTTTGGTCACTATATTACCTGCTTTAGCAAGTCGCCGGACGACTTGGTCAGTGGCGCGCCTATGGGGATAATGGGCGTGGATTTGCTATTGGACTTGCGCCAGAGCTTTTTCATTCCGAAGAACTGCGAGATCAAAAACCAAACGAGATTTCGTACCTCGCCGAAGTTAACTACGACCGGGATAAGGCGCAGCGAAGATTGATTGATCCGATAACACGTGTGTTTGACATTGCCGAGATGGCAAAGATACTGCGCCGTGAAGACGGCGAGGCTTTCCTTACAAACTGTCAAACGGCTATATCGGGAGCAATTCTCTGGTACGCTATACAGACCAAGCACCCCGCCTATCGGCATGAACAAGAAGTGCGCCTCATGATCCAAAAATCATCTTAATTCTATCAATAGCTATATCAAGACGCGAGCGCGTAGTTCATCCGTGGTGCCATTTATTAGAAGCCCGCTTGTAGTAAAAACTCCCGATAAGATCGTCGAGATTGTGATTGGTCCGTCCGCACCAGACCATGCTGAGGTGTGATAAGGACGTTTCTATTATCGCATAGCCTTGCGAAAGTCCCTGTTCGCCGGTCGGACATACCTTATCGCGCGCACTAACAATACCGTATAGGTGAACGTCTTGTAATAAGGATCAGGCTTCTGCGATGTCGTCCTGCAGCGCAGTGAGTTGCACGGTGGCGGCGGTTATCGCCGCTAGTTCGATGGCGCGGAAGCGCGTCACGATGGAATGGCCAAACGCTGTGAGCTTGGCGCCGCCGCCCTGTTTGCCGCCCGTTTGCGCGGCGACGACTGGCTTGCCAAGCAGCTTATTCGTCTCCTCCACCAGATCCCAGGCGCGCTTGTACGACATTTCCATGGAGCGCGCGGCGGCGGATATGGAGCCGGTTGCGGCGATGCGCTCCAGAAGTTCAATTTTGCCCGGGCCTATGCGGCGGTCAGGGCCCAGGTCGATCCGGAGGCTGAGTGTGAGCATGACAGTTTCAACTGATCCCGTGCTTTTTTGGTTTGTCACATTGTAGAGGCGGCATCGTCGTATCACTCGCCCTGCTATTCGAGCAAGCCAGCGTTTACTCCGGGCGAGACGTTTCCAGCGTCGAAGGATACGGTTTTGACCACGGCAAACACCGTCATGCCGGTGTGAAGCTGCAAGACATGCAGCGACTGGCGCGTGATCCGGGAAATCACCGCTTCGCCGCCGCACATCAGGCGTATCTCAACCAGCGGCCCACTTGTCTCGCCGATCTGGACGACTGTCCCTTCGAGCACATTGAGGGCGCTTAAGCCGCGAGGTTTTTCCATGGCGATCATTACGTCGCGCGCACGGATGCGAACTCTGAGCCTTTCGCCGATGGCGGAGGCTTTTCCAGGCGTGCGGATGTCTCCCGCCGCCGAACGCAGCACCGAGATGTCGAATGCATCGTCGTAGGACGCCATGACCATGTCGATGACGGCGCCGGTTTCGCCGCGCTCACCGGCTGGGATGAGGTCGAGGCGCTGCATGATGTCCCGCGCCGCGCCAGAGGCCAGCACCCGGCCATTGGACATCACCACGATATCGGTCGCCAGCCGCGCGACCTCCGAGATGGCGTGGCTGACATAGACAATTGGCGTCTTCGCCTCATCGCGCAGCCGCTCGATGTAAGGCAAGATTTCGGCCTTGCGCGCATCGTCGAGCGAGGCAAGAGGCTCGTCCATCAACAGCAGTTTTGGGCTGGCCAGCAGTGCCCGGCCGATGGCGACACGCTGTTTCTCGCCGCCGGAGAGTAGGTTTGGCTTTCGGTCTAGCAAGCTTTCGAGACCGAGCAGACCGACAATGCCATCAAAGTCCGTAACGCGCTCCGCGACAGCCGTAAACCAGCGGCCATACTGCAAATTCTGGCGAATGCTAAGATGTGGAAACAGCCGCGCGTCCTGAAACACATAACCAATGCGCCGTTGGTGTTTGGGAATGAAGATATCGGCCTTGGTGTCAACCAAAACGCGGCCGTCGATGGCGATGCGGCCCTCGCGCGGCCGCACCAGCCCGCCTATCAGGTTTACGATGGAGGTTTTTCCAGAACCCGAAGAACCGAAAAGCGCCGTCAACCGCCCCGAGCTGACAAAGCTTGCGTCGAGATGAAAGGCTCCGAACTGGTGGCGGACCTCGACTGTCAGTGTCATTCGATATCCATCCGGCGGCCAATCCGTCGCGCCAGCAGTTCGGAGGCGATCAAAGCGCCCATGGAGATGATGATGGAGATAATGGTAAGCCGCAGCGCGCTCGCGTCGCCTCCCGGCACCTGCGTGAACGTGTAGATCGCCGAAGGCAAAGTTTGCGTTTGCCGGGGAATGTTCGACACAAACGTAATGGTCGCGCCGAACTCACCCATCGCCTTGGCGAAAGATAGGATCATGCCCGCGACGATGCCGGGCAACGTCAACGGCAGCGTTATCGTCAGAAACACCCAGAACGGGCTGGCGCCGAGTGTTCCCGCCGCTGCTTCGAGTTTGCGATCCACCGCTTCTATGGAAAGCCGGATAGCGCGCACCATGAGTGGAAATCCCATCACGGCGCAGGCGAGCGCGGCGCCAGTCCAGCGGAATGAAAACACGATGCCGAAATTTTCAGCCAGAAATGACCCCGCCGGGCCGCGCGCGCCGAAGGTGAGCAGGAGCAGGTATCCCGTTACGACGGGTGGGAGAATGAGCGGTAAATGCACGAGGCCGTTGACGACGGACTTGCCCCAGAACTCGCGCCGGGCGAGGAGTAGCGCGGTTAACACGCCAAGTGGAAGGCTCGCGACCATCGCCCAGGCCGCAACTTTTACGCTCAGATAAACCGCGTCCCATTCCTCGGGGCTAAGTTCCATCCAGCCCATGTTCATCGCGCCGGTAAAGCCGGAACTATAAAGCCCTGCATTTCAAACAGCCGCCTTGAATTGGTAGACTGGAGATATTTGACGAAAGCCTCAGCATCAGGTTTGGTAGACGTCGAGATGACAGCAGCGGGATAAATGATTGGAGGGTGTGTGCTCTCCGGGAATATGCCAATTATTTTTACTCCAGGCTCTGCGGCGGCGTCCGTCTGGTAAACGATGCCTAGCTTTGCTTCCCCGGTCGAAACCAGCTTTAAAGCTGCGCGCACATTTTCAGCCTGCGCAACCTTGCCCTCGACTGAAGCCCACACACCCAGCGCTTCCAGCGAAGCCTTTCCATATTTGCCCGCAGGCACGGCTTTTACATCTGCCATCGCCAGCTTGCCGTCGCCGACTAACTCAGCTAACGGGAAACCTTTCGCGATTTCCGTTGTCGTCACCGACTCTCGCGGTGCGATCAGCACGATCCGGTTGCCAAGCAGCTTGACTTCCGTCGCGGTTTTAATGAGGTTTTTGTCCGATAGATATTTCATCCAGTCCAGATCAGCCGAGATGAAAACGTCGGTAGGCGCTCCGCTTTCGATCTGTTTCGCTAAAGCAGAACTCGCGGCATATGAAACGGTGGCTTGCTTTCCGCCTACAAAAATCCATTCCGCAATTACCGGATCGAGTGCGTTTTTCAGGCTTGCGGCTGCGAAGACGAGGACGTTGTCATCTGCCTGCGCACGCTGAACTGTCAGCGGAAACCCGCTTCCTAAGCTCACCATAGCGAATATAGCTGCCCAAAAAAGTCTGCGATGCAACATCTTAGCCCTTCCACTTTTGATCTGCGGCCCACATGTCTTGGATCAAGCGATATATTCGCCTGACCATAACGTCAAGTGCGGTGTCATGTGAATGCATTGGGCGGCGTTGGCTAGAGCATCGGACGTGAAATAGAAATCAACGTTTTTTGCGAGCAGAGCGAAGCAATCTAGCTTTTGGTCTGAAACTGTTATGGATCGCCACGGCGGCGAAAGCCGCCTCGCGAAGACGATCTACGTGCGATTAAGCGCGCGATTATTTAGGTTGGAAGCGCGACCGCAGAAATGCGTCGCGTTATGGTTGTGACAACGCCAGCAGCAAGCGACGCCCTACCATGGTGTGGACAACTTAGAGGAACGCGCTAACTGCCGCCGTGGGCCGGGCTGGCGGAAGGGTTTGACTTTGAAGTCGCGAGAAGCCCTACTGCGCGGCGCACTTCTGGTTGCAATCCGTGTCCACCAGCGCGCTCAATCTCGATTATCGCGTTGCGCATCCGAGGCTCCCAGAACTTTTGCAGATGGTCGGCAATTCCGGCCGCCGCATCAGCCGATTTCTGACTGATGAAAAAAGTGCCGATCTGATTCGCCATCAGCACCAGTCTGTCCGCATGCGACATGGATGCTTTGCTGTGAGCGCCTTCATGCGCGCTCTCCGGAGCTTTGCCAACCGGCTTGCCACGCGAATTGTCAGCGTTCACAGCGCTCACTCCGCCGCCTGCAACACGCCGATCCTGCGGCTTTGCTCGGCTTGCTTGTCGTATTGCTCCTGCCAGTCCGTTGGTCCGTTCGAGGGCGAGACCTGCACCGCCGTCACCTTGTATTCAGGGCAGTTGGTCGCCCAATCCGAATAATCGGTGGTGATGACGTTTGCCTGCGTCGAGGGGTGATGGAAGGTGGTGTAGATTACGCCGGGCGCGACGCGGTCGGTGATCGTCGCACGCAGGCTGGTTTCGCCCGCACGGCTGGCGAGGCGCACCCAGTCGCCGTCGCGAATGCCGCGATTCTCGGCGTCGTGCGGATGGATTTCGAGCAAGTCCTCCTGATGCCAGGCCACGTTCGCTGTGCGCCGCGTCTGCGCCCCGACGTTGTAGTGGCTGAGGATGCGGCCGGTGGTGAGCAGCAGGGGATAGCGCGGGCCGGTTTTCTCATCCGTCGGCACATACTCCGTCATGATAAACTTGCCCTTGCCGCGCACGAACCCGCCGATATGCATCACCGGTGTGCCCTCGGGCGCTTTCTCGTTGCACGGCCACTGGATCGAGCCGATTTCATCGAGCTTGGCGTAGGAAACACCGGCGAAGCTCGGCGTCAGCGCCGCAACCTCGTCCATGATGAGGCTTGGATGCGCATAGTTCATGGGATAACCGAGCGCATTAGACAGCGCGACCGTAATTTCCCAATCCTCCAGCCCGTTTTTCGGAGCCATGACTTTGCGGACGCGCTGGATGCGACGCTCGGCGTTGGTGAACGTGCCGTTCTTCTCCAGAAATGTGGAGCCGGGCAGAAACACGTGCGCATAGTTCGCGGTCTCGTTCAGGAAAAGATCCTGCACGACCACGCACTCCATAGCGTTAAGACCAGCCGCAACGTGTTGAGTATTAGGGTCGGACTGAAGAATATCCTCGCCCTGGATATAAATGCCCTTGAACTCACCATCCACGGCGGCGTCGAGCATGTTCGGAATGCGCAGGCCCGGCTCATTGTCGATTTTGACGCCCCAGAGCGTCTCGAACATGGCTCGGCCGCTATCGTCGGACACATGCAGGTAGCCGGACAGCTCATGCGGGAAAGAGCCCATGTCGCAGGCGCCCTGCACGTTGTTCTGGCCGCGAAGCGGGTTCACGCCGACACCTTCGCGGCCGATATTGCCCGTCACCATCGCGAGGTTGGCGATGGACATAACCGTCGTCGTGCCCTGGCTATGCTCGGTTACGCCGAGGCCGTAATAAATCGCGCCGTTGCCGCCGGTCGCGAACAGCCGCGCCGCGCCGCGCATGTCCGCCGCTGGCACTCCGGTGAATTTTTCGGTGACTTCCGGACTGTGACGCTCATCTGAAACAAAAGCGGCCCATTCCTGGAATTCGTCCCAGTCGCAGCGTTCGCGGATGAACGCCTCATCGGCCAATCCTTCGGTGACGATAACATGCGCCAAGGCGGTCGCGACCGCGACGTTCGTGCCCGGCTGCAGCGGCAAGTGATACGAAGCTTCCACATGGGGCATGCGCACCAGATCGATGCGGCGCGGATCGATAACGATGAGTTTGGCGCCCTCGCGCATGCGCTTCTTCATGCGCGACGCAAACACTGGGTGCCCGTCCGTTGGGTTGGCTCCAATGACGATGATGACGTCGGTATGCTCAATCGAGTCGAAATCCTGCGTTCCGGCTGAGATTCCAAAGGTTTTGCTCAAACCGTAGCCGGTTGGCGAATGGCAAACGCGGGCGCAGGTATCGACGTTGTTGTTGCCGAACGCGGTGCGGATCAGCTTCTGCACGAGGAAAGTTTCCTCGTTGGTGCAGCGCGACGACGTGATGCCGCCGACGGAGTTGCGCCCGTATTTACCCTGGATGCGCTTGAACTCGGAGGCCGCGTAGCCAATCGCTTCATCCCAGCTTACCTCACGCCATGGCTCGCTTGTGGACGAGCGGATCATGGGGTTCAGAATACGCTCCTTGTGCGTGGCGTAGCCCCACGCGAAGCGGCCCTTCACGCAGGAATGGCCGCGATTGGCCTTGCCATCCTTATAAGGCACCATGCGCACCAGCTCGTCGCCGCGCATTTCCGCTTTGAACGAGCAGCCGACACCGCAATAGGCGCAGGTCGTAACCACGGAATGCTCGGGCGTGCCGATATCGTAAACCGATTTTTCGATGAGGGTCGCGGTCGGGCAGGCCTGCACGCAGGCGCCGCAAGAGACGCATTCGGAGTCCATGAAAGCTTCGCCCATGCCAGGCGACACACGGCTATCGAAGCCACGGCCAGAGATGGTGAGCGCGAAAGTGCCTTGCACTTCCTCGCAGGCGCGCACGCAGCGCGAACAAACGATGCATTTCGATGCGTCGTAAGTGAAGTATGGGTTGGACTGATCCTTCTCCATTTTCGTGTGGTTATCGCCCTCATAACCGTAACGAACGTCGCGCAGGCCAACCACGCCCGCCGTGTCCTGGAGTTCGCAATCGCCGTTGGCCGCGCAGGTCAGGCAATCGAGCGGGTGGTCGGAGATGTACAGCTCCATCACGCCTTTGCGGATGCGCTTGAGGCGCTCGGTCTGGGTTTTGACGACGATACCTTCGGCGACAGGCGTGGTGCACGAGGCTGGAGTGCCGTTGCGGCCCTCAATCTCCACCAGGCACATGCGGCAGGAGCCGAACTCCTTCACCATGTCGGTCGCGCAGAGTTTGGGGATGTTGTTCCCCAGACCAGCGGCGGCGCGCATGATGGATGTGCCAGCGGGCACCGTTACGGCCATGCCGTCAATCGTTAGCGACACAGCTATTTCAGACTTTGACTCGGGCGTTCCGAAGTCGATTTCCTGGATGAGCGACATGGGCGTTTGTCCCTATTCCGCCGCGAGAAGCGGCTGACGTTGAATTCCGAAGTCTTCAGGAAAATGCGTGATCGCACTCATGACAGGGTAGGGCGTGAAGCCGCCCAGAGCGCAAAGCGAACCAAACTTCATGGTTTCGCAAAGGTCTTCAACAAGCGCGAGATTGGCGGTTGGGTTGATCCCCGTCCGTATTTTGTCGATGGTTTCGACACCGCGCGTCGAGCCGATGCGGCAAGGCGTGCATTTCCCGCATGATTCTATGGCGCAAAACTCGAAGGCGAAACGCGCCTGCGCCATCATGTCCACGCTGTCGTCAAACACGACGATGCCGCCATGGCCAATAAGTCCGTCGCGCGCTGTGAACGCTTCATAATCGAACGGCGTGTCGAACAAGGCGGGCGGAAAATAAGCGCCCAGTGGCCCGCCGACCTGCACCGCGCGCACGGGGCGACCACTCGCCGTTCCCCCGCCGATGTCGTTAACCAGTTCGCCAAGCGTAATGCCGAATGCGACCTCGAACAGACCGCCATGTTTGATATTTCCGGCAAGCTGGATGGGCATCGTGCCGCGCGACCGTCCCATGCCGAAATCGCGATAAGCCGCGCCTCCTTCCGCCATGATAAAGGGTACGGAGGCCAGGGAAATGACGTTATTGATGACAGTGGGCTTGCCGAACAGCCCCTGATGGGCGGGAAGCGGCGGCTTGGCGCGCACTTGTCCACGTTTGCCTTCAAGACTTTCGAGCAGCGCAGTTTCCTCGCCGCATACATACGAACCGGCGCCAACACGCACTTCCATATCGAATGCGTAAGGCGAACCGGCGATGCGGAGGCCGAGATAACCGGCGTCGCGCGCGATCTCGATTGCCGCGTTCATCGCCACAATCGCATGCGGATACTCCGAGCGCAAATAAACGTAACCCTTGGTTGCGCCTGTCGCGAGGCCCGCAATCGCCATACCCTCGATAAGGCAGAGCGGGTCGCCCTCCATCATCATCCGGTCGGCGAAGGTGCCGCTATCGCCTTCGTCCGCGTTACAGACGATGTATTTCTGGTCGCCCTTGGTCTCGGCGACCGTGCGCCACTTAATGCCCGTCGGAAAACCCGCACCGCCCCGGCCGCGCAAGCCCGAGGTCAGCACTTCCTCGATGGTCGCAACCGGCCCAATAGCAATGGCGCGCTCCAGGCCTTTAAATCCGTCATGCGCGCGGTAGTCGTCAAGTGACAACGGGTCGGTCACGCCGCAGCGTGCGAAGGCCAGGCGAGTCTGGAGTTTCAGGAATGGATGATCGTCCGGACGGCCAATTCGCAGCGCGTTGCCAGAGCCGTAAAGGAACCCCGCATCGAACAGCCCGGCCACATCGGATACGGAAACCGGCCCATAGGCGACGCGGCCATCGCCAACGACAACCTCGACCATCGGTTCAAGCCAGAGCATACCGCGCGAACCGTTGCGGACAATCTCTATCTCCACGCCCCGTATCTGACCGGCCTGCACGATCTCGCGGGCTACATCATCAGCGCCCACGCAAACCGCTGCAGCATCGCCGGGAACGTAAACTCGAATGCTCATCAGGCTGCCTCTTCAATCAGAGCGTCGAGCTTCTGCGCATTCAGCCGACCGTATATTTTGCCGTCCAGCATGGCCGATGGAGCGCAGGCGCAAAGGCCAAGGCAGAATGTCTGATCCAGAGTCACGCGCCCATCCGGCGTCGTCTCGCCCCATTCCACGCCAAGCCTGCTTTTCGCCTGCGCTTCGAGCGCCGCGCCGCCCATCGCCTGACACGCCTCAGCTCGACAAAGGGTAAGCCGGTGCGCACCAGAGGGGGCGAGACGGAAATCGTGGTAAAATGTTGCAACGCCGTAGATTTCAGCCCGCGTCACATTGAGCACATGCGCGACCACAGGCAAAACGTTTTCCGGAACATAGCCAAAATGTTCCTGAAGCGCGTGCAAGATTGGAAGCGCTGCGCCATTCTGCGCCGCGTGCTTCTCAATAATCGAGCGAGCTTGTTCCATGCCGTAATCGGTCAAAATGCATCCCCTGTATTCTTTGTTCTCTACAACACCCTAGATTGCTGAAATTATCAATAATGTCTTTGCGTGAAGCGATAGGGAATCCCGATCGTATATGTAAAGAAGTCAGGTTCGCGGCAAGCGCCGATTTTGTACGCGCCTACACGCCGGAAGGATTATTTGGTTGGAATAGTCGATGCCCGCCTGGCTTCAATCATAATGGCCGACACCAGCGGCGACAGCGGCTCACGCGGCCCGGCGATAAGTCCCACGGTGTAAAGCGCGTCGGTGTCCATGATGGGTATCGACGTGAGTTTATCGGTTAGATCAAACATTCTGGTCATGACTTCAGGCATGATGCTCGCCCATTGCCCGGTAAGGATATGAGTGAACAGTACGACAAGAGAGTCGCTTTCGAGCGTTGTTGACTGAGCGACGCCAGACTGTGCGAGATTGAGGTCGATGATGCGGCGGTTTTGCATGTCCGGCGTCAGCAGACAAAGAGGAATATTAGCGACATCCGCCCACGTCGCCGAGCTTTTCCCGGCCAGTGCGCTGTCCTGACTGACGAACAGGCAATATTTCTCCTGATAGAGCGGTATCGTGCTGACCCGGCCAAGCGGTTCATTATCAAGGTAAGTTATGCCAATGTCGATTTCGAGGTTTGCTAACAGTTCGGAGATCTGCTCGGAGCTTCGTGACAAAATCGAATATCGCACTTTGGGGTAGCGCGCGTGAAACGGCGTGGTCAGCGCGGCGATGACGGGCAGGGCGGTAGGGATGGCCGCAATGCGTAAATGTCCGGTCAAGCCGTGCTTGAGTGACTCTACGTCGTGCTTGAGCGCCCGCACATCCGACACGATGCGCCGCGCCCATTCCAGCACCCGCTCGCCTTCGATGGTGAATCCTAAAAAGCGCGAACCCCGGCGAATGAGAATGACGCCGAGCGCCTCTTCAAGATGCTTGATGCCGCCCGACAAGGTGGGCTGCGCGACGCCGCAAGCTTCTGCGGCCCGGCCGAAATGCCGTTCCCGCGCCACGGCGAGCAAAAATTCTAGCTTATCGATCATGTGAGCGCCGTCATTGGCCTTCAGCCGTAAAAAGGCGGTTGCCTTTGTCTGATCATAGTCCATTCCTCCTCCACGAATGGACTAAATATCATCAACTTCAGACCGCATCGCGAAGACTTTGAACTAAACCCGTTCGCACCTCTAATACCTCAGTCTCGAGGCTTAAAAACACCTGCGCCTTGAGCACTCGAGCCGCGCTTTATGCAGCCCACATATCCAGCAAGGTTTCCATTGCAGCCTGAGGGACTTGCCTTTGGCGTTTCCCGACTTTTTTTCTAAAAAACGACAGCCGGTTGCGGAACGGAAGTCTTGTAAACGAGTTCAAAATCTAGTCAGCGTTACGCGAAAGGAACCATATTATGCCAGCAATTCTGCTTTGGCTCATAGGAATTCCAATTCCAATCCTCATTCTCCTCTATCTTATCTTTTAAGGATTTATGACATGGCTTCGACTTCCCGCATGCAAGGGCGTGCCACAACCAAAATGATCGAGCCGCGCGATCCTTCATCCGATATGGCAGCATATGTCGATTGGGCGGCGGTTTTTGCAGGTGTATTCGTCTCGACAGCCAGCGCTTTGTTATTGGCGGGAGCTGGCGCGGCTCTTGGTTTAAGTTTTACAACATCTGCCGAATCCGCGAAAAGCGCCGCATTGGGCGCTGTGGTTTGGATAGGTATTGTCACGCTTTATGCGGCCGGTGTTGGCGGATACATAAGCGGCCGCTTGCGAGTGAACGCTAGTGTGGCTCCACCCGAAGAAATCGGCTTCCGTGACGGTGTCAGCGGTCTTCTCGTGTGGGCCTTGGGTGTTTTGCTCTCGGGCGTGCTTGCTGCAGTTGTCATTACCAGCGCCGCTAAAACCGTTGTACAGGCAGGAACTACCTTGACAGGCGCAACTGCTGGCGTTCTTGGCGCAACGGCTCCTGCTGCAGGATCGGGGCCAGTCGATTATCTTATCGACCGGGCGTTCCGCCCTTCCGAGACAGCCGCGGCGACCGCAGGCGGGGGCGATGTTCGGGATGAGGTAACCCGCATTTTGACCGCATCCGCCGTGAAAGGCTCAGTAAGCAACGAGGATAAGCAATATCTCGCGCGCCTTGCCGCTGCACGCAGTGGAGTGCCCGAAGCCGAAGCCCGCCAGCGCATAGATACACTTACGGCTGACGCGCAGGCCGCAGCGGCCAAAGTCTCCGGGGAAGCGAAAAACGCTGCCGATAACGCCCGCAAGGCGGGCGCGCTTTTCGGAGTGCTCAACACCGTCATCACGTTACTTGCCGGGGTGCTAGCTTGGTATACCGCGCGCATTGGCGGTCATCATAGAGACGATTCTTACTAAACGAAAGCCCGGAGGTCGACAATGACGGCATCAACGATATTGCTTATACTTCTTGTGCTTCTTGTGGTGGGCGCTTTGCCGAGTTGGGGTTACAGCCGTAACTGGGGTTACGGTCCGTCTGGCGTTATTGGAACCCTGCTCGTGATCCTTATTTTGCTGGCCGTGCTACAAAAAGTTTAGCTTTAAGCAAAAATGAAAAAGGCGCCCTTACACGGGCGCCTTTTTTGTTGAATGCATGTCCTGCAAGTTTGGGAGAATGCGGTTCTTTGTATGAATGGAACTTTAGTATCATCTGGCAGTAATGCTTTCATCACCGGCTATTATTAAGAGAACCGCCATGAACGACGCCGCAATGATCCTTTGGCTCTGGATTATTATCGCGCCAGCGCTTGCAATGCTGCTACTATCCAGGGCTTGACCGCACTGTCATCGCTCTCACAAAACTCGTGGCGATTTGCGGACATTTTTGAGTAACGGCGGAACTTTTAAGTCCGCCCGGTGTTTATCGCGCACGCCAATTGCCCGAGGACTGATATGCTCATTCGTTATGGTTATGAAATCGCGTTTTACTGCGCTCAGGAAACGCCGATTGTCTGTCTTTTGGACATTCACCCGGATCGTTCCCTGGACATTAAGTCCGAAATGTTTAGATGCACGCCGCATCGTACGCAGCAAATTTATATTGATGCTTTTGGCAACAAATGCCGCCGGTTTTTGGCCCCTGCCGGGGATTGTATGATCTCGTGTAAGGGCTTGATCGAAGACCCCGGCCAGCCCGATATTACCGAGCCGGAGGCCCAGGAAATACCTGTCGCGTCGCTTCCCGCCGAGACGCTCGTTTTTCTGCTTGCCAGCCGTTATTGCGATACCGAGCGCCTTAGCCAGATCGCGTGGAATATGTTCGGGAACGTGCCGACGGGCTTACAGCGCGTGCGGGCTATTGTCGACTTCGTACATAATCACGTCCGTTTCGGCTACGAGTTCGCGCGCTCCACACGCACGGCGTTCGAGACCTATGAAGAGCGGGTGGGCGTTTGCCGCGATTTCGCACATTTGACCGTATCTCTTTGCCGCTGCATGAACATCCCCGCGCGCTATGTGAACGGATATATGGGCGACATCGGCATCCCTCCTAATACTGCGCCGATGGATTTTAACGCTTGGGTCGAGGTGTATCTGGGGGGGCGCTGGCATACCTTCGATGCCCGGCATAACAAGCCGCGCATTGGCCGCGTCATGGTCGCGCGCGGTCGCGACGCAACAGACATCGCCATGATGAGTTCGTTTGGCCCGCATATACTGAAGTCGTTTCGCGTCATCACCGAGCAAGCGCAAACACTGTCGCCAAATTTTGCGGGGGGTATGCAGAACGAGCCGGCGGCGTTTCTGACCGTTTAGAGCATCGTGCGTGAAATCGAAACTAATGTCTTTGCGAGCGGAGGGAAGCAATCCAACCTTTAATTTAACATTGCTATGGATCGCCACGACGGCGAAAGCCGCCTCCCGACGACGATCTGCGTACCACGAAAGTCTAGACGGGCGACTGCGCAGGGGCGATGCGCGCAAATCCCGCTTCAAAATCGGCGATCAGGTCGTCCACATCTTCCAGTCCGATATGCAGTCTTAATGCGGGCCCTTCATAAGGCCAATCTGTGGCTGTGCGCGATGTAAGCGGATTAAACGGCACAACCAGGCTTTCGTATCCACCCCACGAATAGCCCATACCAAACAATGTTAGCCCATCGAGCATGGCCGAAAGGGCGGTGCGGGTGATAGGGTGCAAAACGACAGCGAAAAGCCCGGACGCGCCTTTGAAGTCTCGTCGCCATAGCTCATAACCCGGATCGCCTGGCATGGCCGGATGTAAAACCTGCGCAACTTCCGGCCGTTGCGAAAGCCAGCGTGCGACTTCAAGGCCAGAGCTCGAGTGGCGCTCCAAACGCACGCCCATCGTCCGCATGCCGCGCAGAGCCAGAAAGCAGTCCTCCGGGCTCGCGCATAGCCCAAAATGATCATAAAATGCGCTCATGATAGGGGTCGCGCGATCGCTGGTTGTAATAAGCCCTAGCATGGTGTCTGCGTGACCGGTCAGATATTTTGTCCCCGACTGGATAGAGACATCGACCCCATGGTCGAGTGGCTTGAAGTAAAGCGGCGTCGCCCAAGTATTATCCATCATTAGCCAGACGCCGCTGGCGCGCGCCACGGCCGCGATGGCGGGAATGTCCTGCACTTCGAATGTGTTAGAGCCAGGCGACTCGGCGAAGATAAGCCGGGTGTTGGGGCGGATCAAGGCGTCAATCGCGGCGCTGATAAGCGGATTGTAATAGGTGGTTTCAACGCCGAGCCTCGCTAGCACGGTGTCGCAGAACCGGCGAGCAGGCTGGTAAACTGAATCAACGACAAGGATATGATCGCCCGGCGAAGCGAACGCTAGAATTGCCGATGTGACTGCGGCGTAGCCAGACGGGGTAAGGAATGTTCTATGCCCGTTTTCAAGCCTAGAGATGGCGCCTTCCAGTTGCTGCGTGGTTGGAGTGCCGCGCCGCCCATAGGTGTATTCCTGCTTATACTCGGTCAGCGCCTCCAAGGTAGGAAACAGGACAGTGCTGCCACGGTAAATCGGAGTGTTGACGAAGCCATGCTGCTTGTCCGGATCGCGTCCGAGGCTGGTGAGCTGTGTTGAGGGCTTGGGCAGTCGCCCGAAACGGTCTTCGAATGAGTTTGACGACATTGGATATCCTGAGCGGCAAAGTTCATGGGTTAGAAAGTTATCCCACGGCGGCGCTCTACGCGCAAAGTCTTGTCGAAACGTGCTCTTACGGGTCTTGAAACCCGAAGCGGTTTGTGAACAATTGTTGAGACATTTTTAAAGGTTTAGCGGGCGCGAGGTAACTTATGGATCCGGATTTAGTGCGCCAGCAACTGGATGAGGAGGCGGATTTTCGGCTTTCTATAAACGGTTCATCCGCATTGCTAAAGCGTCCGCGCATGATCGATACGGCGCCCACAAAACGAAGCGATGCGCCTGCGCCAATCGCTGGAATCGAAACAGCCATAGACCCGGTTGTCGCACTATCTGCAACGCCCATGGCCTTGGTGGCCTCGGCTGAATTCATTGTACCCTCAATATTTTCCGCATTGCTTGCGGCGGTGTTCAGCGTAATGGCTGCTATCGCATGTTATCTGACGGCGATAACGCTCGGCGGCTCGGATATTTTTACTCTTTATGGAGGTGTCGCAGCGGCCGCTGCGCTGACGCTGACAATCGTACTTGTCGCGCCGCCGCTCGCTCAGCGCGAACGGCTTAGCGCGCTGCAGGCCTTTTTGATTGCAGCAGCATGCGGGGGGCTTGCGGTAGGCAGCTTTTCGCTATTTTACGTCTACGCGCCATCGTTAATGGGCCTGAACAACCCTATTGAACTGGGCAAACCCCTGTTTTGGCTTGACTTGGGCGTCGCGACGCTGTTCGTGTTCACAATTATTACGTTTGTTGCGAACGCTTTACTGCGCCGCGCGGCCCGCCACAACTTCGCATTTAGGATTGTTCATTCCTGAATGACTGGGGCGGTTTCGTCATTGCTCCACTCATTCCATGAGCCGTCGAAAACGGGTGTGTGCTCATGGCCGATGACGGCGAGGCCAAGCGCCAGCGTGCAAGCTGTAACGCCCGATCCGCAGGTGAGCGCGATCGGTTTTTCAGGGTCTAGGCCGGAGCGCTGAAAGATGGCGTGAATTTCGGCGGCGGGCTTTAAAGTGCTGTCTGCGTTAACAAGCGATCCGAAGGGCACGTTGCAGGCGCCCGGCATATGGCCCATGCGCGGCACTGGGCGCGGCTCGCTCTCAACGCCCGCAAAACGGCCCGCAGAGCGTGCGTCTGCGATCTGGTTCCCGCCTTTTGCGACCATCGCCTTCATGTCATACAGGTCGCGAACCAGCGATGTGTTTTTGCGCACGGTGAAATGGCGCTCCGAGCGACGCGGCGGTTCGCCTGCCTCAAGCGCGCGCCCCTCGGCCTTCCATTTCACTAGTCCGCCATTAAGCACCGCAACGTCGTCGTGCCCCATGACGCGAAACATCCACCAAGCGCGCGGGGCGCTATAGATACCGCGTGCGTCATACACGATGATGCGCATGCCGTCGCCGACGCCCATTCTCCGCATGCGCAGCGCAAACTTCTCCGGACTGGGCAGCATATTGGGGTTCGCGTTTTTCTCGTCGGACAGATCGTCGATGTCGAAAAAAAGGGCGCCAGGAATGTGCTCGTCGAGATAGGCCTGACGTGCGCTGCGGCCGTCGGGCAAAGCCCCTAATGTCGCGTCCAGAACAACGACGCCTGGAGTGCGCAAAAGGTCGGCCAGCGCATTGGTTTCGCACAGCCATTTGCTGGAGTTGTCGTTCATGTCCGCCTCCCAAAAGTGTTGTCTTTATTTTTGATGAGATTAACACCGCGCGCGAACAAGGAAACACTTATTGGAAGGCTGCCTCGATTTTGCGGTCATAGTTTGCCATTCAAAGGCCCCGTCAACGAACACACGGCCTAAGCTTTGAGCAGATAAACGCAGTTAAATCACAAATAAAAAAAGCACTCATCCGTTTGGATGACGACCTGCGGGCCCAGTTCAGCCACGCTAAATCCAAACCCCGAAAGGCGTAATGAGTTAAGGAGTGTGACGGATGCTCAAATCGATAGCACAAATCCTTGCTTTTTTACTTGCCGGAGAAGTCATCGCGATCGCGCTGGGCGGAGTGGCGCCAGGGCCCTTATGCGGCATGATCATGATGTTCTGCTGGCTTCAAGCCGCCGAGCCATCGCCCGAACTGGAGACCGCCGCCGGATTCTTGACCGGCAATCTCGGACTGCTTTTTATTCCCGCAGGCGTCGCCGTTGTGAACTTTGGCGATTTGCTTGCGCAGAACGGCATCGCGCTGTTCATATGTATTGTCGTTTCAACCGCGGCCGCTATTGCGTTAACAGGGCTGATCGCGAGCGCCCCGCCTTTTGGCGCCTATCTAGCCAAGCTGCGGCGAATGACGATTATAATCATGCGGCGCTGGGCATGACTATCTTTCTGGAAAGCCCGATTTTGTGGTTGTCGGCAACAATTGCCGCATATCTCGCGGCGCAATGCATCGCCGCCTGGGCTGGCAAACCACCCATTCTTAACCCCACTTTGCTGGGGATTACGGCCATCGCCACCATGCTACTGGTCGCAGGTATCCCATACGAACAATACTATAAAGGCGCCAGTATTCTGCATTATGCTCTGGGAGCGGCAGTTGTTTCACTGGCCGTGCCTTTGAACCGCAACTTGCGCCGGTTACGTGCCGATCCTGTGGTTCTCAGCGCTGCTTTACTTGCTGGTGTCCTAACCAGCGCATTTGGCGGCGTGGCGATCCTGATAGCGCTTAACGCCGGACATGTCATTATCATGTCTGCGGCGCCCAAGTCGGCGACAGCGGCGGTCTCCATGGAAATCGCTCGCGGCATGGGCGGGCTTCCCGCAGTAACAGTCTGCGTCACGATTGCAACCGGCATTACCGGCGCGGTGATCGGGCCTTACATACTCAATATACCGGGAATTTGTCGCCCAAACGCTCGGGGCGTCGCGCTTGGCGCAGTTAGCCACGGTATCGGCACGGCGCGAGCGTTCAATGAAAGTGAGATTACGGGGTGCTGGGCGACGGTTGCCACGTGTCTTGGCTCTCTGATGACAGCGCTTATATGCTCCGTATTACCGGCATTGCTCTGATGGCGCGAGCGTCGGTTAGATAGCGACGGAGGGGAGGGGCTTGCCGGTGATGAGCCACGGCGGCACGGGCAGACCGCGCTCGATCAGGAACGGCACGTTGAAGAGTTTGCTCTGATAGCGCGTCGCATAATCGCACAGAATTGTAACAATGGTTTTGCCCGGCCCCATTTCGCGCGCCAGACGCATCGCGCCTGCGATATTGATGCCGCTTGATCCGCCGAGGCACAGCCCTTCCTCCTGGATGAGTTGAAAGACAATCTCCATCGCATCGGCATCCTGGATTTGATAGGCGCGGTCGATGACGATGCCCTCAAGATTAGCCGTGATGCGGCCCTGGCCGATGCCCTCCGTGATGGATGCGCCCTCGGATTTCAATTCACCGGTGGTGTAATAACTGTAAAGCGCCGCCCCCATCGGGTCAGCGAGGCCGATCATGACGTTGGGGTTTTTCGCCTTCAGACCCATCGACACGCCGCCGATGGTGCCGCCGGTGCCCGCCGCGCAAATAAAAGCATCAACGCGGCCTTCAGTCTGTGCCCAGATTTCCTCCGCCGTAGTCTCGATATGGCCCTGCCGGTTGGCGAGGTTGTCGAACTGGTTCGCCCAGATCGCGCCGTTCGGCTCAGTCGAGTCTAGTACCTGGGCGAGCCGGGCCGAGTATTTCACATAATTGTTCGGATTTTTGTACGGGACGGCGGGCACTTCTACTATGCGCGCACCCATCGCCTTCAGCGCGTCCTTCTTCTCAGCCGACTGCGTTTCTGGGATGACAATCACAGTTTTATAGCCGAGCGCATTGGCGACGAGCGCCAGCCCGATACCAGTATTCCCCGCCGTGCCCTCGACAATCGTGCCGCCCGGCTTCAGCGTTCCACGCCGGATCGCATCCTGAACGATGAACAGCCCGGCCCGATCCTTCACCGACTGTCCGGGGTTCAAAAACTCCGCTTTGCCAAGAATTTCACAGCCAGTCGCTTCCGACGCGCGTTTGAGCCGAATGAGCGGCGTATTGCCGATAAGGGAGACGACGGAGGGAATGACGGTCACGGGCGCTACTGCACTGTTTCAATGCTCGCGACTGTAACGGCCACGTCACTGCACTTCAAGTTTTACAAATTTAAGGGACGACGATGTTGAAAGGCATTCTCATCCTCTAATGGCGCCAGGTCATGCCCCGCGTCATAAAGCGGCTTTGTCGCAGCCCTTCCAGCGTCACTTGCAGCACTACGGCTTTGCCGGGATATCCGTCGCGTGATCTAGGACTAAGAAACATACTGCATTCGGCTAGTAAGTCCACCCAAAGACGCCGTGAATTTCTGCGTAGCAGATATGCATATTTGATGTGGGCAGTTCCTTATCTTGTCATAGATTTGTTATGCACTAATCATAAAAAAGAAAGTAGCAAATCTGGGGGGAACTATGACATATTTTTTAATAAAACCGGTTTATTTACAAAACCGTTTGAACATTGCTGAATACGAACTGCAAAGAAAATACGATTTATTTAACACAGCTTTATCTCAAGCAATAAGCGTTGATAAGAATACATCTCCCAAAACAGCACCTCAAGCTCAACAGCAAAAAAAGACAGAAAGTCTTGAGACCTCCTATAGCGTGACATATAAAGCAAATTCGCAGTTGAAAGGTCCAAATACCCCGGAGGTTGTGCTAGGCGCGAAAAATACACGCCGGTTAGGGGGAATAGGGGCCAAAAGTGAGGACATGGGCAATGCGGAGTACTCTGCAGGCGCTGAAGCAAGTCTCGGCAGTGCTTCAATAAAGATACAACGTAAAGAAGATACGCATCCCGCAAATATTAGTGCGGGCAACGCCAATTCGGATCTTATGTCACGAGCAAAACAAGCGACAGGGCAGTTTTTAGGTCAATTTTACCAAGGCAACGCACAAAGCATCGATTGCGGCGTTGAGGGGAAAGGCTTTGCGGGAATAAAAGTCAAACCCAAAGGGCCGAAAACAGAGTTTACAGCCACGGTGTCGGAACTTACAACCGAGGGTAAATGCGCCGCAAAAATAGAAATTAGACGTAAAGAAGTCAGCCTCGAAGCAGGTGGCGGCGTTAACGGGAAGGTATCAGCAGGGGTTGGCGTATCACTCAATTCTTCGACTACAAAAGCTGGAACGATCGGTCCAGTTCCGGTCTATGCAAAAGTGCCAACCGCGAATGTTGAGGCAATTAACGTCAAAATAAAGCCCGCGTTAAAACAAGTGAACGCGGCTTCTACGAATGCGAATTTTTCTAATCTGCGCGCTGCGGGGCAAGATGCGAACTCCGATGTGGCTAAAAAAATTCAAGACCTCTTTCGCGTACAACACTCTGGGCAGATCACGCTAAGTGTACCCAATAATCTGGTGGTTTATGGCGGGACAATTACGGCTGGCGAGTCACGTGCAACAATTCGCAATGCAGGTAATGAGGGCAAGACGGAAAGCAAGTCAAACATGCTCGACCGTACTTTAGCTGGGCATTACGTTGCCGTTGATGATGTTTCGCGATGGATGCGCGAAGTTGGAAATCAGAATGCTGGCAATCCTCAATACGCTGACTTAAGAGGAATGACATCAGAACGGCTTATTAAACTTAATACTGAAAAAGTAAAAGTTGTTAACGTAAACAGGGTTCCGCGCACAGTGATTTCTCAAGAGAACATATCTACGGGAATGTTTTTTAATGACAAAGGCCATTTAAAGTACGCAAACCAGGTGCAAACTAAAGATGGCGTAGTTAACTTCAGATAAAATTGTTATTAGCTATCGTTTACTTACGAATAAAGGCGGCGCAAAGCTGCCTTTATCGGGATATTTTAAAAGGGCCTTGTCGATGCTCGGCCTCAAATGGGCAGAGTTCCCACGACGAACTGCGGCGGTTATTTCACAGTGGCTGGGTGTGCGATCACGGGGCAGTTGATCGTAACTTTAAGCGGCTTCAGGCCGAACAGCCACGGGTTGCCGGGCGCGTCGGGGTTTGCGCTGGTTATCAGCTTGGCCTCGGCAAGCTCTTTCAAGTCCTCAAAAGATTTTATGCGGCGCACTTTGCCTGCTTTCACCGCCTCTGGCGTCCAGGCGACCACATGCGCGTCCCAGAGCGGGCTGTAATTGTTGCTCTCCGATGGGTCATCGTTTTTAGGGCCGATAGGGAAGACGTTGATCGGGTCGATTCCGCCGTTCGCGAGCGACGCCTCAAAGCCTTGAAATTCCGGGTTTTTCACATCCGAGATACCGTTCACCACAGGCGAAAAGCCCAACAAAGCGGATTTATCGGACGGTTCCGATTTGCCGAAAGCCGGGATGAGCGCAAGTTTAGGCGCATAAACGCCCTGCTCTAGCACGGCTGGCACGTCAGCCGAAACGTCCGTGACGAGGTGATAGAAATATTGCTTACCGTCCTGGAAGCCGTCCAGCACGGACAAAGTCACAGCCATTTTTTTCAAGTCAATGGATTTCAACCGGTCATGTGCCCCGGACTTGTTCTGCACGAGCTGAATGTTCAGAACATTGCCGCTTGGCATGACGGCCATGGATGACCATTCGCCGTCGGCGACAGCGCCCGGCTTGGCGACGGTAGGCGGAAACGGCGCAGGCGAACCAGCCTTCACCTCGTATTTTGGCGAGAAATCAACGTCGCCCTTAAACTTGACGAGCCCCTTTTCAAGCGTTACCAACTGAGCACCTTCAGTGCCGACGATATTTTTCATCTTTGGCGCGTAGTTTACGCCCAGCTTTTCGGCCACTTTGAAATCAGAAGATTCTGTAATGATGTAATATACATCCTCTCCCTTAGGCGACAGGCCGCGAAACAGCGGCAAGGTTGCGGTGGCCTTGTTGTAAGTGAAGTCAACTGCGAGCGTGCTTCTGAGATAGACGTTGTCGCTGGCTTTAAATTTGACGGCGGTAGTCGGCGAATAACTGGCACGCCCCGACTCTTTCGCTTCAAGCGCTTGAATGTCCGCGGCTTCTTTAAGCCCGTCCGACGCGCTAGCGCCCAGGGTTGCGGCGGCAATCATACATGCCGCCAAAATTCTGGTTTTCATTATGTTACCTTTTTGAGAAGACGCCCGGTGATGCCGGATTGTCAATTTCATGTTGTCAATGGACTTTGACGACGGCAGAGAAACACAACGGGGCTAACAGCGGAAATACTCGTTTAACATCAATCCATAGGAAGTTTTTATTTGCGAACCACGTTTAAAAGGCTAACTGTAGTGCCTTTAAAACATGGCAAATGTCTTTTACCCTTTTCAGAATAAAAGGCATTCCACGTAAATTTTTTAGGAAGTACGCGAGGCTATAGACGCGGCCCCGTGAAGCGCTTAAATGTCGTTGACCTCAGCGGGCGTGGCGGAATTGGTAGACGCACTGGTTTTAGGTACCAGCGACGCAAGTCGTGGGGGTTCAAGTCCCTCCGCCCGCACCATGTAAACGCCCGCCCGCACTCACTAGAACCCCCAGACGCTTACAACACCAGCATTATAGAATACGCAAGGAACCTTATGAACAAGGGCGGCGTAATCAGCAAAGTGCAACAGTTGTGATAGGCGGCTCCATTGATGGATGAACAGGACAAACCCTCCGGCGACCAGGAAGGGCGAGTGCAGTCCAACGTAACCCGGCGCGAAGTACTCTCGACAGCCGGGGTTGCGGGCGCCTCGGTGTCTTTTACGAAAACGGCATTCGCGCAGAAAAGCGAGGCTGGCGCCAAGCTTACTTCGGAAGTTAAGATCAAGCCTTATGAAGGGCCAGCGGGCGGATGGGGGTCTGTGCAATCGGTAGCGACGCACCTGTCTCGCGAGGGGGTTCCCATGACCGGCAGCACAACCCTTTGGAATCAAAATAAGCCTGGCGGGTTTATGTGCGTGTCCTGCGCATGGGCTAAGCCGAAGGATCACCACCCATTCGAGTTTTGCGAGAACGGCGCTAAGGCTACGGCGTGGGAGATAACCTCTGAACGCATCAAGCCGGAGTTTTTTGCGCGGCACACATGCAAGGAGCTTGAAGCCTGGACCGATTTCGACCTGGAAAAGCAGGGGCGGATAACCGATCCTTTAAGATGGGACGCGACCAGCGATAAATACGTAAAGGTTTCCTGGGCCGATGCATTCCGCGATATCGGCGAACGTCTCAAAAGTTTTAACCCGAAGGAAACGGTTTTCTATACCTCGGGGCGAGCGGCGCTGGAAACATCCTACATGTTTCAGTTATTTGCCCGGATGTATGGGCATAACAACCTGCCGGACAGTTCTAACATGTGCCATGAAAGCACCTCTGTAGGATTGCCGGAAAGCATTGGCGTATCGGTTGGCACTGGCACGCTGGAAGACTTCAAACATTGCGATCTGATTATCCATATCGGCCAGAATCCGGGGACTAACAGCCCGCGCATTCTCCACGAGTTTCAAACAGTGCGCAAACGGGGTGTAGGTTTCATCGTTTTTAACCCGATGCGAGAGCGCGGTCTGGAGCGTTTCACGAATCCACAAAGCCCTGTTGAAATGCTGACGCTGTCCGAAACAACGATAGCGACGCAGTATAATCTGATCAAAGTCGGGGGCGACATTCCCGCGTTGACTGGCGTCTGCAAAGCCGTAATCGCGCTTGACGACGCAGCCCGCGACGCCGGACGCGCCCGTGTGATCGATGTGTCTTTTATCGAACAGCACACCCACGGATTTGAGGAATTCGCAAACTATTGCCGCAATACAACCTGGGAGATGATCGAGCAAGGCTCGGGCCTCGGGAGAACGCAGATAGAGCAAGCGGCGAATACTTACGCTAAATCCAAGGCTTGCCTCGGCATATACGGCATGGGAGTTACGCAACAGATCAAAGGCACTCAAAATGTGCACATGATTTGTAACCTTTTGTTGCTGAGGGGGAATATCGGCAAACCCGGCGGCAATGTCATCCCGGTTCGCGGACATTCTAACGTTCAGGGACAGCGGACGGTTGGCATTACCGAAAAGCCTGAGTTGGCCCCACTTGACAAGCTCGAAGTTCAGTACGTTTTCAAAGCGCCTCGCGACAAAGGCATGAACACAATCGAAGCGGCGCAGGCTGTTCTCGACGGAAAGCTAAAAGCATTCATAGCCCTTGGCGGCAATTTTGTGCGGGCACTTCCGGACTTCCCCGAGGTCGAGGCAGCGTGGCGGAAAATTCCGCTAACCGTTCAAATCGCCACTAAACTCAATCGCAACCATATCATTCACGGGGAAGTTTCCTACATCCTGCCATGTCTTGGACGCAGCGAAATCGACCGGCAGGCGAGCGGCGAGCAGGCTGTCTCCATGGAAGATTCGACTGCGCATTTTCACGGCTCGAAGGGCCAAGTTGAGCCTGCCAGCGCCAACCTTTTATCCGAACCGAAAATTGTGGCGGAACTCGCTAAGGCCACGTTAGGCCAGAACGGAAATGTGCCCTGGGATGCCTGGGTGGGTAATTACGGCAAAATCCGTGATGAAATGGAAAAAACCTGGGACGTCATGTTCAAGGACTACAACAAGCGTCTTTTCACTCCGGGCGGATTTGCACGCCCCGTTGCTGCGAGAAAACGCCAGTGGCATACGCCCAGCGGACGGGCCAATTTCCTGATTCCGGAATCCGCTACGCCCGACACGCCGTCGCGAATGCAAGATGGCGGGGATATTCTGCGGCTGACGACTGTCCGGAGCAACGATCAATTCAATACGACCGTTTATGGCTACAGCGATAGGTTTCGCGGCGTAGAAGGCACCCGGATGGTCGTGTTTATGAATGATCGCGATATACGCAGACTAGGGTTTAAAGATGGACAATTTGTCAATCTCACCACGGCGGCAACCGATGAAAGCGTAAGGGAGGTAAAAGGCTTTCGTGTCGTGAGGTATGCCATATCGGAAGGCTGCGCCGCTGCCTATTTTCCGGAAGCCTCGCCGCTGGTTCCGCTTTGGCATTATGAGCCGAAAAGTCATACACCTGCCTATAAGTTCATCCCGGTGAAAGTAACTGCTGCAATCTGAGTTGCGTAAATATTAAGAAGAAACGGAGTTTTACAATGACTAATGCAAACCCTTACAGCAAACGCTTGGTCTCTTGCTACAGTAACCAGGGCTCGACACTCACGACGGTCGGCCTTGCGGCTTTGTATGTGTCGCTTGCGGGTATATTCCTTTGGGTTGGAGGAATGAAATTCACCGCATACGAGGCCCAGGCGATACTTGTGTCTGCACAAAATAGCCCTGTAACTTCATGGCTTTATCCGCTTTTTGGATTCAGGGCGTAAGCAATATTTTAGGCGTTTATGAGGTTGCGACAGGTTTGCTGCTTTTGAGCAGAATAGTATCTCCCCGTTTATCGTCCGTCGGGGGCGTTATGTCTATTATCACGTATCTGGCTACGCTTTCATTTCTTTTCACGACGCCAGGCGTGGGTGCGCAGCCAGCAGGCGGTTTTCCCGCTCTTTCGGCGGAAATCGGTCAGTTTCTCGCCAAGGACATGGCGCTTTTAGCGATATCACTGTTTGTTACCGGTGAATCTCTGCAAGCTAAAAGACCGGACTAGACGCGTAGGATAGGAACTGGCAGGAAATTTTTTGCTACCTGCCAGCCTGCTAAGTCCTTTCTTTTTTCCATTTCAGCTATAACTAAGTTTACTCGTCCGTAACGATTCCGGCTCCATCAGAGCGAAAACGCGCGACACCGTTGCGTCGGTCGTGTTTCTGCTTTACCCAGACGATTAACCCAAAAATTTTGTCAATCATACGCTTACAAAGTGAACAACCAATGCAAGTTACAGAAATGAACTCCGAGGGCCTGAAGCGCGAGTTGAAGGTTGTTATCGGCGCGGGCGAATTGGCCGAGCGCGTGGCGGCCAAACTGGGCGAAATCCAGAACAAGGCTCACCTTAAAGGCTTCCGCCCCGGCAAGGCGCCGATTGCGCACATCCGAAAGGCTTATGGCCGCTCCGTAATGGCGGAAGTTGTCCAGCAGGCTGTGAATGAGACGACTGAGCAGGCGCTCAAGGGTCGCGACGAGAAGCCAGCATCCGCGCCGGATATCAAGCTGCCGGAGGATGAGGGCACTGTAGAGCAGGTGATGGCGGGCAACGCCGATCTTGAATACGTGATGTCGTTCGAGGTGCTGCCAAAAATTGACCTCAAGGATTTGAAGTCGATCAAGCTGGAAAAGCTTGTCGCCGAGCCGACGGACGAGGAAGTGACCAAAAGCCTCGATGAAATCCGTGAGGCTAACACTGGCTATGAGGCGAAAGACGGCGGCGCCGAGACTGGCGACCGCGTTACAATCGACTTCGCAGGCAGCATCGACGGCGAGTCGTTCGAGGGCGGCGCGGCCGAAGACGCGCCTGTTATTCTCGGCCGCGGCCGTTTTATCCCCGGCTTTGAGGACGGCCTCATGGGCGCTAAAGCTGGCGATGATACGATGATATCGGTCACATTCCCGGAAGACTATGGCGCCGCGCATCTGGCTGGTAAGCTGGCGGAATTTAAGGTGACGGTGAAGGAAGTGGCGCGACCGGTGAAACCGGAGGCTAACGACGAGTTTGCCAAGTCGCTAGGCCTCGATTCCATGGACAAGCTCGACTCCGCTATCAAAGACCGTATTGCGCGGGAATACGAAACCGTTTCCAAGACAAAGCTTAAGAAGTCGCTGCTGGATGCTCTCGACGACACGCATAAATTCGAGCTGCCGCCATCGCTGGTAGAAGGCGAATTCAAAGCGATCTGGGCCGACATCGAGCAGCAGATGCAGCGCAGTGGCAAAACCTTTGAAGACGAAGACTCCACGGAGGAGACCACACGGGCCGAATACCAGGGGATGGCCGAGCGCCGGGTGCGCCTTGGTTTGCTTCTGTCCGAGATCGGCCAGCGCAATGAGATCAAGATAGGCGATGATGACATCAAGCGCGCAATTATCGAGCGCGCTCGCCAATACCCAGGGCAGGAAAGCCAGGTCGTTGAGTACTATAAAAAAAACGCCAACGCCGTCGCGGAGCTGCGCGCGCCCGTTTATGAAGAAAAAGTTGTCAGCTTCATCCTGGAGCTGGCTCAGGTGAGCGAGAAGAAAGTAACCTCCGCCGACCTGCTCGCCGCCGCGCATGAGCACGATCATGAATGCGGCCCGGATTGCGGCCATGATCACGACCATGCGCATTAAAGTGAACGCGGGTCGCTAAAAATTTAAAGGTCGCGAACGAGCTTTTGCGGTCATTCAACAGGTTACAAATTTGTCATGGATTATGGTTGCAAGCCCATGCCATACTTACACTAGTTCTGACGTTTTACGGCGTCGCTTTGTAGGTTTGTAATCTTCTCTGGAACTTTTGGTTAATCAGAATCAAATAGACTTATCATCTGGTGGCGTTAGGCCGCCGAATTCAGGAGCCTTCTATGCGCGACCACGCTGATTATGTCGTTTCGACACTTGTTCCTATGGTTGTCGAGCAAACCAACCGCGGCGAACGCGCTTACGATATTTATTCGCGGCTGCTGAAAGAGCGCGTAATTTTCATTACTGGCGGCGTCGAAGATCACATGGCCGCCGTTATCACTGCACAGCTTCTGTTCCTCGAATCGGAAAGCCCCACAAAAGAAATCTCGATGTACATTAACTCGCCTGGCGGCGTTGTCACGTCTGGCATGGCGATTTATGACACCATGCAATTTATTCGCCCTCCGGTTTCCACATTGTGCATCGGTCAGGCAGCCTCGATGGGTTCCCTGCTTCTAGCTGCTGGCGAACCTGGCATGAGATATGCTTTGCCAAACGCGCGGATCATGGTGCACCAGCCGTCGGGCGGATTTCAGGGGCAAGCGAGCGACATCGAACGGCATGCAAAGGAGATTCTGGCGGTACGTGAACGCCTGAATAAAATCTATGTGAAACACACGGGCCAAACCATGCAATCGGTAATCGACGTTCTTGAGCGCGACACCTTCATGACGGCGGATGCGGCAAAAACATTCGGCTTGATCGACAAGGTGATTACCAAGCGTGAACCAGGCGAAGCGTGAAATCAGCATTGGATGTGATGGTTGACTCGTGGCCTTCAACCTTGAACAATGGTTGTCTAGAGACCTAATGCAGGAGGACGGCTGTTAGCCGATTTTAGTCAGGACATTTGATGAGCAAAGCATCGGGAAACGAAACCAAGAACACGCTGTATTGTTCTTTCTGCGGGAAGAGCCAGCATGAGGTGCGTAAGCTTATCGCCGGCCCAACGGTGTTCATTTGCGATGAATGCGTGGAACTGTGCATGGATATCATTCGCGAGGAGAACAAAAACTCCTATGTAAAATCTCGCGACGGCGTGCCAACGCCTGCTGAAATCTGTGCGGTGCTTGACGATTATGTCATTGACCAGTTTCACGCCAAAAGGGTGTTGTCTGTCGCTGTCCACAACCATTACAAGCGGATAAGTCACGCTAATAAGAACAACGATGTCGAACTAGCGAAGTCTAACATCCTTCTGATTGGCCCGACCGGATGCGGCAAAACGCTGCTCGCCCAAACGCTGGCCCGGATTCTTGATGTGCCATTTACCATGGCCGACGCGACGACGCTGACTGAAGCGGGCTATGTGGGCGAGGACGTAGAGAACATCATTCTCAAACTGCTTCAGGCGGCTGATTATAACGTAGAACGGGCTCAGCGCGGCATTGTCTATATCGACGAAGTGGACAAGATCAGCCGTAAATCCGACAACCCGTCGATTACGCGCGACGTATCGGGTGAAGGTGTGCAGCAAGCGCTGTTAAAGATCATGGAAGGCACCGTGGCCAGCGTGCCGCCCCAAGGTGGGCGCAAGCATCCGCAGCAAGAATTTTTGCAGGTCGATACGACAAACATTCTGTTCATTTGTGGCGGCGCTTTTTCGGGCTTGGAGAAGATAATTACGCGGCGCGGTAAGTCCACCGCCATTGGTTTCGGCGCCAAGGTGACGGCGGACGAGGATCGCCGTACGGGTGAGGTACTTCGCCATGTCGAGCCGGAAGACCTGCTGCGCTTTGGGCTTATTCCCGAGTTTATCGGTCGGCTGCCAGTGCTTGCGACACTAGAAGACCTCGACCAGGAAGCTCTAGTTCGTATTCTGACAGAGCCAAAAAATGCGCTGCTTAAGCAGTATCAAAGATTGTTCGAAATGGAGGATGTGCGGCTCACCGTTTCAACCGAAGCGTTACGAGGGATTTCACGCAAAGCAATAGATCGTAAAACTGGCGCTCGCGGCCTGCGCTCCATCATGGAGACAATCCTTCTGGACAGCATGTTCGAGCTGCCTGGCATGAAGGGTGTCGAGGAAGTGGTTATCAGTCCGGAAGTGGTGGAGGGAAAAGCCAAACCTTTGCGCATTTATTCCGAACGTGCAGCAGAGGTCGGATCAAGCGCTTGAGTAAGTAATGATAAGCCCACCAGCAAAATGCTTTGAAAATTTTAGACATGGATTATCCACCGAAAAAAATCCGTTTAAGTTGTCCAGGCTCGGCTACTTGACGATACCTTTTCCGCTCTCTATGTACGACGGATTGCATTATACGAATGCAATCAGTTCTTACTCCAACAACTTGGCTTATATCTTCCAACATCTTACGCCACTTACTGGGGCGGGTGCCGCCCCCGGTCTCGCTCCGGGGTTTTCCTATCATACCGATGCACTGTGGTCTGTCCCCACTGCAGTCCCATCGGACGGAGACTGACATGCCACAAGACACAAATCCCAAATCCGCATCCGATTTGCAAACCTATCCGGTTCTGCCACTGCGCGATATCGTCGTCTTTCCATACATGATCGTTCCGCTTTTTGTCGGACGCGAAAAGTCCATCAACGCGCTGGAAGAAGTTATGCGCACCGACAAGCTAATTCTGCTTGCCGCCCAGAAAAACGCTGGCGACGACGACCCTGACACTGACGCTATTTACCCAATGGGCACTCTTGCGTCGGTGCTTCAGCTTCTAAAATTACCCGATGGCACTGTTAAGGTGCTCGTCGAGGGCACTCGCCGCGCAAACATCCGCAGCTACACTGAGAACGATCATTACTTCGAGGCCGAGGTCAGTCGCGTAGCAGAGACCGACGGCACCTCGGAGGAAATCGAGGCCCTTGCGCGTTCCACCGTGTCGCAATTCGAAAGCTACGTGAAGCTCAACAAGAAAATTTCGTCCGAAGTTCTCGGCACGATTAGCCAGATCACCGACTATTCCAAGCTGGCGGACACTATCGCCTCACACCTTGCCGTCAAGATTGCTGAAAAGCAGGACGTGCTCGAAACCACGACGATCTCCGAGCGCCTGGAGAAAGTTTACATGCTCATGGAGAGTGAGATCTCCGTGCTGCAAGTGGAGAAGAAAATCCGCAGCCGCGTCAAGCGCCAGATGGAGAAGACCCAGCGCGAGTATTATCTGAATGAGCAGATGAAGGCCATTCAGAAGGAACTCGGTGACAATGATGAGCGCGACGACATTTCCGAATTTGAAGACAAAATCGAGAATGTGAAGCTTTCGAAGGAAGCTAAAGATAAGGCGCTTGCCGAACTGAAAAAACTTCGCCAGATGAGCCCAATGTCGGCCGAGGCGACGGTTGTTCGCAACTATCTCGACTGGATTTTGTCGATTCCGTGGGGCGTGAAAGGTAAGGTCAAGAAAGACCTCGATGAAGCGCAGGCCATTCTCGACGAGGATCACTACGGGCTCGAGAAAGTCAAAGACCGCATACTCGAATATCTCGCGGTTCAGAAGCGCACGAATATGCTTAAAGGCCCGATTTTGTGCCTCGTTGGCCCACCCGGCGTAGGAAAAACTTCGCTCGGCAAGTCCATCGCGAAAGCGACGGGACGTGAGTTTGTGCGCATGTCGCTGGGCGGCGTTCGCGATGAGGCCGAAATTCGCGGACACCGGCGCACCTACATCGGCTCCATGCCGGGCAAGGTGATCCAGTCCATGAAAAAGGCCAAGAAAACCAACCCGCTCTTCCTTCTCGACGAGATCGACAAAATGGGTTCGGATTTCCGCGGCGATCCTGGCTCGGCTCTACTGGAGGTGCTCGATCCCGAGCAAAATCACGAGTTTAGCGATCACTACCTTGAGGTCGATTACGATCTGTCGAACGTGATGTTCGTCACCACCGCCAATACGCTTGATATCCCGCCGGCACTCATGGACCGGATGGAAATCATCCGTCTTGCTGGCTATACCGAGGACGAAAAGCTTGAAATAGCCAAGCGCCACCTTATTCCATCGCAGATGGAGGCACATGGCCTTGTGGCTGCCGAGTTCGGCGTCGATGATGACGCGATGATGACGGTTATCCGCCGCTACACCCGCGAGGCGGGCGTGCGCAGCCTTGAGCGTGAAGTCGCCAAACTTGCCCGGAAAGCGGTTAAGGATATCGAAAGCGGCGCAGCAACCTCGGTTCGCGTGACCGAAGAAAAAGTCAAAGACTACCTTGGAGTGATGAAGCATCGCTTTGGTGAGGTCGAGCTTGAGGATCAGGTTGGCGTCGTCACTGGCCTCGCCTGGACGGAAGCGGGCGGCGAGCTGCTGACGATCGAGGGTCTGATGATGCCCGGTAAAGGCAAGATGACGGTCACTGGCAACCTGCGCGATGTGATGAAGGAATCTATCTCGGCGGCGGCGTCTTATGTCCGTAGCAGAGCGGCGATCTTCGGCATTGAACCGCCGATGTTCGATCGCAAGGACATCCATGTCCACGTGCCGGAAGGCGCAACGCCTAAGGATGGGCCATCTGCTGGCGTTGCCATGGTCACTGCGATCATTTCGGTGCTGACAGGCATTCCAGTCCGCCGCGATGTTGCGATGACCGGGGAGATCACGTTAAGGGGCCGTGTCCTGCCAATAGGCGGCCTTAAGGAGAAACTGTTGGCGGCGCTGCGTGGCGGCATCAAGCGGGTTATCATTCCTGAGGAAAACGTGAAGGATCTGGCAGACATCCCTAGCAATGTAAAGAACGGGCTGGAAATTATACCCGTGGCGCGCATGGACGATGTTCTGGCCATCGCACTGGCGCGGGTGCCAGAAGCCATTCACTGGGATGAGGTGGCTGTTGCAGCGGCGGCTGCTGTGGTTGAGGATGCGGCAAAGCCGGGAATCACTGCTCATTAGTATCTGAATCAATCAGTTCCGAAATGGCTGAATGAGGAAACTCATTCGGCCATTTTTGTTATGATTTGCCTTGTTTGAGACGCATTGTGCGATTGCGCCACTAAAGCGATGTAATCCATGCTAGTTTTATCGCTTTTTCGTCAAAAATTGTGATGAATTTGCCGCGCTGTACAACCCTTATCCATAAATACGCTTGTTGCGCTTGCTTCGAAGGTAAGGGTGGGTGTTATTTACGCAGCGTGTGGCGCTGGGTAGATAGAGTGATGGCGTCTTGCTCAGAATTTCATCAAACAGGAACTTTCTAATGCGCATTATGAAACTTACACTTGCGGCTTTCGCAGCTCTGTTGAGCATGGGCGCCGTAGCGTCCGCTGCAGACCTGGGCCGCGGATCTTACAAAGACGAGCCAATTCTTGCACCAGTTGCAACATGGGCTGGCTTCTACATCGGCGGCAACGCTGGCGCTGCTTTCTTTGACGAAGACGATAATAACGGCGGCGATGACAGCGATGACAGGGATGACAGCGATGACAGCGATGACACTATTTTCATCGGCGGCGTGCATGTCGGCTACAACCGTCAGGCTGGCAATATCGTTTATGGTATCGAAGCAGACGTGAATTTTGCTGACGACATCGACTATCTCGCAAGCGTCCGCGCTCGCTTGGGCTTCACGTATCAAAGCGCTCTGATCTACGCAACGGCTGGCTATGCCTTTGGCGAAGATGACGTTACTGAAGTTGACGGCTTTGTGGGTGGCGTGGGCTTTGAGAAGAAGCTGCGTGAAAACGTCAGTGTCGGTCTCGAAGGCTTGTACTATGCTCTCGAAGCGGATGAAAACGTTATCGGCGATGACGAAGTGGATTTCTTCACAGTACGCGCCCGCCTGACGTTTCATATGAACCGTCATGAAGAAGCTCTAAAATAATCTTTGGTCTTCTCTTCTTTTCTGGAAAAAGCCGGGATCTGCACCCGGCTTTTTTATTGCACGCGGTTGATAATCTCGCAAGAAGCCTACCTACACACACTCAAGGTTGGGACAACCAAACGTACAGCCAAAAACAGTATAAAATGTCTCAAAAATACATCACATTTGTGTCAAATTTAGTTAAAATGCGTTTTAAATAAGCCGAAAATGCGAATCGCATTAAATCTCCACTTGCGGGCTAAACCGCACCCAAAAAGACTTTTCCGTATTGCGTTGCGTCTCTTGTGTATTGGGGTAAAACGGGGGATTTTACAATGCGCATTTTAAGAACGGCAGCCGCTCTTGCGGCTTTTGTCGGCGGGGTTTCTATTGCTCAAGCCGACGGTATGTATAGTAATGCATCTTATAAAGACGCGGTGCCAGCCGCTTCTTTTTCCTGGACAGGCTTTTATATCGGTGGATCGGTCGGCTTCGGCTCAGGGACAACTGAAAATAACTCCGATTTGGAAATCTCTAAGGGCGGCAAGCTAGAAGAGGTAGAAGTGCTAGCTCGCAGAGATGGTGGAAACGGTTTGTCCATACCGCTGGTTAGCGAAGACTCCGATCTAAATGGTGGCGTTTATGGTCTTCACATCGGCTATAATCTTCAGCGCGGTCATATGGTCTACGGTTTAGAAGCAACGATTTCAGGCGCTGAATTCGATAGCTCGACATCATGCGGTTTCCTCGCACTTTTCAAGTGTGAAAGCGACCTGGATTATTATGGCACTGTTGTCGCAAGACTGGGCTACGCCGTGGATAAGACATTGTTCTACGTCGTTGGCGGTCTTGCTTACGGCGAAGTCAACAATGATCTCAGCCTTGAAGCTTTAGGGTTCAAGCTCCCGCTCGTAGAAGAAAGTGACACAGCTGTTGGCTGGACTGCGGGCGTAGGCATAGAGCATGCCATGTCGAAAAATTTCATCATTCGCATTGAATATGCGCATATTGATCTTGGCGACAACGATGCATCCAAAACATTTGGTTTAGGCGGCGTTGACCTAAAGGTTTCCCATCACACAGACCTGGAGTTCGACACCATCAGGATTGGGGCGAGCTACAAATTAGATGATCGTCACGCCGTGCTGGAGCCTTGAAGTAAGCTTAAACCAAACCCTCCTCTTTAAAAACCTTAAGCCGGGCGGATATCCCCCGGCTTTTCTTTCTGTATTGTAACAGGTCGTGCGTAAGGCTATGGTGCGATTTCCGGGCGATTAGCTCAGTGGTAGAGCGCCTCGTTTACACCGAGGATGTCGGGAGTTCGACCCTCTCATCGCCCACCATCGGTTTTTGTCCTTGGCAAATGTCGAAGTGGACGCTATGACTTAAAGCCTACATTTTGCGCGGGTGTAGCTCAGTCGGTTAGAGTGCCGGCCTGTCACGCCGGAGGTCGCGGGTTCAAGTCCCGTCACTCGCGCCAGCTCTGATTCCATATTTAATAATCTTTCTGACAAGTGAGATTCGGAAAACGGTTTTACAAAACCAATATGTTACCGCAATAAAAGACCGCGCTAAGGAGTGCGGGGTTACGCCCATCAGCGCGATTTCCGTTGCGATCGCTTTTATTGTCTCCAGCGTCCCGGATGCTGTTTCGGTCCGCGTCAGAGCCTTTCGTTTGTTGGTCAGCTTTATCGCCTTGACTATCGCGGGCTTGTTTGTCGCTGGCCGTTACGCCAGAGCCTTTAACACTTGGTCTGTTTTGCCCATCTACGCTGCTTAGCAACCCGCCGCTCTTATCGCGGCCACTAGAGCCCGATCCAGCAGAGTTGTTAGTCCCGCTTTGGTTTCCGGCACCGCCCGGAGTTGTCTGCCCCCCACCTTATTGCCCAGCTGGCGCGCCGCTATTGGCTCCGCCTTCTGATGATGAAGCTCCGCTGTTAGACCCGGCTCCACTGTTGGAAGATCCGGCTCCGCCACTGGAAGAACCACTTCCACTGCCCGAAGATCCGCCACCGCCTGAACCGCCGCCGCCGCCTCCGCCCTGTGCCCATAAAGGCAATGCGGCGAAGCTTAAGGCTGTCGCTAGAGCAGCAGTCTTTATAATTGAGTTACGCATGCATGTTTCCTTTTAGTTGTATTTTGAGTCAAAGCGTGGGTTTTTCTCAAAGTTTCATGCATGGGCTGGGTAAGCTGACGGTTGCAGACGCAAAAAAGCCGCGCGGCTGCGCGGCTTCACTGATCCATGCGGTATATTTACGCCGGAATCACATCCACTATAAGACCGGTGTCAGGCTCGATGATGACAATGTTGTCTCCAACAAGCACATACTGATACGCGCTATACTGCGGCACGATCTCGATAATGGTTAGCGGCAAGGCATAGTAAGTTACCGTTTTTGGCACTCTTTGACCGACGGTCACATTAAAGTCGACAGTCGCGCGCGCTTTGTTGTCGCCTCGTATGACTGTTTTGATGCGGGTGCGCTGGTCGTTGTTGATCGTGACTTTGGTTTTCGTCACGTCCTTGTCGCGATTTTTGTCGTTAGAGTTGGCGTTATCGCGTTGATTGTCACGGTTGTTCTGGTTATCACGGTTGGCATTGTCGCCTGTGTTTTGGCGTTTGTCGTCCATAGGCTTGCTATCGGCCGCGCGGTCTTTTGGCTGGCTGCTTTCGCCAGCTTTATCGTCGCCATCGGCTTTTTTGCCGGGAGCCTTGTTGCCAGGCTGCGTATTAGCGTCGGCGTTTTTATCGTCCGGTTTAGACTTTGCGCCCTTTTCGTCGTTTGTGCCTTTGCGGCCGCCCTGTTCACCGGGATTGGTCTGAGCGTCTGGCTGCGCTGCTCCAGTGCTATTTTGGCCCGCACCAGGAGCTGCATTCGGCGTATTTGCGCCGCCGCCCTGTCCCCCGCCGCCTTGAGCATTGACACTTAGTCCAGCCGCAACGAGCAGCGCACTAGCTGCGGTAAGAGTTAAAAGCCGATTAACCATTTCATTTCCTCCATGTTATTGTTGCTAATGCTGTTAGACGTTCAGACAGGCTTATGAGTTCCGGCATAGGGGTGACGTGCCCGTCTAAGGTTGCGAACCCAGGAATTTTAAGGTTAAGTCCGTTTAGCTCGCACCGGCACAATCTTACTCATGCAAGGAAAGCGCTCTTGAATCAGCTTCTGATGGACTACCTGCCGCTTGTGATTTTCTTTGCCGTTGCACTGGTCATTGGATTGGCGCTGACGGTTGCGCCGTTCATCATCGCGCCAAACAACCCCGACCCGGAAAAGGTGTCGGCGTATGAGTGCGGCTTCCCCGCTTTCGACGACGCACGCATGAAATTTGACGTGCGCTTCTACCTAGTGTCCATTCTGTTCATTATTTTCGACCTTGAGGTGGCGTTCCTGTTCCCCTGGGCAGTGTCGTTCAAGGAGGCGGGGCTGGCGGGCTTCTGGGCGATGATGATCTTCCTCGGCGTGCTAACCGTAGGTTTCATATATGAATGGAAGAAAGGCGCGCTTGAATGGGATTAATTTTGCCGCCTTACGATCAGCCGCTGTCGGACACGCCCGGCAGGGCAGGTACTGCCGCTCCGGCCAAAAAGCCCGATCCGTTTTTCACCGACATCAACAACGAACTGGCCGATAAAGGCTTCCTCGTCACCTCGACCGATGACATCATCAACTGGGCGCGCACCGGCTCCCTCATGTGGATGACGTTCGGCCTCGCGTGCTGCGCGGTGGAGATGATGCACGCCTCCATGCCGCGTTACGATCTGGAGCGGTTTGGTTTTGCGCCGCGCGCCTCGCCTCGCCAGTCGGACGTGATCATTGTCGCAGGCACGCTGTGCAACAAGATGGCGCCTGCCATCCGCAAGGTCTACGACCAGATGCCAGAACCGCGCTACGTCATCTCCATGGGCAGTTGCGCCAACGGTGGCGGCTATTACCACTATAGCTACTCCGTGGTGCGTGGCTGCGACCGGATTATCCCCGTGGATATCTACGTGCCCGGTTGCCCGCCTAGCGCCGAGGCGTTGCTTTACGGCGTGCTGCTGCTGCAAAAGAAAATCCGCCGCACCGGCACCATAGAGCGCTAGCCTGCCGGGAGATAGTCGATGACTATTTGGAGTATTCTGGGCTTAGTGGGGCTGACAGCCGTGTTCATCTTTATTCTGGCTAAAATGAGCGCGGGGAGAAAAGGCGCTTCACGTGCTCGCAACGTGGATGGCACCACATCTTGGTAGTCATTCGGCGGAAGCGGTCGCCATGATACTCCCGATGGCGGGAACGGCCATGGTGGAGATGGCGGCGGTGATTGATATGTGGTTCGGAACGGAATGCAGGCGCCATTTATGAGAATGTCAGCAATCCCTTTCGATATAACCGACTGGTCTGCGGTCGAGCCATCCACGCATAAGGGCGACTTCGGCGTTGCGACGTGGCGGACGCGGGAGTTTGGCGGCATTTCCGTTCGAATGGTTGAATATTCGGAAGGTTATGAATCAGACCATTGGTGCAGCAAAGGGCACATTCTGCTCTGCCTAGAGGGCGAACTGGAAACGACGCTCGAAGACGGGCGCATATTCGTGCTGAAGCCCGGCATGAGCTATCAGGTTGCGGACGGGGCCGAGCCACATCGCTCGAAAACCACGACGGGCGCTAAACTTTTTGTCGTCGACTGAGGATGAAATGACGATTGATCTGAAGATACTTGGCGAGCATATCGCCGCCGCGAACAAAGATGCGGTGACAGATTTCAGCCTGGGCCTGGGTGAACTGACGCTCAACGCTCGCCGAGACGCTCTGTATGATCTCATCGCGTTTCTCAAGGCGGACCCGCGCTGCCGGTTCAGCCAGCTTATCGACATTTGCGGCGTCGATTATCCAGAGCGCGCAGAGCGTTTCGATGTCGTGTATCACTTTCTCAGCCCGCACCTGAACCATCGCATCCGCGTTAAGATCAGCACTGATGAGCGCACGCCGGTGCAATCGATTATCGGTCTTTACCCCGCCGCAAACTGGTATGAGCGGGAAGCGTTCGACCTCTACGGGGTTCTATTCAGCGGCCACCCGGATTTGCGCCGCATTCTCACCGACTATGGATTTCGCGGCCACCCGCTTCGCAAAGATTTTCCGCTCACCGGCTTCGTCGAAGTGCGGTATAGCGAAGAGGAAAAGCGCGTTGTTTACGAGCCAGTAAAGCTGCAACAGGAGTTCCGCAGCTTTGACTTCCTAAGCCCCTGGGAGGGCGCCGACTATAATCTGCCGGGCGACGAGAAAGCCGCGAAACCATAACACGAGGAAACACCATGGCCGAGGAAACCACATTCACGCTGGCTCAGTCGCTGGCCGCCCAGAAAGCGCTCCGCGATGCAACGGGTGCCGAGGAAGAGCTGTTTAATCTGGCCGAAGTCGTCGGCATGGCCAGCGAAGAGATCGAGATGCTCCAGGGCCAGGGCAAATCCAACGCCGATATTGCGGCGATGATGCAGACCGCCACAGGCAACCCAATCACGGCAGAGGATATCGAGGCGTTCTATCTTAGCCCCGAGGAACGCGAGCGCTGGGGCGAAGATAATGACGACGAAGACGCATGAAGCATGCGTTCCAATCGGGTCTGGTTATTTACCCTCGTCATACGCACAACTAAACCCGCACTGAGAGTTAGCGCTATATCCACACACTAACTGGTAAGCTAGCGTTATATTTTGAGAAATCCAATATCCTACAAGAAGCAATAAAAAGTTTATCAACCACGGAGCTGTTATGAGAAAGACAAATGCCGTCCGGCATAATCTTCCATCCAAGCCGCCGCGAAAAAGTTTTTCAGACAGGTCCGAACTTGCGTCATTGTTTGTACGGCCGGGAGATTTAGTTTGCGATCTCGGCGCCGGTGCACAGCAGTTAAGAAAGTTTTTACCAGCCAACACGAAATATCTTGCTGTTGACGGCGTTGCAGCGTTGCCGGGGACACACTTAGCTGATTTTGAAACATCTGATTTTACCTTGCCAACCGAGGATTTTAACGTAGTGATGGCGCTCGGTTTGTTTGAACACATCCTCAACCTTGAGCAGTTTCTCGGTCGCCTGGCAAAAGACTGTGAGGATAAATTTATCATTTTTAGCTACGATTTTTGGCGTTCTCCCAAAGAGAAGTTCGAACCGGCTGGTCAAGAGCGCCGCGTGCGCCGAATTTGCAACCTTGAGGATGGCATTGCTATATTCTCAACTTACATTCAGGATCTAACGGTTGCCACGGTTATGCGGCGCCGTGTCGTTTTCACAGGGGTGCTTGGCATTGGTGGTTCTGAACCAAATACTAGAAGGGCGGTAACGCAGATTGCATACCAGAATTCGTCTTTGGCAGAATTTTTAACTGTTAAACTTTTTAAGACACGCATCGCTCCAACATGGATTGCATAGGTAGACGATAGATAATGGCCGATGGCGGAGCAGTTACAAAGACTAGCGCATCAAAAACCCCAGAGGCGGAGCTGCGCAACTTTACTATCAACTTCGGGCCGCAGCATCCGGCGGCGCACGGCGTGCTACGTCTTGTGCTAGAACTGGATGGCGAGGTGGTCGAGCGTGTCGATCCGCATATCGGGCTTTTACATCGCGGCACTGAGAAGCTAATCGAGCACAAGACTTACCTCCAAGCGATTCCGTATTTTGATCGGCTTGATTACGTCGCGCCGATGAATCAGGAGCACGCTTTCTGCCTCGCAATCGAAAAGCTGCTCGGCCTGGAAGTGCCGTATCGCGGTCAGCTCATCCGCGTCCTGTATTGCGAGATCGGCCGTATCCTTAGTCACTTGCTCAACGTCACAACGCAGGCGCTTGACGTAGGCGCCCTGACGCCGCCGCTGTGGGGGTTCGAAGAACGCGAGAAGCTGATGGGCTTTTACGAGCGCGCTTCCGGCGCGCGTCTGCACGCCAATTATTTCCGTCCCGGCGGCGTGCATCAGGATTTGCCGCCTGCGCTGCTGGAGGACATTTATGCCTGGTGCAACCCATTCCGAAAAGTCCTGGCGGACATTGACGCTCTCCTTACGCCGAACCGCATCTTTAAACAACGCAACGTGGACATCGCCATTGTGAGCCTTGAGGATGCGCTTGCCTACGGCTTCACCGGCGTAATGCTGCGCGGCTCGGGCGCGGCGTGGGACTTGCGCAAGAGCCAGCCCTATGAATGCTACGCCGAGATGGAGTTCGACGTGCCTATAGGGAAAAACGGCGATTGCTATGACCGCTACCTCATTCGCATGGAAGAGATGCGTCAGTCGGTAAGCATTATGGAGCAATGCCTCGACCGGCTTATTGGGCCTAAGGGCGGCGGCTCGGTGATGACTACAGACAATAAGATCGCGCCGCCGCGGCGGGACGACATGAAGCGTTCGATGGAGGCAATCATCCATCACTTCAAACTTTACACCGAAGGCTTCCGCGTGCCTAAAGGCGAGGTTTACTCCTGCGTGGAGGCGCCTAAAGGTGAGTTCGGCGTTTATCTCATCGCCGATGGCTCCAACAAGCCTTACCGCTGCAAAATTCGCGCGCCCGGATTCCCGCACCTCGCCGCGATGGACTTCCTGTGCAAGGGCCACATGCTCGCCGATGTTAGCGCCGTGCTTGGCAGCCTGGATATCGTGTTCGGCGAGATCGACCGTTGACGCGCAAATGGTTTTTGGGCCGATCCGCCAATGATTACATGACTGCTCTAGCGCTAACAATAAGCGTTATAATTCTTTTTTCTACGTTATATTATAATGACAAAACTATAAGGCTGCAAAAAACACAGGCTTTGCAGGTTAAAAAGGTCGAAGCTTGCTCAAATATATTATCCAGCATCATTATGTATAGACGATTTTTGGAAAACTTTGATTTAATAAACTTTCAGAGAGAAAAAGGGTTAGTTATTGGCGTTATAATATCCAATAGATTTTTCTTCCTAGAGGGGCGAAGAAAAATTATAGACTCTGTTTTGCTTACTATTGAGCAAAGTAATGTGAGTGATGAACGTCAAAGGCTGCGAGCCGTTGAAAATCTGAATGAAAAGCTATAAGCGCTGGACTCGACTTGCCGCCTAATCATGCGGGGCAAAAAATATCGATTCTAGACGCTATTCAGTTTGAGGCCCAAGTGCGTCGGCTTGTCGCATTATTTTTGCGTGGAACACGCATGTGTTGCCCGAAACGCTCTTTAAGTGTAATCATCCTAGCCATGGCAAAACAGTCATGAAAGTATTGCAAGCGTCTGAATTCGCTAACTTTACTTTAAATTAAAAACATAGTTTGGGGAGATTTGCGTGCTGTTGAACCTTTTCGGAGCTGCTCCCTATGACGTGCGCCGTTGTCCTGATCTGCGACACGAATTTTATTCTTCCCAGCTTCGCAACCGCAATTTCTGCGAGAGCAAACGTTTCACTTGATAATACTCCAGTCGTTATCTTTGTTACCGATGCAACGGAGGCGACCCTCGCCGCGCTCAAGCCCGCCGCCCAAAGTCGAAACATTGAGCTAATTGCCGCACAAATTCCTGAAATCGAGGCGTTCAAAAGCACACACCGGGACAGGTTTTTGCCTGTAGCGGCCTTGTCGCGATTTTGGGTGGACAGGTTTCTACCCTCTCACGTTGACCGCTTCCTTTATCTCGACGGAGACATTCTGGTGAACCCGTCAATTGACGAGCTTCTCATGGCGCCAATCCCTGAAGGCGGGATTTTGACCGCGCCTGACACTGTCGCTTTGTGCGCTGACGAAATTGGCCCGGCTCCGCGCCGCGAAAAAGCCTATCTCGATGGTTTGGGCAGCACATTTGACGATTATTTCAATTCGGGCGTGCTTCTCGCGGATCGCAGCGGATGGCGCGCCATTGCGGACGATGCGATGGCGTACCTGCGCGATCACCCGGAAAAATGCCGTTCCTCGGATCAAAGCGCGCTCAACGCGGTGACCAAGGGTAAGCGTGGCATGTTATCACTATGCTGGAACTACCAGTCCGATCATATGACAGTACTTGATCCACGCACGATTGGCGTCGAACCGGCGATCTATCATTTCACCGGTGGCCCTAACCTTGGCATCAGGCCACATGGCCATGGGACGAAAGCTTCAATTGGGCATATCGGGATGCGCTTAAGGTTTTAGAGGGCCTTGGCGTTGCTGACCCTAAGCCGTCGCCTGCGCAGCTTGCGGAGGGCTTGGCGCACCGCGCTCGCGCGTGGTCAAGGCTGAAATACTATTTTCCCTGGCGCCGGATAACACGTGGCCGCAGGATCAGGCAGTTGCTTGCGCAGGGAGCCGGTGGAGTCAGTCTGGTGGCAGGCGTCAACAAGGCTGCCTGAGGCGCGGTTACTAGTGTTTCTCTTCCTGGGCCGCATCTGCGTCACGCTTACGTCTGGCGGTCAGCTAAAAACTGTATTATCACAATTGTAATCGATGTGGTGGACAAGCGTTTAGAGAGAGCAGATGATAAGACCGGTTTTTTGGATCATCGCTTTTCTGGCGGGTCTCGGCCTTGCATACTTTATCGCCCAAATCGACTCGATCTACATCCAACCAACGCCCTCATTGCTTCCTTTTATGCTGTTGATGCTGATTATCGTAACCGTGCTTTATCAAGTGAGGTTCAATCTTGAGAACCCGCCTCCAAAGCCTGTCACGTTCGTTTTCGCCCCTCCGACAGCCAGCATCTTCGGCGAGCTTATCGCGATTTTTTTGGGTTCCTCGCTCCTCAATCAGATGAACGGTTAAGATCGCATGGTCGTCCGTAGACTTGATCCAAACCAGCCTAAAGATTTTGTATTCACACCAGGCAATCTCGACTGGGCGCGAGAAATGATCGAGAATTACCCTGAAGGCCGACAGGCGGCGGCGGTAATTCCCTTGCTGTGGCGCGCGCAGGAGCAGCACGCATTCTGGCTGCCCGAGCCTGCCATCCGTTATGTCGCCGACTTACTCGACATGCCTTATATCCGCGTCTACGAAATCGCCACATTCTATACGATGTTCAACTTATCGCCGGTGGGCAAGCATCACGTACAGCTTTGTGGCACCACGCCCTGTATGTTGCGCGGGGCGGAGGACATCAAGCGCGTATGCCGCACCATGATTGGCGAGGAGGGCGCGGTTTCGGCTGACGGCATTCTTTCGTGGGTGGAGGTCGAGTGCCTTGGCGCCTGCGTCAATGCGCCTATGGTTCAGATCAACACGGATTATTTCGAGGATTTGACACCGGATAATTTCACAGTGCTGCTGGCAAAATTACGTGAGGGCGTTTCGGTAAAACCTGGGCCGCAATCCAACCGCCAGCTTTCCTCGCCTGCTGGCGGGCCGAAAACGCTCAAGAACGTGCCTTTGTACAAATCAGCCGGGTATGATCCTGGCCCTGAGAATAAACTCACCGATGCCGAGGCAAAAGAACCCACCGAGTCTGCCAATATGCGCGAGTCGCCAGCGCCCAAGCCGCCAATCGACGACAAGTCCAGCCCCGGTTCCTCATAGCATGCGCAGCGTTTTATGCTAGACGCCGAGACGCTTGCGACTTTGTTCGCCATAGCCATCCTAGCTGGGTGTTTTGACGCTATCGCGGGCGGTGGTGGGCTGATAACCGTTCCGGCGCTGCTTCTGGCGGGTCTGCCTCCGCTGGAAGTCATTGCGACGAATAAACTTCAAACCACATTCGGTTCAACATCTTCATCGTTGACGTTCGCCCGGCGGGGCCTGATCGAGTGGCGGTCCGCCATTCCTTTTGCGCTGCTGGCATTTGCGGGGTCGATCGCTGGCGCACTGTCTGTAAAACTTGTACCTCGCCCTGTACTCGAAGCCGCCGTGCCCGTCATGCTAATCATCATCGCCAGTTATTTCGCACTGTCGCGGCGCATGACCAACGAAGATGCGAAGGCCAAAGTTTCACCGCTCCTATTCGGCGCGCTTATTCCTCCGGTGGTAGGGTTCTACGATGGGATTTTCGGGCCCGGGGCTGGGTCATTTTATATGGCGGGTTTTGTGTCGCTGCTAGGATATGGCGTTGTAAAGGCCACAGCCCACACCAAACTCGCCAATGCTGGCAGCAACTGGGGCAGCCTACTTGTTTTCATGGTCAGCGGATCGATTGTCTGGACGGTTGGACTGATCATGGGCGTCGGCTCTCTGATTGGCGCGCAGATCGGTTCACGGCTGGCAATCCGGTTCGGAGCAACGTTGATCCGCCCGCTGCTTGTTGTCATATGTATAGCAATGACAGTGCGTTTATTGGCCGACCCGCAAAACCCGCTACGAGTTTTTGCTGAGCAAATTTTGTGAGAGAAAATCATGCTTGAAGATAAGGATCGTATCTTCACGAACCTCTACGGCCAGCTTGATTGGCGGCTGAAGGGGGCGCAATCGCGCGGGGCGTGGGACGGCACGAAACACTTCCTGAGTAAGGGGCAAGACTGGATCATCGACGAGATCAAAGCCTCCGGGCTTCGCGGTCGCGGCGGCGCGGGCTTCCCCACCGGCCTTAAATGGTCATTCATGCCGAAGAGCGATCCCCGTCCGAGCTATCTGGTCATTAATGCCGACGAGTCCGAACCTGGCACCTGCAAAGACCGCGAGATTATGCGCCACGATCCGCATTTGCTGCTCGAAGGCTGCCTTTACGCCGGTTTCGCCATGCGCGCGCCTGTGTGCTATATCTACCTGCGCGGCGAATACGTGCTGGAGCGAAAGCGCCTGCAGGCTGCAGTCGATGAGGCTTATGAGGCCAAGCTCATCGGCAAAAACAATATCCACGGCTGGGATTTCGAGATTTACCTGCACCATGGGGCGGGGGCCTATATCTGCGGCGAGGAAACGGCGCTGCTCGAAAGCCTGGAGGGCAAGAAAGGCCAGCCGCGCCTGAAGCCGCCGTTCCCCGCCAACGCCGGCCTATGGGGCGCCCCAACAACTGTCAACAACGTCGAATCCATCGCCGTGGTGCCCGACATCCTGAGGCGCGGCGGAAGCTGGTTCGCCAAACTCGGACGCCCGAACAACACGGGCACGAAACTGTTCTGCATCTCCGGCCATGTGAACGAGCCGTGCAACGTGGAGGAAGAGATGGGCATCCCGTTGCGCGAACTTATCGACAAACACGCGGGCGGCGTGCGCGGCGGCTGGGACAACCTGATGTGCGTCATCCCCGGCGGGTCGTCGGTGCCGCTGGTGCCAGCCAGTCAGTGCCAGAAGCTGCTTATGGACTTCGATTCGCTTCGCGATGTGCAATCCGGCCTCGGCACGGCGGCGGTCATTGTCATGGACAAATCCACCGACATCATCAAAGCCATCGCCCGCATCTCCTATTTCTACAAGCACGAGAGTTGTGGCCAATGCACGCCTTGCCGGGAGGGCACCGGCTGGATGTGGCGCATGCTGTCGCGTATGGCGGAGGGGCGCGCCACCTCACGTGAAATCGACCAGTTGCTGGATGTGACAAAGCAGGTGGAGGGCCACACCATCTGCGCGCTGGGGGACGCCGCCGCGTGGCCGATTCAGGGCCTTATCCGCCACTACCGCCATGTCATCGAGGAGCGCATCGAAGGAGCCGCAGGCCGCATTGCGGCTGAGTAGCGGGGCAGTCTTATGAAAGCCGCTTCATTTATCCTGGCGGCTTTCGGGAACAAAACTTCTTTTTAGGGATTTTCTTGCCGCGAACGGCTTGCAATGGGCCGCGCCTTCCAAGCAAGGCTGACGATGACCCTGAATCTCTCACCGCATACACTCTACTGGATTATCGCTCTTTCCCTGGCCGTGCTCCTTGTGGCCTTTCTCGGCGACATCCTTACGCCATTCGTGCTGGGCGGCGTTATTGCCTATCTTTTTGATCCTATTGTCACCCGGCTGCACCGCGAAGGACTATCGCGGGGCGTCTCTGCATTCGTCATCGTCTGCGCTTTAGCCGCGTTGGTGTTACTGGCGATTGCCTTGCTCGTACCTGTGCTGTTCGCTCAATTCTCAGCATTGGTGGAAAATTTCCCACGCTATCTTCAGCAGTTGCAAACTTATATAGCGGAGCGCTGGCCGGACTGGCTTCAATCTCTCCGTCCTCAAACCGTCGCCGCAGATGCGCCACCAGAGCAAGGCGCTTTCTCGGGGCAATTGACGGGCTGGGCGGTTGAGCAACTGAAAGGTCTTGCGGCGAACGGATTGGCGCTCGCCAACTCGCTGGCTTTGCTTTTTGTTACGCCTGTGGTCGCGTTTTTCCTTCTCAAGGACTGGCGCAAGCTGCTGAACTCCGTCGATGAAACACTGCCACGCCAGGACGCCCCTGAGATTCGCAGCATCGCCGCCGAAATCGACACAACACTATCGAGCTATCTGCGAGGCACCGCGACTGTGATTCTTCTCCTCTCCGCGATTTTCATGATCGGGCTTGAACTCGTCGGGCTCGATTACGGTCTGGTTATTGGGCTGGGCGCGGGCATTCTCAGTTTTATCCCCTATGTCGGGGCGCTTGCAGGTTTGGTGATCGGCGGCGCGGTCGCGTTCGCGCAGTTCTGGCCCGATTGGGTCCAGATCGTGCTGGTGCTCGGGGTGTTTCTCGGCGGGCAGGCTTTCGAGGGCAATGTTCTAACGCCGAAAATAGTCGGCGATAATGTCAGGCTGCACCCGGTTTGGCTTATCTTTGCGCTGCTTGCGTTTGGCTATGCTTTTGGTTTCGTGGGTCTTTTGATCGCAGTGCCAGCCGCTGCAATCTGCGGCGTGCTGGTACGTCGCGCTTTACAAAAATACTACGAAAGCGAGGCTTATCTCGGCCGCAAAGCTCCCCATCCTCAATGAAGGCGACCAACCGGAATAGTTTCACTTCTTGTTCCAATCTACAACCGGTTTCGACATTAAAAATCTGTTCGCTTCAAAGTCGCAAGCCTCGCCATTTGCATGGTCATAGGTTATGTAACTTGATATTTTATTAATTATTGCAGCCCCGAATGTGACGGAGCAATGAATTTGAATTGCAAGGATTTGCTGGTGGCGGCGATTGTAACCTTTTCTGTCATTGGCGCGTCACGGGACGCCGCAGCCGCAGCATCATGCACGGACTATAAAAAGCAAATGAGCCAGGCTGAAGCCGCCGGGGATATCGGTCGCGCAGAAATTTTGCTTGAAAACTTGACGGAAACAATGCCTGCAACGCCGAAGACGGCGCCATGAAGCTCATGGAGTGGTTGATCGCGCGCAACTATTTCATCACAACGAAAGGGCAGTGCGACCGCGCCATTGCCCTGCGCAAGCATTTGGAGAAGAGCGGTTATCCCAAAGGCCGGTTTGAAATCGATGGATTGGGCGAAACGGCTCCCTGTCGGCCCCTCCAGCGCCGCCAGCCTGACTCAGGAGGAGATCTGGCAGGTCAACCGCCGCGCGGAGTTGAAACGCAAATAGTGGGAAGCGGTCATGCCATTGAAACATCTCCTTGCGACTGCATTTACCGTTCTAGCGCTGTGCATGGGCGGCGCGGGTGCAGCGGACATTTACGCGCTATCGGTTGGCGTTAACCACTATGACCGCGAGAGGCCGTTGCGAGGCGCCGTCGCTGATGCTCTCGACATTCGCAAAGCGGCGATGGCGATAGGCGCCAAGCGAGCCACCGTTCTTCTTGACCGCGAGGCGACCCGCGATCGTGTACAGACCGAACTTGCCGCAATGCTTCGCGACGCAAAAAAAGGCGACACGCTGATTTTCTCCTATGCCGGGCACGGCACGCAGGAAGCGGACGCGGCGCCGCTAGATGAGTCAGATGGCCGCGACGAAGCGTTTTTATTGAGCGGGTTTGATCGCAACAACGCCGCCACCCGCAACTTACATCGTCTGCTAGATGACGGTATTTACCTTTGGCTGAAACAGGCTGGCGGCAAAGGGTTGAAAGTCATTTTCGTGGCCGACGCCTGCCATTCCGGCACTATGACGCGCAACGTGGACGGCGGCGACCGCATGGCGGCTACGAATCCCGACCTTCCTCCGCAGAGCGCAAGTCCCTCCAAACCAGATGTAGGCGAGGATGACCTGGACCATGTGACGTTTTTTTCCGCCACGCAGGAGTCGCGCACCTCACCCGAAGTCACCATCGATGGCGCCAAGCGCGGCTCACTCAGCTATGCCTTCGCGCGCGGCATCGAGGGCGCGGCTGACTATGACCGCAATAAGAAGCTGACGCGAGGCGAGCTTGGGCGCTATGTACGGCGCAGCGTGCGCCAGATTTCCGAAGCCAACCAGACGGCTAAAATCCGCTTCCGTTCCGGCAGCGAGGAAGACGCTGTGTTTGGCGGTGCGCCAACGTTCAGGCAAGAGGAAAGCATCGTTGGCGTTAGCAAGCTGAAGGTGCATCTTGCGGCGGCCTCGCCTGAGCAAATGCAAAACCTCATGCAGAAGCTTCGTAACGTCATTTTTACCGACCAGAAGACAGAAGCCGATTTGGTTTGGAGCGCCAAGGACAAGGCAGTGACAAGCGGGGGCGGCGATGCGGTTTCTTATGGCGTAGACGACACGAGCTTGCAGGAAGTGATCGATAAATGGCTGGCGCTGGCTTACATCAAGCAGCTTGTGCTAGCCAACCCCCTCGACGTTAGCCTCTCCGAGGGAGATGTGCTGCATCGGCAAGGTAAAATCGTGAACTTTGTCACCCTGCCTGTGAATTACACGCACCTGACCGTTTTTAACCTGGCGCCCGGCGGCGAAGTGCAATTTTTGTATCCAAGAGCTAGTGATCGCCCGGAGTGGCCGATACGGACTCCGTACACGCTAACGACGATTGTCAAAGACCCGCCTTTCGGGGCGGAGCATGTCGTCGTTTTATCGACGCCTGTGCCGCTAGTTGATATGCATTTGAAGCTTCAGCGCGCTGCGTCGGCCGATGTCGCAGTTATCCTCAACAAGGCGCTAAACGGGGTTGAACATCAGATTGGGCTTCAGGGCTTGTATACTGCTTCCAAAGGGCCTGCAAGGTGAGCGCTTGTGTGTATGCAAAGCGCTTTTTGCGTGATCTCGCTTCCGTTGTGGAAGCTCGCAGTGTGCTCAAACGAACAGCCTGATTTAGTAACGCGCCACAAGTTCACGAGCGGAAAATTCAACGTACTCGATGTGCGCTATAGCGGGGCGGTCACGCAGCTTTTCCCGTGCGTGTGTGGCCTGGCCGGCAGCGCGACTGGCTGGTCAACTGGGTGCTCGCCAAGGCCCGCTACCAGATCGTTCCATAGCTAAGGTTAGTCCGCGCTGGATATGCGCCGCCGCACGCCCCATTCCGCTAGAATTTTATCCATATCCGCCGCAACAAAATGCCTGGCGCTTTCCACGTCATATCCTTGCTGCAGAAGCTCGTCATAGTCCGTTAGCGCATGCCGGACATAAGCCACAAGCGATAGCCACGCCGCCGTCTCGGCCGAAGCGGGGCGCAAGCCAACGCTGTCCATGGCATGATCGACAACTGCGCCGCGCTCATAAGGCGGTATCTTGGGTGCGAGACGCAGTAGCGCGGCGTCAATGTTATCCCGCTTACCCATTAAAACCCGGCTTTATAGTGTTAGCGAGGGCGAACAAAGCATGGTTTGCCCCTATGACTATCTTTGCAAGCCACTGCATGCAACGCCAGAGATGTTGCAAAGCCCGTTAGTTGCGTTCATGATTTGTGCATGATAGCGGCTGCTGTACTTGCTGGTTTATCTCAACGGGATTGGCTTCACCATAATGATTTATGAAAAGTCCACCCGGTCGCGCATACGTAAAATTCATAGTCAAAACTAGCAAGCGCGGCTCATAATGGGATGGCGGTATGGCAGCGTGCAGAACGCCCGTGCTATTTGATGTAAAATGCCAATAACGCGAACCAATAAGCGATTAAGGGAGAAACCACCATGTTGATGCAAGCGCTGGAAGACCTCAAAAAGAGCGTGGCGATGCGGCCGCAGTATGACAATTTCATTGGCGGCAAATGGGTTGCCCCTGTGCGCGGCCAGTATTTCGACAATTTGAGCCCGATCAACGGTCGCAAGGTCTGCGAGATCGCGCGCTCGACCTCTGAGGATATCGAACTTGCGCTAGACGCGGCGCACGTGGCCAAAGACAAGTGGGGCCGTACCTCGCCGTCCGAACGCGCGGTCATGCTGAACAAGATCGCCGACGTCATCGAGCAGCGCCTGCCTTTGCTGGCGATGGTGGAGTCCATCGACAACGGCAAGCCGATCCGCGAGACGACGCATGCCGACCTGCCGCTCGCCGTCGATCATTTCCGCTATTTCGCGGGCGTAATCCGCGCGCAGGAAGGCGGCATTTCCGAGATCGACCACGATACGGTTGCTTATCATTTCCACGAGCCAATCGGCGTCGTCGGCCAGATCATTCCATGGAACTTCCCGATCCTGATGGCGACATGGAAGCTTGCTCCTGCGCTCGCCGCTGGCAACTGCGTGGTGCTGAAACCCGCCGAACAGACGCCGATGAGCATCATGTTGCTGATGGAAATGATCGGCGACATCCTGCCGCCGGGCGTGCTGAACGTCGTTAACGGCTTCGGCGTGGAGGCGGGCAAGCCGCTGGCGCAGAACAAGCGCATCGGTAAAATCGCATTTACGGGCGAGACGACCACCGGCCGCCTAATCATGCAATATGCATCGGAAAACCTGATCCCCGTCACGCTGGAGCTGGGCGGCAAATCGCCGAATATTTTCTTCGCCGACGTGGCCAACGAGGATGACGACTTTTTTGACAAGGCGCTCGAAGGCTTCACCATGTTTGCGTTGAACCAAGGCGAGGTCTGCACCTCTCCGTCTCGCGCGCTCGTGCACGAGAGCATCTACGACCGGTTCATGGAGCGGGCTGTTGCGCGCACCAAGGCCGTCAAGCAGGGGCACCCGCTAGACGCCTCCACCATGATCGGCGCGCAGGCGTCCAACGATCAGCTTGAGAAAATCCTCTCCTATATCGACATCGGCCGCAAGGAAGGCGCTAATGTGATGACAGGCGGCGAGCGCTCCGATCTGGGCGGCGAACTGACGGAGGGCTATTACGTCCAGCCCACAATTCTGGAGGGCCACAACAAGATGCGGGTGTTTCAGGAGGAAATCTTCGGCCCGGTCGTGTCCGTGACAAAGTTTAAGGATGACGCCGACGCGCTAGCCATCGCCAACGATACGCTATATGGCCTGGGCGCCGGAGTGTGGACGCGCGATGGCAACCGCGCGTATCGCTTTGGCCGCGCCGTGCAGGCGGGCCGCGTCTGGACGAACTGCTATCACGCCTATCCGGCGCACGCGGCGTTTGGCGGCTACAAGCAGTCCGGCATCGGCCGCGAAAACCACAAGATGATGCTCAACCACTACCAGCAGACCAAGAACATGCTGGTCAGCTACAGCCCGAAAAAGCTCGGCTTTTTCTAAACTTTGCGCCACAATCCGCCGTCCCGGGCATTCCGGGGTGGCGGATATACAAAGCTATATTCTATAGGACAGTACGCCGCTACAAAGCCTGTTACGGAGCTTTTTACCGTAGTCAAAGGCTTTTTTAACCGCTGCGTAGCGCTGAACTTGCAGTTTGGCGGAGGGGGTGGCCGCCAAGTGATTGTTGTTTAACATCTATTGCCGTCGATCTGTGTGCCGAAACAGTTATGTAAATCAACGGCTAAATTCGATAATTATCTATTCACGACGATTATTGTCGGTTAACATCGCTTCGCCTGATATGGGCTGGAACATGGGCGGGCGATGGCGAGACTTACAAAACGGCTTACTGCGGTCAAGGTGCAGGGTCTAAAAGCCAAGGGTTTGCACGCCGATGGTGACGGGCTTTATTTGAAGATCACCGCGACCGGCTCAAAGAGTTGGATTTACCGTTTCACGATAGCGGGCCGCACCCGCGACATGGGGCTAGGGAAATATCCAGAGATCGGCTTATCCGGCGCGCGGATTGCGGTGCAGAGCCTCAAAGAGAAGGGCGGTGATCCTATCGAGGCAAAGGCGCTTAAGCGCCTTGCGGCGCAAAATGCAACCGCCGAAAGTGCCCGCGTTGCCCTCACATTCAGCGAAGCCTGCGAGCGCTACCTTGCCAATAAACTGGCTGGCTATCGGAACGCCAAGCATCGCCAGCAGTGGACGAATACTTTGACGGCTTATGCGGTTCCAATAATCGGCGGCAAGGCGGCGCTAACTCTCTCCCGGCGCGATATCTTGGCAGTGCTCATGCAGCCCCACAGAAAGGCCAAGCAACCTGTAGAAGCCCCGTTGTGGCTTGGCCTGCCAGAAACGGCGTCACGGCTGCGCGGGCGGGTTGAGAAAGTGATTGATTTCGCCGCCGCCCATGAAGGTGTCGAGGATCACCTTAACCCCGCCCGCCTGGATGGCGCACTTAAGATGCTGCTGCCAGATCGTCCGGTTGCCCCAGAACAGCACTTTCCCGCGATTTCGATAGCGGATGCGCCAGCGTTCATGAGAAACCTGCAACCTAAGGAAAGCCTGTCTGCCCGCGCGCTCAAATTCCTTATCTACACCGTCACGCGATCCGGCGATGTGCGTGGCGCTCGATGGTCAGAGGTGGACGCGGGCCGCACCTTGTGGACGATTCCGGCTGAACGCATGAAGGTGAAGTCCAAAACTCAGCCGCACCGTGTGCCATTATCCGCACCCGCGCATGACCTGCTCACAAGCCAGCCGCGCATCGCCGGATGTGATCTGATATTTCCCTCGATGCAGGGCAAGCCCCTTTCAGATATGGCGCTATCGGAACTCATGCGCGGGTCTAAGTTCACGGCGGCACCGCCCTATCAGGATCGCAAGCCCACACCACATGGTTGGCGGTCGACGTTCAAGGATTGGGCGCGCGAGAACACCAGAGCGCCCGCCGATGTTGTGGAGCTCTGTCTTGCTCACAAAAACCCGGACGATGTTGAGCGGGCTTATGGCCGATCCGATCTGCTGGAACTGCGTCGCGAGCTTATGGACGCTTGGGCGGCGTTTTGTGATGCGGGCGGCAATATTGTGACTCTGAGGAAGTTCGCCTAAAGTCAAAACGCGCGGCTAGGTTTGATCCCCGAACGCTGGAAACTCGCATCCAGCCCGCCGCGCGCCAACCATTTGCGAGGCGCTTGCGAGGGCGCATGACACCCAACGACGAGGTAGTTTTCCGCGCCGCCATAGAGCGCGAGCACACTGCGCGACTTGCGCTGTCTATGGCACATGCCTCAGAAGCTCCGCTCCGATACGAAGCGCGCGAATGGTGCGCGTCCGTAGGAACGTTGCTGGCGCTTTACGGCCACTCACCCGCCAATGCACCGCTTCCGGCAACACTATCTTTGACGCTTTCCGGAATGTTTGAATATTTAGCTGTAGGCAAAATACCGGAACCATTCATGGATGTCGTGGGCAAGGGCGTGCCACCAGCGGGGCCGTCAGAGCGGCGCGATATCGAGCATGCCGTTCGCTATAGATTGCTCTGTGAGGCGGGTGTTATCAGCGATCGCGCGCCCGTACAGCGAATTTCACGGGCGTTCTCAGTTAGCGAGCGGGCTGTGCAGGGTTGGATGAAAAAACACCCCGTGAATATTGCGGCATGGTTCCCGCTGGTAGTGAATGAAGATCGCGGGAGCTTGGCCTTGTCGCTTATGCTGCGGGCTGCGGAGCGGTACAAGTCAAGTGGGCGATCACATGCTGCTATAGCGTCCCGAGCACGGGGTGAATCCAAATAGCGGATTTCGTCGCGTCTTTCCCAAAATGCGTGCGCCAGTAAGGTCTACCACGACAACAATCGTTGGAGGTAGACATGTCAGGCAATCAGGCGACTCAGCTAGCCCATTCTCTGCAAAGCGCGTCAAAAACTACAGGCATCGGACGCGATAGGCTTTACGATGCGATGGCCACGGGTGAACTTAAGGCCCGCAAATACGGCAAGCGCACAATAATTTTGGATGATGATCTTCGCGATTTTCTGCGCGCTCTCCCGCCCTTAAAACTCTCCCGCTCGGCTGCATAAATGGGCTTGGATATGGGCTGCTTAAGCAGCGGAGCCTTTATGCCAAGCGGCGTAGGGCTCAATGGCGGATCGACCGTCCGCCAAAAACGAAAACCCGCACCAATTGGCGTTGGCGCGGGCGACTTCGAATTAATTAAATTGGGCGACTCAAAATATAGCGATTTTTCCGAAAATTGCAACGCGCCCGAATTTATTGGGTGCGGTGATGCTCAGCACGCATGAATTTCTCAGCAGCATAAGCACACACATTCAAAGGATCGGCGCAGTCGGCCTTTTGCCGCTTGTGATCATCCAGCCTGGCGGCAAGGTTTTAACTCAAAAGTTTCGCACCGATGATTGGAAAGCCATGGCCGACGAGGCCTTGGCGCGGTCTCAACACGCGAACGTCTATGCCCCATTGCATCTGGTAAGGAACGGGTTGGCATCGTATGAGCGCGGCAAGTTGCCTGATATTTCAGCCGTGTTCGGGGTCGTCATTGATGATGACTCTGACAAACGGGCAGTTGAACCGCCATTCGCGCCGAGCTTCGAACTGGTCACCTCGCGGGTTCCACATCGGAATAGACAGCTTGGATTTCTGTTTAATAGGGTCTTGTCCGGCAGCGAAGCGTTGCCGATCGCGGCCATGCTTCATGCCAAATGCGGCGGCGACCACGGTACGAAGGACGTTGTGCACGTCTGGCGCATACCGGGGACGTTGAACCACCCCACAGCGAACAAGATCGCTCGCGGTCGGCCTCAGACACCGCAACTGGTCGAGGGGGTCTGGCATGCTGGCGCATGATCCTGATGCCATGGTTGAGGCCTTGCGGCTAATGCCTGATAGGAACCCGTCGCGCCCGACCGGGCAAGCCTCGGGTGCAACTGGCGCGGTCGGCCTCCTGCCTCAGTACGTTCTCGACAGGCTGGCGACGGTGCCGCCCGAAGGCGAACGTAGTGATGCGGTTTATAATGTTACCTGCTGTCTTTTCGAACTCGGATATTCGATTGATGGCGCGATCGCGATATTAAGCGACGCGCCGATTGCCGAGAAATATCGGTTTAGGGGCGACCTCGCCGCCGAGGTGGCGCGCACGCATGGAAAGTGGGCGGGCAAGACGCCTGCCCACGCCAAATTTGCTGAGAGATCGAAGCCGGTAGTCAATTTCAATATCGTCTATGACGAGGATATTGTGGCGACTGCCCACCGCGAACTCATCAAAGGAACGCTTCCGTTTTTTGGGCTTGTGCTCTTGGGCGGACAGAGCGGGGCGGGCAAAAGCTACATAGCTGTCAGTGTGGCTGTGGAATTGACGCGACAGGGGGGAAGTTTTTTTGGGCGTCCGGTTCGCGAGCGCGTCGGCGTGGTTTTCGTCGCCGCTGAAGGTGCGGGCACAATCGAGAATAGAATTGCCGCCGCTAAAAAAGCGTGCGGCCTTAGCGAACCTCTGCCGATTGCGGTAAGCAGGTCATCGCCTGACCTATCTGATGAAAAAACAATTCAAGCCCTGATAGTCGAACTTAAGCGCATTGAGAGTGTTTTTCGCGAAAAGCACGATGTCCGGCTGGGCGCGATCATTATTGACACCTTAGCGGCAGCATGCCGCCTCGACGACGAAAACGATAATGCCGAGGCCGCTGAAGTCTGTCGCAACCTTCGCAGCATCGGAGAACCGTTCGGAGCGCTGGTTATCGCCGTTCATCATTTCGGCAAATCAGTTGACACTGGCTTGCGCGGGGCGAGTGCGTACCGGGCCGAGGCCGATGCCGTCCTTGCAGTCTTGGCCGACAGAAAAGAGGCCATAGGCGACGTTTCTAATCGGAAAGTGGCTCTTGCTAAATCCAGAACCGGTATCGAAGGAGTTATTGCCCCATTTGCTTTGCGGTTTGTCGCGCTTGGCAGTGATGAGTTCGGAGATGAGTTTGGAGATTGTGCGATCGAAGCTTCTTACGTGGTCAATGCATCCAAAATAACCGGGGGGTGCGCCCGCTTCATCCAAGCATTTGAGAAGGCTGCCAGCGGCGCTGGCTTTGCAACTGAACGGGCCGTGCGCGATGAATATTTCACCACCCAGCCTTCCGGCGGTGCCGATCCGCGTGAAGCTGCTCGGAAGGGCTTTGCAAGCGCGCTGGAAAAACTGGCCGCAAGATATCAAAGGGAAATACGGGATGGAGTGAAGTGCATCTCGGAAATTTAAGCTGACCGGAAAGACCGGAATTTCCGGAAATTTCCTTAAAATCCGGGCCAAAAAGACCGGAAGGACGGAAAACCCCCTAAGGGGTTTCCGCTTTCCGGTTGGCTTTCCGGCTTTAAGTTCTGATTTTTGAATAGGAGAATTTATGAAACGGTACGAAGCTGGCGCGATCCAGACATACGTTATCTACCGCGATCCTGAACCGGGCGAAGGCGAGTTCGTGGCAGCCTTCTCGGAGTTATGCGAAGCCTACTGTAAAGCGAGAGGTTTTGAATCTGAGATGCGCGGCACGTGCTGTTGCGTGAGCCTCCCAGCCTGTGGCACGCATGCCATTCTCATTCACTGGGCGTCCGGCGCTGACCTGCAGTATTGGGTGGATCTGATGCATGAGGCGCGGGATGCGCTGCGCGACGAATTTAAAATCTACATGCACATTATTCACACGGCAGATGATGACGCTAGGGGCGAAAAACCTACGCGTTGCCCGCGCGACTTCCGACGCTGGCTCACCAACGTTAAAGGCAAGTCCGTACTCAGAGATATTTTGAAACGCCGCCCGCGCTGCTCGTCGCGGCCCGCACGCCCTTAGCGTCGGCGATTTTGATGAGGATGACCGCCCCGAACACTGGGAGCAGGCGCTGACCAGCGGGGCCGACGTGATGGAGGCGAACTTTGCCCCTCTGTTGGAAAAATGCAAAGAGCTTGAAGCCGCGATTGATCGCGTTGACCCGACGCCTATCTTTACCGGTAGTGCTTCAACGGCGTCATAATCGGCCTGATGAGATTGGAATAACTGCTTGTTAAAAAAAGGCCAAAAGATAACTCGCGCCCCTCTCACTACGCTGCCCGGCGTCGTGGTCGAGATGGGGCGCATTTATCGTGCGATGCGAAGCGGCAAGGTTCCCCACGACGAAGGGCGTTCGCTGGTATGGGTTTTATCGCAATTGCGGGCCGCGCTTGAATCCGAGGCGCTTGTGGCGATCGAGCAAAAGCTTGCCGATCTGGAAACGCGCACAATCAACATGGTGCCAGTTCAACCCATGAGGCTCATCGATGGCGACGCGCACACAGATTCTCAAGCTGGCCGCCCGAATTGACGCCCTGTCAGAGCGGATAAATCCCGCGCGCCGGTTGCCGATCACGATCATGACCTGGGATGGCGAAGACGTAGCCGCGGCGAAGCGTCGGCATTATGCCCGGCATCCCGAGGATTTGGGGTGCGATGAAATCATCATAACGATCAGATGGATGACGCCGGAGGAAGCAGCGGCGTGTGGGATGGTTTAGCCGCCTGTCGCAGTATGGGCTACACCATGGGCTGAGACCCAACATTCAGAGAAAATATCAACAAAATCAATAGGTGATGGCGGAGGGGGTGGGATTCGAACCCACGGAACGGTTGCCCGCTCGCCGGTTTTCAAGACCGGTTCCTTAAACCACTCGGACACCCCTCCAAGTCGTCTTATTCCAACACATAATCCATGATACCGTCAAAATCCAGCTTATGATTACAAAATCACCTTGTCGCACTCTGGCTTTGGATGCAGTAAGACAGGTGAATTTTATACAACTATTGTTGTGTTAAACGGTCACATTGTGGCCGTCTTCTCACACCATCTTCTGTTGCAATGCAATAAAAAAGGAAGTTCCCTAACGAAATGCAAAAATGTTTGTTCCTCGCCTTGTGTTTGATCAGTGCATCGTCCGCGTTCGCGCAGTCAGGTAACGATGTGATCAAAGGCGAAACTCTGAGAAAGATGTTGTCGGGAACGACAATATTTATCAATACTCCATTCGGAGAATTGCCTGTTCGTTATTCCGGCAACGGCACTATGACATCGTCATCACCATCCCAGCTTGCTGCGATGGCGGGAGAGCCTACGAACTCAGACACGGGCCAGTGGTGGATCTCCGGAAACAGGCTTTGCCAGCGATGGCAGGTTTGGGTTCAAAAGAAATCATATTGTTTTGAAATGCGCGGCGATGAAAATTCTGTCACCTGGCGGCGCAACGACGGTAAATCTGGCACCGCACGAATCGGCTCTTAAAGCATAAGTTCCTCATGCACCCGCCATAATTCGCGGCAGTGATTGATAGTGGTGGAGCATACTCAGGATATGCTGTTTTAAAAGCACTGGAAGCGACGCTTCGTCCCTTGCTTCCAATCTCGTAATAATTTCTTCGTGCTCGATCATGCTTTGATCCCACAGCTTTTGCGATACGCCCGTAACCAGGCGCGCGCGACGAATCCGGTAACTTACCTGGTTATAATGCAAAGTGAGAAGTTCGTTTGCAGCTCCGTTCCGGATTTTGTCGTGGATGCGTCTGTTCGTAGCGAAGTACGCTTTCTGATCACCTTCTTCGTATCGCAAGCGTAATTCGTTATGCAGGCCGCGAACTTCCGCGATCTGTTCGTTGTTCATCATACGAGTTGCAAGAAGTCCGGACAGGCTTTCAAGCGCCGCCATGACGGGCAGGATTTCCTCCAGCTCTTCGAGCACGATAGGAGCCACGACGGCCCCGCGGTTGGGCGCTAGGATAACAAGGTTTTCCGCCGCGAGCACTTTGAGAGCTTCGCGTAACGGCGTCCGCGACACGCCAAACGTCTCGCAAAGCTGACGTTCCGGAACCTTGGTTGAAGGCGCCAGGTCGCCGTTGATAATCATATCGCGCAAACGCTGGCGCAGTTCGTCGTGCAGGGAGCGTCGGGCTAAGGGACTTAGGGAACTCATGTGCGCATTCTCTGGTTGAGATGAGAGTTTGATACAATCTTTTATATAGAATAGTGTTTATTTTATTTTGAGTTCAAAGCCAGCTTGAAAATGACCGCAGTGTGAAGCGGCGAGCGGCTAACCCCATCGCGGATCTGCTGTCGGCAGGAAAAGCCGTCGGCTATCACCAGAGTGTCCCGAGACGTCCCGCGAATGCTGGGAAACAGTGTCATTTCACCCATCGCTAGCGACATCTGGAGATTTTCCGCGCGGTAGCCGAAGCTTCCCGCCATGCCGCAGCAGCCGGAAGTGACATCCTCGACAACCAGACCCGGGATCAACGCGAGCGCAGCTGTTGAAGAGGGCATCGAACCGAATGCTTTCTGATGGCAATGGCCGTGCAAAAGCGCGCGGGCTTCAATGGGGCGCAAGCTTGGCGAAAAACGGCCTTCAGTCCGTTCCTCTGCAACGAACTCTTCGAATAGCACGGCGGCGGACGCAAGCCGTGAAGCCTCCTCGCCTGGAATAAGCGCCAGATACTCATCGCGGAGCGTAAGCAAACAGGCTGGTTCGAGGCCGACAATGGGCACGCCACGATCCAGAAACGGCTTTACCGCCTCAATCACGCGCGCCGCCTCGATACGCGCCTGATCGACCATGCCGGCGCTCAGGAACGTGCGTCCGCAACACAGTGGCCGTTCTTTTGGCGGTGGAGCGATCACGTGAACACGATACCTCGCCGCCGCAAGCACATCGATGGCCGCGCGCAGATTGTCAGGCTCGAAATGGCGATTGAACGTATCAGCAAAAATCGCAACCTCGCGTCCATCCTCGTGACCAATAGGGCCGTTGACGCGAAAGCGGCGGCCAGTCCAGCGCGGCAAGGCGCGTTCGGCGGAAAAACCGGTTAGCCGCTCGGTTGCGCGGGCTAGGGGAGGGATGGCGTCACGCAGGTAAAGCAGCCAGCGCCAGCGTCGTGCGGCGGCGGCATAGTGGGGAAGATAGGCGTAGATTTTGTCATGCAATGGAACGCCATACCTCGTGGCGTAAGCGTGTGACGCCTCAATTTTTAGCTTGGATATGTCTACGCCCATCGGGCATTCCGTTCGGCACGCCTTGCACGACACGCAAGACTTAAGCGCATCCCTCAACTCCGGCGAATCCAGCCGCCCTTCGCCTGTTTCAGGCGCAAGCGCCGCGCGAATGGCGTTTGCCATACCTCGCGGAGATTCGGCTTCATCCAGTGTGACACGGAAGGATGGGCACATGTCGCCACCCTCCAGCTTTCGGCATACGCCACTCCCGGTGCAGATGTCTGCGGCTGCCAGCGCGCCGTTTGTTCCAGCCGGAGAGTCCCATTTCAGTCCCAGAACCATCCCGCTAGCGTCTCCATTGTGTCTCGGACGCTGTAGCATTGGGTCGTCAACGCGGGGCGCAAACACGATCTTACCCGGGTTGAAGCGCATCTCCGGGTCGAACAACGCTTTTACCTCCTCATAAATGGAGATCGTGCTGCGTCCGTGGATAGCTTCGGTGAACTCCGATCGCGCCAGTCCACTGCCTTGTCCGGAAGACATCGCGCCTTTCAGATTACGGATTTGAACCGACATATCCTCAGCCAGCGCCCGCAGCCGCGCTCGGTCATGCATTGATGTGACTGAATATAGAGGGCGCAGCGAGAAGGCGTAGGTAAGTGCGTAACCATGCCAGGCGAATGGTACGCCAGCCCGTCCGAGCATTTCCTCGACGCGATCCGCGAAGTGGATCACTTCGCTAAAGGGCACGGCGCAGTCCTCCAGAAACGGCAGCCCCTTGCCCTGATGATTTTTGAACTGCGTTTCCAGCGCCGCGTCGCGCGCGTCCCAAACGGCGCGTTGCACCTCGGTGCCCACGGCCTCAATGACGCGGCATCCGGCGCCCTTGCCCGCGACAATATCGTTCAGGCTTTTCAGGCGGCGGACGTTTTCCACCTGATTGTCTTCCGCAAATTCCACGATCAGCAGCACGCTGGCGCCGCCGCGCAAATATCGCGCCACCGTCTTTTCATGGAGGGCGCCAGCGGCTTCAAAGGTGTCCGCCTGAATGAGGTCGATGGCGGACGGTTTTAGCGCCGCGATCTCGGCAATGCTCGCCAGTGCTTTGCGCAAGGTGCTGAACTGGCAGACCCCGAGGGCCCAGTTGCGCGGCAACGGCTGCACTTTCAGCTCGATACGCCGCGACATCGCCAGCGTACCCTCGGAGCCAACCAGCAGCGACGCCAGATTATTAATGCCGGTTTCCGGAAGCAGGGCGGCGAGATTATATCCTCCTGCCTGGGAAGGCGCGGCCTTTATCGCTTTGCGTATCAGCGCTTCGTATCGTTCGCCAACCTGGAGCAGGTCGAAGGGCAGGTCGCGCTGAGACTTAGCGCTAACGTTGCTGACAGCATTATCCCGGATTTCGCCAAAGCACACCTCCGAGCCATCAGGCAGCACTGCATCAATTGCAGTCACGTTGTCGCGCATGGAGCCATAGCGCAGCGAGCGCAGCCCCGCCGCATTGTTCCCGCACATGCCGCCAATTGTCGCCTGACTACCTGACCAGATATCGACGGGAAACCATACGCCGAGCTTCGCCAGTTCGATGTTCAGCGCGTTGAGGGTCATACCCGGCTGCACGACGCACGTCATTGAGCGCAAATCGTAAAAAGTCATGGCGCGCAGATATTTTGAGAAATCGACAACCAGTCCTTCGCTGACAGTCTGCCCGGCTGTCGAAGTGCCGCCGCCGCGCGCCACCAATGGCACGCGCTCCTCGGCCGCGATGGCGGCGATTGCGGTCACATCCGCCTCAGTCCTGGGAATAACGACGCCAAGCGGCATAATTTTGTATATCGAAGCGTCGGTTGAATAGCGGGCGCGGGCCAGGGCGTCAAAATGCGCCTCGCCATGAATTTCGCTTCTCAGGCGGTTCGCCAGCCGCGAGCCGCCGATGCCTTTATCCAGAATCGCCACCATCCTAAATGTTTAATCACTAAAACGCGTTAAGACTATAGCCGCCTGAAAGCGCGAACAGGCTATTCGTTTGAGATTACGGTTAGGCGAAATCGCCCAAATCCGACCCGAATCAGCAGTCATAGGCCGATACCGAACATTTGTGGATATCGGGTTTACCAATTCTTGGTGGTTCTCACACTATAGAATCAACCTTAGGATGTATTTGCGTGGTGCCTGCTCGTGAGTGAGCATGTCGTCAGTTCGGATAGGAATTAAGGCTTTGGTTTTTTCTGTTCGCTTAAAGTCGATTTTTGCGGGTCTGGTTTGGCGTTTGCTGGTCGCGGCGTGTGTGCTTTGGCTCCCATCCTGTGGCGGCGTCGATGGCGGCATGAAAGCCGTCAAAGACGAATCGATGAGCTTCAGCCCTCGCGTGGTCGATTTGGGCGAGCCGGTGCCCAAAGGCGGCGGAGTGGTCAAAGTCGGCATTCCCTACACCATCGCCGGGCAAACCTTTGTGCCACGCGCCGACCCGGCCTATGACAAAATCGGCACGGCGTCATGGTATGGCGTGATGTTCCATGGCCGCAAAACCTCGAACGGCGAGATTTATGATATGGAAGCCTTGAGCGCCGCGCACACGACTTTCCCGATGCCATCCTATGCCCGCGTTACGAACCTTGAAAACAACCGCTCCATCATCGTGCGAGTCAACGATCGTGGGCCTTACAAGCACAACCGCATCATTGATATGTCTCAGCGCGCCGCCGAAATTCTGGATTTTAAACGCAAGGGCACGGCGAATGTGCGCGTGCAATATGCTGGCCCCGCGCCGCTCAATGGCGACGACCGTTACGAGCGGCAAGCACTGCGGCGCCAGCCGTGGGCGGCCCATATCGTCGAGGCAAAAGCCGATAATGCGCCCTTACAGCCCTCGCCGCGTCTTATTCAAGCTAATTACGGTGGCGCGGGCCAGTTTCCGCAATCTGGGCAACCAGGCATGTCCTCGACATCCAGGCCGAATGGCGTCGTGGCAGCCGCACCTAGATTATTCATGCAAACGGGTTTATTCCGCGACCCTATAAACGCGGAGGCTTTCCGACGTCGCATGGAAGGCATCGGGCCAGCGCAGATGACCCAAGTGGACATGGGCGCCGAGGTTCTGCACCGTGTCGACATCGGGCCATTTGCAAACGAAGATGCGGCCCGGCGGGCAATGACAGACGCCACGCGCTTCGGCGTCCGCGATGCGCAACTATTCATGCGCTAACATGCGCAACGAACACGCTTTAATCCTATCTGTCACGCTCGCTCAAAAGACGGTGAAGCCAGTTGATTTTTAAGGCGCCAAACCGGATAGTCGCAATGCCGGACGGCCTTTTGAGTCCCTATCTCCGGCAACACCGGAGCCGCTCCATGCCAAGCCGTTTTCAATATGCCCGACTTTTCGTGGCCCTTATGCTTTTCTCCCTCTCGCCGACGCAGGCAAATGCGCAATTCGCCACCAAGGCTGAATATGCGATCGTGATGGATGCGGCGTCGAAAGCGGTTCTCTACGAGAAAAACTCGGACACGCTGATGGCCCCGGCTAGCATGAGCAAGCTGATGACGCTTGCGGTGGTCTTTCAGCAGTTGAAAGAGGGCAAGCTTACCCTGGCGAACGAGTTTACGGTGAGTGAATACGCCTGGCGAACAGGCGGCGCTCCTTCAGGCGGCGCGGCCATGTTCGCCCCGCTCAACACGACGGTGAAGCTGGAGGACTTGCTCCCCGGCATTATCGTGCAGTCGGGCAACGACGCCTGCATCATTCTGGCAGAAGGGATCGCCGGCACGGAAGAGGCATTTGCGCAAATCATGAATGACTATGCTCGCAGAATTGGTCTCACTAAATCAAACTTCGCCAATTCAACCGGGCTGCCCGACCCAAGACACCGGGTCACGGCAAGAGAGCTGGCGGAACTCGCGCATCACATGATTAACGAGTTTCCAGAGTATTATCAGTATTTTAAGGTCAAGGAATTTAAGTATCGCAAGCATAATTTCTTCAACCGCAACCCGCTCATCTATCTCAACATCGGTGCGGACGGCATGAAAACTGGTCATACGGAGGAATCCGGCTACGGCGTCGTCGCATCGGCGGAAAGCCAGGGGCGGCGGCTTATTGTCGTGATGAACGGCCTGACCAATGCCAAAGATCGCAAGGAAGAAGCGGTCAAAATGATTAACTGGGGCTTCAACAGCTTCAAACAGTTCTCGCTGTTCGAGCCGGATGAGGTCATTGGCGACGCGCGCGTCTGGGGTGGCGACAAGCGTTATGTGCAATTGAAAGGTGACGGGCAGGTCAAAATCCTGCTGCCCATCATCATGCGCGACAAGAAAATCAACGCGCAGATCGTCTATAACGGCCCGCTGAAGCCGCCGATCAAGGCTGGCGACAAAATCGCCGAACTTGTCGTCACCGCCGAGAACGGCGTCCGCAATAGCGCACCGCTCTATGCAGCTGAGGATGTGCAAAAGGGCGGCGTTGTGGCGCAAGGGTTTGACAGCTTGCTGATTTTGGCGTTCGGCTGGCTGCTGTAGCAGTGGGAGCTTCACCGCCGCATGAGCCAAGGTAAATTTATCACGCTAGAAGGCGGGGAGGGCGCGGGCAAAAGCACCCAGGCCGCGTTGCTTCGCGATAGGCTTCAAGCAGCCAAGCTGCGCGTGGTGATGACACGCGAGCCGGGCGGCAGCCCGCGGGCGGAAACCATTCGCGGCATTCTCCTATCCGGGCAGGCCAAGCGCTTCGGGCCGCTGGCGGAGACAGTGCTGTTTTATGTCGCCCGCGATTCGCATCTGGAGTTGACCGTACGCCCGGCGCTGGCACGCGGCGCCTGGGTGGTGTGCGACCGTTTTTTCGACTCCACGCGCGCTTATCAGGGGGCGGCTGGCGGGGTGTCGCTGGCCGCGCTCGACGCATTTGAGCGCGCCATTGTTGGCGCGACGCGGCCCGATCTGACCATCATCCTCGATCTCCCGCCGGAAGAGGGTCTTCGCCGCGCCAAGGCTCGCGCTGAAATGGCGAAAGATGGCGCGCCAGACCGATTTGAGTCTATGGAGATCGCGTTTCATAATAACTTACGGCAGGAATTTCTCGATATCGCGGCTGTAGAGCCGAAGCGATGTGCTTTAGTTGACGCAGCGCGGAGTATTGACGCGATTTCCGCCGATATCTGGGCGGTCGTTAAGCAACGCCTTAACGCCGTTTAGCGCGATCATGGCGCGCGTGAGCAAAACCGCCGAGAAAGACGCTGGCGATCAACATCCTAAGGATGCGGATCAACTTGCAGGACAACTCGCTGCGCGCGAAAACCCTAATCTTTTCGGGCATGAGGCCGCAGAGTCGCTATTTTTGGCCGCGTTCGAGAGCGGGCGCTTCCATCATGCCTGGTTGATGACCGGTGAGCCGGGAATAGGCAAGGCCACCTTCGCCTATCGCATGGCCCGGCGCATTCTGGCTGGCGGCGATGGCGAGAGAGCTGTGAATGATCCAGCATCCGCCGTCTTCCGGCAAGTTGCGACCCTCGCGCATCCCGGCCTGTTCGCTGTTCGCCGTCCGTGGCAGCCGCAGACGGGTAAATTCGCGGCCCTCATTCCCGTGGAGAAGGTGCGCCGCCTCAAGCATTTTTTCGAGACCACATCGGCGACGCCCTGGCGGATCGCGATCATCGACCAGGCGGACGATCTCAATGTCAGTTCAGCCAACGCGCTGCTGAAACTACTGGAGGAGCCGCCTCCGCGCAGCCTTTTCCTGCTGGTCAGCGCCGCGCCCGCAAGGTTGCCCCAAACGATCCGTTCCCGCTGCCGCCGCCTGGCCTTGCGACCACTTTCCGCCGAGGCTAATAGGAATGCCGTCATGACGGCGCTAGACGCTGGCAAGTCGGAGTTCGCACTCGAAGCCGTAAACACGGCGCTTGACGCATCACAGGGCAATCCACGCCGCGCCCTTGAAGCGCTCGACGGCGCCACGCAGACGCTGGAAAAAGCCATTTTGGAGTTATTTAACCAGTTGCCCGCGCTCGACCAGCAAACGCTGTGGAGCCTAGTGGATAAAGCATCGGGCGCGCAAGGCGGCGTGTCCGGACAGATTTTGGACATTGTGGAGAGACGTTTGACCCAGATCATTGGCGAGACAGCATCTGGCGCCGCTTGCGCACCCGATCATTTCGCCAAAGCGCGGCGTCTGTTTTCACGCGGCAATCTTGCGCTTTGGACGGGGTTGTGGGAAACGTTGGGACGCGCCCGCGCCGACGCCGAAAGGCTTAATCTCGACCGCGCCACGCTGGTTATCAATATTTTTGCGCAAATGCAGTCCGTCGCGCGTGCGGCGCAACAAGCCAATACAAAAACACTGTGAGGGGCCATGCCCGATAAGCCGTCATTCACCATCTCTACCGCCATTTCCTACCCCAACGGCGAGCCGCATATCGGCCACGCCTATGAGGCTATCGCGACCGACGCCATCGCGCGCTTCAAACGGCTGGATGGCTATGACGTGCTGTTTATGACGGGCGTTGACGAGCATGGCATGAAGATGAAGCAGACGGCGCAGAAGCTTGGGATGACCCCGGCCGAGCTGGCGGACAAGAACACGCCGCGCTTTCAGGAGATGCTGGCCGTTCTCAACATCAGCCACGACGATTTCATTCGCACGAGGGAGCCGCGCCACTACGCTTCCGTCACCGAGATGTGGAAGCGCATGGCCAAAAACGGGGACATCTATCTTGGCGGCTACAAGGGCTGGTACTCCGTGCGCGACGAGGCGTTTTACGCGGAGGATGAAACCTCGCTAGATGCGGACGATGTGCGCGTTGGCCCGCAAGGCACGCCTGTGACATGGACGGAGGAGGAGACTTTCTTCTTCAATCTGTCGAAATACGAGAAAAAGCTGTTGGCGTTCTATGAGGAAAACCCGGATTTCATCTTGCCTTTGGAGCGCCGCAACGAAATCGTCAGCTTCGTTAAGGGCGGCTTGCAGGATTTGTCCATCTCACGCACCACGTTCGACTGGGGCATCCCCGTGCCAGACGCGCCGGGCCACATCATGTATGTGTGGGTCGATGCGCTGACGAACTACCTTACTGGCGCGGGCTTCCCCAACATTCGATCCAAAGCGTACAAAACCTACTGGCCCGCCGATTTGCATATGGTCGGCAAGGACATCATGCGCTTCCACACGGTATACTGGCCTGCATTTTTGATGTCCGCGAAGCTGCCGTTACCCAAGCGCGTGTTCGGTCATGGCTTTGTGCTAAGCCGGGGCGAAAAGATGTCGAAATCGGCGGGGAATGTGACCGACCCGTTCAGCCTCGCCGCAGAGTATGGCGCGGATCGCCTGCGCTATTTCTTTCTGCGCGAGGTGCCGTTCGGGCAGGATGGCAACTACACGCACGAGGCGGTGGTGAATCGCACGAACGCCGATCTGGCGAACGACCTTGGCAACCTCGCCCAACGTTCGCTTTCGATGATCGCCAAGAACTGCGACGGCATGTTGCCTACTCCCGGCGAATTCACAGAGGCGGATCATGCGCTGCTCGGCTCGGCGGATGTGCTGCTGGAAATCAGCCGCGAGGCCATTGACCGGCAGGCAATCAATAAAGCGCTCGACGCCATCTGGGCCGTGGTTGGCGACGCGAACCGCTATTTCGCCGCGCAGGAGCCGTGGGCGCTGAAGAAAACCGATCCGGAGAGGATGGGCACGGTGCTATACGTGACCGCGGAGGTGGTTCGTCAGGTCGCGATTCTGGCGCAGCCGTTCACGCCGGAGGCGGCGGGCAAGCTGCTTGACCAACTCCCCGTCGGTGACGCGCGCGATTTTTCGCATTTAGGCGAGGCTGGCCGAATGAAGGCGGGCGCGGCTATCGGCACGCCTACGCCAGTGTTTCCGCGTTATGTGGACGCCGCCGAGGAGAAGCCCGCCGCGTGATGCTCGTTGACAGTCACTGCCACCTCGATTTCGCCGACTTCGCGCCCGAACTGGACGCGGTTATGGCGCGCGCCCGTGCGGCGAGCGTCGGCCATATGTTGAGCATTTGCACGCATGTGCGCAGTTTTGCGCAGGTGCTGGCCGTCGCCGAGCGGTTTCCGGACGTGACATGCTCCGTCGGCACCCATCCGCATTACGCTAGCGATGACGCGGAAAAGAGCGTCACCGTGGAGGAGATCGTGGCGCTGGCGGCGCATTCGCGTGTTGTTGCCATTGGTGAGGCTGGTTTGGATTATTTCTATCAGAAAAGCACTGCGGAGGATCAAGCGAGAGGTTTCCGCAACCATATCGCGGCGGCCCGGCTCACAGGCTTGCCGCTGGTCATCCACGCCCGTGAAGCGGACGAGCACACCGCCGCAATCCTCCGCGACGAGATGGGGAAGGGCGCGTTCAAGGCTGTTTTGCACTGCTATACCGGCGGCCTCGCGTTGGCGATGACAGGCGTCGAACTGGGTCTTTACGTCTCCTTCTCCGGCATCCTGACATTCCCCAAATCCGACGCGCTGCGCGATGTCGCCGCCGCTGTGCCGCTTGATCGCCTGTTGGCCGAAACCGATGCGCCGTTCCTCGCGCCCGCGCCCCATCGCGGCAAGCGCAACGAGCCGTCATTCGTGCGCCACACCGCCGCTGCGTTGGCTAAAGTGAAGGGCGTAAGTGAGGAGGAAATTGCGAGCGCGACAACTAAGAATTTCTTCCGCCTGTTCGACAAAGCCGCGCGCGCCATTGGGTGGGCCACAGCCGCATGAGCCTCAAATTCACCATCCTGGGCTGCGGCACTTCGACGGGAGTGCCGCGCGTTGACGGCGAGTGGGGCGCGTGCGATCCGTCGAACCCGAAAAACCGCCGCCGCCGCTGCGCGCTGCTGGTAGAGAAAGCAGGGCCGGGCGGCGTCACGACCGTTCTCATCGACACTGGCCCGGATATCCACGCGCAGCTTCAGGACGCGAAAGTGCAGCGGCTCGACGGCGTGCTCTACACTCACGACCACGCCGACCACACACATGGCATCGACGATCTGCGCATCCTCGCCTACCGCATGAAAAAGCGCATCGACGTGTATTTCAACGCCTACACAGGCGAGGTGCTGAACAAGCGCTTCGATTACTGCTTCGCCACGCAACCGGGCAGCAGCTATCCACCAATTTTGAAGGGGCATGTCATCGTGCCGCTGAAGCCGGTGATAGTATCCGGGCCGGGCGGCGTTATCGACGTGCTGCCATTTTTGCAGCATCACGGCGAGGTGGACTCGCTCGGCTTCCGTATCGGCGGCCTAGCCTATTCCAGCGATGTGGTGGATTTTCCACCGGAAACCCTGCCAATGCTGAACGAGCTGGACATCTGGATTCTGGATGCGCTACGCCCTGCAACGCACCCCAGCCACCTGAACGTCGCGCAGGCGCTGGACTGGGTAAAAAGGCTTCAACCGCGCCGCACAATCTTGACGCACATGCATATGGATCTGGATTACGACAGGTTGCAAGGGGAGTTGCCTGAAGGCGTTGAGCCGGCTTATGACGGCATGGTCATCAAGCTTTCGCCAGCCTTATAATGATCGGCAAGCCTCGGAAAATGCCGTAAAAAATCGTCTGGTTATCACCCGGCGCCGATGATACTTTCATGCCATTCGGTTCTTAATTTCGCTTTACATTATCATCTCATTTCAGGGAAAGCCTCGATTTACATAATCGGCGGGCGCACGTTGCAAGGAATTGGCATGAAATATTATCCGCGCTTGATCATTGCCTCGATTGCCGCAACTGGACTAGCGACGCTTTTAGCCTCGACGGGAATAGCTGCATCCGGCATGGAGGGATTAAGCGTACTCAAATCCCATCATGCAGTGGCGAATGCAAACGCTAATCAGCCGATTTTGCATTCGATTGCAGACACTGATGTCAACGCCGAGAAGGACGCCTTCGGCAGCGCTAAGGAGCTTGGCACACCGGACGCCTGGAACGCATTTCTAAAAGCTTACCCATCCGGTTTTCACGCCGACCTTGCCAGAGCTTATCTGAAAAAACTCGGCGAGCAGCCATCTGCGGCGGCGGCTGCAAAACCCGATCTAGCTGCAAAGCCCGAGATAAAGGTTACGGCCAAGACTGTGACGCGGGTGCAGTACGACGGCGGCGAGTTCATTAAAACCGGGCCTGGGAAGTGGGTCGAAACCAAAAACACGGGCAGTGCCCAGATAGCGCTGGAGGAAGTCTCCACGTCGCGGCAGGAAATCTATCTGTATCAGCCGTCAAACCAACTATCCTTAACCTTCGATTTTGAGAAGAAGATCATATTGCAGGCGGGGGACGGGCAGTCTGAACGGCGCAAAATCCATGATATTACAGCCGCGTTCAGCAACCCCGAGGACTTAACCGACACGGAGTCGGCGAGGGACGATCAACCTGAGCCTCAGGGGCGGGTGGAAACCTATAAGCCGCAGCGGCGCGAGGCGCGTGACGCCTATGAACCAGAGCGGCGGGATCGGCGAGACAATAACGGTCGTGCGCTAAAAGAGCAGCAAGAGGAGTACGAGGCCCTACTGCGGGAAGCTCATGAAAGGCGGAGAACGTCTGGCGAAGGGTTGACGCAGCGCCGCAGAGTTGAGACCTACAGGAAGGTCAAAGGTTGCGAGGAGGGGTATTATCTCGAAAACGGGAGATGCAAGCGCAGGCCCGCGAGCAAACCAGGCGGTTGCCCGCCGGGGACAGTGCCCGTCCCCCAGACGGATAATTGCGTGAAGCCAAAACAGAAGCCGGAGTTCGAGGTAAGGCCCTGGACAAAGCCCGGTTGCAAGACCTGGCAGGCACAATGTGCGCAAGGCAATAACGCGGCATGCGGAAAATACGAGACCACCTGTCAGGTAAACTAAAGCGGCGAATTGAAAAATAGCGGAAGCCGCATTCCGGTTGACTGGTCTTCGCAACGAATAGTTGGCAACCAAACCTTTGCAGGCTTTTCTAAAGTGTGTCCGCTTGTTACGAGTCTCTGGATGGCCGCGTCAGGCCCGGCCATGACGAAAAGTATGCTGCTTTTATCTAAACCGGAAACGCTCTAAACTGCACCGCGACCTCCAGAATCGCTGCCGCGCCGTGCGCGGCTGAGTTGGCTCGCAATTATAAACAGAGCCGCCTCGTCCGAAAACCGCGCACTCTTTCGGGAACGGGTCTAAAGGCGGATGATCTGGCCATTTTTGATGCAACCAGCACACGCCAGATCGATAAAAGCCGGGGCGGCGATCGACGGATCGGGTAAACTGGCCTGATTTTCACCGGGAAACGCTTTTCCTCGCAGATGCGTGCGCGCCGGGCCCGGATCGATAAGGTTTACACGCAGGCAAGAGTTTTCAACTTCGCGCGCGTAAGTCAGCGCAAGCGCTTCGACCGCCGCTTTTGAGGCAGCATATGGCCCCCAATAGGCGTGTAAATCGCGCGCGGCAGCGCAGGTCACGAAAATCGCTCGGCCAGCGTCCGAGCGGCGGAGCAGGGGGTCAAGCGTGCGGATCAGCCGCCAATTTGCGTGCACGTTGACATCGAAAACCGATAGCCAGTCCTTGGTTTGTGTGTGAGTGAGGGGCGAGAGCACGCCAAGCACGCCTGCGACGCCCGCGAAAATATCGAGGCGCCCAAAGCGTTCATAAAGCGTCGGCCCGAGCGCATCGACCTTTGCCGCATCCGTCAGGTCGAGCGTGATAAGCGATGCTTCGCCGCCATGCGCACGGATGGCGTCGTCAAGGTCCGTCAGACCGCCGCGCGTGCGGGCGACGGCTATAACGTGCGCGCCCTCCTTTGCGAATGCGAGCGCCGCTGCCCGGCCGTAGCCGCGTGACGCTCCCGTTACTAGCGCCAGGCGTCCAGCCAAGCGCGCCGGTGAAGTAGGCGTGGCGGTAGCTGAAACAATCTCGTCCATCACTGCTGCTTCTTGTCTTTGTTATCGGCGTCTTCCTGCGCCCGCTGACGAAGCTCTTTCGCTTTGTCTATTGCCTGTTTAGCAAGGTCTTCCGCATTCTTCTTCAAGTTTTCCAGAAGCGGTCCTGATTGCTGACGCGCTTCTTCGGAAAGCTTCAAAGCCTGCTCAATTTCGGTGGTCGATAATTCCTTCGTGCGCTTCAAAAGCGATGCAAAAAAACCTTCGCCCGGAACCAGAAGGCTGCGATCCAGCGCTTTCACAATACGGATCATATCCTCATGATTGGCCCGATCAACGCCAGCGCCGATTTTTTCTGGCGCGCCGGTGAAGAGCGTGACAGGAGTGCACGACGTAATAACAGTTTCGCCCTTTTTGAGGAATTTCGGGTTCGAGATTTCTGTTGCCTGAGCGTAGTAGATTTTTTGCCCGCCGATCTCCTGCTGCAAAATAGCGCGGTCGATAATGGGGATAAACTGCCCTGCATTTTCGTCAATCACCTTGAAGCGGGCATTATTCGGGTCTGGGAACTGAACGAACAGCGTCACAAGATCATCCTCAATCGACAGCGCCTGATCTATCGCGTCATCTGCGCTGGCGGCGTAACTAATTTTTTTTGCCTTGCCCAGACCATCCGGATCGATTTTCTGCAAATATTCAAATGTTGCGGTCGCACCGCTGCCCTTCGGCGGCAGGACGAAACGCAAATACGGCGCTAAAGCCGCCACTTCGCCATAGGTTTTGAAGGTCTTGTTGCGTGTCACCATGAACAGGCATTCGCGGCCGATGTCGTCGCGGATGAGCGTTAAAGGCGCGCTACCGCGTTTTGCCGTCTCGCGCGCGAAAATATCGAACTGCGCGAAGCCGATTTGTCTGGGGTCGGCCAGAACGCGCGAGATATTATCGATTGAGCCATCCGACGGCGCACACTTGAAATCCAGCTTCGCATCGGCGAGCGATTTCTCCAGCCCAGGGCAGAAATTCTTATGATATGCACCCGATTCGTTCGCCGTGTTTATCGGCGCGGCCCGTATTGGGGCTAACGCTGCTGTCGTCAGTGCTAGCAGGAGTAAAAGAATTGCGCCGGGCATTTTCGCGAATGTCATAGGGCAAACTCCAATACATGGGCTGCGCAAGTTTTCCGCGAATTCCGCGTCGAACCTCCGTCGAATGCCGCCGTTCAAGGGTGCTTTTTAGTCATTTGCGACGGCCGTTCGGCGAAATTGGGGCCGTGCGGGCTTTTTCTCGGCAAAATCCGGGCTGTGGCTGTGAATTACCGATCATGATGGCCCACTAAGACGGCGACCGCCCGCGTCCCAGCGCCACAGATTGGCATTGGTCAGATGAACGCCGCCCATCCAACGATTAATACGGCGGTGTTTGGAGGCGTCGGTCGTATTGCGCAGCGCGTTTTGGCCTAAGTTCGTCAGGCGCAAGTCTGCGTTAAGGTACGGCGCAAGCTCCGCCTCGCTGATCTGCGGAGAAAACTTATAGCCTTTGAAACCAGTGATGAGCGGGGAATAGCCCATGCCGAGCTGATCGAGAATATGCCAGAAACTCCAGTCCCCCATAAACTGCGCGTCTTCGCGGTCGTTAAACTCCGCATATATGGTTTGAGGTGAACCCCGTCCTTCCTGAATCAGTCTTAAGATCGAAAGCTCGGTGCTAGTAAGCCCGTGAGCGGCGGAGGGCAGTTCCTCAAGCTGGCGCAAGATGGCGGAGCGCAGAAACGGGAAAATGCTCAAGTCAAAATGCAGGAGCGCGGCCCATGCCCGCGGCGAGGACGCACGAAAGCTTCGCCAGGCCATACGCGCCAGATCTAGATGTAACGGCGTCACCTTCTCCATAAGGCGCAGATGCTGTTTAAGCGCAGCGGGCTTCTCAGCGCCCAGATGACGCCCAGACTGGATGATAAAAAGTCCGTCTCGCCGCGTCTCGCTTGCAAAAAAATCGAGAATTTGCAGCAGTTGCAGTTGGTCGTATAAATCGTGTTCAAGCCAGATCAGAATCGTTTCAAAACGCGCATGATCGCGAATGGCCGCGTCACGTGCAGAGAATGCAGACGCGAGCTGCTCGGGGTCGCTCCATCCGCGTTCAGCGAGGAAAGCTGCGCGCAAGGATGATAACGCCTCCAGCGTGTCTGTTTGAGGCGCCGGGCCCTCGTGCAGGATGTCGCGCCAGCAAAGGATATCTTGGCCGATGCCCGCCTCGCGAATGCGGTTAGCCGCCGATTCGCCGTTGGTGATGATGAGTCGCGCCATCAGCCGCGCCCCCGATACGGAGCGACGCCCTGATCCGGCGCCCACATGCCCGATGGCAACTCGCCAGCTTGAAAAAAGATGTCGATGGGGATGCCGCCGCGCGGATACCAGTAGCCGCCAATACGCAGCCAGACGGGCGCGATTTCGGCGATCAACCGCTTAGCGACGCTTATGGTGCAGTCCTCATGAAATGCGCCGTGATTTCGGAAGCTGGTGAGGTAAAGTTTGAAGGATTTGGACTCGACGAGGTAAGCGCCGGGAACATAATCAATCACAAGATGCGCGAAATCCGGCTGGCCGGTCATGGGGCAGAGTGAGGTGAACTCCGGCGCGGTGAAGCGCACGAGGTAATGCACATCCGGGTGAGGGTTTGCGACCCGCTCAAGCACAGCCTCCGATGGCGAGGCGGGCATGGCAATGGTGCGACCCAACTGCGTAAGCTGGGTTATACTATCAGGCTTGTCTGTGGGGCCGGAGGTCATCTCTCAGCTTTAGTAAAAAGCCCGGCTTCGATCCATTAAAACTTTTATAATCTACCCGAATATATGCAACCCTCGCCGCAACTTGGGCGCGAAACATGCACTTCGGCAAGGCCGGGCACGGAAGGAGCGAGCCGCGTCCATATCCACATGGCGATGCGCTCAAGCGTGGGCAGGGTAAGCCCGTCCACGTCATTAAGAAACTGGTGATCGAGGATTTGACGGCATCCGGCGATGGCGGCTTCCAGATCGTCGAAATGGAAGATGAAGCCCGTTTGCGCGTCCGGCTCGCCATCGACGCTAACGCGGCATGTGAATGAATGGCCATGAATACGCGCGTTCGGGTGCCCCGCCGGTGCGGTCGGCAGGAAATGGGCGGCCTCGAAAGTAAAGTCCTTGTAAATGCGCATTTTTGACCGGCTATGGCAATCCAATCAGCTTGTGAGTTTGCAGTGAAAGCCGCCACTGTGGATGGTTCAAACAATAAGCGGCGGCAGCCTGTATATTGGCGCTCTGCGCTGGCCCGTCCATCGGTTGCAGGAAAAAATGCTGGAAATCAAGATTTTCATACAGCGCAGGCTCCGCGCCGTGTTGCGGATACACGAGTTTTAACTCGCTACCGCGCCGCTGGACAAGCTCGGCTCCCGCTTTCGGGCTGACGCATATCCAGTCCAGCCCCCCCGGGGCAGGCAGTGTGCCGTTCGTTTCCACCGCCACCTCGAAGCCCCGCACATGCAGTGCCTCGATGAGCGCTGTGTCGATCTGCAACAGCGGCTCGCCGCCCGTGCATACGATATAACGCCGCCCACCCCTCGTCATCGCCGGGCTTGACCCGGTGATCCAGTTCTGGCGGGCGTGCAAGCCTGGATCCCCGGGTCTGAGCTTCACTGCGCCCGAGGATGACGGCTGGCGCCACGCGCGCGCCACGGCCTCCGCCAGCGCCCCCGCATCCGCGAATTTGCCGCCGCCGGGGCCGTCGATACCGACGAAATCCGTATCGCAGAACTGGCATACGGCCCGCGTGCGGTCGGCCTCGCGGCCCGTCCACAAATTGCAACCCGCAAAGCGCAGAAACACGGCGGCGCGACCGGTTTGCGCACCTTCGCCCTGCAAAGTGTAATAGATTTCCTTCACGCTATACATGTTTGAGCTTCTAACACGCTTGCGCCGTTCATCAATCGCGCCAAACCGCACGTTATCGTTTAGCGCTGCGTCAAAGGTTGGCGTTTTAGCGAATGTGCGTTAAAATTGGGCAAGAAATATCCGGAGCGATCCAGGGTATGGCGGCAAACGGGTACGGAAGCGAACATGGTTGAACGGGTCACGGCGACGGATGCGGCTTTGGCGCTCATCGATAAAATCAAGGCGATGCATGGCCCGCTGATGTTCCATCAATCCGGCGGGTGCTGCGACGGCTCGTCGCCCATGTGCTACCCGGCGGGCGATTTCAAAGTCGGGCAGCAGGACGTGCATATGGGCGAGATCGGCGGCTTCCCGTTCTACATGGGCGCCGCGCAATTCGACTACTGGAAGCACACGCAGCTCATTATCGACGTGGTGCCGGGGCGCGGCTCCGGCTTCTCACTCGAAGCCCCCGAGGGCGTGCGCTTCCTGACCCGCAGCCGCCTCTTTGACGACGCTGAGGCAGAAGCGCTCGACAGCCAGCCCCTCGTTTACGGGGCCTAGCCAGACCTCGTCGAGCTTTGCTCGCGCCACTCCTTCCAGCCCGCCGCGCGCAAGGTGCAGGCGGGGCATTGGCTGCAGCCGTAGCCCCAGTCGTGGCGACGGGTCCGGTCGCCGTGGTAGCAGGTGTGGGTCGCCTCCACGACGAGATCGACAAGCGCCGCGCCGCCGAGCGCGTCCGCCAACGCCCAGGTATCCGCTTTCGAGCGCCACATGAGCGGCAACTCCAGTTGAAAGCGCGCCTCGGTCGCCAGCCGCAGCGTTTCCTCCAGCGAGCGCAGGGTCTCGTTGCGGCAATCCGGATAGCCGGAATAATCCGTCTCGCACATGCCTCCGACGAGCCGCAGGATGCCGCGCCGGTAGCCGAGCGCCGCCGCGAAGGTCAGGAACAGGATATTGCGGCCGGGCACAAATGTGGTCGGCAGGCCATTCGCGCCGAAGGTGATCTCCGCGTCACGGGTGAGCGCGGTGTCGCTGATGGCGCCCAGCGCGGCGATGTCGATGAGGTGATCCTCCCCCAGCCGCCCCGCCCATTGCGGAAACTCCACAGGCAGCCGCCGCAATATATCCGCGCGGCACTCCAGTTCGACGCCATGCCGCTGGCCGTAGGAAAACCCGACCGTCTCCACCCGCGCATATCGCGTCAGCGCCCACGCAAGGCATACGGTCGAATCCTGGCCGCCGGAGAACAGCACGAGCGCCGCATCGTCAATCGGTTTCATGTTTCTAAAACCCGGCCTTGAAGCAAAACGTCTTTCGCGCGTCTTCCGAAACGGATACATATCATGCAAAATGACGACCACATAGGGAGCGCAATTTATGACCGCCATTTCCGACATTATCGGCCGTGAAATTCTTGATAGCCGCGGCAACCCGACCGTTGAGGTGGATGTGGTGCTGGAGGATGGCTCCATGGGCCGCGCCGCCGTGCCATCGGGCGCATCGACCGGCGCGCACGAGGCGCACGAGCTGCGCGACGGCGCCGCCCGCTTCATGGGCCGTGGCGTGCTCGCCGCTGTGGACGCGGTGAACGGCGAGATTTTCGACTCGCTCCAGGGTATGGATGCGGAAGACCAGGGCCGCATCGACCACACGCTCATCATGCTCGACGGCACGCCGAACAAGAAGCGGCTCGGCGC